>Ga0157377_10000034_pt1 | contig 117744 bp, 113 predicted proteins | sample M55metaG_FD_121116 | JGI IMG/M metagenome (GOLD analysis project Ga0157377, IMG submission 121116) | Miscanthus rhizosphere microbial communities from Kellogg Biological Station, Michigan, USA - M5-5 metaG | ecosystem: Host-associated > Plants > Roots > Rhizosphere > Soil | place: USA... | reverse complement strand
CATTGAATTCGATTCCGGGAGTTCCCGCCATCGGAGATCACCCTGCCATCCAAGCATTCATGCGGGTCAGCGGAGTTTTGCAGGGCCGACGCGATAAGAAGGCCTGGGCGCAAGGGCTAACAGGCCTCGTCAACTCCCCCGCCGTCGCCCCAGCCCTCTCCCAGGGGGAGAGGGGGCATTCTCTTTGCGCCAACCCACTGTCACTGCAAAGGCGCGGGTGGGCAGGCCAGGGCGCGCTTTGAAGGCGCCGAGGAGCGGAGGACTCGCGGCCGCGCGTGCAGCGCGCTTCGTCATCTGACTCGTCGGCGCTGTTTGACCACAGCGAGCAAAGCGAGCGGCGGGAGTTCGCCGACGGGCCGCGAGTCCGAGCACCGCAGGGCAGTCGGCCGAAGGACGACCGCCTGATCAGCGCGCCCTGGCCTGCCCACCCGCGCCTTTGCCACACCCGCCCGATGCGTCAGCCGAACACACACCCCCCACACACAAGAAAGCAGACCTGAACGCACCCTGACGCTCAACACAACTTCACCAAGTGACCATTTGAACCTCGTCAACGTCGGCATACAGCTGCCGTTGTGAACAGCGGGCCCGAACCGAATCTTCAAATCACCGCATCAGGAGAACTGCATATGAACCACAAGCTCATCCTCACCGTCGCCCTCATCGGTGCCAGCTTCGGCGCCTTCGCGCAGACCGCAGCGTCCACCGTGCAGCGCGACGTCAACCAGGAAAAGCGCATCGAGCAAGGACTTCAAAATGGCAGCATCACCACGCGCGAGGCGGCGTTGCTCGAGCGTGATGAAGCGAAGGTCGACAAGCTGCAGGCTCAGTCGCTGAAGGACGGCAAGCTGAGCGATGCCGAGAAGGCCCGCCTGCAGGCCGCGCAGAACAAGGCCAGCCGCGACATCAACACCGCGAAGAACAACGGCGTCAACGGCAATCCGCTGTCGGCGTCATCGCAGCGGGCGCAGGCCGATGTTCAGCGCAACATCACCCAGCAGCAGCGCGTCGAGCAAGGCATCCAGAATGGTTCGCTCACCAACCATGAGGTGAGCAAGCTGGAGCGCGGCCAGGCCAAGGTCGACAAGCGCGAGTACGTCGCGGCACGCGACGGCCACGTGGGCGCCAAGGAGCAGGCCGCCATCCAGCACAGCGAGAACCGCCAGAGCAAGCGCATCCGCCACGAGAAGCACGACGCGCAAGAGCGCAAGGGCTGATCACTTCAGCGGAATCACCGTCCCGCGGTCCACCGGCACCGCGGTGACGGAGTTCTTCGGCGACCCTTCGATCAGCCGGTCAGAGTAGGTCAGGTAGACGAGCGTGTTGCGCTGCTTGTCGACCATGCGCACGATGCGCAACTTCTTGAAGACGAGGCTCAGGCGCTCGTTGAACACCTCCTCCTGCACCGGCAGCGGCTTGGCGATCGCGATAGGCCCGACCTGCCGGCAGGCGATGGATGCCTCGGCCTTGTCCTCGGCAATGCCCAGCGCCCCCTTGATGCCGCCCGTCTTGGCACGCGAGACGTAGCAGGTCACGCCCTGCACCTTCGGATCGTCGTAGGCATCGACCACGATCTTGTGGTCGGGTCCGATGAGCTTGAAGACGGTGTCGACCTCGCCGATGGATTCGGCGTGGGCCGCGAAGGTGAAGCCTGAAAGAGCCAGGGCGAGGAAGGGCAGCAGTCGCATCGCAGGTGTCCGGTGGAGTGAGCGTTGGGCCGGAGCTTACCCAAGTCGTTCCAGGGCCCGCGAAACGGGCCAGGCGAGCCGGCGCGACTGCAAGCGGCACGGCCAGCCTCCTGCTGACCATGACGGCCACTCAACCTTGACCCTCACGCAGGGTGAGGGTTCATACTCCCACGCCACGCATCACGTGACGAGGGAGCCATGTCACTCTTGAAGGTCGGTGAACTGGCGCGGCACAGCGGCCTCACCATCCGCACGCTGCACCACTACGACGAGATCGGGCTGCTCAAGCCTTCTGCCCGTTCGGACGGTGGCTATCGGCTGTACGACGGCGCCGACGTGGCGCGCCTGCACGGCATTCAGGCGCTCAGGCGGCTCGGGCTCACGCTCGCGGAGATCAGCGAACTGCTGTCGCGCGACGGCGCGTCGCTGCCCGCGATCATCGAGCGGCAACTGCAATCGCTGGACCGCGAGATCGCGCAGGCCACCGAGCTGCGTTCGCGGCTCACGCTCGTGCAGGCGGCGATGGCATCGGGCAGCGCGCCCGGCATCGACGACTGGCTGGGCACCTTGTCGCTCATGTCCACCTACGGCAAGTATTTCGACACTGAAGAGCTGCGCGTCATCCTCGGCAACCTCAAGCGCCTGGCCGGCGAATGGCCGCCGCTGGTCGCGCAGATCCGCGAGGAGATGGCGATGGACACGCCGCCGCATGCCGTGGCCGTGCAGAGGCTGGCGCGCGAGTGGATGGACCTGTCCATCCGCTGGATGGACGGCGACATGGACCGGCTGATCCGCTGGGGCCGCATGTATCGGCAGGAGTCGATCGCGCGCGGGAGGCACGGCATCGACCTGGACGTGATGGACTACATCGGCCGCGCGGTCGAGCTGCGGCTCGCGGCCATGCGCAAGTACCTGAGCGAAGAAGACATCGTGCGCATCGACAAGACGCTCGCGCCGCAGTGGCGTGAACTGGCCGAGGATGTGACGCGGCTCATCGAGCTCGGCAGCGACGGGCATTGCGACCAAGCCCACGCGCTGGCCGCCCGCTGGGATGCGTTGTGCGATCGCATGTCGCGCGGTGACGCCGGCTTGCGCCAGCGCTTGATACAGGCCTTCGAGGGCGAACAGCTGCTGCGCGACGGCGGGATGATGTCCGAAGCGGGGCGGCACTTCCTGCGCCGCGCCTTCGAGTCCTGGTGTGCAACACGCAGTCCGCAAGCGCACGCGGCCTGACGTTCGGCAGACGGCTTGCGCATCAGCATGAAGGGCGAGCGATGAAATGACGACCGCCAACATCATCCACGCCGACCATCCCAGTCGCTCGGCCTGGCGCGTTGCCGTGCTGCGCGCGGCACACCAGCTCCTGGACGAACCCATCGTCTTCGACGACCCGCTGGCCCTGCCCATCCTCGGCGCTGCCACCGAGGCGCAGTTGCGCGAAGACCCCTTCCAGCACAACGACCCGCTGTGGCGCGGCCTGCGCGCCTCGCTCGTCGTGAGAAGCCGCGTGGCCGAGGACGAGCTCGCGCGTGCGGTCGAGTCCGGCGTGATGCAGTACGTCGTGCTGGGCGCGGGGCTGGACACCTTTGCCTACCGCAACATCCACACGCCGCGCGGCCTCATGGTCTACGAGGTGGACCATCCGTCCACGCAACGCTGGAAGCAGCAGCTGCTGGCCGACGCACGCATCCGCCCGCCCGATTCGATGGCCTTCGTCGCGGTGGATTTCGAGCGCGACTCGCTCGGCGAGCGCCTGTCGGCCGCGGGCTTGCGCCTTGACCGGCCGGCCTTCTTCTCGTGGCTGGGCGTCGTCGTGTACCTCGAGCGCGAAGCGGTGATGAACACCTTGCGATTCATCGCCTCCATGCCGTCGGGCAGCGGCGTGACCTTCGACTATCGCGCCCCGCCGACCACGCTCAACCCCATCGAGCACGTGATCGACGAGTACATCCGCCGCGTCATCACCGAGGACGGCGAGCCGTGGAAATCGCAGTTCGAGCCGGTGGGCTTCCAGGGCGAATTAAACGCGCTCGGGTTCAGGGGCATCCGCAGCTGGGACGGCGCGGAGCTGAACGCTCGCTACCTGGCGCGTCGCAAGGATGGGCTGCGAACGGGCGGTGCATTTCGGGTGATGTACGCAAAGGTGTAGTCGCAGGTTGCGGGTGTGGCACGCAACGGGAGTTGCTCCGCACGCCGCACCGGCGCCACTGGGGGTTGCCGCAGCCCGATACGGATGAAGGCATTGCTCAACAGCGCGATGACTCGCGAGTTGTCCACGTCACGGCCCCGCCGGGTCCAAAGCTCTTTGTCAGTCCCGTTGCAGCACGTCGACCTCAGCTTCCGTTGAAGTGTTCGACAACGCACAGACGCCCGCGGCATGGCCGCTCTACAAACGCGTCTCACGCAAGGCCTCGAAAAGCGGCCATCAATCAGGGAAGACAACATGACGCAGTTCTATCGCCTCTTCAAGGCGCGGATCGGATGGATCGCCGCCTTGCTACTCGCCTTCGTTGTCGGTTGCGGCGGCGGTGTCGACCCCATCCTTGGCAGCCCGGGAGCCGGCATCGCGCCGACCGTCACCGCCACATTGCCGGCAGACGCCGCCACTGGCGTGGGCACCAACAGCACCGTGTCCGCCACCTTCAGCCAACCGATGGCGACGGCCAGTCTGACACCGTCGAGCTTCACGCTGGCCTGCCCCGCCGGCACGCCGGTGAGTGCAGCGGTCGCCTACGATGCCGCGACGCAGACCGCGACCTTGACGCCGAACTCGGCGCTTCCACCCAACGCACTGTGCACGGCCACCGTGACCACCGCCGCGAAAAACGCGGCCGGCTTCGCACTCGCCAGCAACTTCGCGTGGACCTTCACCACTGCTGGACTTGCCGACACGACACGCCCGACCGTCGTGCTGACCGTGCCCGCCGCTGGCGCCGCCGGCGTGCCCAACAACACGAGCATCACGGCGACTTTCAGCGAGGACATGAATCCGGCGACGATCTCCGCCGCCAGTTTCACCGTGGTGAACACCACGCTCGGCACGCCGGTGAACGGCAGCGTGAGCTACTCGGCCGCAGCCCGGACCGCGACCTTCACGCCATCCACCACACCACTGGCGAACAACACCTTGTTCACCGCGACGCTCACCACCGCAGCGACCGACCTTGCCGGGAACGCACTGGCAGGGAACATGGCGGTCTTGCCGAACGCGGGCCAACACGTCTGGGCCTTCACCACCGGCGCAGCGGGTGACAGCACGGCCCCCACGGTGACCGCGATCAGCCCGCTCGACGCGTCCGTAGGCGTATGCCTGACGAAGATCGTCAGCGCCACCTTCAGCGAACCGATGGATGCAAGCACCATCAATACAACCACCTTCCGCGTGACCGCCTCCGGCACAGCCGTCACCGGCACCGTGAACTACGACGCAGCGAGCCAGACCGCGAGCTTCACGCCCACCAACGCCGCTGGCTTTGCAGCCAGCACCGCATTCGTCGTGACCGTCGCCTCCGGCAGCGCAGGGGTGAAGGATCTGGCAGGCAATGCACTTGCAGCGGACCGGTCCTGGGGCTTCACGAGCGGCACGCTGCCTTGCAATGGCGGCGTCAACCTGCGCTCCGCTGCATCGTTCGGCGCGTTTGGCGGCGCCGCGGGCGTCACCAACCAGGGAATCAACACCGTCGTCAATGGCAACCTCGGCACCACCGCGGCCTGCACGCTGATCACCGGCTTCCATGACGCGATCAACGTCTACACGCAGACGCCGCTGAACATCGGTGCGGTCAACGGCAGCATCTACTGCGCTCCGCCCGCACCGGGAACCGCGGCGACCATGGCCATCGCGACCCAGGCGCGTGCCGATGCGCTGCAGGCCTACAACGACCTCGCTGCGATGCCGCCGGGAAGCGACCCGGGCGCCGGCCAACTGGGCGGCCTCGTGCTGCCCCCGGGCGTCTACACGTCCGCCGGAGGGACCTTCGACATCACGACGGGCGACCTGACCCTGGATGCACAAGGCGACGCCAATGCAGTGTGGGTGTTCCAGAGCGCAGCGGCATTGACCGTCGGCCTGGCCGCCACGCCGCGCCGTGTGTTGCTGATCAACGGAGCTCAGGCCAGGAACGTCTTCTGGCAGGTCGGCAGCGCGGGCCGCATCGAGGACGGCAGCACGATGGTGGGCACCATCATCGCGCCGGCCGGGGTGACCATCTCGACGGCCGGCCAGACTGCGCAGACCACCTTGATCGGGCGAGCCATCGGCCTCACCGCGTCGGTGACCCTCGTCAACACCACCATCGTCGCTCCGTGAACGCCCACGCGACACGTGCACACCACCGACGTCACCAGACTGCCAGAAAGAAACTGATGAACAAAGTCAACGCATTGCGCCTGTTGAGCCTTGCCGGACTCAGCTCCCTGTTCGCCGCTTCGTCCTTCGCGCAGGACGGCAGCTACTACTACGGCGGGCTGTCGATCGGCCAGTCGCGAGCGAAGATCGACGAGCCTCGCATCACCGCCAGCCTGCTTGGCGCCGGCCTCGCCACCACGACGATGACGCGCGACGAGAGCGACACGGCCTACAAGCTGTTCGGTGGATACCAGTTCAACCGGAATTTTGCACTCGAGGCGGGCTATTTCAACCTCGGCAAGTTCGGCTTCACGTCGACGACCGTGCCGGCTGGCACGCTCAACGGCCAGATCAAGCTGCAGGGCCTGAACCTCGACCTCGTCGGCACCTTGCCCCTGACCGAGCGCTTTTCCGCCATTGCACGCATCGGGGCGCAACATGCGAGGGCGCGCGACGCCTTCAGCGGGACCGGTGCCGTCAGCGTGCTCAACCCGAGCCCGAGCAGCACCGAGACCAACTACAAGTACGGGGCCGGTTTGCAGTACGCATTCAGTCCTTCGGTCCTGCTGCGCGGCGAGGCCGAGCGCTATCGCATCAACGACGCGGTAGGCAACCATGGCGGCGTCAACGTGTTCTCGCTGAGCCTGGTCTTCCCGTTCGGCCGTGCGGCTGCCCCGGCACCCCGCGTGGCGGCCGCCCCCGCCTATGTGGCGCCGGCGCCCCAGCCGCCGCCGCCAGTCGTGGCGCTGGCCCCTGTCGTGCCCGTCGTGGCGGCTCCTGAGCGTCGACGCGTGAGCTTCTCGGCCGACTCGCTGTTCAGCTTCGACCAGTGGGTCATCAGGCCCGAGGGCAAGGTGGCGCTCGACACGTTCGCCCACGACCTCAAAGGAACGAGCTTCGACGTGATCACCGTCGAGGGACACACCGACCGACTGGGCTCGACCGCCTACAACCAGAAGCTGTCGGTGCATCGTGCGGAAGCGGTCAAGGCCTACCTCGTCAGCTCCGGCAGCATCGATGCCGCCAAGATCACGGCGATCGGAAAGAGCGAGTCCGTCGCGGTCACCCAGCCCGGCGATTGCAAGGGCTCCAAGCACAGCCCGAAGCTCATCGCTTGCCTGCAGCCCGATCGTCGCGTCGAGGTCGAGGTCGTCGGCACGCGTTGAAGCGTCGCCGGCCTCGTCTGCATTCGTCACGGCTGCCGAGGCTCGATGCGGAACTCATACTTGCTCAGCTGCTCAATGACCCGCTGGTTGTCCACATAACGGCCTCGCAGCGCCGCAAGCTCCTTGTCGGTGCCGGTGCAGTACGTGGCGACCCCGTCCAACAATTCCTTCTGTCGATCCTTGTCCGACGCATCACCGCTGAACTCTCCACGAAGATGGTCGCAGATGTCGCGGCGTTCAACAAAGCGCTGGACGTCGGAGGGCAGTTGGGATGATGTGGCGCAAGCACCAAGAAACAGGCAAACGAGAAGAGTGTGTCGCAGCATATTCAGTGACCATTGTCTGACCAGTGCGGTCGGTCGGAGACGCCTCCAACGAACTTGATGACACCGCACGTCGCGCCTACGACCTTCAACTGCGTATTCATGCCTGTGCGCGGCGTCGAGGCGATCGAAACAATTGAACCAGTGCCGTCGACGATGGAGAGAGTCCCGGACCAACTGATGGACATGTCCACGGCCAAGCCAAGGCCATGCCTGGTGTTCAGTGCAGGCGGAACGCCTAGATTCTGAATTCCATACGCTTGCACCATTGCGAGCGCCCCGGCCACGGACAGTTGCTCGGAATACGGCCCGTGTTGTCGACGTGCGCCCATTGAATCAAGACGCCAGCCATCGACGGCACATTGCGGGGGTCGAAGCCTTCCTTGACGATTCTCCAGCACCAATGCATCAAGTAGGCCCGTTCAGGCGGACGAAAGGTGTTGGCAATCGTGACGCTGGCTCCCGCGCCTCTTAAGGCGAGCACGAACTCATTCAAGGATTGCCGGAAGGGCTCGGCACAATCCGCAATCTGGTCGCTGGCCGGAAAGCGCGGATGCCACACGACCCCGCTGGGCTCAAGCCCGAGAATTTCAACAACCGCAGGCGTCGTATCCGCTTGCGGCGTTAGTGCTGCTTGCGCTGTCGCCATAGAAGGGAACCTCGATATTCGCTATGAGTGCCGTCGCCGCAGACACGAGGCACGTCAGTCCTGCGTTGTCAGTCCTGCCAGTCAATTCTTGACCCGTCGGAAGCGTCAATCGATAGGGGACATCGGTCAATGGCGCCTTTGTCTTGCGATCGAGGATGAGGAAACGACGATCGAACAACGCCTCGGCTACATCTGAAGATGCGGCGCGGCGGACATTGATATCGAAGAGCGCTGAGCGACACGCGGCGGCATCTCCCTCGTCAACGAAGGTCAATGCCTGCCCGGCCAGCAACGTCGCACCGCAGGCGCACCTGTCACCGTGGCGAGCCGCGGGCGCTCCATCCAAGATAAGTGTTGGATCGCCAGAAACGATGACAGTGGTACCACCATGTCCCTTGATCGGACACGTCACCCGGTCACCGACTCGGGCAATAGGTTTCCCATCGATGTCGCTCGTAGGTGTACCGCTGACAACAGTTCCACCATGATCCGTTCGGTCACCGATCACGATCAGTGGTCGTGACATCCATCCTCCCCGTCATCGCAAAGACGGCGCGGAGTATCCGCGAGGCGGCCCCGACTTTCGTCGTAGCCGCATTCGATTCAACGGTTACTACCTCCAATCCGTCGGCGCCCCCTCATCGCACTTCTTGCACGGCAAGGTCTGCCCCAGCACCTTCGCCCTGCCCTCGGGCGTCACCACCCAGGGCGGGTTGATCCACGGCGGGTCGTGGCGCACGTGCTGGTTGTGGCCGCATTCGAGTTCGGCCACCCAGTGCTGTTCTTCGTCCTGGTGGTAGCCGACGATCCTTTGGTTCATGCCCGTCAGCCCTGGAGTTCTTTCATCGACAGTGGTGGTCGCCGCCTCGCCCTCATCGTCGCCCCCTCAATCCGATGCAGTTTCCCCACGGGTCCCGGACCTGGCACATGCTCAGACCTTGCTCAATGTCCATCGGCCCACGGTACAACTCAGCGCCAAGGACTTGTAGTCTTTCCAAGGCCTCGGTCACGCTGGGCACCCGCCAGTAGACGACCGAGCCGGCCGGGCCCGAATCGACCTTCTCATCCGCCAGGACCAGCTCGAGCTGGACGCCATCGACATTCAGCACCGCGAGCCCCGGCACATCCAGGTCGGTCCGAACATGAGCGTTCGGAAACGCCTGGGCGTACCAGCGCAGCGCCTGATCCACGTCGCCCACATGCACCAGCACGCCGGCGATGGGCAGCAACGGCGGGCGTTCGACCTCGTTCAACACGCGCTTCCTCACGGCAACGGAATGAGTTCCCTGTCGTCATTCGGCGGCAGCTTGATGCGCCCCGCCTTCCAATCCGCCTTCGCCTGCTCGATGCGCTCTTTGCGCGAGGACACGAAGTTCCAGAAGATGTGGCGCTCGCCCAGCGGTTCGCCTCCGAGCAGCATGACGGTCGTGGGTTCCTGCGCGTGCAAGGTCTGTTCACTGCCCGGCGTGACGACGAGCATCTGGCCGGGACGATACGTGTGGCCATCGACGTCGATGCTGCCGTTGACGACATACGCGGCGCGCTCGGTGTGGCCCTTGGGCATGCCGATGCGCGCACCCGCGTCGAGCGTGACATGCAGGTAGAACAGCGGTGAATGCGTGCGCACGGGGCTGCGCAGGCCGAAGGCCTCGCCGGCGATGAGGCGCATCCACACGCCGCCTTCACGCGCCTCGGGCAGCACCGCCATGCCGTAGTGGTCGAAGGCCGGATCGGTCTCTTCGTCTTCCTCGGGCAAGGCCACCCACGATTGCAGCAGCTCCAGCCCCTGCCCCGCGAAAGCCGCCGGGTCCTCGAAACGCTCGGAGTGCGTGATGCCCTTGCCCGCGGTCATCCAGTTGACGTCGCCGGGCCGGATGACCTGCTCCATGCCGAGGCTGTCGCGATGCGTCACCGCGCCGCCGAGCAGGTAGCTCACGGTGGCGAGGCCGATGTGTGGATGCGGCCGCACATCCGCGGCGCGCGCCGACTCGGGCGGCAATTTCACCGGCCCCGCATGGTCGAGGAAGATGAACGGGCCGACCATGCGCCGCTTGGCAAACGGCAGGATGCGGCGCACGAGCAAGCCATGGCCGAGGTCGGCAGAGCGTGCGTCGATGACGGTGTCGAGCATGGCGGGCTCCTGGTGGGCAGCCGCAAGGCTACCCCAGGCTGGTCCCCCGCGTTCAATCGGGGTCGATGCGGCGCACCACGAGTTCGTCGTAGCCGGTGGCGTCGTCGCGCTCGCGCGTGAAGCGCCAGCCGGGCAGCAGGCCCAGCAGCACTTCGGCGGTGGTGCGGACGATGGACCCGTAACCCACATGCCCGCCCAGCACTTCGCCCGTCGATCGCGACACGCTCGCGTGCAGGTGCGATGCACCCGCGGCGACGCTGCCCGACACGGTGAGCAGCTCCAGGCCCTCATGCAGGCTCAGGCTGTCGCGCGCACCGGCCAGGCGCAGCTCGGCATGCGACAGGCTGCCGATGCCGCTCACCACGAACGCGGCCTCGCAACCTGCGCCGCACACCGCCGCTTCGAGCGCGCGGCGCAGGTCGTCGCCGGGCTGCAATCGAATCGGCAGCATGCGCATGGCGTGCCCGGCGGGCATGGGCGGACAGCCGCTTCTCAACCCAGCCGCGGCTTGACCTTGGACGCGGCTTCCTTCGCACGCACGCGGGCCGTCTCCACGTCCGCGTCGTAAGCCAAGGCCACGCCCATGCGTCGCTTGGTGAAGCTCTCGGGCTTGCCGAAGAGTCGCACATCTGTCTGCGGCACGCGCAGCGCCTCGGCCACGCCGTCGAACACCACGGCGCGGCCTTCGACGCCGCCGTAGATCACGGCGCTCGCACCCGGGCTCTTGAGCGCGGTGTTCACCGGCAGCCCGAGGATGGCGCGTGCATGCAGCTCGAATTCGTTCTGCCATTGCGTGGTCATCGTGACCATCCCGGTGTCGTGCGGACGCGGGCTCACCTCGCTGAACCACACCTGGTCGCCTTTCACGAACAGCTCGACGCCGAAGATGCCCTGGCCGCCGAGGTTGTCGGTCACGGCCTTCGCAATCTCGCGCGAGCGCTTCAAGGCGGTGCTGGCCATGGGGTGCGGCTGCCAGCTCTCCACATAGTCGCCGCTCACCTGCACATGGCCGATGGGCTCGCAGAACTGCGTCTCGACCTCGCCGCTCGCACCCACGGCGCGCACGGTGAGCTGGGTGATCTCGTAGTCGAAGTCGATGAAGCCTTCGACGATGACGCGGCCGTGGCTCACGCGCCCGCCGGCCATCGCGTAGTCCCAGGCTTTCGCCACGTCGGCCGGGCCGTCGATGCGGCTTTGGCCCTTGCCGGAGCTGCTCATCACCGGCTTGACGATGCAGGGGTAGCCGATGCCGCCGTCGATCGCCGCCTGCAGTTCGGCCAGCGAATCGCAGAAGCGGTACGGGCTGGTGGGCAGGCCCAGCGTCTCGGCCGCGAGGCGGCGGATGCCTTCACGGTCCATGGTGAGCCGCGCGGCGCGCGCCGTCGGAATCACGCGCACCACGCCCTGCGCTTCGAGCTCCTCGAGCACCGGCGTGGCGATGGCCTCGATCTCGGGCACGACCACCATCGGCCGCTCGGCCTCGATGAGCGCGCGCAATGCCGCGGGGTCGCTCATCGCGATGGTTCGAGCATGGTGGGCCACCTGCTGGCCGGGCGCGTTCTCGTAGCGGTCGACGGCGATGGTCTCGACGCCCAGGCGCTGCAAGGCGATGAGCACCTCCTTGCCGAGTTCGCCGGCGCCCAGGAGCATGACGCGGGTGGCGGTGGGGGACAGGGGGGTGCCGAGGATGGGTGGGGTCATGGGCTTCTTGCCGTTTCGTTGAATGCGGGAGAACGCGATTTAACACAGAGAACACAGAGCCCACAGAGGAAGAGCAAGGCAAGGCTCTCTGTGTTCTCTGTGGTGCATTCTCTGTGTTCTCTGTGTTGCCAAATCAATGCATGCGCCTAGCAGGCTCGCTCAATCGACCGGCCAGGGCATGGTCTTGGGCATCGGCCGCTTGGCCTCTTCCTCGGGCAGGCCGGGGCCTTCCAGCGTGTCCACGCCTCGCCACCACGGCGTCACGCCCTCTACCCGCGAAGGCTCGACCGCCTCGCCCAGCCGCGGCAGGACGAGCTGCGCGCCTTGCTTCGGCCCGAGTTCCATCAGCGTCTCCACCGGCTGGTCCCACGCATGCAGCGCGAGGCTGAAGGTGCCCCAGTGCACCGGCATGAAGGCGCCGCCGCCCAGGAGCTCCAGCGCCTTCAGCGCGTTCTCCGGCCCGAGGTGGATGTCGCCCCACGACGGATGAAACGCACCGACCTCGAGCATCACGAGGTCGAAGCGGCCGAAGCGTTCGCGGATGTCGGCGTACTCGGTGGTGAGTCCGGTGTCGCCGCTGAAGAAGACCTTGTGCCGCGGCGTCTCGATGACCATGGACGACCACAGCGTGGCGTTGCGGTCCTTGAGCCCGCGGCCGGAGAAATGCTGCGACGGCGCGGCGGTGATGGCGAGCTCCGCCTTGGGCGAGCGCCAGCTTTCCCACCAATCCAGCTCGGTGATGCGCTCGGGCGGAACACCGAAGGCTTCGAGGTGCGCACCCACGCCCAGCGAGGTGATGAACGGCAGGTCCATGCGCGCCATCTCGCGGATGGTGGGGTAGTCGAGGTGGTCGTAGTGGTCGTGCGAGACGATCACCGCATCGATCGTCGGCAGCTGGTTCAAGGCGATGGGCACCGGCTGGAAGCGCTTGGGGCCGGCCAGTGTCGAAGGCGACGCGCGCGGCCCCCACACCGGGTCGGTGAGCACGCGCAGGCCGTCGATCTCGATGAGCACCGTCGAATGACCGAGCCAGGTGGCGCGCAAGCCGGTGTCCACCGGGCGTGCCCACGCCTCGAGCGGGTTCAGCGAGGGCAGCGGCCCCTTGGGCACGCGCCGCGTGCCGCCGCAGAGGAAGTCACCGATGGACACCTTCTGCTCGGGGTCGCGCAGGCCAGGCAGCACCGGGTGCTGGTTGCGGAATCCATCGCCCGTCCAGCGCGGGGAATGCTTCATGCGTTCCAGCCGCTGGCCCGCGGCTCGCTTGCCGAATGATTTCATGGGTGGCAGTGTGCCACCGCGGTTCCGACGCAGCGCGCTACTGTCGAGCTGAAGTGGCCTAGACAAGAGGTCTGCAAGGACGGCAAACGCAGGCCAAACCCCACTGCAGAGTTCGTTGCAACCCCTTCCACGTTGGTGCCGTGGGCATTACCTGAAGTTGCCTGCACTTGCGTTTGGAGACACGCATGCACTCCGAGTGTGCCCAGGCGCACCGCTTCGGCCTTCAAAAACCCCGGAATCAGGGTTAGCCCGGAACTTGCAAGCAGCCTTTCCCATGACGGCAGCCCAGATCCTTACCCTGTTGCGCGCCCGTTGGCGTTTTGCATTGCTCGTGTTGTCCGCGATCGTCGGCCTGGTGGCCGCGGTGAGCTTGCTGAGAACCCCGCAATACACCGCCACGGCTTCGGTCGTGCTCGACGTGAAATCCCCCGACCCCATCACCAGCGTGGTGTTGCCCGGCCTCACCACCGTGGGCTACATGGCCACGCAGATGGGCGTGATGCAAAGCGAGCGCGTGGCGCTGGGCGCCATCCGCCGGCTCAAGCTCGACCAGGACCCGGACTACATCCAGAAGTGGAAGGACAAGACCCAAGGCCAGGGCGACTTCCGCTCGTGGCTGTCCGACACGCTGCTGCGCAAGCTCGACGCCGCCCCCGGCCGCGACTCCAACGTCATCATGGTCGGCTACACCGCGCCCGACCCGGCCTTCGCGGCCGCCGTGGCCAATGCCTTCGTCGCGTCATACATCGAGACCACACTCGAGCTGCGCACGGAACCGGCCAAGCAGTACACGTCGCTCTTCGATGCACGCGGCAAGCAGTTGCGCGAAGAACTTGAGCGTGCGCAGCAGAAGCTGTCGCAATACCAGCAGAAGAACGGCGTGATCGTGGCCAGCGAGGAGCGGCTGGACGTCGAGAACCAGCGCCTGCAGGAGCTCACCACGCAACTGGTGCTGATGCAGGGCATGGCGAGCGATTCCGGCAGCCGCCAGGGCCAGTCCGTCAACCATGCCGACCGCATGCCCGAAGTCGTCACCAACCCGCTGCTCGTGGCCATCAACACCGACCTGTCCAAGCAGCAGGCGCGGCTCACCGAGCTCACCGCGCGCCTGGGCGACAACCACCCCGACGTCGCCGAGCTGCGCTCGAACATCGCGCAATTGAAGAAACAGCTGGGCGAAGAGACCAAGCGCGTGGCAGGCAGCCTGACCGTCACCAACGACGTGAACCAGTCGCGCCTCGCGCAAATGCGCGCGGCCGTGGAAGAGCAGCGCGCCAAGCTGCTCAAGCTCAAGGGCCAGCACGACGAAGCGGCCGTGCTGCAGCGCGACGTGGAAAACGCGCAGAAGTCCTACGACGCGGTGCAGACGCGCGCCAGCCAGACCAGCGTCGAGAGCCAGGCCACGCAGACCAACGTCTCGGTGCTCAAGAACGCCACGGCACCGGCCACGCCCTCGTCGCCGCGGCTGGTGCTCAACCTCACGGTCGCGGTGCTGGTGGGCCTGTTGCTCGCCGTGGCCGCCACCATGCTGCGCGAGGCGCGCGACCAGCGCCTGCGCAGCAACCTCGACGTTCTCCAGTCCCTCCAACAACCCCTGCTGGGCGTGCTCCCGTCACGCACGCGCACCCGGCGCGTGAGCCCGTGGCGCCTGCGCTGGATGTCGCACCTGGCCACCGTGCTCCCCGCGCCGACGGCGAAAGGTTGATGCGATGAAGATTCCGAGCTACGCCAGCATTGCCGGCGTCAACACCCGTTCCATTGAAGAACCCGTGCAGCGCGTGGTCGACCGCTCCATCGGCGACCTGCTGCGCGAGGTGCGCGACATCGACGACGAGCAGGTCGACCAGATCCTGCGCTTCCAGCGCGAGCACCAGGTGCGCTTCGGCGAAGCCGCCATCTCGCTCAAGCTCGCGTCCAGCGGCGACGTGCTGTGGGCGCTGTCGCAGCAGTTCCACTACCCCTGCGCCACCGAGGACGACGCCATCACCCTGAGCGACGAGCTGGTGATGGCGCGCGACCCCTTCGGCGACGACGCCGAGATCTTTCGCGACATCCGCAGCCAGCTGATGATGGGCGTGCTCGCGCAAGACCAGCCGCGCCGCGCGCTCGCGGTGTTGAGCCCCAACGTGGGCGACGGCAAGACCTACTTCGCCGCCAACCTCGCGGTGGCCTTCAGCCAGCTGGGTGCGCGCACGCTGCTGGTGGACGCCGACATGCGCACGCCGCGCCAGCACGACATCTTCAACGTCGCCGGCCGCGCGGGCCTGAGCAACATCCTCGCCGGCCGCGCGGAATCCGACGTGATCCACCAATCGAACGCGCTGCCCAGCCTGTATGTGCTGCCGGTGGGGACGCTTCCGCCCAACCCGCTCGAGCTGGTGCAACGCTCGGCCTTCGGCCTGCTGATGCGCGAGCTCCTGGGCAAGTTCGACCACATCATCGTGGACACGCCCGCTGCCTGCCACGGCGCCGATGCCCGGGTGCTGGCGGCCAAGTGCGGCGCGGCGCTCATCATGGGCCGGCGCAACACCAGCCGCATGGATGCGATGCACACACTGGTCGCGCAGGTGACGCGCAGCGACGCGAAGCTGGCCGGGGTGCTGATCAATGAGCATTGACGCACCAGCGGTGGCAGCAGGCACGGCGCGCGGCATCCTCGTCGTCATCCCCACGCTCAACGAGGCGCGCGGCATCGAGGGCGTGATCAACTCGCTCTACGAGGACCTGCCCGCTCAGGGCCGGGTGTCGGTGGTGGTGGTGGATGGCGGCAGCAGCGACGGCACGGTGTCCATCGTGCAGCGCATGAGCCACCTGCGCCCCACGCTCTCGCTCCTGCACAACGACCGGCGCATCCAGAGCGCGGCGGTGAACCTGGCCGCGCGCACCGCCGGCCACGACGCCGACGTGCTGGTGCGCTGCGATGCGCATGCGGTGTACCCGCGCGGCTTCGTGCGCCGGCTGGTCGAAACGCTCGACCGCACGCAGGCCGATGCGGTGGTCGTGCCCATGGATTCCACCGGCGACAGCTGCCTGCAGCGCGCGGTGGCCTGGGTGTCGGACACGCCGGTGGGCTCGGGCGGTTCGGCGCACCGTGGCGGCCGCACCAGCGGCTTCATCGACCACGGCCACCACGCGGCCTTCCGGATGGCGAGCTTCCGCCGCGCGGGCGGCTACGACGAGAGCTTCACCCACAACGAGGACGCCGAGCTCGATTGCCGGCAGCGGCAGCTGGGTAGCCGCATCTACCTCGATGCGGACATCCGGCTCGGCTACCACCCGCGCGACAGCTTCAAGGGCCTGGCGCGGCAGTACTTCTCCTACGGCCGCGGCCGGTCGCGCACCGTGCGCCGCCACCCCGGCTCGATGCGGGCGCGCCAGCTCGCACTGCCGGTGCACTTCGTGCTGTCGGCCCTGTGCCTGCTGCTGGCCGCCTGGCTGCCGTGGCTGCTCGCGTGGCCGGCGCTGTACCTCGCGGTGCTGGCGGCGGCGTCGCTCGCCATCTCGGTCAAGCACCGCTCGATCTGCGGGCTGCTCGCCGGGCCGGCCGCGGCGGCCATGCATGCATCGTGGGCCCTGGGCTTCCTGTCCGGCCTCGCGCTGCTGCGCGAACGCCGCTGGCAACTCGGCACCGGCCCGGTGCTGGACGCCGCATCGGGGACCACGCGATGAGCGACGCACGAATGCTGGACGTGATGCTGGTCGATCCATCGCTCTTCACCGCGCCCTACGACGCCGCGCTGACGCAAGGCCTCGTCGCCAACGGCATCGCCCCGATGTGGATGACGCGGCCCACGCGGCGCGCCGACCGGCAGGAGCTGCCGCTGGAGCGCACCGACCCCTTCTTCTATCGCCGCACCGACGAGGCGGCCTGGCTGCCGAACAAGCTCAAGCCGGTCGCCAAGGGCATCGCGCATTTCGCGGGCCTGCTCACGCTGCTCGCGAAAGTCCGCTGGCGCCGGCCCGACGTCGTGCACATGCAGTGGATCGTCGTGCCGCCACTGGACGTGATCGCGATGGCGATCATGCGGCGCATGCGCCCGCTGGTGCTCACGGTGCACGACACCGTGCCCTTCAACGGCCAGAAGATGTCGTGGCTGCAGCGTTTCGGCCACGACACGCCGATGAAGTGCGCGCACCACCTCATCGTGCACACCCGTTCGGGACGCCAGGCGCTGATCGATCGCGGCGTGCCGGCGGAGAAGATCAGCGTGATCCCGCACGGGCCGCTGCAGCTGTCGGTGCCGACGCCGCCCGAACCCGCCACGCGCGACCCGCGCTGGACCATCCTGCTTTTCGGCGAGATCAAGCCCTACAAGGGGCTGGACCTGCTGATCGAAGCCGTCGCCTCGCTGTCCATCGAGACACGCCGCGAGCTGCGCGTGATCGTCGCCGGCCGGCCGCGCATGGACATGGCGCCGCTCGTCGCGCGCATCGACGAGCTCGGCTTGCAGGAGCAGTTCGACCTGCGGCCGCGCCGCCTCAGCGAAGAAGAGATGGCCGCGGTGTTCGCCGAGGCCGACTGCTTCGTCTTCCCGTACCGGCAGATCGACGCGAGCGGCGTGTACTTCCTCGTCAAGGGCCTGGGCAAGTGGCTGATCGCCAGCCGCGTGGGCATCTTCGCGGAGGACATCGCCGAAGGCGTGGACGGCGCGCTCGTGGCCAGTGAAGACATCGCCGAGCTGGCCCGCGAGCTGCGCCGCTCGATCGAAGAGCGCCCTCGCCGCGCACCGGTGACGGTGGCCGATTCGTGGACGGGTATCGGCCGGTCCACCCGTGCGCTGTACCTGCGGGCCATCGAGGAGTTCGAAGGCCGCGCCCGCGTGGCCGGCGAAAGGAGAGCGGATGCCTGAGCGGACACCCGACGAGCGCGACGAGATCCTGTCGTCGAACGACCGACGGCTCATCCTGCAACGGCTGCTCGCGGGCGCGGGCCTGCTCGCCATCGGCGGCTGCGCCGAATCGGCCACGGGCAAGCGCCGTCCATCCAAGCCCGCAGCCGACATCGAGGAGCCCGCACCCATCCGCGGCCAGGGCTACAAGCTCGTGAAGAACTGGGACTTCGAGCGCGGCATCACCAACGTCGAGCAGATGCGCGAGGAGTTCTTCACCCGCTACATCTACAACAACGGCACGCAGGACGCGCTCAACGACGAGTGGGAGCGTTACCGCGACAACGACAACCACGTCTTCGAGGACGGCGGCCTGTCGCTCACGGCGCGCATTCCCAACGGCGCCATCCGCGGCAAGATCGAAAGCGGCATGCTGCGCTCGAAGTGGTCGGGCGAATACGGCTACTTCGAATGCCGGCTCAAGCTGCCCGAGGGCCGCGGCATGTGGCCGGCTTTCTGGCTCAACCCGCAAGACGGGCACTGGCCGCCGGAGATCGACATCCTCGAGGTGGTCAACAACGGCCGTGACACCACGCGCAACACCTTCCACTTCTTGCACAGCGGCGCGTCGGCGCCTATGCCGGTGGCCAAGTCGCTGCTCAATCCGAACAAGACCTACAAGCCCGGCATCGACTTCAAGGACGACTTCCACACCTACTCGGCCGAGTGGACGCCCACGCGCGTGCGGCATTTCGTGGACGACGTGCTGGTGGTGGACCGCGAGTTCCAGTGGGTGCACCGCGACGGCAGCGATGGCGGGCCCGCGCACGTGCTCGTGAACCTCGCGGTCGGCGGCAGCTGGCCCGGCCGGCCGGCGGAAGATGCCTTCCCCGCCAAGCTGCGGCTCAAGTACATCCGGGTGTGGCAGCAGTGAACGCGAGCCTCGTCATGCTCGACGCGATGGGTGCGGCTTCGGGGGGCCCAGGTTTTCACCACAGAGGACACAGAGAACACAGAGGAAGGCATTGGCCTTTTCTTCTCTGTGTCCTCTGTGTCCTCTGTGGTAAATCCATCAGCACTCCGAGGCAACGCACCTTGGGAGTTCCGGCATGAACTCCGCGGCGGCCATGCCCATCCCCGGTCTCGCCGCGCCCGGGCGGGACCGCGCCAGAACCTGGCCCATGACCGCGGCCATCGTCTTCGCGATGCTTGCGCTCACGCTGCTCGACCGCTTCGGCCTCGCGGTGAGCAGCAGCTTCTCCATCCACCCGACCTTCATCGCGATGTACGCGATCGCCGCGGCCATCGCATTCACAGGCGCCGGCCGGCTGAACCCCGGCATGGGTCTCCTGTACGTGGGCATCGCCACCGTCAGCGGGCTGAGCCTGGTGGCGAATGCGTCCTTCGATTTCCGGCAGGTGGCCACCATCAGCTCCTGGCTGCTGCTGGTGGTGCTGTACGCACCCTTCATCATCGTGATGGACTACGGCGCCGGCAGCGCCGAGGCCTGGCAGCGATGCATGCGGCTGCTCGTGGCCTTCATGCTCGGCTGCGGCATCGCGGGCATTGCGCAGTACTTCGCGCAGTACGCCATCCATGCGCCGTGGCTGTTCGACTTCACGCCGATGATCCCCAAGGCCCTGCGCGGATCGGGCACCTACAACACCACCAACGTGGTGGGCGAGCACATCAAGTCCAACGGCTTCTTCCTGCGAGAGGCCTCGGGCTTCTCGTTCTACATGGCGCTGGCGCTGCTGCTCGAATCGGCGCTTGACCGCCGCAAGTGGGTGATGGCCGTGCTGGGCCTGGCGGTGCTGCTGTCGTACTCCGGCTCTGGGCTGCTGGTGCTGGCCGTCGCCATGCTCTTCCCGCTCGGCCAGCGCACGCTGTGGCGGGTGCTCGCCGCTGTGTTGGTTGCGGGCGCCGCGGTGCTGCTGCTGGGCGACGTGCTGAACCTGAACTACACGCTGGGCCGCGTCGACGAGTTCGGCTCCGACCGCAGCAGCGCATATTGCCGCTTCATCGCGCCCGGCAAGCTGGTCATCGAGCAGATCGACTCCAGCAGCTGGACCAGCCTGCTGGGCCACGGACCGGGCACCACGCAGAAGATGTTCGACGTCTGCGAGACGACCTACGGCAAGCTGGTGTTCGAGTACGGGCTGCTGGGCACGCTGGCCTTCGGCACGCTCGTGGGCGTGGCCATCCACCGCTCGGGCGCGCCCATCCGCGTGCGCGTGGCGCTGACGCTGCAGTGGCTGCTGCTGGGGGGCAACCTGCTCGCACCCGAGTCGCTGCTGCTCATCTTCCTGGTCTGCGCAATGTGGCCGCGGCTGGGGTCGACAAACCTGCCTGCAGCGCGACCGGACGCCAAGACACCGGCAGGCACCCCATCTGCGCCGCCGCGCCGACCGCAGCGGATCGAACCCGCCTTCAGCATCACGGAACCCACCGAATGAACGCGAACCCGCAACGCCCGACGCTGAGCGTCGTCATCACCTGCTTCAACTACGAGCGCTACGTGGGCGACGCCATCCTGAGCGTGCTGGCGCAGACGCTGCCGGCCGACGAGATCGTGGTGGTCAACGATGGCTCCACCGACAACTCCGCCGCGGTGCTGGCGGGCTTCGGCACGCGCATCCGGCTCGTCAACCAGGCCAATGCCGGCCAGATCGCCGCGCTCAATGCGGGCTACGCGCATTCCAAGGGCGACATCGTGCTCTTCCTCGATGCGGACGACCTGCTGCACCGCCAGGCGCTCGAAGCCGTGGTGGCCGAATGGCGGCCCGGCTGCACCAAGGTGCAGTTCGAGCTGGAGGTCATCAACGGCGCCGGCGAGCTGCTGGGCCGGCGCTTTTGCAACTACGTCGTGCCCTATGGACCGAACGAGATCGCCGAGGAATTCCGCCATTTCGGGACCTATGTGTGGCCGGTGCTCACGGGCAACGCCTACTCGCGCGAGTTCCTCGCGCAGGTCATGCCGCTCACCGTCAAGAAGGCGCCCGACGGCCTGCTGAACACCGTCGCGCCGCTGTACGGCGAAGTGCGCGTGGTGCCGCGCGCCTTGGGCCTGTACCGGCTGCACGATGCCAACCAGAGCTACCACGGCGCGGCGAGCGCGGCCATCGGCGATCGCTTTGCCAAGCAGGTCGCCATCCGCGTGGACGAGCTGCGTGCGCTCAAGGAGCATGCTGCCGCCCGCGGCGTGGCGCTGCCGCCGGGCAAGCTGATCGACTTCGACCTGCCCTCGGTCAACTACCGGCTGATGCTCAAGAAGCTCGGCGACGGCTACGAGGGCGCGGCGGACGACACCACCACCGGCCTGTGGCGCGCGGGCATCGCGCTGCTCGGCCGCCGACCGCTCCCCGCGCCGCTCAAGCTGATGCACGCGGCCTGGCTCACCGTGCTGTTGTGCAGCCCGCGTTTCATTGCGCGGCCGCTCATCCTGCTGCGCTTCAGCCGAGCGGCGCTGGTTCAGCCGCTGCGCCGCCAGTGGGCCGCGTGGTTCGGCCCGCGCAGCGGCACGGCGGCGCGGTCGTTCTGAAGGCGCGAGGTCTCAACGCATGTCCGCCACCGCACCGTTGCCCGCCGCCGGCACCCACCGCGCCACCGCCGCGCGATCGGCGCTGTGGAGCGTGGCCGAGAACGGCGGCCTGGCGCTGATCTCGTTCTCCTCGCTCATCATCTATTCGCGCTTCCTCTCGGTCTCGGACTTCGGCCTCTTCTCCATCGTGCTGGCGGTGATCGAACTGCTGACCGTGCTCGTGAGCATGCTGTTCCATGACGCACTGGTGCAGCGGCCCGACATCGGCGAGGCGCACTACGACAGCGCCTTCACCGCCACGCTGGCCTTGAGCGCGCTGCTCATGGCGGCCTGCTGGCTGGGTGCACCCACCTTCGCGGCGCGCACCGGCAACCCGTCGGCGGCGATGGCACTGGCCTGGACCTCGCTGTGCCTGCCGCTCACCGCGGTCAGCGCCACCATCGTCGCCCGGCAGCGGCGCAACCTCGACTTCCGCACGCTGGCCGTGCGTTCACTGGTTGGCCGCACGCTGGGCGCGGTGGCCGGCATCGCGCTCGTGGTGGCGGGCTTCAGCTTCTGGGGCCTGGTCGCACAACAGGTGCTGGTGGTGCTGTTCGGCTCGGCGGTGCTGTGGCTCACCTGCCGCGAACGGCCGCGCCTGCGTTTTCATTGGCAGCCGTTTCGCGAGCTCATCGGCTTCGGCGTGGTCGCCGTGTCGGTGCTGTTCATCAACTTCTCGATCAAGCGCATCTTCGTCATCCTGAGCGGCATGGCGCTGGGCACGCACGCGGCCGGCCTCTTGAACCTCAGCTTCCGCGCGGTGGACACCTTCTGGTCGCTGGCGGCGAGCGCCATCTCGCAGGTCGCGCTGCCCATCCTCTCGGCGCTGCGGGCCGACGACAGCCGCTTCAAGCGCGCCTTCCACACCGCGTCGGCCTTCGCGTGCGTGGTGCTGTACTTCTGCTTCGTGCTGATCGGCGCGCTGTCCGTCGAAGTGGTGGACCTGCTCTTCGGCCCGCGCTGGACGGCCATCGCGCCCTTCGTCACGCTCTTGTCGCTGCAGGTGCTGGTGCAGGCACGGCGGCTCCTGATGGCGCCGATGCTCACCGCCCTCGGCCGCCCGCGCGACCTGCTCGTCACGCAGACGGTGGAACTCGTCTTCGTGCTGGTGGCGATTCTCGCGAGCGGCGTGCCGAGCATTGGCTGGGCCATCGGCATCTGGGTGGTGCGCGAATGCCTGGGCGGCACGGTGCAGACCGCGCTCTTCCGCCGCGCGAGCGGCATCGGCTTGGCCGAGCAGCTGCGGGTGTCGCTCATGCCCATGCTGTGCGCCGGCGCCATGCTGCTCGCCGTGTGGACCGCGCGCGGCGTCCTGCCCGCCACCTGGCCGGCCATGGCGCGGCTCGCGGTGCTCGCGCCGCTGGGCACCGCCGTGTATGCCGGCTGCCTCTTCCTCTTCGACCGGCAACTGCTGTGGGACCTGGGCGCCTTCGGCCGCGCCGCCCTCGCACGCCGCCGCAAGCCGCCACCTGCCTTGGACAACGCCCTGGCTGACGACGCGAAAGACACGCCATGACGACGACCACGCCCGCGACGATCTCGGTCATCATCCCCAACTACAACTACGAGGCCTACGTCGCGCAGGCCATCGACAGTGCGCTCGCGCTGGATTGGCCGAGCGTGGAGGTGATCGTCATCGACGACGGCTCCACCGACGGCTCGCGCCGCATCATCGAGTCCTATGGCGATCGCATCCAGGCCATCTACCAGGACAATGCCGGCCAGCTCGTGGCCTGCAACAAGGGCTATGCACGCTCGCGCGGCGACGTGGTGATCTTTCTCGATTCCGACGACGTGCTGCACCCTTCGCTCGCGCCCGCGGTGATGGCGGCGATGTCGCCGCTGGTGAGCAAGGTGCAGGTGCAGATGCAGGTCATCGACGCGCGCGGCGAGCCGACGGGTGCCTACTTCCCGCAGTTCCACGTCGTGCCCACGCCGGCGCAGGTGAGCGAGTGGGTGCGCAAGACCACCGCCTACCCCACGCCGCCGGGCTCGGCCAACGCCTACCCGCGCTGGTTCCTGGACCGCATCTTTCCCCTGCGCAACACCTGCGGCACCGCCAACGATTCCTACTGCCTGGCTGCCGCGCCGCTGCTGGGCGAGGTGGTGACCATCGCCCGGCCGCTGGTCGGCTACCGCGTGCACGGCAAGAACCAGGGGGCGCTGAGCAAGCTGGACGTGCACCAGTTCGAGCGGCAGATGACGCGTGCGCGGCAGCGGCTCGTGTATGCGCAGGGCATCGCGCGCGAGGAAGGCTTCCGCATTCCCGACGATGCGATCGACCGCAGCTTGTCCTACCTCGGCTACCGCATCGGCTCGCTGGTGCTCGCGCCCGAGACGCATCCGATCGAAGGCGATTCGCGCTGGAAGCTGATCGCGCATGTGTGCCGTGCCGCTTTCGCGCCGCAAGGCCTGTCGGTGAAGGCCCGCGTGGCGATGGCCGTGTGGGCCTTTGCGGTGCTGCTCACGCCGCATGCGCTCGCGTCGCGGTTCATCCTCTGGCGATTCGCGCCCAGCTCGCGGCCGCAGGCCTTGAAGGGCTGGCTGGTGCGGGCGCGGGTCGTGCGGGCATGAGATGAGACCCCCCCGAAGCGCCTTCGGCGCCTCCCCCCAGGGGGCGCCGCCAGCGGACCGGCAAAGCCGGATCCGCGGCGGCCGCTTGATGGGCCTGGTTCATGCGACGCGGATGCCGCTCTTCGGTGCCAGGGAAGGCTGAGATGGAAGTCACCCAACCTCTCGCCGGTGCGTCTGGTGCGGGCCTCGCGGCCCCCGCCGGCACGCGTGCACTCGACCCGGCCCTGCGAGTGGCGCACCGCGCCGACATCGACGGCCTGCGCGCCATTGCGGTGGCGATCGTGGTCGGCTTTCACAGCGGCATTCCATGGCTGACCGGCGGCTTTGTCGGCGTGGACGTGTTCTTCGTCATTTCCGGTTTCCTGATCGGCGGCATCCTGTACGACGAAGCCGTCACCGGCCGCTTCAGCTATGCGAGGTTCTACGCGCGGCGCATCCGCCGCATCGCACCGGCGCTCGTCGTGGTCATCGCGTCCACCTCGCTCATCGCGCTCGCCTTCCTGTCGCCGGGCGAGCTGAAGGAGTTCGCCACATCGGCCATCGGCGCCATGCTCTCGGTGCCGAACGTCGTCTTCCTCAAGACGATGAACTACTTCGCGACCAATGCCGACCTGAATCCCTTGCTGATGACCTGGTCGCTCGGCGTGGAAGATCAGTTCTACGTGCTGTACCCGCCCCTGCTGCTCTTGCTGCTGCGCTGGAAGAGCCGCCTGCTGCCGGCCATCTTCCTGCTGTGCCTTGCGTCCTTCGCACTCAACGTCTGGTCCACGGCGACGCACCCGGCGCTTGCCTTCTACGGATTGCCGCCGCGTGCGTGGGAACTGGGCGTCGGTGTGTTCCTCGCCATCTGGCAATCGAAGCGGCGGCAGGCCGGTGCCGCGGTGGCAGCCGACCCCTCGAGCGGCCGCTTCGTGCTGCAACAGGTGCTGGCCGCCGCCGGCATCGCGATGATCGCCGCGTCCGCCTGCCTCTTCGACGGCAGCCTCGCATTCCCCGGCGCCGCCGCGCTGGTGCCGGTCGTCGGGTCGCTGCTCGTCATCGCCAACGACGGGCCGGTGAACCGCGTCGCGCTCGGCAGCCGCCCGCTCGTCTTCGTCGGGCTGGTGTCCTATTCCTGGTACCTGTGGCATTGGCCGCTCCTGAGCTTCGCCCGCATCGCGTCGGACATGCCGCTGACCTGGCAGCAGGGCACCGTCATCTCGGCCTTGTCGTTTGCCATCTCGTGCCTGTCCTACTGGTACGTCGAAACGCCCTTCCGCCAAGGCTTCCAGCGGGTGCCGGCGAAACGCTGGATCGTGCTGTACCTCGTGGTGGTCGGCATCTGCGTGCTGTTGCTCGGTGCTGCGCGCGTCTCGCAGGGCATGCCGTCGCGCGTGCAGCCAGCGGTCCTCGCGGTGGAGCAGGAGGTCGACGACACTCGGGCGAACGGATGCCTGCTGTCGTACGGTGAAGTCGCGCCGAGGACCAGCATTGAGTGCCGTCGCGGTGCGGGCCCGCACGGGATGGTCGCCTTGATGGGCGACAGCCACGCCTCTGCGCTGCGGGCCGGCGCAGAGGATTTCGCCGCGCGCTCGGGCATGGGCCTGTCGCAATGGACGAAGTCGTCCTGCCCGACGCTCACGGACGTCTCGCGCGTGATGAACAACCATCCGCGGCACTTCGGCGAGTGCGCCGAATTCAACCGGCGCGCGCTCGACCAGGTTCTTGAGTCACCCGAAGTGAAGGTGGTGATCCTCGCCGGCTTCTGGTTCGCGTCCATCCACGAACTCACGCCCAGCCAGGGATACCAGTCCACGGCAGCGCCACTGCCCTTCACGCGACCGAACGGCGTCGCCCTCCTGTCGTCGGGCCTGTCGAAGACGGTCGAAGCGCTCACGAAGAAGGGCAAGCGGGTCATCGTCATCGACGACACGCCGCTCTTCGGCTTCGACCCGATCAAGCATCTCGTGACCGACCAGATTGCGGTGCGGCGCCTGGTGGGCGAACGCCTGCTCGGCAACCTGGTCGCCGACGGCGAGCGCAGCACCTTCGTGATCGAGTCCGACCAGGACGTTCGCCGTGCGGTGGCGCAGACGGCCCATGCCTTCGACGCCGGCGGACTCGTGAGCCTGTACAGCCTGCGCGATCGGTTGTGCGACGCGTCCGGCTGCCGCTATGCGGACGACGGAAGGCCGCTGCTCACCGATCGGCAGCACTTGTCGAACTTCGGTGCACGCGCCGTGATGCGGCCGCTGCGCTGAGGGCGCGAACGGCCGCTTCCTTCAGGCGGTGCCGCTCGGCGTCACAGCACTCGCCGCCTCGGGCCGCGCCCTCGGCGCCTGGGCTGGCGCAGGCAGTCCGAGCAGCCACCGGCGTGCGACGGCGCGCTGGACGAGCACCGTGTAGAGCATGGCCGGAATGCCCACCCCTGCCGCAATCCGCAGCAGCGGGTCTTGGATGCCGAGCCTGTCATCCAGCGTCTGCTGGATCGCCATGTGCAAGAACATGATGAGCAGCGACGCCTCCCCGAGCCTCGCAAGCACTGCCGCGCCCACGCCCGAATTCAACCAGCGCCGGGCCAGCGAGATGAGGACGACGACGACCGCCACGCCGCACGCGAGGGCAAGCACCGGCGCCCCATAGCGGGCGAACTTCATGTCGGGCGCGTCGATGCGATGCGCCCACACGAGGACGAGGCCGGTCAACGCCACCGGCCATGCGACCCAGGCGAATCGCGATTGCAGGTGCGGCCGCAGCCGGACACCCACATGGATGAGCGGCGCCGCGCAAAGCACGACGTTGGCGGCCCACGGCAGCCAGGCGCGCGGCAGCAGCACCTGGTTCACGAAGGCCAGCACCAGCATGCCGGCCATGATCCCGTCGGTGGTTCGCGGGGCGAACCGGTTCATGCAGGCGTTCAGCACCAGCTGGGCCAGGAACATGCAGGTGACGAACCAGAACGGCGCGAGCCAGCCATAGACCGACTTGCCGCCGGCGATGCGTGAGGCGAGAAAGATCAACCAGTCATGGGCGGCCGCCGAACGGATCGCGACCATGAGATCGGGCCCGGACAGCAGCACCATGAACACCGCGTAAGGCACGAGCAGGCGAGCCGCCTTCTCGCGCGCGTACCGCCCTTCGTCCGCACCGGCCTTGAACACCAGGCCAGCGGTGATGAAGAACAAGGGCATGTGCCACAGGTACAAGGCCCGCGCCGGGTCGCGGCCGAGCACGTGGCCGGCCACCACCGCGAGGATGCCGATGCCCTTGAGCGCGTCCAGCCACAACCACCTTTCGGACGCAGCGCGGCCGGCCGAGGTGTTCAGCGCGGGTTCCATGACGGCTGCGCCTGGACGGCACCGGCCGAGGCGACGCCGTTCAGGATCCGCTCGTACTGCGCTTCCAGGGCGCGCGTGCACTGCGTGATGTCGAACTGGCGCCGCACGAACTGCGCGGCCTCCCGCGACATCGCATCCGCACGGGCGCCATCGGTCAACAGGATCTCGAGCGAACGCGCCAGCTGCGCGACGTCGCCCTCCTCGAAACCGAAGCCGGTGACGCCATCGACGATGCCTTCCTCGCTGCCTCCCTTGGCCGAGGTCACGACCGGCACGCCCGCGCACTGCGCTTCGAGCAGCACGATGGGCAGGCCCTCGGCATCGCCGTTGGCCGCCGTGATGCTGGGCAGGCACAAGGCCCGCGCCGAAACCAGCTGGCGCCTCACCTCGGCCTGCGGCTGCGCACCGAGGAAGCGCGCTTCCACGCCCAGGCGTTTGGCCTGCGCCGCCAGGTCGTCGCGGCAGGGCCCGTCGCCGAGAAAGACGAGACGCAACCCCGGCACGCGCTCGCGCAGCGCCGCGGCTGCGTCGATCAGGTAGCGGCCGCCCTTCTTCTCGACCAGCCGGCCGACGAAGAGCACGTCCGGCCTGCGCTGCGACGGCACGGGGCCATCCACCGGAAAGCCTTGCGTCGGGATGCCGATGTGCTTGATGACCATGCGATCGTCGCCGATGCCGCGCGCGAGCGCCGAGCGGCGCACCGCCTGCGAGACGGCGATGAAGTGAACCGACTCGTCCGCGGCCATGGCGCGAAGGCGCTCCGGATAGTCGCGCATGCGGGCGCCGCCGTGGCCCGCTCGCCACCAGTCGGCATGCGTGTGGATATCGTAGCCGTGCAGGGTCACGACCATCGGCAGGCCCAGGCGCCGCACCGTCGGCCAGATCTGCACGGCGTCGGTCGCGAAGTGCACATGCACGAGATCGGGAGCCAGCCGGCGCAATCCACGGTGCTTGGCGAGCGAGTAGCCGATCAGCCGTTCGGCGATGCGGTCGGCACGGCGCAGCGTGCGGCCCATCGGCGAGTCGCGCCACAGTGCCTGCACGTCGAGGCCGTCGAGCACCGGGCGCGAGTCGAACAGCGTCTCGCCGAACAGCGTCGCACGGCAGCGCTGCATGGCGCCCACCTGGTCGCGGATGAAGGTTTCCGAAAGAGGCAGGACCGGCGAGCGGTACACCGCGATGCGCGGAGCCTTTTCTTGCGGGTCTTGGGGTCGGGAGCTCATGTGCTGTGTCCTTGGACGAGAACTGTGGGGGCGACCGCCTGGCGCGCAGCGCTGCGGGTCTTGAGCCAGCGCGCGAAGCGCTGCTCCAGCAAGGCCCAGGAGGCGTAGGCCATCGCCCACGCGACGAGCGCGGACGCGGCGAGGAAGACGAGCGTCGCGGGCCAGCCCTCGGGCACGGTGCGCGCGACGATGGGCTTGATGATGGACATCGCCACCGGATGCATCAGGTAGAAGCTGTAGCTGATGCGCCCCAGGTGCTGCGCGGCCCGCGTGCGCAGGATGGACAGCCCGGCATCGTCGGGCGCGGCGACGCAGGCGAAGAGGTGCGTGCCGGCCAAGAGCGCCACCACCACGGCCAGGCCGTGCCCGTCGGCCACCACTGACCACAGCGGTGTGCCGAACTGCGCGGCGAAGATGCCGGTGGAAAACCAGCTCGCGAGCATCACCAGCAAGCTGGCGCCCGCCAGCCAGGTGGCACGCTGCAGCGGCACCACCACTTGCGGCGCCAGCGCCACCAGCATGCCCGGCAGGAAGAAGAGCGAGCGCGGAATGGCGCACATCAGCAGCACCGCGGCGGTGATCCACGCCGCCTTGCCCAGGCGCGAGGACGACGGCGAACGCCACAGCAAGGCAGCGCCCGCGCAGGCGATGTAGAAAAGCCACTCGTAGCTCAACGACCAGGAGGCCGGATGCACCAGTGGCAAAGGCATGAGGGGCGGAAGCAAGGCGAGGTTGGCGAGCGCCACCGGCAGCCACCAGGAAGGCTCCGACGGCACGAAGCCGATCTTGCCCGTCAAGAGGCAACCCACGCTCAAGGCGAGCCCGAGCGGCAGCCACACCGGGAAGATGCGCAGCACGCGGTCGAAGAGGAAGGCGCGCACGCTCGCATGGCGGCGCAGGCTCTGCACGATCACGTAGCCGCTGATCATGAAGAAGAGTTCCACGCCGTAGCCGAAGCTCATGAAGAGCTCCTGCAGCGTGAGCTGCCAAAGCGATTCGGGGTCCGCCCCCGGCACGAGGCCGGAGTGCGCCACGTGGTGCAGGAACACCAGCAGCACGCACAGGCCGCGAAAGCCGTTGACGTTGCGCGAGAACGCGGCCTGGGTCGCCATGCGATTCAAACTCAGGCCAGGGACGGCCGTGCCACGCGAATGCGGCGCAGGCCCTCGGTCAGCGCGCGCCGCACGGGGCGGTCGTAGAAGTGGTCGAGCAGCGTGGCGAAGACGAGGATGCCCACAGCGAAGATCGCCATCCACGCCTCGGTCGGCATGCCGGCCTTCTTGCCGAAGAAGCCCACCATGAAGAGCAGCGGAAAGTGCACCGCATACAAGGGGTATGACACGTCACCCAGCCAGCGCGACACGGCAGCGCCGGTGTCGGGCGGATTGAGCCCCGCGCCCCACCACACGAGCAGGGGCGACACGAGCAGCACCATGGCGAGGTCGAAGGCCAGGCGAGCTCCGCCCGCCGCGTCCACGCTCAGCAAGGCACCCAGCACCGCCATGGGCGCGAAGGCCCAGGCGCTCTTCACCACCGGCCTGTGCTGCGAACGCGCGATGAGCATGCCCAGCGTGAAGGAGAATCCGACGCGTGCAAGGCCGGCGAGCAGATCGGCCCACTTGAAGCCGAAATCCATGGACCCGTGCGCTGCGGCCGCCGCCACGATGCCCAGCCCGCAGGCGGCGCACACGGCGGCAAGGGCTCGCGGGCGGAGCTTCACGAGCCATGCGGCGTAAGCCAGGCTCGCGGCCATCTCGAAGGACAGCGACCACGCGGGCACGTTGAGCGGCGAGATCACGTCGCTGGTCGGGGACGGCAGGAGCAGCAGCTCGAACACCGCGCTCACCGCCAGGTCCGGCATGCTCATCCGGTCGGGGTGATGGATCAGGATCTGTCCACCGAAACGCGCCACGCCGATCAGCAGGCCAAGGAAGATGAGCGGGTACAGGCGGATCAGCCGAAGGGCCGCGAACTCGGTGACGGGCAGCCCGGCCGCAAGCCGCGCGTCGTAGGTGCGCGCCAGCACGAAACCGCTCAGCACGAAGAAGAAGTCGACCGCGAGATAGCCGCTCTTGAACAGGTGCGCGCCGGCCGCGTTCAGGTGAAAGAGCACGACGAGGATGGCCGCGATGCCACGCATGGCATCCAGCGTCAGCAGCCGGCTCGGCTCGGGTCTCATGGGCCGGCCTTCCTCAATGCGCGGCGCGGCCGATGCCGCGGTACTCGATGCCCATCTGCTTCATCAGCACCGGGTCGTAGAGGTTGCGGCCGTCGATGACCACCGGCTGCTTGAGCGTCGAGCGGATCTGCTCGAAGTCGGGGCTCTTGAACTGCCGCCATTCGGTGACGATCAGCAGCGCGTCGCTGCCTTGCAGGGCGGCCGCCTGGTCGTTCACGAAGCGCAGGCCGGGGAGCTCGCCGAACACGCGGCGAGCCTCGTGCATGGCGACGGGGTCGTAGGCCAGCACGTTCGCGCCGCGCCGCAGCAGCTCGTCGATGATCACCCGGCTGGGGGCCTCGCGCATGTCGTCGGTGTTGGGCTTGAAGGCCAGTCCCCACAGCGCGAACTGCCGGCCGGTGAGGTCCTCGCCGAAGCGCTCGACGACCTTGTCGACCAGCACCAGCTTCTGCCGCTCGTTGGCGGCCTCCACCGAGGTCAGCACCTGCAAGGTGATGCCGCTGTCTTGCGCCGCGCGCACCAGGGCCTTCACGTCCTTCGGGAAGCACGAACCGCCATAGCCGGCACCGGCGTAGAGAAACTGCGTGCCGATGCGCGGGTCGCTGCCGATGCCCTGGCGCACGAGCTCGATGTCGGCGCCCACGCGCTCGGCCAGCAGCGCCAGCTCGTTCATGAAGCTGATGCGGGTGGCGAGCATCGCGTTGGCCGCGTACTTGGTGAACTCCGCACTGGGCACGTCCATCACCAGCAGCCGGTCGCGGTTGCGTGTGAAGGGCGCGTACAGCGCGCGCATGAGCAGCACGGCACGCTCGTCGTCGGCGCCCACCACCACGCGGTCGGGGCGCATGAAGTCTTCCACCGCGGCGCCCTCTTTCAGGAACTCGGGGTTGGAGACGACGGCAAAATCCAGCGTCACGCCGCGCGCGGCCAGTTCCTCGGCGATCGCCGCCTTGACCTTCGCGGCCGTGCCCACCGGCACCGTGCTCTTGTCGATGACGACCTTGTAGTCGGTCATGTGGCGGCCGATGCTGCGCGCGGCGGCCAGGACGTATTGCAGGTCGGCCGAGCCGTCTTCGTCGGGCGGCGTGCCCACGCCGATGAACTGCAGGGTGCCATGCTGCACGGCGGCAGGCACGTCGGTGGTGAAGTGCAGGCGGCCCGCCTCCACGTTGCGTCGCACGACGTCCTGCAGGCCGGGTTCGTAGATGGGGATCTTGCCGTCCTTGAGCAGGGCGATCTTGCGTTCGTCCAGGTCCAGGCACAGCACGTCGTTGCCCATGTCCGACAGGCAGGCGCCCGTGACGAGGCCGACGTAGCCGCTTCCGATGACAGTGACTTTCATGTGGCGGGGTTTCCAGAAATCTGGGGCAGCTCAGGCGTGCCGTGAGCGTCGGGGCGCGCATCGGGCTCGGGCGATGCATCGGCCAGCGAATAGGCGGCCAGCAGCTTGTCGCTGAAGACCTGCTGGCCGAAGCGCTCGCGGGCCTCGGCGCGCGCCGCTTCGCCAATGCGCTGGCGCAGCGTCGGGCTGTCGATGAGCGTGGCGATGCAGCCGATGAGCTCGCGTTCGCTCTCGCACAGGAAGCCGGTTTCGCCGTCGCGGATCACCTCGCGGTGCTGCGGGTTGTCGATGGCCACGCAGGGCAGGCCAGCCGCCATCGCCTCCACGAGAAACACTGGGAAGCCGCGCGTGCCGCCGGGTGCCACGTAGACCCAGCCTGAGGACAGGCGCTGCGCGCATTCCTCGGCATTGGCCACCTCGAACACGCTCACGTTGGCGGCATTCAGCCGCATGCGCGAGACCTCGTCGACGCGCCCGAGCCAGTTGAAGCTGATGCGCAGCGCCTCGTCGCCCAGGAGCACGGCCAGTTGCGCCATCAATTCGGCACTGCGCACGCTCTGCGCGCGTCCGCCGGTGACCACCAGCGGGTGGCGCGATTCATGGCGGTGCATCTGCAGGAAGACCTCGCTCGCCGGGCTTTCCACCAGCTCGACCGACTTCCACTTGTTGAAGGCGTCCTTCTCTTGCGGCACGTTCACGATAGCGGCGCTGCGCCCGGGCCGCAGCACCGGCTGCAGCAGCCACAGCAGCACCTGCCCCGCGAGCTTGAAGCGGCCCATCGAGCGCGAGCCGTGCGGCGAGTAGAAGATGGGCGCCTTCACCCCGGAAGTGCGCATCGCGATCGCGCCCACCAGGCAAGGCAGGATGCCGTGCAGGTGCACCGCGCGCAGCTGCTCGCCCGAGGCCGTGGCGCGAAACGCGTTCAGCACCGCCTGCCATTGCCGCAGGGGGTTGCGCTCGCGCGGCGTGAGGATGAGCTCGGCCGATTCGTGCAGGCTCACCACGTGGTGGCGATAGCGCGTGTCGTCGATCATCACCACCGACTGCTCCAGGCCCGAACGGGCCAGCGCATTGGTGGCGGGGCCGAGGAACGAGAACACTTCGTCAGTGACGCAGCCGACCACGTGCACCACGCGGCCGGCATCGGAATCCGTCCAGCGCATGTGCTGGCTTCCCAACGGTACTGCGGCGGACATCAGCGTGCCCCTTCCCGCGCCACCACCACCTTCACGGTCTTGAAGAGAATGCCCACGTCCATCAGGAAGGACTTCTGCTCGACGTAGCGGCGGTCCAGCGCGACGCGTTCGTCGTAAGTGGTGTTGTTGCGCCCGCTCACCTGCCACAGGCCCGTGATGCCGGGCCGCACGCTCAGGTAGTGCCAGCGCACCTTGCCGTAGCGGGTGAGCTCACCCACCGTGACGGGCCGCGGTCCGACGAGGGACATCTCGCCGCGCAGCACGTTGAGCAGCTGCGGCAGTTCGTCCAGGCTGCTCTTGCGCAGGAAGTGGCCGACGCCGGTGATGCGCGGGTCGTTGGTGAGCTTCTGGTCTCGCGCCCATTCCTCGCGCGCCTTTTCGTCGGTGGCCAGCAAGTCGGCCAGCACCTGCTCCGAATTGCGCAGCATCGAGCGGAACTTCATGCAGCGAAAGAGCTTGCCGCCCTGCCCCACGCGGTAATGCGCGAACAGCACCGGCGCCCCGTCGCGGCGCCAGATGAGGAAGGTGATGACGAGCATCACTGGGCTGAGCAAGAGCAGCAGCACGAGTGCCACCGCCTGGTTGATGCGCAACATCAGCAAGTCGCGCGAAGGGTCTGTCGATCGGGATGCGGGCGCGTTCATGCGAGCGCCCGCTACAAAACTTGCAGCGTTCATGAACCATCTCCCTTGCCGTTTCGGCGTGTCTACGGGTCACGTGCTGCAACGCAACATTTGGGCCAATCCAATGAATGGTTGGCAACTCGTGTCGTTTGCGCCAAGTCGATTCACGGATGCGCCATTGCGTTGCGTTTGGACTCACGACGCACGCCAAAGGGTCGAAACAACTGAAGACCCTTGGCCCGAAATGAGAGCGCAGAAACCCAGGCGAGGTGCGGCGAGCACCTCGGTGAAGAAACCGGTTGCAAGACGTTCAGTTGCATGCGTCTTGCTATTCAGCACGCATCGGTGCAAAGCACGCACCGCTTGGAGTTCCGGATGTCGTCCCTCGCACTCATCACGCTTGCGGGCATGTCGTTTGCCCTCGCCCTGCACGCCTTCGTCAGCTACCCCTTGTCGCTGCTGGCGCTCCGCGCGTGGCGGGGGCAGCGCGACGAGCCGGTGAAGTGGCTTAGACCACTTTCGCCGACCCGCTTCGCGGTGTGTCTGTATGTGAATAACGAGACCGGCCTGCCGCGCGACACCATGCAAGCCTTGTGCTCGCTCCAGGCCAGCCGGCCCGAGACGCAATTGCTGCTGGGCGTGGATGGCGAGGTGGCCGCACTGGGCGAGTCGCTGGCCGCCTTCTCGGGCCGCGCGCAAGTGCATGCCTCGCCGATTCGGCGCGGCAAGTCGCACACCATGAACATGCTGGCGCTGAGAACCCCGGCGGACGTGCTGGTCTTTGCCAACGCCGGCGTGGCGCTCGATGACCAATTGCTGGACAAGCTGGACATGCACTTCGCCGACCGGCAGGTGGGCTGCGTCTGCGCCACCGTCGACGCAGGTCCGGCCGATGGCGCCGCGCTCGGGTACAGGCGGCTCGACGCGTGGATCCAGTCGCTCGAGACGGACACGGGTTCGACCATGGGCGCCAATGGCTCGCTCTTCGCGGTGCGCGCGGCGCTCTACCACCCGCCGCCCGACCACGCGCTGCACGACATGTACGTGTCGCTCATGGTGCTGTGCGGCGGCCACCGCGTCGTGCGCGCGCGGGACCTGCACGTGAAGCCCCTGCCGCACGGCGGCGGTGACACGGCCTTTCGCACGCGCCGCGACATCGCCTACGAGGCGCTGTGCGTGCACCGGCTGATGTGGTCGATGCTGGTTCGGCTCGACGGCTTCAACCTGTACAAGTACGTGTCGCACAAGCTGCTGCGCTGGTTCTCGGTGTACCTGCTGGCGATGGCGCTGGCCTGCACGCTGCTGGGCGAGGCCCTCGCCGGCCACTGGCTGCCGGTCGTGGCGCTGACGGCGGGCACCGCCCTCGTCTGGGCGCTCGGCAAGCGGCTGCGGCTGCCGCCCTTCGCGCAGGCCTTCGACGCGCTCAGCGCGCTTGGCGGCACCGGGCTGGGTGCGGCCAAGGCGTGGCTGCGGCCGCATTGAGGACGCGCTGCCGCTATGCTGTGCCGCGTGGCGGCGCCCCCATCGCGCCCGCATCGACCCCAAGCCGCGGCACGAACCCAGGGGAGCGCCCATGACGACGACGCAAGACATCCCGACCCTGTACGACTGGCTGGGGGGCATCGACGCGCTGAACCGGTTGACCACGCGTTTCTACGAACACGTCAAGGCGGATGCGCTGCTGGGCCCCGTCTTCGCCCACATGGGCGAAGACCACCCGGCCCACGTGGCCGCCTTCCTCGCCGAGGTGCTGGGCGGTCCGACGACCTACTCCGAGCAGCACGGCGGCCATCCGCACATGATCCAGCAGCACCTCAATCGCCATCTCACGCACGACAAGCGCCGCCGCTGGGTCACGCTGCTGCTGGAAACCGCCGACGAACTCGCCATGCCCGACGATCCGGAGTTCCGCTCGGCGCTGGTCGGCTACCTTGAATGGGGCTCGCGGCTGGCAGTGATCAACTCGCAACCCGGCGCGACGGTGGACGCGCATGCGCCGATGCCGAAGTGGGGGTGGGGTGAGGTGAAAGGGCCGTATCGGGGGTGAGTGCGGTTGGGTGTCATCTGGCCGGGGTAGGGGCGTGGGCGTTGGCACAATCCCCTCTGCATTCCAAAACTCAGGCAACCGCCCCACCCCCATGACCGACACCCAAGAAAAGCCCCCGCTGCCCGACCACTTGTCCGTCGACCCGCGCAGCCCGCATCACGTGGCGGCCATCTTCGAGCACGACATCGGCATCCGCTTCAACGAGAAGGAGCGCCACGACGTCGAGGAATACTGCATCAGCGAAGGCTGGGTGAAGGTGCCGGCCGGCCGCTCGCTGGACCGCAAGGGCAAGCCCCTGCTGATCAAGCTCAAGGGCAAGGTGGAAGCGTTCTACCGCTAACGCCGGTCTCACGGCTTGGCGGTGGCCGGCAGTGCTTGCGCTTTGGCAGTGACTGGCCTGCATGCCGTCAACTAATCTTGACGAGTCGACCATCATCATTCAGGTTGCCCTCGTACTCGCCCAGGTTCCGGACGTTTGCCTCCTCTGTGCGCTCAGTGCCCCCCGCATGCCCCCTTGTGCGCCTCCACGCATCCACAAGTTTGTGAATGGACGTTTCATCGACCGCTAGACATCATCGGTGTCTGTTCGCGGTTCGCCGATGCGTCGAGCACGACCGTCTCGAATGGCTCGCCTTGCCATGCAAAGGAGCACGCCCATGGATCCCGTCACTGTCCTGCAGCATGCCGCCGAGACGCTCGGCAATGCGGCGCTTACAGGCCTCGCCAGGCAGGCTGTCTCCGAAGCTTGGCACTCCACGGCCGCCGTCATACGACGGCGACTGGGGGCCATGCATCCCGCACCTGCGCTTATCGAAAGCCTGCCCGCCGCCGCCTGCGACAAGGCGAGGACCACAGCCATCGCTGACGAGCTGGCGCCCATGCAGATCGACAAAGACCCTGACGTGATGGCGGCGATCGAGAAGCTGTCGGCCGTGATCGAGCAACAGGCGAAATCGATGGCGCATGGCATCGGCTCGGTCAACGTCGGGACCATTACCGGGATTGGTGTCGCGGTCGGGCCCACGACCATGACCATCCACGCAGGCAAGGGCAACTGACGGCGGCCGAGGCGCGAGGCGGCTCGCCGCAGCGGGGCGAAGCAAGTGCCGCAACGGAGCAAGAGGAATGGACGCAGCGCAGACAGCTGCCGGTACGCCGGCGGCGAGCAAGGTCGAGGCCGGTCCGCCCATTCCGGCGAGCGTCGGCGCGACAAGCGCAACGGGCGATGGCAACACGGCGGGCACGCCGCCCAAGGTCGACTCGGGAGTCACTCCGCCGACATCCCCACCCCCGGCACCTGCTGGAGCCGGCAAGGCCGATGTCACGGCAAACAGCATCAACGGCATCGGCCAGGCCTTCGGCACCATCAACATCCACACCTCGGACAGCTCGCGCTCTGCTGCGCCCACTCCGTGGGAGGACGAGCTTTCCACAGTGGTGCGGGTGCCGGAGCCCGGCCACCCTGTGTGTGTCGATGAGCTCGAGCGGCAGGTCGAGGCACTTGTCGGCAGGCGCTTGTTGCTGGTCCGGCACGCACCGAATCGCCGCAAAGAAGCGGTGGCCGCAATGCGGGCGGTGGTGCACCGCGTGGCCAGAGGAGACCCACACCGCCCGGTGTTCAACAGTGGCGCCGGCAGCCCGCTGCAGTTGCACAGTCTGTGCGGCATGACCGACTGGCGGGAGGATCGGCGCAACGCCGTCCTCTACCTCGATCGAAGCGACGATCCGGTGGCGCTGACTTTCTTCAACCAGATCGAAAAGGTCGACAAGCTGTGCGAGAAGCTGGCCGCGATGGGCAGTCACCTCGTGTTCACCGTCGTCGAGCCGGCCGGCACCGAACTGCGCGACGAGGACGAGTTGAAGCACCGGATCGCCATGTGGTCGTTCGAGGACGAACAGCGCAGCGCCCCTCGGGAGCTGGCGGGAATCTTCAGCGGCCTGTTCGAGGTCAAGCTGGCGGTGTGTGCATCGCTCTTTCCGGGCCTGAGCGTGAATGAGTTCATCTCCATTGCGAACACGCTGGCTCCTCCGCCCGAAGCGAGTCCTCCAGCTGTCGCGGCAACCGGCGAAGAGACTGGCCGCCGCAAGGACGATCGACCTATTCCTGCCCCGGCCGTGCCACTCACGCGCCACGAACGCTGGTCGAAAGGCGAGCGGGACGCCGTGCTGGCCGAGTTGGGCATCGAGCTGTGCAGCACGCCGCATGGTGACGGCGCCGAGGCAAGAACGAGCGAACCCGGCATGTTCTTTGCGGACCCCGTGTTGCGCGCCGAAATGCCATCGTGGCTCAACAGCCGCTATCCGATCCTGGTAAGCCAGCAGCTCGACACGCTGACCCGTCACTACCTGAGCCTCGCCGCTTCCCACCGCTTTTGCATGGGATACCGACGCCTGGTGCTGCGCATGGATACCGTAGGCGCACAGCGCCTGACGACCGAATGGCTTTTGCGGCACTTCATGGCGAGCCTAGATGGTGATCCTCGGGTCCTGCTGGCGCAGCGGTTTTCAGAACTGTTTGCCGAATTGCCCGAGCGCGCCGACGGTGACCCTCTGGTGGCTGCATTCATCGATGGCATCGCCGGTCGCCTCCAGGAGTGGGAGGTGTCGCTCATCAAGCAACTTGAACGCGAGGGTGTGTTGGCCTTGGCGGGCGAGCAGTCACTGGCGCCAACCACCGAGCTCTTCTGGTCGACACTGCTCGACCAGCCCGCGGCACGAAGCGCGATCGAACCCATCCTGCATCGACAGGCCACCGTAATCGACCTGCTACTTTCGCTTGCGATCCGCGCGCACGTGGATGTGGCTCGTGCCCTCGCTCGCGCTTTGGAAGACTGCAACGCCGCTCACGAGACGTGGACGCGAGATGCAGGGCTGGTTGATGAAGGCCAACCCTTTGTCAGCCTCGCGCGGGCTGTGTTTTGCAGCATGCAAGGGCGGGTACTCGGTCAATCTCCGGACCAGTGGCTGGCGCTCGTGGACGCCATCGGCAGAACCGATGCGCCGACTGCGGATACGTCCTCCGACGTGGACAGGGTGCGCTGCGTCCGGACAGGACGCTGGCTCGCCTGGGACTGCGTTCATGCCTTCGCGTCCATGTTCGACGAATCTACGGGGGCGCTAAAGTCCGTCGTGCTTCGGGCTGCCCTTCTGAACAACGACAGGCCCCGGGTGATCGGGCAGACGCTGGCAATCCTGCTGCGCATGACTGCGCCTCCCCATTGGCTGGATCAGGACGGCAAGCGACAGCCCGAGGGGCCCTTTGTCGCCGTTCGCTTCGCGCTGTGGCTCTTTCAGTCGCTGGTCGGGGTGGCAATGACTCATGAGGGGTTCGACGCGGCGCAGGCCGCATCCGCCATCGCGCACTTCGTCGGCCCATGGCGGGACGCCCTGCAGCCGCTGCAGCGCCTCGAAGTCATGGAGGTGGGGAGCAGGGGCCTGGACGCGGCCTTTGTCATCCGCGACTCCTTGCAGCCGTCCGGTGCGCAGCACAACCGGCTGCCCGCCGCCCGCCGCGAACACACCCTGCGCATCCAGGCCCTGCAGTCGGTGCTGCGCGCGCTGCGCCAAGGTTCAGTCCAAAACCCAAGCCAACCTGCCACCAGGAGAGCATGACCATGGGCGCTCACCACCTCGACGACCTAATCCGCGCCGTCAACCCCGACACCTTCTCGGAAGCCGCGCACGGCGCAGGCCACCGCATCCTGGTCTCGGACGGCAGTGCCTCGCTGCACAAGACCAGCTTCTTCGGCCGCTTGCTCGGCAAGAAGCTCGATAAGCATTGCTTCGTCAAGAAGTGGAGCGTGCCCAAGGAGGTGAAGGACTGGGCCTTTCACTGGTCAGAAGGAACGACCGCGATCAGCCTCGACTTCGATGCGAGCTTCGTCATCCAGGCCAATGAGGACGTGCAGGCACTGCGCCTGGCCGAGGCGCTTATGCGTCACAGCGACGATGCCGGCGAGGTGCTCTACGGCCTCATCAACGCGCGGTTGCACGAGGAGCTGGATCGCATCCTGCGCAAGTGCGACAGCCAGGCACTCAGCTTGCTCGACGAGTTCCGGCGTTCGTCGATCGGCGTGGGCGAATCCGACGCGCTCAACCGCGCCGTTACCGACGGCGTGCGCCTGGCGCTGGGCGGCGCGATGTTCCGCATCGGCTTCCAGCTGACCAACGCGCCGCCCATGCAGATCGAGGTACGCCGCAAGGACGAGTTCACGCTGGCCGATAGCGAGCTGCCGCACATCGCCGAGACCACGGCGTTGCTGCAGCTTGACAACTACCAGGCCTACAAGAAAAGCGGGCTCGACACCGAGATCAAGGTGCGCACGACCATCGAGCGCACCATCACACAGGCCGTGAAGCAGCTGCTGTTCGCGCGCAAGTACTACTCAGTGGTGCGCTCGTTCACGCTCGGACAGGACTCGATCGCCAAGCAGATGGAGGCGAGCATCCAGGCCAATGCGCGCAGCATCGGGTACCGCGTGATGATGTTCCAGACCTTCCCCGATATCGCGGCGCTAAAGCTTCTCGAGCCTATGCGCATCGACATCCCTGCCGGCGACGACAAGTACTACCTGATCAACACCACCGGCTACGTGCAGTTGTCGGTGGCTCTGAGCGTGAAGGTGGCCAGCGATTTCTCCAAGCTGCACCTGCTGATCGAACCCAAGGTGAGCAATGTTGCAGAGCCGATCACCGCGCGTGTGCGGCAGATCTGCCGCGACACGATCCAACGCTTCGATCGCGAGGCCTTCAACCTGGCCTTCGAAGAGCAGATCGTTCCAGAACTACGGCAGGCCATCGTCGACGGCCTGGGCGGCTATGGCCTGGCCGTCGATGTGATCAACGTCATCCAGCTTCCCACCGAAGAGGCCACCCGCTTCGTGGCCATCCGCCAGCGCACCATCGACTTCAACGCCGAGATTCCGCCGCATGCCAATGACGGCGACGGCGACCCGGTGCCGGTGGTTGGCACCATCGAGGTCACGGGCATGACGCAAAGCGGATGGCCGCAGTTTGAAGGCAAGGACTTCGGCTTTCGGCAGGACTCGCACCGCTCGGATGCGTCGATGCGGCTGATGGCTGAGAAGCGCGGCATGGTGGTGCCCGGGCCCGGGCCGCTGACCCGAGATGAACGTCGCGCACTCGCGATCGAACTGGAACTCGCGGAGATTCGCGACCGCGTCGTCGGCACGCTGGAAGGTTCGATGGCGATGGGCCCCGAACTCGCGCAGCGCTGGAAAACCTGGAAGAGCAACCGCGAGATCGGCGTGTGGGCCCAGGAGATGGCCGCGCACGCGATCGGCGAGGAGTTTGGGCTGTGCATTTCGCTGCGCAGTTTCAGGCGGCTCGACACACTGACCGAAACGACGCTGCAGACCCAGCGCCGGGCCAAGCACGAGCAGATGCGCAGGGTGGCGGAAGAGACCGCGCGCAAGGAGATCGAGCACCAGGAGAAAGTGCGGGAAGTGGTCGACGAGAACCAGGTCGCCATGCTTGAGCGCTACAGCCAGATCGAGCGCCAGGCGCTCAGCGACGACACTGATCCGATGCACGACCAGGTCATGGAGAAGATGGCGCGCGAAAGCCAGCGCGTGGAAGAGGCGCAGCGCCGCGTTGGCCCCGACGCCGCCGCGCTGCTGCCGCCCAAGCGGTCGTCGCGTCCCGCGCCGGCCAATGTGCAACTGCCGTGGCAGCGCGGCAAGGGCGGCGACCCCGACGATGCGGATGAAGCACAGACCCCGACGCACGACCTTGCAGACGATCGGCCCGCGGGGGACGCCCGCTCAACTTGAACGCGGCGCCCGCTCAGGTTGAAGGCTGCGTGCGGACCCCGCCGGGCACGCGGGGCACCACCTGCGAAAGCTCCTTCGCCCAGCGGTCCATGTCGGCGCCGCGGTGGTTCAACAGCTCGGTGAACTGCCGTTTCATGATGGCCACCGCCTGTCCCTGCTGCGCGAAGCCCTTGCGTGCGAGGTCTTCGGCCACCTGGTCCATGGCGCCCAGCACGATGGCGGGCTGCATCGCCTGCAGGTCGCGCAGCATTTGCACGTAGCTTTCGCGGGCGCGCGTGAGGTTGCCGTTCACGATCGCGAGCGATTGCCGATACTCGCCGAACTCGCCCGGCTTGGCGCGGCTAGCCGCGAGCAGCTCGTCAAGCACCCCCTGGCGCACGACGCTGTCGGCGATCTCCTTGGCCATGACCGATGCGTTGCGCACCGACTGTTCGGCCACCAGCCTGTCGGTGCGGGCCACCGCGCGCGGTGCGATGTGCACCACGTGCCGTGGCTCGCCCATGACATTTGGCAGCGACACGGTGAAGTGGCGCCGCTCCTTCTGGAAACTCAGGTCGGGCAGCACGCCGATCGACACTGTCTTGCGGCGCTCGCCGGGGCCGAAGACGAGTTGTCCGCGCGCGGCGGTGTAGTCCTGACCTGCGCGGGCCGTGCCGTCGGCGACGAGGTAGTCCACCGCGAGGCGGGAGTTCACGTCGGCATCGCGCACCACCTCGATAGCCAGCAGCCCCGCGTTGTCGGTAGCCTCGGTCTCGGTGGTGGCGAAAGCCACGTGCTCAATGGGTGGCGGGAACAGCAACACGCGGACACAGAAGCCCGCCGCGCCGCTGACCAGCATGCCAGCGATGCCGACGGCGATCCAGCGGGGGCGCAGGTCCTGCGGGTCGCCGGGCTTCAGTGGTTGGCCGCAAACCTGCCCGTCGTAGCCGGGACACCGGCCGCCATCCCGCGCGAAATCGGCGGCCGAGAAGGGCGTGTCCGAAGTCGCATGGCGGCATCCGCCGCCGGTGTTGGTGCAGTAGTACCGCGGACGAATCCAGGGTTTCTTCATGTGGGGCGCAGCACTCAGGGCTGCAGCAGGATCAACACTTCGCGATGCAGGCGGCCGTTGAGGTCGTTGACGGTGCGTGCCTCGACCGGCGTGGGCGACCCGGTGCCCGAGTTCAATGCGGCCAAACGTGTCTTCGAACGCAGGCGTTCGTTGTCGGCGAGAACCTGGCGCAGGCGCACGAGTTCGGCGCCGCCGACCTGACGACGGGTCATCAATTCGCGCAACCGCGATTCGAGGTCGGTGTTCTCGTTCAGCAATCGATCGAGCTCGATTTTCAGCTGTCCCGCTTCCGACGAGAGGCCTTGCTGCCGATTGCGCAGCGCCGCACCGCGCTCGCTCTCGGCCGCGGCCTGATGCTTCGCGCTTTCGTCGTCACGCCGCAGCATGTCCTGCCGCGTTTTCGCTTGGTCCTCGTTCCAACCGAACAGGCCGCCCTGGCGCGGATCGCCCGTGGTGCTGCAGGCAGCGACGAGCGTGAGGAGAAGGGATGCCGCCAGCGTGGGCGCTGCGCGTAAGCCAAACATGTTGATGTTCCCTGGTTGACGGTCAGAAGGCTCGGCGCCGGTCGATCTCCTGCAGTTGTAGCCGCGCCAGTTCTAGGCTGCGTTCTTGCTGCTGGAGATCGCGCACGCTTGCGGACACGCGTTGAATGCCCTCCGACGGTTCCGCGGTCGATTGAGCCTGCTTCGCCCGCATCGCCTCGGCTTGCTGCATCAGGGCCGTCTGCTGGGCGATGGAGCCGCGAATCTGCTGCAAGTTCTGGTCCACGCCAGCGAGCAAGGTGGTAAGCCGCTGCTGATTGGCCAGCGCAAGGGTGCGCCTGGACTCGGCCGTCATCTTCTCGCTGCGCAGCTGCTGTACCGACTCATCGAGTGCCGCGATCTCGCTGGCCAGCTGATCGTTCTGCTCGCGGCTAGCGCGCGCCACAGCGCTCGCGTTCTCGGCCGAGACCAGGAGCGCGTCTTCGGTTTTCGCGTACTGCGCCTTCTTCTGCGCGACGCTGTTGCCGATCATGCCGCCGATGATTCCGCCGATCAGCGCGCCCGCGAGCGTGCTGTCGCGTTTGCCGCCGAGCGCCTGGCCCGCCACGGCGCCCGCCGCGACACCGGCGGCGACACCCTCGGTACGGGTGCGCTGAGCGTCGTTGGCGCAAGCGCAAAGCAGCACGGCGATCAATGCCGCGCTGCTGATCGACCTCGCAAGATTGCAGCCCAAGGACAACATCCCGGCCTCCCTATTGCGTGTCGGCGAGCCCGACACCGATGGTTTCATTCTAGGAATCCGGGATGCGTTTGCGGGGGCGGGAAGGACCAGGTCCTCCCCCATTTGTACTAGGAGCCCGTCGGACTTGAGCTCGACGAGTCTGTGACGAGGGCCGCATCATCACTTTTTCGACGACACTCAGCCGGGGCGAGTCGTTGAGGTGCGGTAACCAGTCTCGTTGGGGCGCCAGCGGTGGCCCCGGCGCCAAACCATCGGCGGCTCGAACACCGGCGTGTCGTGCGCGCCTCGCGCTTTATCGACAGCAGTGGCCCAGCCGGTGCGCGATGAAGCTTCTCAGGCTGGGCCACATTGCGCTGGATGGCACCAAGGCCTACGCGAGCAAGCACACAGCACCGTCATGGACGCACCCCTTCGAAGCGCAGTTGCCAGGAGGGGCAGCCCCCTGCTCGCGCTGGCCGCCATGTTGACGTCATACCCAATTTGGGTCTGATACTGAAAACATGGGTCGATCAAGCCGACATCACTTCGCCGCCTGCACCTGCCCCCACGTTGCCTGGCATTGCTGGTCCAGCTTCTTGACCACCTCGGCGGATGGTTTACTCATGCGCTTGTCGGCGCGCGCCTTCTCGGCGGCATAGGCCGGCTCCTTGCGCAGATCGGCGAGCTTGCCGCGGTTCTTGTCGTCGACCTTGAGCTTGTAGACGCCGAGGTAGGCCTCATCCGCGTGGCCCCGCATGTGCTCGAACTTCTGCTCGCAGCGGGCATAGCCGGCGTCGAAGCGCGCGAGCGCGGCCGGGTCCAGGGGCTTGGCCTGCACCTGTGAGGCGGCGAGCAGTGACACGGCGACGACGGCAAATGCGGGGCGGATGACGGTCATGGAGTCCTCGTGAGCTTGAGCAGCCGGGCTGCATTCTCCTTGAGGATCAGCGGTTTCACTTCGTCACGGAATCCGGCCTCGTCGAAGTCCTTCATCCAGCGCTCGGGGGTGATGAGCGGGAAGTCGGAGCCGAAGAGCATGCGGTCGCGCAGGAGGGTGTTGGCGTACTGCACGAGCTGGGGCGGAAAGTACTTCGGGCTCCAGCCGGAGAGGTCGATGAAGACGTTGGGCTTGTGCATGGCCACCGACAGCGCCTCGTCCTGCCAGGGCCACGACGGATGCGCGATGACGATCTGCATGTCGGGGAACTGGATGGCGACGTCGTCCAGGTGGATGGGGTTGGAGTACTCCAGCCGCAACCCGCCGCCGCAGCGCATGCCCGAGCCGATGCCCGAATGGCCGCTGTGGAAGATGGCCGGCATGTTGTGTTCGGCGATCACCTCGTACAGCGGCCAGGCCATCTTGTCGTAGGGGTAGAAACCCTGAACCGTCGGATGGAACTTGAAGCCCTTGACGCCATGCTCGGCGATCAGGCGCCTGGCCTCGCGCGCGCCCATCTTTCCCTTGTGCGGGTCGATGCTCGCAAAGCACATCATCATGTCGCTGTTCTTCTGCGCGGCCTCGGCGATCTCCTCGTTGGGGATGCGCCGGCGGCCGAGGTTGGATTCGGAATCCACCGTGAACATCACGAGGCCGATCTTCTTTTCCCGGTAATAGGCCACCGTCTCCTCGATGGTCGGCCGGCGGCTGGACCGAAAGTACTTGTCGGCCGCGCGGTCGTATTCCTCGCCGTAGTTGTCGAAGGGGTTCCAGCACGACACTTCCGCATGGGTGTGTACGTCGATGGCCACGAGCTGGTCGATGTTCATGGTGAGGCCGCTTTCCTGACTACTTAACGGGGTGAATGACGATGACAGGCTCGGCCGCGTCTGGAAACCAAGGGGTTTCCCCTAGTCGCCGCCGGATGATGAAGCCTATGATACTTCATCTACTGAACTAAATGCAGGCTTCTGCGACCGCCGCCCATGGAATCTTCCTTCACCCCTGCCACCGGCTTGCTCGCGCAGTTGCCGCTCCTGAAGATCGGCACCCTGGGCGCCGTGGCGCAGGTGCGGCTCGCGCGGCCGGCCAAGCGCAACGCGATCAGCGACGAGCTCATCTCGCAGCTGCACACCGCCTTCGTGAACCTGCCCACCGACGTGCGCGCGGTGGTGCTCAGCGGCGACGGCGAGCACTTCTGCGCCGGGCTTGATTTGTCGGAACTGGTGGAGCGCGACGTGGCCGAGGGCGTGCTGCATTCGCGCATGTGGCATGCGGCCTTCGACGCCATCCAGTTCGGCCGCGTGCCGGTCATCGCGGTGCTGCACGGCGCGGTGGTGGGCGGCGGCCTGGAGCTGGCCTCGTCCTGCCACATCCGCGTGGCCGAGGCCTCGACCTACTTCGGGCTGCCCGAAGGACAGCGCGGGCTCTTCGTGGGCGGCGGCGGCTCGGCGCGCATCCCGCGGCTGATGGGCGTGGCCCGCATGACGGACATGATGCTCACCGGCCGCGTCTACAGCGCCGAGGAAGGCGAGCGCGCCGGCCTCGCGCAGTACCTGGTGCCCGACGGCGCTGGCATGGCGCGGGCGATGGAGCTGGCCAACCGCATCGCGTCCAACGCGCCGCTGTCGAACTTCGGTGTGATGCACGCACTGCCGCGCATCGCCGACCAGTCGCAGTCCGAAGGCCTCTTCACCGAATCGCTGATGGCCGCGGTGGCCGAGAGCACGCCCGAGGCGAAGGAGCGCCTGCGCGCCTTCCTCGACAAGCGCGCCGGGAAGGTGACGCGATGAGCGCACCGGCCTATCGCCATGCGCGCGTGGGCGGCTGCCTCACCGCCACGCTCGAGCAGCGGGACGACGGCGTGCGCGTGCTGCGCTCCGCCGAGCCGCTGAAGGAGTTTCCGCAGCGCCTGACCGACGCACTGGAGCACTGGGCGGCACAGGCGCCCGACCGCGTGTTCGTCGCCAAGCGCGAGGCCGGCGGCGACTGGCGGCGGATCACCTACGCGCAGATGCTGCAGCGCGCCCGGGCGGTGGGCCAGGCATTGGCCGCGCGCGGGCTGGGCGTGGACCGGCCGATCGCCATCCTCTCCGACAACGACCTCGAACACCTCACGCTCGCGCTGGGTGCGATGTGGGTGGGCATTCCGTACGCACCGGTGTCGCCGGCCTATTCGCTGCTGTCGCAGGACCACGGCAAACTCAAGCACATCGTCCAGACGGTGACGCCGGGGCTGGTGTTCGCGTCCGGCCCGGAATACGCGCGCGCCATCGACGCGATCGCCCAGCCGGGAATGGATGTCGTGCTGACCGATGGTGTGCTTCCCAATCGGGAGGTGACCCGCTTCGACGACCTGCTCGCCACCACGCCCGGCGCGCTCGCCGATGCATCGCACGCCAAGGTGGGCCCCGACACCATCGTGAAGTTCCTCTTCACCTCGGGCTCGACCAAGAACCCCAAGGGCGTGGTCAATACGCACCGCATGCTGTGCGCCAACCTGCAGATGATCCGGCAGACCTTCGCCTTCCTGGAGGACGAGCCGCCGGTGCTGGTGGACTGGCTGCCCTGGAACCACACCTTCGGCGGCAACCACAACGTGGGCATCACGCTGTACAACGGCGGCACGCTGTACATCGACGAGGGCAAGCCCACGGCCGCGGGCATCCACGAGACGCTGCGCAACCTGCGCGAGATCTCGCCCACCATCTACTTCAACGTGCCCAAGGGCTTCGAGGAGATCGCCTCGGCCATGGACCACGACGACGTGCTGCGCGAGTCGCTCTTCAAGCGCGTGAAGGCCTTCATGTTCTCCGGTGCCGGGCTGTCGCAGGCGGTGTGGGACAAGCTCGATGCGCATGCCGAGCGCACGATTGGCGAGCGCGTTCGCATCCTCACGGGCCTGGGCATGACGGAGACGGCGCCCTCGTGCACCTTCGCGGTGGGCACCGACGTGCGCTCGGGCCACATCGGCCTGCCCTGCCCCGGCGTGGAGGTGAAGCTCGTGCCCATGGGCGACAAGACCGAGATCCGCTTCAGGGGCCCGAACGTGATGCCGCACTACTGGCGCGCGCCCGAACAGACGGCCGAAGCCTTCGACGAGGAAGGCTTCTACTGCACCGGCGATGCCGTGAAGTTCATCGACCCCCAGCACCCCCTGCGCGGCCTGATGTTCGACGGCCGCATTGCCGAGGACTTCAAGCTGTCCACCGGCACCTTCGTGAGCGTGGGGCCGCTGCGCGCGCGCATCATCCTCGACGGCGCGCCCTGCGTGCAGGACGTGGTGGTGGCGGGGCTGAACCGCGACGACGTGGGCATCCTCGTCTTTCCGCGCGTGGATGAATGCCGCAAGCTCGCCGGCCTGGGCGCCCAGATGGCCTCGGCCGAGGTGCTGAAGCATCCCAAGGTGGTCGACTTCTTCCAGCAGCTCGTCGACCGCCAATGGCATGCCGGCACCGGCAGCGCCAACCGCGTGGCGCGTGCGATGGTGCTGGCCGAGCCGCCCTCCATCGACCGCGGCGAGATCACCGACAAGGGCTCGATCAACCAGCGTGCGGTGCTGAGCCACCGCGCCGCGCTGGTCGAGCACTTGTACGGCGGCGGCGACGGCGTGCTGTTGCCGCGCCGGCATTGAACCCTCCCGGCATCAACCAACTCCTGCAAGGACGACACCCATGAAGATCGACGGATGCGCCGCCCTCGTCACCGGCGGCGGCTCGGGCCTGGGCGCCGCGACCGCGCGCGAACTGGCGCGGCTTGGCGCCAAGGTGGCTGTGCTCGACGTGAACGCGAGCGCGGCCGAGGCCGTGGCGCGTGAGATCGGCGGGCTCGCCTGCCCCTGCGACATCACCTCCACCGACAGCGTGCAGACGGCGCTCGCGATGGCATCGCAAGCCCACGGCCCGGCACGCGTGCTGATGAACGTGGCCGGCATCGGCGGCGCCAAGCGCATCATCGGCCGCGACGGCGCGCCGATGCCGCTCGAGGACTTCAAGCGCGTCATCGACGTGAACCTGGTGGGCACCTTCAACATGCTGCGTCTCTTCGCGGCGCAGGCGGCCAAGCTCGATCCGATGGAAGACGGCGAGCGCGGCGTGGTGGTGAACACCGCCTCGGTCGCGGCCTACGACGGGCAGATCGGCCAGGAAGCGTATGCCGCGTCCAAGGGCGGGCTGGTGTCGCTCACGCTGCCGCTGGCGCGCGACCTGGCGCAGTGGGGCGTGCGGGTCTGCACCATCGCGCCAGGGCTCTTTCTCACGCCGCTTTTGCACCAGCTGCCCGAGGAGGTCCAGCAAAGCCTCGCGGCATCCATTCCGTTCCCCAAGCGCCTGGGCAAGCCCGAAGAGTTCGCCGCCCTGGCTGCGCACATCGTGGCCAACGGCCACCTCAACGGCGAAGTGATCCGCCTGGACGGCGCGCTTCGCATGGCGCCGCGCTGAAACGCGCGGCCCGACATTCGCATTTCAACCACAACGACGGAGACAAGCGTCATGTTCAATCGCAGACAGATTCTTGCAAGCGGCGGCGCAGCTGCGCTCGCTGGTGCCTGGCCGACCTTCGCCTGGTCGCAATCCATCGACACGGCGCGCATCTTCGTGGGCTTCCCCGCCGGCGGCACCACCGATGCGGTCTCGCGCCGCCTGGCCGACAAGATGCGCGGCAGCTACGCCAAGACCTCGCTGGTCGAGAACAAGGCGGGCGCGGGCGGACGGCTCGCGGCCGAGACGGTGAAGAACTCGCCCAACGATGGCTCGACGCTCCTGCTCACGCCGGCGTCCATCATCACGCTGTACCCGCACATCTTCACCAAGCTCACGTACAAGATGGACGACTTCACGCCGGTGTCCACCGCCTGCATCGCGGTGTTCGGCTTCGGCGTCGGCCCGATGGTGCCCGACTCGGTGAAGACGCTGAAAGACTACCTCGCCTGGGCCAAGGCCAACCCGGACAAGGCCACCTTCGGCTCGCCCGGCGCCGGCACGCCGCCGCACTTCCTCGGCGCGCTGCTGTCGAAGACGAGCGGCATCGACCTGCAGCACGTGCCCTACCGCGGCTCCGCGCCCGGCGTGCAGGATTTGCTGGGGGGACAGGTGGGCGCGTTCTCCGGCCCGATCGGCGATTTCCTGCCGCACCTGAAGGGCGGCAAGGTCCGCATGCTCGCCACCTCCGGCCCCAAGCGCACGCCTTTTGCCGCCGATGTGCCGACCTACGGTGAGCAGGGCTTCAAGAACATCGAGTTCGTGGAGTGGTACGGCGTGTTCCTGCCGGGCAAGGCCAGCCCCGATGTCGTCCAGCGTGCGGCAGCCGCGGTGAAGGCCGCGGTGAGTTCGCAGGATGTGATCGATGGGCTGGCGACGCTCGGGTTGGAGGCGTCGGCCAACACGCCGGAGCAGTTGAAGAAGGCAGTCGCGACGGAGAACGCGGCTTGGGGGCCGGTGGTCAAGACCGTCGGGTTCACTCCGGAAGCTTGAGCGATACGAGTGCTGAGTGAATGGCCCCCTCTCCCTCTGGGAGAGGGCTGGGGTGAGGGCGACGGCGGTTGAACTGACGAGGCCTGTCAGCGCCCCTGCGCCCAAACCCTGAGATCGCAGCGGCCCACGCCCCCACCCCAGCCCTCCCCCAGCGGGGGAGGGAGCAGCGTGCGGCACCTTCGGTTCCTGGAGCTACTTCTTCCCCGGCCGATTCCGCGCCACCTTGTGCAAAAGCTCGATCAGGATCGTCCGCTCCCCATCGCTCAGATGCGACAGCGCCTCGCGCTCGCCCGCCAGCAGCTTCTCCGTCGCCTGCACCACCAGCGTCGCGCCCTTGGGCGTGAGGCGCAGGTGCTGTGCCCGCTTGTCGGTCTCGTTGCGCGTGCGCTGGACGAGGCCGCGGCCCTCGAGCTTGTCGATCCACATCGTGATGTTGGGCGCCGTCACCGCCAGCGCCTGCGCGAGCTGCGCCGATGAACCATCGGGGTTCTCGTTGATGAGCGAGAGGATGGTGTATTCCACCGGCCGCAGCTCGAAGGGCTCGCCCACCTCGTTCATGTAGACCACCGTGGTCGCGATGGTGGCTTGCGCGAGCTGGTAGCCGAGCACGTGGTGCAGCCTCGCTTCGACCAGTCGGCCGGCGGGGGTGGCATCGGGGGGCGTGGGCTTCTTCTGGGGCATGGCGGTCACGTGTTCGCAGGGTTCGCGCGCATCACAGGCACAAGGCCTTGATGTCCTCGGGCACGGGGATGGCCTTGATGCGATCGGGATTGGCCGGGTCCTTCACCACGAAGGCGCGCACCTCCGTGCCTTCGCACAGCAGGTCATCGCCGCGGCGGATCGCATGGCGGTGGCGAAAGGTCTTCGCCGCCCAGTGCTCGATGCTCGTGTGCACCTCGATGGTCTCGCCATAGGTCGCGGGCTTCATGAACTTGGTGTGAATCTCCAGCAGCGGCGTGCCGACGATGCCGCGCGTCCTCAGGAGCTCGCGCCACGGCGGCACCCCGCAGGCCATGAAGAAAGCCAGCGAGGATTCGTCCATCCAGCGCGAGAAGTTGGGAAAGAAGACGATGCCCGCGGGGTCGCAATCGCCGAAGTGCACCTGCACGCGGTGGATGTGGGTCTTGCTCATGGGGAGCTATTGTCGCCACACGGCGATGCGACGTCGTAGGCCTGCATGCGACGTGGATCAAATAAACCGTTCGCGCTGAGCTGCGGCACGCTCGCACACGAGGTTGGTCGACAGCCGCTCGATGCCGACATCGGCCAGCGTCAACGCGGTGACTTCGAGGATGCGTTCGAAGGTCTCGGTGGCGCGTTGCTGGGCCGGCTGCTTCTTGGCAGCCAGCGGCAGCGACGGCTTGCGCGGGGTGCGCGGGGTGCGCGTTGCACGCGAAGCCGGCACCGGCGTCTCAGGTCGGCGGCAAGGGCCTCAGGACTATCCCTAGTGCCTGGGCCATTGAATAACAGCAGCCATCACCATACGATAGTTAACACTACTTACACGCACTTTTCTTCAAACCACCATGACCCGCCTGCACCGACGTGAATTCGCTTCGATGGCCGGCGCCGGCCTGATCGGCGCGCTGGCCGGCTGGCCCGATGCGGCACTGGCCGCCGCGCCGACCCAGCCTGCCGGGTGGAGCAACTGGTCGGGCCTGGAGCAATGCCAGCCGCAACGCATCCTCGCGCCCGCCGATGAAGGCCAGCTCGTCGACGCGCTGAAGACGGCGCAGGGCCCCATCCGCTTCGTCGGCGCGGGCCACTCCTTCACCGCGCTCGTGCCCACGCCGATGACGCTCGTGATGACCGACGGCCTGAGCGGCGTGGTGCGCCACGACGCGGCGGCAAAAACGGCGGTGGTACGCGGCGGCACGCGCATCGCCATCCTCGCGCCCGAGCTGGATTCACGCGGACTCGCATTGCCCAACCAGCCGGACATCAGCGTGCAGTCCATAGGCGGCAGCTTCGCCACCGGTACGCACGGCACCGGCGCGAAGCTGCCGGCCATGCATGCGCAGATCCGCTCGCTGCGCCTGGTCACGGCCGATGGCCGCGTGCTCACGGCCAGCCGCGAGCAATCGGCCGATCTCTTCCATGCGGCACAGGTGAGCCTGGGCGCGCTGGGCGCGATCACCGAGGTCGAGCTGCAGCTGCAGCCACGCTTTCACCTGCGCCGCCGGGTGTGGACGCAGCGCACCGACGACTTGCTGGCCGCGGCGCCGCGCCTCTCGCGCGCGCACCGGCACTTCGAGCTCTTCGTGCTGCCCCACACCGGGTATGGCGCGGGCATCTCGCACGACGAGGTGCCCGATGGCCCGCCGCAGCACGCAGAGTCCGACGACGAGGACACGCTCAACGACCTGCGCCGGCTGCGCGACACGCTGGGCCGCTTCCCCTCGATGCGGCGCTGGCTCGCGGGCAAATTCATCGGCGAGCGCGAGGAGCTGTCGGTGGACGTGAGCTGGCGGCTGCTGAGCAACAGCCGCGCAACGCGCTTCAACGAATCCGAATACCACGTGCCTGCCGAGCGCGGCGTGGCCTGCCTGGCCGAGGTGCTGGCCGCGATCGAGAAACATCGCGAGGCCTACTTCCCGGTCGAGTTCCGTTTCATCGCGGCCGACGATGCGTGGCTCAGCCCTTTCCACGGCCGCGACTCGTGCTCGATCGCCGTGCACGCGGCAGCGGGCGAGGACCACGCCTACCTCGTGAAGGAAGTCGGCCCCATCTTCCGCCGCCACGGCGGTCGGCCGCACTGGGGCAAGCTGCACGACATGGGCAGCGCGGAGCTGGCCGCGGCATATCCGCGCTGGAACGACTTCCTCGCCGTGCGGCGCGCGCTCGACCCGCAGGGCCGCTTGCTCAACCCCTACCTGCGGCGCCTCTTCGGCGAGAGCGCCAATGCCTAGCCGCCGCCGACTCATCGCCTCGGGCATCGGCGTGGCCGCGTTGGGCGCGGCGGTGCTGTCGCGTCCGTCGGACGAAGGGCGGCCGCACGACGGCTACTTCACGCGATTGCAGGCCGGCCTGCGTGCCGCCGGCATCGCGCAGCCCACGATCGTGGTGGACCGTGAACGCTTCATGCGCAACCTCGCGCGCATCGCCCAGCGCGCCGGGTCGCAGGGCATGCCCTTGCGCGTGGTGGTGAAGTCGCTGCCCGCCTTTGCGCTGGTCGATGCAGCGCTGGGCACCTGGCGCAGCGAGCGCGCGATGCTCTTCAATGCCGGGCAACTGATGCAGGTGGCCCGCGAGCGGCCGGCCGCGAAGATGCTGCTGGGCAAGCCACTGCCGGCCACCGCCGCACAGCACGTGATCGCCAACGCCGCCGCGTCACAGGACCGCATCGAGTGGCTCGTCGACACGCCCACCCGCTTGCAGCAGTACCGCGAGCTCGCTCGCGCCGCACGGCTGCCCTTGAAGCTGAACATCGAGATCGACGTGGGCCTGCACCGCGGCGGTGTCGAATCCGCCGACGAGCTCGCGCGCATGCTGGCGATGATCCGCGACGAGCCCTTGCTGCGCTGGTCCGGTTTCATGGGCTACGACGCACACGTCACCGGCGTTCCCGACATCGCGGATGGCCGCCGCAAGGCCGCCGACACCGCCCGTGAGCGCTACGCCGCCATGTGGCGCGTCGCACAACAGGTGCTCCCGGCGCAGGCCGTGCGCGAGGCGCTCACGCTCAACACCGGCGGCTCACCCACCTACCACCTGCACGACCGCCGCGGCCTGCCCAACGAAGTGGCCGTTGGCTCGGCCGCATTGAAGCCCGCCGACTTCGACACCCCCTCGCTCGCCGACCTGGAGCCCGCGGTCTTCATCGCGACGCCGGTGCTGAAGGACCTGGGCGACTTCCGCCTGCCCGAGGGCGCCGGCGTCATCTCGTCGCTCGCGCGCCGCTGGGACCCGAACCAGGCGCGCGGCCTCGCCATCCACGGCGGCGACTGGAACGCCGTGCCGGTGTCGCCCGCGGGCGTGGCGCCCAGCCGCCTCTTCGGCCCATCGTCCAACCAGCAGGTGATGGTGGCGTCGGCACACGCGGGCCTCGCTCCCGACGACTTCGTCTTCTTTCGCCCGCGCCACAGCGAGGCGGTGCTGCTTCATTTCGGCGACATCGCGATGGTCGAGCACGGCCGCGTCGTGCAGATGGCGCCGGTGTTTCCCGCCTCGGCCTGAACGGCTTGCAAGGACCCTGCCCATGAAGACAATCGCCGCGCCATCGGCCTCTCGTTTCTCGCGGTGGCGCCGCAACTGGCGGTGATGCTCCTCGTCTCGCTGCTGGTCACCTTCAACTTCGCGATGATGAGCTTCACGCCGCGACAGTTCATCTGGGGGTGGCTCGCCTTCGGGGCACTGACGGCCCTGGCGCTGCTCGCCGGCCGGCCGCGCTTCGCGCGCGTGGCGCCGTCGGACTTCAACATGTTCGTGCTCGACCACTTCAAGCAGGTCAACGACCGCTTCGGCCACCTCGCCGGCGACACCGTGCTCAAGGAGTTCTGCGAGATCGTGCGCCAGAGCGAAGAGCTGCTCGCGCGCGCCGATGCGGCGCTGTACGAGGCCAAGCACAACGGCCGCAACCGCTTCGTCGTGCGGCCCTGATCGTTGCCGCCGCGCATGGTGGCACATGTCACGAATCCAGACAGCAACAGCTGCTGCTTAGCCAGCAACCACGTCGCCGTTTGCTGACAAGGCAGCCGAAAACACGGGGCTGCGCATGGCACGACCTCTGCAATGAAGGGTGTCCCCGAACACCGATTCATTGCCGAGGAGAACCTTTTCGTGAGCCATCGTCCGAGCCGCCGCATCCCCTTCCCAGCTTCGCCCGTCGCGGCCGTGTGCGCCGCGATGTGCCTGCTGGCCTCGGGCGCGGCGCGCGCAGCCGAGCCGACCGTCGCCGAACTGCAGGCCGAGATCGCGCGGCTGAAGGACGCATTGCAGGCCGCGCAGAACAAGAACAAGCCGGCCGAGGACAGCAAGCCCGCGGCCGCCCCCGACACCGCACCCGCCGCGCCGACGGCCGAAGCGCCGGCCGAGGCACCCGCCCTCGGCGGCGTGACGGTGCGCAGCCGCAACCGCATCGAGAAGCTGCAGGACGTGCCGCTGTCGGTGTCGGTGGTGACAGGCAAGGAGCTCGACCGCCTGGCCGCCACCGACATCAGCGAGATCACCAAGCGCGCGGCCAACGTGGCGTGGAACAAGGGCAACCAGCGCACCAGCAGCCTGTCCATCCGCGGCATCGGCAAGATCGGCCAGACCGAGGCGCAGGACCCGAGCGTGGGCACCATCGTCGACGGCGTGAACTACGCCTACAACGCGCTCACCTCCAGCTTCGACTTCACCGACGTCGAGGCGGTGGAAGTGACGCGCGGACCGCAAGGCACGCTGCTGGGCAAGAACACGAGCCTGGGCGTGGTCAACATCGTCACGCGCAAGCCCTCGTTCACGCCGACCGCCGACTATTCGCTCGGCTTCGGCCAGAACAACACCGTCACCGGCACGCTGGCCGCCGGCGGCCCGGTGGTGGACGACCTGCTCGCCTGGCGCGGCGTGCTGTCGGTGAGCCGCGGCGAGGGCGACATCGTCAACCTCTACAACCGCGACATCACCTACACCAACCGCGACCGCGTGTCGGGCCGCGTGCAGTTTCTGCTGCGTCCGTCGGCGGACTTCGACGCGCGCGTCGCGCTCGACCTGCAGCCGCGCGCCGGCGAGACGACCAACGGCCGCACGATCAACACGCCGACGCCCGCCACCTACGCCAACGGCAGCACCAACACGCTGAGCACCGATCCGGCCGTGCGGCTCACGCGCCGCTGGTTCACGCAGCAAGGCAGCTACACCTACGCCCGCGACTTCCTCTACGGCGGCAGTCAGAACGCCGTCAACAACGACAACCAGCGCGCGCTCGTCACCGGCAGCCGCGGCGCCACCGCCGAGCTGAACTGGCGCGTGGCCGACCACACGATCACCTCCATCAGCGCGTACAAGGACTACCACTTCGACGCGTCCAACGACGAGGGCACGCCCTTCGACGTCTACCGCAATGCCGGTGGCTTCTGGAACGACTACAAGCAATGGAGCCAGGAGCTGCGCCTGAGCTCCAGGTCCGGCGGCTTCGTCGATTACCAAACGGGCCTGTACTTCATCAAGGTGCGCAATTCGGCCGAGTACCGGCGCGAGTGGGGCAGCGATGCGGGCGCCTGGTTTGCCACGCCCGCGCAGTACAAGACGCTGGACGCCGATGCGGCCGGCCGCCAGCTGCTGCTCAACTCGCTGGACGGCCTGAAGATGGCCTACAACAGCCCGGCCGGTATACAGGACATCCGCAATGACAGCGCCGCCGTCTTCGGCCAGGCCAACTGGCACGTGAGCGAGCCGCTGACGGTGACCACAGGCATCCGCTTCACGCGTGAAGACCGCCGCAACACCGCGGCCAGCGATGTCAAGGACAGCGGCTTCGCGCCCGAGCTGAACCCAGCCATCGTCAACAGCGTGAACCTCGGCGGCTTCGTCTCGAATGCCGCAGGCGATCTCGACGCGGCCAACAACCCGGCGCAGCTCGCGCTCGCCGATGCACTGGCGCTCAAGTACTTCGGCCAAGCCGCGGGCGCTGCGGCGGGTGACGCCTACCGCTCGCTCACCGCCGCGCAGAAGGCCCAGGTCGCGGCTGCCAAGGCCTTGCGCGCGGCGCAGATCGGCGTGGTGTTCGCCCAGGCCGAGGCGCAGCCTTTCAAGAAGACGCAGCCGTCGGTGGTGCTGAGCCCGAGCTACAAGATCAACCCCGAGCTCACCTCGTACTTCTCGCTGCAGTACGGCGAGAAGGCCGGCATCGCGCAGTTCGTGAATGGCAACTCCAGCCCGGTAAGGCCGGAAAAGACCACGTCCTATGAGCTGGGCCTGAAGTCGCTGCTGCTGAACAAGACGCTGGTGCTCAATGCCGACGTCTTCCTCATGAACATCAAGGACTACCAGCAGTCGGTGCGCGTGGTCGACGACTACACGACGGCGCTGAACCGCCAGTCCGACCCGGCCGCGCCCACGGTCTATGCCACGGCCACCGGCAACGTGCCGAAGGTGAAGGTCAGCGGCCTGGAGGTGGACGGCGTGTACCAAGGCATCCGCAACACCACGCTGCGCTTTTCGGGCGCGTACAACCGCGCGATCTACAAGGAGTTTCCGAACTCCGCGCAGCCGGTGGAGAACGGCTACACCGGCGCGCCAGCCTACCAGGACGTGAGCGGCCGGCCAGTGGCGGGCGCGCCGCGCTACACCTTCAACATCGGTGCCGACTACCGCCTGCCGGTGCTCGCCGACAAGGAGTTCCACACCAGCGCCAACCTCGCGTTCACGAGCGGCTACTACTCCGACGTGGCGCTGTCCTCGTACAGCGTGATTCCGAAGAACACGCAGGTGGACGTGGCCGTGGGCCTGGGCAACCGCAACAAGAACTTCGACGTGAGCCTGATCGTGAAGAACCTCTTCAACGACGACACGCCGCAGCTTCGCACCTGGAACACCATCACGCCGGCCGTGCCGCGCTGGGTGGGTGTCGTCTTCACCGGAAAGCTCTGATGAACAAGAAGGAGAGAACCGCCATGGCATCGCCATCCCGACAATCGCCCGGCAAGACGCTCGTCGCCGCAGCCGTGCTCGCCGCGCTCAGCGTGGTGCTCGCGCAGGCCGCCGACGACAAGGCGCCGCAATCTGCAGCGGTCGCGAGCGCCGCATCGACCACGTCCGCCAAGCCCTGGGCCTACCAGCCGGTGAAGGACGTCGCACTGCCCGCCGTCAAGCACAAGGCCTGGGTCAAGACCTCCGTCGACGCCTTCGTGCTCGCGCAGCTCGAAGCAAAGGGCATCGCGCCCTCGCCCGAGGCCGACCGCGCCACCTTCATCCGCCGCGCCACGCTGGACGCCTGGGGCGTGATCCCGACGCCCGCCGAAGTGAAGGCCTTCGAGCAGGACCGCTCGCCCAAGGCTTACGAGAAGCTGGTGGACCGCCTGCTCGCATCGCCGCGCTACGGCGAGCGCTGGGGCCGCCGCTGGCTGGACTTGACGCGCTATGCCGACAGCGACGGCTTCAACGCCGACGGCACGCGGCCCAACGTCTGGCGCTACCGCGACTACGTGATCCAGTCCTTCAACGAGGACAAGCCCTTCGACCGCTTCATCAAGGAGCAGCTCGCGGGCGATGAGCTCTACCCGGGCGACAACGGCGCGCTCGTGGCCACCGGCTTCCTGCGCAACTACCCGGACGAGATCAACGCGCGTGACCTGAACCTCAAGCAGGTGGAGATCGCCACCGACCTCACCGACACCGTGGGCTCGGTCTTCCTCGCGACCACGGTGGGTTGCGCGGCCTGCCACAACCACAAGTTCGACAAGATCTCGCAGAAGGAGTACTACCAGCTGCAGGCCTTCTTCGTGAATGCAAGCGCGAGCGACGACATCGTCGCCGCGAGCGGCAAGGAGCGCGCCGAGTTCGAGGTGAAGCAGGCGAAGTGGGAAGAAGCCACCAAGGACATCCGCGCCAGGCAGGACGCGCTGCTCAAGCCGCTGATCGAGAAGTCCGAGGCCGACCGGCTGCAGGGGTTCGTTCCGGCCACGCGCGAATCCATCACCAAGCCGGAGAACGAGCGCACCGCCTACGACCGCTGGATCTATCACCGCAACCTGTGGACCATGCAGGGCCGCACGCGCAATGCATTGCAGCAGCTCAAGACCAAGGACAAGACCGCCTACGAGCAGTACGTGAAGCTCGATGAAGAGCTGAAGAAGTTCGACGGCATCAAGCCGAAGCACCCGGGCTACATCTCGGCAATGACGGAGCTCGGCCACGCCGACGCGCCGCCCACCTACGTGCTCGCCAACGGCATCTACGACCGGCACCTGGAGGAAGTGCAGCCGGGCTTCCCGTCACTGCTCACCGACGAGAAACCGCAGATCGTGCCCACGCCCACCTCGTCGGGCCGTCGCACGGCGCTGGCGAACTGGATCGCGAGCCCGAACAACCCGCTCACGTCGCGCGTGTTCGTGAACCGGGTGTGGGCGCAGTACTTCGGCCACGGCATCGTCGACTCGGTGAGCGACTTCGGCAAGATGGGCACCAAGCCCACGCACCCGGAGCTGCTCGACCACCTCGCCGCGAACTTCGTGAAGAACGGCTGGCACGTGAAGGCGCTGCAGCGCGAGATCCTGCTGTCCAGCGTGTACCGCCAGGCATCGGCCGAACGCACCGACACCAAGGCCGACCCGAGCAACAAGCTGCTGTGGGCCTTCCCGCGCCAGCGCCTGGATGCAGAGGAAATCCGCGACTCACTGCTGCTGGCCTCCGGCCTGCTCGACGAGACGCGCGGCGGCCCCTCGGTGTTCCCGCCGGTGCCCGCCAACCTGCAGGCGGGCAATGCGTGGAAGACCTCGGACAACCCGCGTGACCACCACCGCCGCAGCGTCTACGTCTTCGTTCGCCGCAACATCCCCTACCCGCTCTTGGAAACCTTCGACTGGGCCAACCCGCAGCTCGTGCACAGCAAGCGCGAGGTGACGACGACGGCACCGCAGGCGCTGGCGCTCATCAACAGCGACCTGGTGTTCCAGTGGTCGCAGGCACTCGCGGGCAAGGTGATCGCGCAGGCCGGGCCGAACGAATCGGCACAGATCGACGCGCTGTACCGCACGGTGTTCTCGCGCGCGCCGGATGCCGCCGAGAAGCGCACGCTGCTTGGTTTCCTCGACAAGCAGGAGCAGCTCGCGGCTGAACGCCTGGCACGCGGGCAGAAGGTCGCCGCGCCCGAAGGCTTCGGTGAGAACCCGGCGCTCAAGCCCAAGCTGGAGCAGCTGCTGCAGGTCGCCTACGGACGGCCGGCCGATCGCTTCGACAAGGCAGCGTTCGTGGCCTTCCTCGAGCAGCAGAAGGCGAAGTCGGCACGCAGCGGCGCAGCGGGTGCAGGCGACGACAACGACGCCGACGCCACCCCCGGCAATGCGGCGGGCGCGTCTGGTGCCGAGGGCAAGAAGCTGAACCGCGCCCGCGCCGCCGCCTTCGTCGCGCTGGTGCATGCCGTCGTGAATTCCAACGAATTCAGCTATCGCTTCTGACGGCCATTGGCACAACAACGATCACATCCAACAAGGAGCTTCAACACCATGAGCCACAGCCACACATCACGCCGTGACTTCCTCGCTGCCGCCGGCATGGGCCTGGGCGGCCTCGCCTTCGGGGGCATGTTCATCCCCGCCCAGGCGGCGGAGTTCGAGGACCCGCTCGCGCCCAAGCAGCCGCATCACGCGGCCAAAGCCAAGTCCGTCATCTGGCTGCACATGGCCGGCGCCCCCAGCACCATCGATCTCTTCGACCACAAGCCCGAGCTGATCCGCCTGGCGGGGCAGCCGCTGCCCGAATCCTTCGGCAAGAACCTCAAGACCGCGACCGACGGTGGCGTGGGCGCGCTGTACGCCACCAAGCGCACCTGGAAGCAATACGGCGAGAGCGGCGCGTGGTTCTCCGACCTCGTGCCCAACATCGCCAAGCAGGCGGACGACATCACCTTCCTGAAGGGCTGCAAGACCGAAGGCAGCACGCACGTCATCTCCTCGCTCAAGCTGCACACGAGCGCGCTGGTGCCGGGACGGCCGTCGCTGGGTGCCTGGATTCAATACGGACTCGGATCGGCCAACCGCGACCTGCCGGCCTTCGTCGTGCTGCCCACCGGCAACGACAACGGTGGCGGCGGACGCGGCCAGGTCATCTGGAGCTCGGGCTTCCTGCCGGCCACCTACCAGGGCACGGCTTTCCGCCAGGGCGATTCGCCCATCCTGCACCTGGAGCGCCCGAGCGTGGTGTCGGCCGACGAGCAGCGCAACGCGCTGGAGCTCATCAAGCAGCTCAACGCGCACCAGGCCGAACGTTTCCCGAGCGACACCGAGCTCGAGGCGCGCAACCGCACCTACGACCTCGCCTACCGCATGGAGACCTCGGCGCCTGAAGCCGTGGACCTCAGCAAGGAATCCGCCGCGACGAAGAAGGCCTATGGCCTGGACGACGAGATCAGCCGCGAGTACGGCACCAACCTGCTGCGCGCACGGCGCCTGGTCGAACGCGGGGTGCGCTTCGTGCACGTCATCTCGGGTTCGGGCGACAAGGCCTTCGGCAGCTGGGATGCGCACAACAACATCGAGAAGAACCACAGCGTGATGGCCCGCGCGGTGGACCAGCCCATCGGCGCGCTGCTGGCCGACCTGAAGCAGCGCGGCCTGCTCGACTCCACGCTCGTGGTGTGGACCTCGGAATTCGGCCGCACGCCTTACGGCCAGACCGGCGACGGGCGCGATCACAACCCCTGGGGCTATACCTCGTGGATCGCGGGCGGCGGTGCGAAGGCCGGCATCACGCACGGCTCGACCGACGAGCTCGGCCTGCGTGCGCAAAGCGGCATCGTCGACACCTACGACCTGCAGGCCACCGTCCTGCATCTCATGGGCCTGAACCACCGCAACCTGACCTTCCTGCACCAGGGACGCACCGAGCGCGCGACCACGGTGTTCGGCGACGTCATCAAGGAAGTGATTGCCTGAGGACCATGCGACGACGAACCATCGCCATCCTGGCCCTCGCGGGCCTGGCCGCCACCGGCGTGCGCTCGGCCGACGCCGAACTCACGCCGGAGCTGATGCAGACCATCGAGGACACGACCAAGAGCCTGGACTCGGACGTCGCCTCCAGGGACGCGAAGGCCGCGTCCGGCGAGGCGCGCGAGCTGCTCGCCCTGCTCGCGCAGGTGGAGCAGCACTATGCGAAGAAGGGCGATGCGCCCGATGCCGTGGGCTTCTCGCAGAAGACGCAGGGCTATGCGGCCGAGGTGCTCAAGCACATCGAGTCGGCGAACTTCGATGCGGCTTCCGACGCCGTGGGGCAGCTCGCGCGCTCATGCAAGAGCTGCCACCAGGTCTACAAGAAGAAGACATGAAGCAGGGGCTGTGAAGAAGCATCGATGGGGCGTGATGGCGGCCGCCGCCCTGGCGGTGAATGCCGCGTTCGCGGCGAGCGTGCTCGACTTCGACCGCTGGATGCGGCGCGTGGACAAGTCCAGCGTGGCCGTGCAGTGGAGCATCGCCCGGCACGATGACGCCGCGGCGCTCGCCGATGCGAAGCAGATCGAGGCGCTGTATGGACTGATGGCCGACTTCTTCAGCGCCGATGGCCAGCCCGGCGAGGCGGCGCGCATGTCGCACGAGGGCCGCGAGCTCGCGGCGTCGATGATTGCCGCGATCGAACGGCAGGATTACGACGCCGCATCGCTGGCCGCCATCACCATCGCCCGCGCCTGCAGCGACTGCCACCACCTGTATCGACCGTTCAACTGAGGAACCCACTGATGATCAAGACACTTGTGGCCACCCTGTGCGCCGCGGCATTGGCCGCCACGGCCACGTCGGCGTTCGCCGCGCTCAAGCAAGGCGACACCGCCCCCGACTTCAAGGCCGCGGCCGCGCTCGCCGGAAAGACATTCGACTTCTCGCTCGCCGACACGCTGCGCCGCGGGCCGGTGGTCGTGTACTTCTATCCGGCGGCCTTCACCGGCGGCTGCAGCATCCAGGCCCACAGCTTCGCGGTGAACCTCGCGAAATTCCAGGCCGTGGGCGCGAGCGTGGTGGGCGTGTCGCTGGACAAGATCGGCAAGCTGCAAGCCTTCTCGGCGGACCCCGAGGCCTGCGCCGGCAAGATCGCCGTGGCCTCCGACGTGGACGGCCGCATCGCGAAGTCGTATGGGCTCGCGCTGAGCGACACGCCCGCCGGCCGCAAGGATTCACGCGGCGACGACATCGACCACGCACGCGTCGAACGCACCACTTTCGTCATCGGCCGCGACGGCAGGATCGCCGCCGTCGTGGGCGGACTCGCGCCTCAGGCGAACGTCGAACAGGCGCTGGATGCGGTAAGCAGATCCAGCGATGACGCGGCCCGCATCACCCAGCCCGAAGCACAGCAGAATCGCCGTTGACGCGCGCGAACCCTTTTTCTTCCCACCACGACACTTCACTGACATCCATGAACCGTCGACTTCTTTCCCTCGCATGCATCGCCGCCATCGCCGCGGCCGCCTCCGTGGCCGTCGCCCAGCAGGCGCCCAAGCCCGAGACGCTCATCAAGTGGCGCCAGTCGGCTTTCCAGACCATCGCGTGGAACACCAGCCGAATCAAAGGCTCGCTGGACAACGGCTACAACAAGGACGAGGTGGTGAAGGCCGCCAACACCCTCTCCGCCGTGGCCAACTCGGGCCTCTTCACGCTTTTCGCACCGGGCAGCGACCAGGGCAAGGGCTGGCACGAGACCACCGCGCGGCCGGATATCTTCAAGGACAACAAGCGCTTCAACGAGCTGGGAGTGAACTTCGCGAAGGAAGCCTCGGAGCTCGCACGCATCGCGTCGGCGGGTGATGCGGCGGCGGTGAAGGAGCAGTTCGGCAAGGTGTCGAAGGCTTGCAAGGGCTGCCACGATGACTTCAAGGGCAAGGACTGAGGCAGCCCCCCGCTGACGATCACTTCAATCCGACATAGGTCTTCAAGTCGCTCACCGTCGTCACCCGCGGCCCGTGCAGGGCTGCGATCTGTGCCACGTCCAGGTTCAGCTTCTGGATGTTCTCCAGCAGGTTCTGTGAGTACGGATTCGCGCTGGCAGGCGGCGGTACACCGGCTGCCAGTGGCGTGAAGGCATCCGCTTCGACCAGCACCTTCTCTTTCGGCAGGTAGACCAGCGCGAAGGCATCGTTGTGGCCGCTGCCGGCGATGCGGTGGATCTCGATCGGGTGGTCGCCTTGCAGCACCAGCTTGTCGCCGAAGGTCTGGAACTTCGCCGCCTTGTTCGACCGGGCCAGCGCATCCGGATTCAGGCTTCGCGGCGCGCGCCAGGCGTCTTCGTAGAAGCGCTGGTTGTCGCGCTGGGTGACGATGGTCGCGCCCTCGTCCACGTAGGTCCGCAGGCCGCCCGAGTGGTCGAAGTGGGCATGCGTGTTGACCAGGGTGCGGATGGGCTTGCCCGGCGCGAGTTCGTGTGCCTTCGCGATGACCGCCCGTGAGCGCTCTTCGTTCAACGGCGCCTCGACGATCACGAGGTGGTCGGCCTGCTCGATGAGCACGCTGTGGTGCGTGCCGCCGGTGAGGTAGTAGATGCCCTTGGCCAGCTCGGCGGACGCGACGGTGACGGCGGCGGGCTTCGCATCAGCCACTTCCTTCGGCACGGCCAGATCCAGCGACGGGTTGAGCTTCACCTGCGACACCTGCACGTCGAGCACCGGATGTCCGCCCTCGCTGCGCTGGATGCGCGCCGGGAACTGCACGCCATCGAAGTCCTGGTAGTCGCTGAAGCGCGTCTCCAGCAGCGTGTCACCGAGCACCGGCGTGTCGATCCAGGTGCGCACGCGCTCGACGCGGCCTTGGGCATCGAGCGTGCCGACGTAGCGGTGCTTGCCGTCGGTGGTGAAGCTGAGCTCGGTGCGGCCGTCGACGGTTTGCGCGCTCGCCTGGTTCGCGAGCGCCGCCTTGATGAACCCCTGTGGCGTCGACCAGATCTCCGCCGCACGCTCTTCCAGCGAACCCGGCTGCGCGCTCGCGCCGCCGTTGGCATTGCGGTTCCAGGCGAGCCGGCCCTTCACGAGCTGGTCCACCTTCTGCTCCACCGGCGCGGGACGCGCGCGGCCGGCTTCGACCACCTGGCTGCGCGTGATCTGCACCCGCGCGGCGGCGGTATCGTAGTCGATGGCACTCGCGTAGCGGCTCAGCTCGAACGGCGGCCAGGCTTGACCCGGCGCAGGCGCCTGGCCGAACTGGTACCAGCGTCCGGTGCCCGAGAACTCGATGGCGTGCACATGGTCCGCGTCCGCCACACGCGAGGCATCGGCGAGTCCTGGCGCCTGCACCGAAGCGCAGGCCGTCAGTGCAGTGGTGACGGCCGCCGCGAAGGCCAGCGCGATGGCCGAGCCGAGTGCCGATGCGATGAAAGGCACGCGTGTGCCCGTGAATGTGCCTGCCGCAAAGCGATGCATGAAAACCCTCCGGGTGTTGTGAGTGAGCGGCATGCGTTGCGAAAAACGTACCGCGTGGACTGGCGCGCCGAATCCGTCGCAAATGCAGCAGCATTTCCGGCAGATCGATCGATATGCAGCAAGCCAACGCGCAGCGCTCACGCAAATGCAGCACGCCCGACACCACGACGCAGATGCGCAAATAAGCATCTGCGAATCGATTCGTTCTTCGCACGCTTCGTTGCCAACACACTGCGTCTTCCCCAACACCCTTGCATGCCTTCGCGATGAAGCCACACACCTCCTCCCGTCGCATCGCGCTCACCGCGGCTCTCGTCGCCGGCGCCGCGATCGCCTTGTCCGCATTCGCCGTGCCCGCCCTCGCGCAGCCCGAGGTGGCCGCGAAGATCGACAACCCCTACGGCGTGCAGGCGCTGTGGACGCAGAGCGATTTCATCGCGAAGGCGGTGCTGGTGGTGCTCGCGGTCATGAGCATCGGCTCGTGGTACGTGATCATCACGAAGATCATCGAGCAGGCGCGCATCGGCGGCGAGGCGCGCGATGCGCAGAAGAAGTTCTGGTCGGCGGGCAGCGTGCGTCACGGCGCGGATGCGCTGAAGAAGAACAGCCCCTACCGCTACCTCGCGGAAACCGGCATCGAGGCCACCGGCAAGCACGAAGGCCTGCTCGCGCTCATCGGCCTGAACGAATGGGTGACGCTGGGCATCGAGCGCGCCAGCGACCGCATCCATGCGCGGCTGCAGGACGGCCTGTCCTTCCTCGCGACCGTCGGTTCCACCGCACCCTTCGTCGGGCTCTTCGGCACGGTCTGGGGCATCTACAACGCGCTCACCGCCATCGGCGTGGCAGGCCAGGCCTCCATCGACAAGGTGGCCGGACCCGTGGGCGAGGCGCTCATCATGACGGCGCTGGGCCTCGCGGTCGCGGTGCCGGCGGTGCTGGGCTACAACTGGCTGGTCCGCCGCAACAAGAACGCGATGGACGAGGTGCGCGCCTTTGGCTCGGACCTGCATTCGGTGCTGCTTGCGCAAGCGGCGGCGGCGAACTGACATGGCCATCCGCCGCAAGCGCGCCCGGGTCGAGGAAGACCAGGTGGTCTCGGCCATCAACACCACGCCGCTCGTGGACGTGATGCTCGTGCTGCTCATCATCTTCCTCATCACCATCCCGGTCGTGAACTACTCGGTGCCCGTGAACCTGCCGAAGGAGCGCAACGAGGTCCGCGAGAGCAAGCCGGAGAACATCGTCATCAGCGTGGACACCCAGGGCGGCCTGTACTGGCACGACGCGAAGGTGGACAACACCGCGCAGCTCATCGAACGGCTGAAGACAGTGGCGAGGCAGCAGCCGCAGCCGGAGGTGCACATCCGCGGCGACCGCCAGGCCGACTACGACGCGGTGGGCCGCATCCTCTACGCCTGCCAGCGCGCGGGCATCGCGAAGGTGGGCTTCATCACCGAGCCGCCGGCGCGCACGTGACGCGATCGGCGAAGGCCACCAACACCAACGCTCAGGGAGTACCACATGGCAATGCAAGTGGGCGCGCAAGGCGGCGCCGACGAACCCATCATGGACATCAACACCACGCCCTTGATCGACGTGATGCTGGTGCTCTTGGTGATGCTGATCATCACCATCCCCATCCAGCTGCACTCGGTGAACCTGCAGCTGCCCACGGGCACGCCGCCGGCGAGCGACATCAAGCCGGAGGTCGTGACGATCGAGATCGACGACCACAGCCGCGTGCTATGGAACGGGGAGCCGCTGGCCGACCGGCCGGCGCTGCAGGCGCGTCTGGCAGCCGCCTCGGTGCAGGCGGTGCAGCCTGAATTGCACGTGCGGCCCAACGTGCACGCGAAGTACGACACCTTCGCCGAAGTGATGGTGTCGGCCAACCAGGCCGGACTGAAGAAGCTGGGCGTGCTGGGGCACGAGCAGTTCATCGATCGATGAGGGGGATTCCATGAGCGCAGTCTTCGACCAACGTTTCATCGCCACCAGCCAGGCGCCCACGTCGCGCAGCCCGCGCGGCACGGGCCTGGCCGTCGTCGTCGGCCTGCACGTGCTTGTGGCCTGGGCACTGGCTTCGGGCCTCGCGCGCGAGGCGGTGGAGATCGTGAAGAAGCCCATCGAGATGGTGGTGCTGCAGGACGTGGCGCCGCCCCCTCCACCGCCCCCGCCGCCGCCTCCGAAGGTCGAGCGCATCAAGGAGGCGCCCAAGCTCGCGCCGCCGCCGCCCGCCTACGTACCGCCGCCCGATGTGGCGCCGCGTGAGCCGGTGCAGTCGGTCATCCAGGCCGTGCAGGCGGAGCCGCCGAAGGAGCCCGTCGTGATCACGCCTCCCGCACCGCCCGCGCCCGAGCCCAAGCCGGTGGTGCAAAAGCAGGACGTGAGCCTCGCCTGCCCGGGCTATGAATCGGTGATCCAGCAGAACCTTGACGAAGCCTTCGAGCGCGTGGGCGTGACGGGCACGGTACGCGCGCTGATCCGCGTTCGCGGCAACCAGATCACGGAGGTGACGCCGCAGTCGGGTCCGAGCGGCTACTACAAGTACGTGCAGACGGCGGTCAAGCGAATGAAGTGTTCGGCAGGCGGTGCAGAGGAAGTCGCAGTCACTTTGGATGTCACATTCCGGGGAAGTTGAAATGAACGATCAAGCCGCTCTTATCGACGAAAGACCCACGACTCACGTGACCGAACGCCTGCTCACCTTTCCAGATGCGGGCTCGATGGCCCTGTCCATCCGCGCCAAGGCGCTGATGTTCCATGACCCGCGCTCCGTGGCGCTGCTCGACGAGGTGGAGCGCATCGCGCGCAGCGAGGCCACCGTGCTCGTGATCGGCGAGACCGGCACCGGCAAGGAGCTGATCGCGCGGCACATTCACAAGCGCAGCGGCCGGCGCGGACCCTTCATCGCGGTGAACTGCGGCGCCTTCAGCGAGACGCTGATCGATGCCGAGCTCTTCGGCCACGAGACCGGCGCCTTCACCGGCGCATCGCAGTCGCGCGCCGGGTGGTTCGAGGCGGCCAACGGCGGCACGCTGTTCCTTGACGAGATCGGCGACCTGCCGCTGCCCTTGCAGGTGAAGCTGCTGCGCGTGCTGCAGGAGCGGCAGGTGGTGCGGCTGGGCTCGCGCAAGCCGATCGCGCTGGACGTGCGGCTCGTCGCGGCGACCAACGTGGAGCTTGCACAGGCGGTGGAGGCGCAGCACTTCCGTGCCGACCTCTACTACCGGCTGAGCGTGGCCTCGGTGAACCTGCCGCCGCTGCGCGATCGGCCGGGCGACATCCTGCCGCTCGCGCGCCACTTCATCGGCGTGTATGCGGGCAAGCTGGGGCTTGGCGACCCGCGGCTGTCGGACGATGCACAAGCGGCGCTGCTGCATTACAGCTGGCCGGGCAACATCCGCGAGCTGGAAAACGTCATCCACTACGCGCTCATCGTGTGCCGCGACGGCGTGCTGCGCGCGGCGGACTTCCGCTTCTCGCCGCTTGCGCGCTTGAGCGTCACGACGGCACCGCGGGCTGCGCCGACGGTGCACACGCCGGCGGCGCTGGAACCGGCGGTGCAGGCCGACGCCGACGGGGACGACGAGCCAGGCGTGAACTCGCTGTCGCGGGCCTTGGACGGACTGATCGGCGGCGCGCAGGCCCACCTCTTCCGGACCGTCGAATCGACCTTGGTGCACCAGGCCTTCGCCCACTGCCGCAACAACCAGGTCCGGACCGCGAAGCTGCTCGGCGTCACCCGCAACACGCTGCGAACGCTGCTCAAGCGGCACGGGCTGCTTGCGGACGACACGCCGGCGATCGCGGTGCACGAGGCGCAAGAAGGGCGAGAAGGGCGAGAGGCGATCGACGACTCGCCGCGCAGTCCGGCCGCCACCCCGCACGTCGAGCTGCTGCATTCCTGACGCGCTTGCCCGATGCGCGACATGCACCGGCCGGCCACTGCTGAATCCGCCGCAATCCTCGCGCTCGAAGGCGGTGACAGCGCAGGTTCCACAGGCATGAAAGGTGCGAAAGCACCGATGTCTTCACTACCTCTTCGACATCGTGACCCTCAAAGCTTCCTTCATCCTCGCCGGCCTGCTCGCCGTCACGTCGGTTCACGCGCAAGATGCATCGCTTGATGCTGCATGGCGCTATCACACGCCGCGTCTCAAGGCCCGCGAGGTCGATGCGCTGCTGGCCCAGCCGGAGAAGCTGCTCGTGCTCGATCTTCGCCGGCCCGACGAGCTGATCAAGTACGGCAGTTTCCCGGCGTTCCTGAACATCCAGAGCAACGACCTGCCCAAGTACCTCGCCTACCTTCCGAAGGATCGCGCCATCCTCACCGTGTCGAATCACGCGCAACGGGCCGGACGCGCGGGCGACCTCCTGAGCGACAAGGGATTCAAGGTCGTCGGCGCCACGGGCAGCGAGGACTACGAGCACGAGGGAGGCCAGGCGGTGGCGCACATCCAGCCGCCGCCGGCCCGCCCGCCGGCGCCTGGCGCTGCCGTCGGCGCCGCGCCGCAGTGACGCCACGCCGCAATGCCGGCGCGGACGTGTCGGTTCAAGCGCGCAGGTTCTTGTCGAAGAACTCTACCGTGCGCTTCCACGCCAGCTCCGCCGCCGGCGCGTCGTAGCGCGGCGTGGTGTCGTTGTTGAAGCCGTGCTGCACCTTCGGGTACACGAAGGTCTCGTACTTCACGCCCGCGGCCTTCAGCGCCGCCTCGTAGGCGGGCCACGCGCCGGTGATGCGCTCGTCCTCGCCCGCATAGTGCAGCTGCAGCGGCGCCTTGATGCGCGCCGCCTCTTCGGCGGACGGCTGCGGGCCGTAGAAGGGCACGGCGGCGTTCAGGTCGGGCAAGCGCGTGGCGAGGTAGTTCACGATGCCGCCGCCGAAGCAGAAGCCCACCGCGCCCACCTTCCCGTTGCCTTCGGGCAGCGTCTTGAGCGCCTGCGCCGCGGCGACAAAGTCGGCCCGCATCTTGGGCGCGTCGGCTTTGGCGAAGAGATCCCGCGCCTTGTCCTCGTCGCCGGGGTAGCCGCCTTGCGGCGCGAGGCCATCGGGCGCATAGGCGATGAAGCCGAGCGTCGCAAGCCGGCGCGCGATGTCTTCGATGTGCGGGTTGAGGCCGCGGTTCTCATGCACCACCAGCACCGCCGGCAGCTTGCCCTTCGCGTTCGCGGGCTCGGCCAGGTAGCCGCGCACGACGCCATTGCCCTGCGGCGACGGAAACTCCGCCGTGCGGGTCTTGATGCGCGCATCGCCCGGCGCCACCAGCGGCGCCGCGAAGCTCGGGCTCAAGGCGCCGAGCAGGGTGGCGGCCGTCGCGCCGCCCACCGCGTACTGCTGCGCGGAATCGAGAAAGCCGCGCCGCGTGATCGCGCCGTGCACGTACTTGTCGAAGAGCTTCAGGACCTCGGGATGGAAGTCCTGTGCAGTCTGTCGTCTCATCCTGGACACCTCGTGGTTGGTTTGCAGCAAGGCGCGCTGCCCGCGCGACTTTAAGCCTGCCGACGCAGGCCGCATGCCAGGTCTACGTCGGCCCTGGGGGCTTGCTTCCGAGGTGTGGGCGGGCGGCGTGCGATGTTCGATCGCAGCGGTTGCGAGGCACGCCGCGACGGGCCTGCAGCGATCAGAACACCTGTGCCTTGTCGGCCGCGCCGAAGACCGCTCGCGTCAGCTCCGACAGCTGCGTGTTGATGTCCTTGGAGGGCGGTGCCGTTGCGCGCGCCGTCCACATCAGCCGGCCGCTGGCGGCGTCGGTGATGCGCGTGTTCGACGCATAGCCCGTGCTCACGCCACCCCCGCCGATCGGCGCCGACACCCCCACGCCGCCGCTGAAGCCACCACCGCCGAAACCGAAGCCGCCGATGCCGAGCGTGATGCCCGGGTTCACCGCGGTGGCCGAGGGCGTGATGTAGCTCGTGAGCACCGCACGCGCGCCGGCACTGCGCGCGGCGGCGAGGTACTGGTCGTCGCCCAGCGGCCGGCCGGGCGCGGGGTTGGTGGTCTCGGGCGCCATCACCGGCGTCGCACCGCGCGCGACCACCTCGGCCGAGAGCTGGTCCTGGCAGATGTGCTTGACGACCATCTCGTAGGCTTCGCAGGCGACCATCACGCGGGCGCCGCGCAGCGGGTTGGCCGCCATCTGCGGATCGGTCCATTGCGCGTCGAGCTGTGTCGATGCGCAGCCGCCCAGCAGCGCCGCGAAGGCGCTTGCGGCCAGCGTCGCGTGTCGTTGAGATGAGGACGTCATCGTGTCTCCTTGGAGCCGCGGCCTCGACGGTCGCCACGCGACCAGCATAGGCCGCGCCCGACTGCGCGGCACGCCGCCGATCGTCAAAGAGAACAACTCCTACACGGTTTCGGCGCGCTCGCCGACGCCCGCAGGCACGGCCGCCACGGCGCGCTCGAAGGGCGTGGCGATCAGCTGGTCCACGAGCGAGGACACGATGGCCTGGTCGCCCTCGAAGTAGTGGGTGTGTGCACCGGGGCCGAGGCACACGTCGATCTCGGGGCGGGCGGCGAACTGCTTCGCCAGGTCGGGTGCGACGGACTCGGCGATGTAGACATCCTGCCGCGCCGCACGCTCGTCGATCATGGTGTCGCTGCGGTCGTTCGCACGTGCCGGCCGGCTCCACAGCCAGCGGCCGACGTAGTCGCCGGTGGCGAAGACGTTGACCCAGCGGCGAACGCCGACGTCCTTCGCCGTCGGTCCCATGCGCTGCGCGCCGGCGTCGTCGAGCACCCAGCGGTACAGCACAGGGAACAGCGTGGCATAGAGCTGCCGCAGCGGCGCGCCAGCCGTGAGCAGGTGCAGCCGGGGCCTGAGCGCCTGCCACAGCCGGCCTGCGTCGCCGCCCTGTGCCGGCCCCTGCCCCGCCCGGTACGCGAGGTAGCGCAGCAGCTCGGTGGTGATGACCGTGCCCTGGCTGTGCGCGACGATCACCACGCGCTCGTAGCCCTGGTCGGCCACGTGCTGCAGCAAGGCGGCGAAGCGCGAAAAAATGCGCGCACGAGGAATGCCGCGGCGCGGAAACTCGCGGAAGTGACTGTCGACGTCCAGCGCCACGTCCAGCGGCGCGCGCAGCCAGGGCACGTAGCGCGAGAGCACGCCGCCCAGCGTGGTGAGCGCGAGGGTGGCGCTGGCCGCCGTCCAGATCAGCGGCTTGAGGATGTCCTGCGACCAGCGCGGCACGAAGGCGAAGCTCGCATTGACGGTCTCCAGCAGCGAGGTGCCGAACCAGCGCGAATTGAGTGACAGCCCCACCGCCGTCGCCGCCACCACGCCGAGGATGACTAGGCTGGTGATGGACGCATCGAGCCAGCGGAAGGTGACGGTGAGCCAGCGGCCCAGGCGCGCCGACCCGGTGTGCAGCAGCTTGAGCTCGGCCAGCAGGCTGGGCCAGAAGCCGACGATGAACCAGGCGCCCAGGGCCACCAGCAAGATGGCGATGATGGAAAAGGTCTCGGTGCTGTTGCGGTAACGCGCATCGAGGAAGGCGACGGCGCTGGTCACAGGCGAGCCGGGCGTGTCGACGAAGAAGAGCGGCGCGTAGTTCATGCCCGCCACGCTCAGGTCCAGCAGCGTCGTCAAGGCGGCCCACGAGGCCATGACCAGTACGACGAAGAGGCTCATGGACGCGAAGAGCCCGAGCCGGCCGGTGGCCACGCTGGCGCGGCCTTCGAAGCCATGAGTGGTGGCGCAGGCCTGGCCCACCAGCAGCCAGGCGAAGAGCATCAGCCCCGCCACGCCCCACCAGACGATGGTGGCGACGAGGATCCACTCCACCGACCGCAGCGCGCCGAAGATGAAGACACGCAGGCCGATCTAGCCTTCCATGCCGGGGATGTGGTGCCTGGGCAGGTCCTGCGCCGACCACAGGACGACGGCGAGCACGGTGGCCCACAGCATCCAGCCGACGAAGCGCGTCATCGGGAAGCGCTCGTCGCACACCCGCAGCACCAGGTCGCACGCGATGCTCAGCAGCGCAAGCCAGGACACGCCCACCACCCAGTGCGAGGGCGCCGTCGCGAGCGCGGTGCACAGCGCGGCCAGGCTCGCGACGCTCGAGAGCCACCACCTGAGGCTGCCGTCCGCGCGATACAGCCACCACAGCAGCAAGGCCACCGGCAGGGCCCAGGACATCGCCGTGCGCACGCTGCCGGTGAAGTGCGCATGCGGCGCGGCGATGCCCAGCGGCACGATGATCAGCGCGGCCATCGCCAGCTGCAGCGTGAGCAGGGCCAGCACGCGTGAGAAGGCCCAGTCCAGCGAGGCCTGCAAGGCGCTCAGCCAGCGCCAGCGGCGCGCGGGCTGGTCGGTGGTGTCGAACTGCCGGCAGGCGGCAGCGATGGAATCGCGCCCGAGCTGCGACAGCCGGAACAGCAGGGTGAAGAGCTCGCTCAGCACGCGCGGCACGCTGCCCGAGAGGCGCGAGAGGTCGGCCCAGTACATCTCGTAGACGTCCACCGGTTGCGGGGGCTGGCCGCTGCCCTCGCTTCGCTGGAGATTCAGCCGCGTGGTGTCGTAGGTGACCGGCGGCATGCCGTTGCGCTGCGACTTGAAGAGCAGGAAGTCGGTGAGCTCGACGCCCGGATTGGGCGCGTCGGGCGGCGGCGGCGCCTCGCTCATCGGCACGCGCTTGTCGACCACCCAGTCCGGACGGTGCAGGTCGGAGCGCAGCGACTGCGCCACGGCCTTGCGGATCGGCCGCGGGCCGGCCGGGGTCGCGGGCTCGCAGGTGTCGACATCGGCCCGGGCGGCGGCCTGCACCTGCGGCGTGGGCGCGAGCGGCGCGACCCGAAGCGCGAGTTCGTCGTCGCCGTCGATGCGCCAGCGCACCTCGCCGGGCGGCGCGGCCACCAGCAGTTCGGCCAGGGTGCGCGCCGTGGCGCCGGGTTTCTGGTCGGCCACGCCGTGCACGGCGATCACCGCCACGCCGCGCCGCGGCTTCATGTTGTTCTCGCGTTCCATCGCGCTCCCGCGTCGTCGGCTTGCCAGGCCATGAAGGACCACCGCCATGGGCGCAGCGACTGTAGGGCCGGCGCCTCGGCTGGGCAAGCCAAGGGGGGGCGTCGCCGTCGGCGCCATGCGCACCGAATGAACCGGGCCGGTGCCCGGGAGATGCCGAGTCGTGACAAATGCCCGCCGCCGGCCGCCCTGGCGCTCAAGAAGGCGGCCCGGACGGCCGACACCCAGATACGACCCGAGTCATTGGAGAGAAGACATGCACCAGCACGCCCACATCACCGATTCCCGCAGCCTGCGCGAACGACTGATGGCGCCGGACCCCATGCAGCGCGCCATCGGCCTGCATGCCATCGAAGTGGAAGCCGAGCGCTGCGGGCAGCGCGGGCTGCCCCAGGAAGCGGCGCGGTTCGCCGCGCGCGGAATCCCCTACTACGCCCTGCACGACCCGCACTTCAACGACTGGGTCGGCAAGGCGGTGTCCTATTGGGAGCGGCTGCACGCCGCTTGATGTTCAAACGCCAGTGCCGCCTTCTTGCGGAGGCATCCGGACGCTTCGTTGGAAGCCTGCGGGCGACGTCGCCCACCAGGTGAGCGACGCCGCCGTGAGCCGATGACAGCGTTATTTGTGTCGATTGGACCAGCAACTGGCCGCGGCGGACACTGCAAGGCCTTACAGCTACAAACAGGCCCCGGGGGTGCCGATAAACGCCGCCGCGCCCCATCGAGGGGCATTTCAGTCGTCTTGGGACGCCAGCACGCGGGCGCGCATGCGCAGCATGTCGAGCAGCTCGCCATGCATCGCGCCGTACAGCCGCTGTGAACTGCCGGGCAGCCGGAACAGGCTCTGCCGGCCGTAGAACACCTGGGCCTTCTCCATCAATTCCACCAGCTTGCCGGAGGCAAACGCGTCCTTGGCGCCCATCTGGGCCGCCGCGGCGCGCAGCTCGACCATTGCCTGCGGGTTGGCCGAAGCCGTGGGGTGGGCGTCGAGCACGGCCTGGATGCGGTCGGCGACGGTCTGGATCCGCTCGGAAGTCTTCATCGCGGCATTGTCGCGTGAGGACGGAGCGTGTCCCCAAGCCTCAAGTCCGGCGCGACACGGCCGATATCAGGCGAGTCGCCATGAATTCACTGTCTTCCATCTCCCAGTCCGGCTTGAACGCCGCGATGCTGCGCCTGGACGCGGCAGGGAACAACATCGCGAATGCCCAGACGCCCGGGTTTCACCGGCAGTCCGTGCAGCAAATCGAGGATGCGGGGGGTGGAGTGAGCACGTCGGTCGGCCGGGAGGCCGAAGCGGGCGAGAACCTCGCCGCGGACATGGTGGAGCAGATTTCGGCGGTCTACAGCTTCAAGGCCAACCTGCGCGTGCTCCAGGCGCAAGACGACATGCTGGGTGCGCTCATCGACCTGAAGGCCTGAGCGGCCTGCGCCGCAGGCCCTGCGTTCAGGCGGCTTGGGCGGCGGCCCAGCTGTCTTGCTCGTGCAGCTCGGCCAGCACGGCGTCGCAAGCTGCGATCTCGTCGTTCGTCATCTGGCGCCAGTCGCCGGCGCGCTCGCGCACCTGCATGACGTTCACTTCCGGCGCGTAGTCGATTTCTTCGAGACGATCTGCATTGGCTGCGCCGCGAAGCAGCGGACGTTCGACCAGGATGCGCGTGTCGCGGCCATTGCGAACCGCGCCATGCCGGCCATCCCAGTACAAGCGAAGTCGATAAAGTGCGAGGCTCATGATGTTTACTTCCAGTTCCCGTTCGGCAAGCTGCGTGCCTGAGTGATGTGTGGCTTCAGCGTCGACCATTTCCTCTTGCCCACATCCACACAGTAGGCGCCGCAAGGGGGTCGTGCCATCCTCCACCTGGGGGACGTCGCAGCCATCACACTAGGGATGGACCCGGCAGGAACAAGACGGTTACGGCGCTATATCAACGCACTGGCGAGGCGCTGGACGACAGCGTTCTCATTCATTTGTCGACCGAGAGGAGTTCTTCGTGGCTTCGAACAAGATCCTGATCGCGCAAGGCGGCGGCCCCACCGCCGTCATCAACCAGTCGCTCGTGGGCGCCGTGCTCGAAGCGAGGCGCTATCGCGAAATCGACCTCGTGGTCGGGGCGCGCCACGGCGTGCGCGGCATCGTCAACGAAGACCTGGTCGATCTCTCGCAGGAAACGAACGACAACCTGGAGCGCGTGGCCCTCACCCCCGCCTCGGCGCTGGGCTCGACCCGCGACAAGCCGGACATCAAGTACTGCCAGGAAATCTTCAAGGTGCTGCAGGCGCACGAGATCGGGCAGTTCTTCTACATCGGCGGCAACGATTCCTCCGACACCGTGCGCATCGTGAGCGAGGAGGCGCGCAAGGCGGGCTATCCGCTGCGCTGCATGCACATCCCCAAGACCATCGACAACGACCTGGTCGGCAACGACCACACGCCGGGCTTTCCCTCGGCGGCACGCTTCGTCGCGCAGGCCTTCGCCGGGGCCAACCTGGACAACGCGGCCCTGCCCGGCGTCTACGTGGGCGTGGTGATGGGCCGGCATGCGGGTTTCCTCACGGCGGCGTCCGCACTGGCGCGCAAGTACCACGACGACGGCCCGCACCTCATTTACGTGCCCGAGCGAGACTTCTCGACCGAACGATTCCTCGCCGACGTAAAGAGCACCTACGAGCGGCTGGGCCGCTGCATCATCGCGGTGTCCGAAGGCATCCACGATGCGTCGGGCGAAGCCATCATCACGCAGCTCGCGCAATCGGTGGAGCGCGACGCGCACGGCAACGTGCAGCTGTCGGGCACGGGCGCGCTGGCCGACCTGCTGTGCGACGAGATCAAGGACAAGCTCAAGATCAAGCGCGTGCGCGGCGACACCTTCGGCTACCTGCAGCGCAGCTTCCTCGGCTGCGTGTCCGACGTGGACCAGCGCGAAGCCCGCGAAGCCGGCGAACGCGCGGTGCAGTTCGCGATGCGGGCCGGCCGCGACGGCTCGGTCGCCATCAAGCGCACGGGCAACTACGCGTCGGCCTTCGAGCTGGTGGAGCTTGGCACGGTGGCCGGCAAGACGCGGGTGATGGAAGACGAGCTCATCGCACCCAGCGGCACCGACGTGACGGACGCCTTTCGCAACTACCTGCAGCCCCTCCTGGGCAGCGACATGCCGCAGGCGCACCGGCTGCGGGCGCCGTCCATCAAGAAGGTACTGAACACCTGAGCGGCAGCCCCTCGGGGCTGCCGGTCGCAGGTCGGATGCTCAGTTGGCGCGCGCGACCCTCCGGTTGCGCTCGCCCAGCAAGGCGATGAGGCCGTCCACGCCGCGGACGTCGATCTCGGCGGCGAACTGGCCACGGTAGGTCTGCACCAGCCACACGCCCATCACGTTGAGGTCGATGATCTTCCAGCCGGCGGCGGTCTTTTCCATGCGGTAGTCGATGGCGACAGGCTCGCCGCCGCCCTTCACCAGCGTCTTGACGGTGACCTCCGCGTCGTCGGTGCTCGCGCGCAGTGGCTTGACCGTGATCGCCTGGTCTTTCAGGTGCATGAGGGCGCCGGCGTAGGTGCGCACCAGCAGCAGCTTGAAGCCTTCCTCCAGCCGCTGCTGCTGCTCGGGCGTCGCCTGCCGCCAGGCGCGGCCGACCGCGGAGGCCGTCATGCGGCCGAAGTTGACGTTGGGCATGATGGTCGTGTCCACCAGCGCCATCACCTTTCGCGCGTCGGCGGCATCGGCCGGCGCGGCGCGCACGGCATCGGCCACTTCCGACGACACGCGCTTGATGAGCGCGTCGGGCGCTTCGTCGGCCGCGCGGGCGGCGCCGAGGTGAAGGCACAAGGCGGCCATGCCGGCCAGGACCCATGCGAGTCGACGGTTCATCACGCTCTCCTGTCTGGATGCCTCGTGTATCGGCCTGTCACGCCCAGGAGATGAGGTATTAGTTGGCACCCGGGCTGGACGGCGCGGCCTTGCGGGCACCGTAGCGCGCCGACGGGCCACGAGACTGCCGGTTGGCCAACGGCGACTTCAGTAGAGGCTGGGCTCGCCCGCCGGCCTCGTCTTGAAACGCTTGTGGACCCACAGGTATTGCGCCGGGTTCTTGCGGATCTCGCTCTCGATCCAGCGATTCATGGCGGCGGTGTCGGCCAGCGCGTCGGCGGTGGGGAAGTCGGTCCACGGGTCGAGGAAGCGCACCTTGTAGCCCTGTCCACCGGGCAGCATCTCGGCCACCACCGGCTGCACCACCATGTCGAGCGCGCGTGCCATGCGCGAAGGCGCGAGCAGCGTGGACGCATTCACGCCGAAGAAAGGCACGAAGGCGGCGTCGCGCTCGCCGAAGTCCATGTCGGGCAGGTTGAAGAAGGCCCAGCCCTTGCGAATGGCGCGGATCAGCGGCTTGGCGGAATCGCTGCGCGGGAAGACGTCGCCCTGGCCGAAGCGAAGCCGTCCGTGGCGGATGGCGGCGTCCATCACCGGGTCGCTCTGCTCCTGGTAGATGGATGCGACCTGCTGGCGCTGGTAGATCTGCGTCGCGGTGCCGGCGACGTCCAGGGCCATGAAATGCGGTACGAGCCACATCACGGCGCGGTCGCTTCGTTCCGCGAGCGTGACGTCGCCTTCGACGCGAATGAGCCGCCTGAGCCGGCTCACCGGCGCGAACCACAGCAAGCCACGTTCGAGCATGCTGCGGCCAAGCCATTGGAAATGCTCCCTGACGAGGGCCCGGCGTTCTTTCTCGGGCATCTCGGGAAAGCACAGCTCGAGGTTGCGCAGCGCGATCCTGCGGCGGGAGCCCGCCAGCGCGTGAAGCAGCCGGCCGAACCCGCGGCCGACGGCAGCGAGCAGCGGCAGCGGCAGCCAATGGAGCAGCCAGAACAGCCCGAGCAGGATGCGAGAGCCCAACGTCAATCCTTCTTCTTGTGGTCGGTGGCGCTGGCCGCGCCGTCCAGCGCCAGCTCGGCGCGCGGCGTCTTGTAGCGGTCGTAGCCCCAGAGGTACTGCTGAGGGCTGCGCCGGATGATGTCTTCCATCGCGCGGTTCACCGCGGCGGCCGATTCTGCCTGAGCGGCGGCATCGGACGATGCATCGGGCAGCGGCTGGGTGAACGGCGCCACGTGCACCACCCAGCCGCGGCCGCGGGGCAGGCGCTCGCCCCAGGCGAGCAGCAGCACGGCGCCCGTCTGCTGCGCGAGGCGAGCAGCGAGCGTCATGGTGTAGGCCGGGCGGCCGAAGAAGGGTGCCCACACGCCCATGTCGCCGGGTGGCACCTGGTCGGGCAGCAGGCCCACCGCCTCGCCCCGCCGCAGGGCGCGGATCATCTGGCGCACGCCGGCCAACGTCGCCGGTGCGGTGGCCAGGCCCGGGCGAGCGCGGGAGGTGTCCACGAGCTCACGCAGCCAGGCCTTGCGTGCCGGCCGGTACAGCACGGTGATCGGCCCATGCTGCGCGGCGAAGCGTTCGGCATAGCCTTGCGCCGTGACCTCGAAGGAGCCCATGTGCGGCGTGAGGAAGACGATGCCCTTGCCCTGCGCGTGCGCCTGCGTGATGAGGTCGTCGCCGTCCCACCGGAGCTTGCCGGCGAGCGACGCCTGGGCGGGACGCATCCACAGGTAGGGCAGCTCCATCACGAGGCGCCCCGATTGCGCCACCGCGCGCCGGGCGAGGCGCGGCGGGACACCGGCCTGGGCCGCGTTCGCATCGAAGCGGCGACGGTAGCGGCCCGAGCCGAGATAGCTGATCCAGCCAAGGACTCCGCCCAGCACGTGCAGAAGCCACAAGGGCAAACGCGACAGCCAGCGGAAGAGGATGAGCATGTTTCCTATAATGTGCGGATCGCCGAGTTACTGAACAACTTGCGGGGCGGGGGTCCAAGACCCGAATACTGCTAAAGCGTTCGCCGCTACGAACCCATCAAGGCTGGCAACGCCCACGCGCAACCTGACTGGAGTTTACGAGTGTCGAACGACTTCCTTTTCACGTCCGAGTCCGTGTCCGAAGGACACCCCGACAAGGTCGCTGACCAAATTTCCGATGCCATCCTGGACGCGATCTTCGCGCAGGACCCGCGCTCCCGCGTGGCGGCCGAGACGCTATGCAACACCGGCCTCGTCGTGCTGGCCGGCGAGATCACCACCAACGCGCACGTCGACTACATCCAGGTCGCGCGCGACACCATCAAGCGCATCGGCTACGACAACACCGAGTACGGCATCGACTACAAGGGCTGCGCGGTGCTCGTGGCCTATGACAAGCAATCCAACGACATCGCCCAGGGCGTGGACCAGGCGAGCGACGACCACCTGAACACCGGCGCCGGCGACCAGGGCCTGATGTTCGGCTACGCCTGCGACGAAACGCCCGAGCTGATGCCGGCGCCCATCTACTACGCCCACCGCCTCGTCGAGCGCCAGGCCCAACTGCGCAAGGACGGCCGCCTGCCCTTCCTGCGCCCGGACGCCAAGAGCCAGGTGACGATGCGCTACGCCAACGGCAAGCCGCACAGCATCGACACCGTCGTGCTGTCCAGCCAGCATTCGCCGGAGATGAGCGACGGCAAGAAGATGAAGCCCGAGTTCACCGAGGCGGTGATCGAGGAAATCATCAAGCCGGTGCTCCCGAAGGAGTGGCTGAAGGAAACCAAGTTCCTGATCAACCCGACCGGCCGCTTCGTCGTCGGCGGCCCGCAGGGCGACTGCGGCCTGACCGGGCGCAAGATCATCGTCGACACCTACGGCGGCGCCTGCCCGCACGGCGGCGGCGCCTTCTCGGGCAAGGACCCGACGAAGGTGGACCGTTCCGCCGCCTACGCCGCGCGCTATGTGGCGAAGAACATCGTGGCCGCAGGCCTGGCGCGCCAGTGCCAGATTCAAGTGGCCTATGCCATCGGCGTGGCCAAGCCCATGAACATCACGGTCTACACCGAGGGCACGGGCGTCATCTCCGACGACAAGCTGTCGGCGCTGGTGCAGGAGCACTTCGACCTGCGTCCGAAGGGCATCATCCAGATGCTCGACCTGCTGCGCCCGATCTATGGGAAGACGGCAGCGTATGGGCACTTCGGGCGGGAAGAGCCCGAGTTCAGCTGGGAAAAGACAGACAAGGCCAAGGTGCTGCGCGCAGCAGCGGGCCTGTAAGGCCCGCCGGCCCGCGACGCGGGCCGCTTTGGCCTTGCGGCGCAGACTCATATCGCGCAGCGATGTGAAGGCCCCCAAGGGCCGTGTCGAAGCCACAAGAACCCACGGCGAAGCCGCCGACTCCAATGCATCGGCCGTCCAGGCTGATGCAAAACCCAAGGGACGACCAAGTGTCGTCCCTTGCCATTTTGGGCATCATCATCCCCATGCCCTCTCCCACTCCCACCCTCGACGACCTGCGCCGCTACGCCGTCGCCCGCTCCCTCTTCAAGCCCACCACCCTCCCCGCCGCGATCCGCAAGCTCGGCTTCATCCAGGCCGACCCGATCCGTGCCCCGGCGCGCGCGCAGGACCTCACCTTGCGGCATCGGGTGAAGGACTACCACGCCGGCGACCTCGAGCGCCGCTACCCGCGCCTGGCGGTCGAGGAGGACTTCTTCGTCAACTACGGCTTCCTCTCCACCGACATCCAGCGCTTGATGCATCCGCGCACGCCACGCACCGTCTGGCCGGCGTCGACGAAGAAGCGCTCGCTGGCGCTGCTCGAATTCATCCAGGCGCACGGCGAGGTGCATCCGCGAGATGTCGACGCGCATTTCTCGCACGGCCAGGTCGAGAACTACTGGGGCGGTTCATCCAACGCGACGACGCACCTGCTGGACGGCATGCACTACCGCGGATTGCTGCGTGTCGCGCGCCGCGAGAACGGCATCCGCATCTACGCGACGCACGAGCATGGCGACGCGCCCGCCGGCGCCGCGGCTCGCCGCGCGCAACTGGATGCGCTGGCCGACGTGATCGTGCGCAAGTACGCCCCCTTGCCGGCCACAAGCCTCGCCAACCTCATCAGCCGCCTGCGCCACGGCACGCCGCAATGGCGAGGCGACTTGAGGCCCGCCATCCAGCGTGCGAAGGACCGATGCGCGCACCAGCGCATCGACGGCATCGACTGGTTCTGGCCCGCCGACGAGAAACCCGCGTCCGCCCGCCATGCACCGAAAGACGAAGTCCGCCTTCTCGCCCCCTTCGATCCGATCGTGTGGGACCGCCGCCGCTTCGAGCTCTTCTGGGGCTGGGCCTACCGCTTCGAGGCCTACACGCCGGCGCCCAAGCGCAAGCTCGGCTACTACGCGCTGCCGCTGTTGTGGCGCGACGAGGTGATCGGCTGGGGCAACCTCAGCGCCGACAGCGGGCGCCTGAAGACGAGCTTCGGCTACGTCGAGGGGCGCGCGCCGAAGGACCCCGCCTTCAAGGCCGCCCTCGCCGAGGAACTCGACCGGATGAAGCGCTTCCTCGGCCTGTGAGCCGTCACGCCCTGCGACGCGCAGCCACCAGCCGCTGCGCGACTTCGGCAAAGCCCGCGCCGCGCGCTTCCTGCGTCACATAGGCCGGCCACACGCTGAGCTGGTCGGCGAACTGCAGCAGGTTGGCCACGCCCACGCTCAAGGGAAAGTGGCCGAACATCAGCTGGTCGTTGGTCGAATCGCCGACGTACGCCCAGCGTTCGCGCTCGGCTTCGATGTCGCGCGACAGCAGCCGCTGCACGATCCAGCGGGCGCCGGTGAGCTTGGTGTGCTCGCCGTACCAGCCGTTGATGTGGATGGAGCTCACCGTCGCGTGCATGCCCTCTTCATGCATCACGCGCACGACGTCGTCGATCTGGGGCTGCGACAGGTGGGCGAATTCGGCATGGTCGATGGCGATGTCGGTGATGCGGCCGCCGCTGTCGCGCGAGAGCGAGGTGCCCGGAACCTCGCGCAACACGCGGTCGGCCGCCGTTCGCAGGCGCACCGCGTTCGCGGTTCGCGTGGCCTCGTCCTGTGCGTACTCGACCTTCAGCGCACCGTCTTCATGGAACAACGCGACCGCCCCGTTCTCCGCCACGATCGCGTCGATCGGCCAGTCGCGTGCGAAGGGCAGGCTCCAGCCCATCGGCCGGCCGGTGATGGCGATCACGTGCAGGCCGGCAGCGCGCAGCTCGTGCAGCGCCGCCAGGGCATCGGCCGTGATGGCGCCCTCGGTCGTCAAGGTGTCGTCGATGTCGGTCAGGACGCCGAGCACCGCCTCGGCGGGCCCAGGGCCAAGCGCCGCCCAGGGGCGCGAAGGGAGCACGTTCATGGCGGCAGTCTTGCACAAGCCCGCGCTGGCGTGGGGCTTCCCGGCCGACTACAATTCGCCCACTTCCGAGGAGCGTTGCAAGGCACTTGGCCAGGGTCACCCCCCGCCCAAGTCCCCAGGCTCGGAACCTTCAATTGCAACCGCGCTCACCCGCACGATGTGTCCTCGTGGGTGAGTCCAGGCGCCTTCCGCCACCCTCCCCTCGCAGCCGCATCGGCGGGTTCCTGATCGACATGGAGCCTGACATGAACGCTGTTCTCAAATCCGCCACCGACTCGGCCATCGCCGACATCTCCCTTGCCGCCTGGGGCCGCAAGGAAATCCGAATCGCCGAGACCGAAATGCCCGGCCTCATGGCCATCCGCGACGAGTTCGCCAAGACGCAGCCGCTCAAGGGCGCGCGCATCACCGGCTCGCTGCACATGACCATCCAGACCGCCGTGCTCATCGAGACGCTGCAGGCGCTGGGCGCCACCGTGCGCTGGGCCTCGTGCAACATCTTCTCGACGCAAGACCACGCCGCCGCCGCCATCGCCGCCAGCGGCACGCCGGTGTTCGCCGTCAAGGGCGAGACGCTGGCCGACTATTGGGACTACACCCACCGCATCTTCGACTTCGGCCCCAAGGGCAGCGACGGCGAAGGCCCGAACATGATCCTGGACGACGGCGGCGACGCGACGCTCTTGATGCACCTGGGCCAGAAGGCCGAGAAGGATCAATCGCTCATCAGCGACCCCAAGAGCGAGGAAGAGCGCTGCCTGTTCGCCTCCATCAAGGCCAAGCTCGCCGAAGACCCGACCTGGTACACCCGCAAGGCCGCCAAGATCATCGGCGTGACCGAAGAAACCACCACCGGCGTGCACCGCCTGAACGAGATGAGCGCCAAGGGCACGCTGCTGTTCCGGGCCATCAACGTGAACGATTCCGTCACCAAGAGCAAGTTCGACAACCTCTACGGCTGCCGTGAGTCGCTGGTGGACGGCATCAAGCGCGCCACCGACGTGATGATCGCCGGCAAGGTGGCGGTGGTGGCCGGCTACGGCGACGTGGGCAAGGGCTCGGCCCAGGCGCTGCGTGCCCTGAGCGCGCAGGTGTGGGTGACGGAGATCGACCCGATCAACGCGCTGCAGGCCGCGATGGAAGGCTACCGCGTCGTGACCATGGAATACGCCGCCGACAAGGCCGACATCTTCGTGACGACCACCGGCAACAAGGACGTCATCACGCACGACCACATGGTCAAGATGAAGGACCAGGCCATCGTCTGCAACATCGGCCACTTCGACAACGAGATCGACGTCGCGTCGCTCGAGAAGTACGAGTGGGAAGAGATCAAGCCGCAGGTCGACCACGTGATCTTCCCGGATGGCAAGCGCATCATCCTGCTGGCCAAGGGCCGCCTCGTGAACCTGGGCTGCGGCACGGGCCACCCGAGCTATGTGATGAGCTCGAGCTTCGCCAACCAGACGATCGCGCAGATCGAGCTGTTCACCAAGCCCGATGCCTACCAGCCGGGCAAGGTGTATGTGCTGCCCAAGCATCTGGATGAGAAGGTGGCGCGGCTGCAGTTGTCCAAGCTGGGCGCGCAGTTGACGGTGCTCACGGATGCGCAAGCGGCGTACATCGGCGTGAACAAGAACGGTCCGTACAAGCCGGATACGTATCGGTACTAAGGCAGTCTCCAGCACTCTGTCATTCCGGCGGACGCCGGAATCCATGGGCCGCCGCGCCAACCCTGCGGCGCCGATGGATCCCGGCGTTCGCCGGGATGACGAGGCTGCGGGGCAGGGTCTCACATCACATCGCATGCGCGCCGACCAGCTCATCGTCAATCAAGGCCTCGCGCCGACACGCTCAGCCGCACAACGGCTGATCGCCACCGGCGCGGTGCAGTGGCGCGGGCCGACCGGCTGGACTGCGCCGCGCAAGGCCGGCGAAGACCTGCCCGAAGGATGCGAGCTGCGCATCACCGACGACGCGGAGCTTCGCTTCGTCGGGCGCGGCGGATTGAAACTCGAAGGCGCGCTCGCGCGCGCCGGCATCGACGTGTCGGGCATGACCTGCCTGGACGTCGGCCAAAGCACCGGCGGCTTCACCGATGCCTTGCTCCAGCAGGGCGCGGCGCGGGTCGTGGGTGTGGACGTGGGTCACTCGCAGCTCCACGAGAAGCTGCGCGGCGATGCCCGCGTGCAGGCGTTCGAGGGCGTGAATGCGCGCCACCTCGACCGCAGCGTCCTCGGCGATGCGATGCCCGTGGACGGCTTCGACCTCGTCGTGGGCGACCTGTCGTTCATCTCGCTGAGCCTCGTGCTGCCGGCGCTCGCGCCCTTGATGGCGGAAGGCGGCCAGCTGCTGATGCTCGTGAAGCCGCAGTTCGAGCTGCAGCCGGAGTTCATCGGCAAGGGCGGCCTCGTGAAGGATGAGTCGTCCTTCGTCGTGGTGGAGGCGCGAATGCGACGAGCCTGCAGCGACGCACACCTTTCGGTGCGCGACTATTTTCCGAGCCCGATCGCCGGTGGCGACGGCAACCATGAATTCTTCGTCCACGCACAGCGGGGCGAATCTCGGTGAGGGAACCGACCATGTCGAATCAACAAGCACGGCGCGTGCCGATCAGCTTCGAATTCTTTCCACCCAACACCCCCGTGGGCGACGAGAAGCTCAAGACGGTGGTGCAGGAGCTCGGCGCGATGAAGCCGGAGTTCTTCAGCGTCACCTATGGCGCGGGCGGTTCGACGCGCGAGAAGACGCTGAACACGGTGATGGCCATCGCGAAGGCCGGCTTCGAGGCGGCGCCGCATTTGTCCTGCGTGGGCTCTACCCGTGAGGGGCTGAAGGACATCCTCGAGACCTACCGCGCGCAAGACATCCGCCGCATCGTCGCCTTGCGCGGCGACATGCCCAGCGGCACGGCCATGGCTGGCGAGTTCCGCTATGCCGCCGAGCTCGTGCGCTTCATCCGCGAATCGCAAGGCAGCGACTGGCAGATCGAGGTGGCCGCCTACCCGGAATATCACCCCGAGCAGCGCTATGCGCGCCGCGATCTGCAGCACTACGTCGACAAGGTTCGCGCCGGTGCCAATTCGTCGATCACGCAGTTCTTCTTCAACCCGGACAGCTACTTCCACTTCGTCGAGGAAACCCGCAAGCTGGGCGCCGATGCGCCGGTGGTGCCGGGCATCATGCCCTTCCACAACTACGCCAAGATCGCCCAGTTCGCGCAGCGCGACGGCATCGAGATCCCGCGCTGGGTGGCGCTGAAGATGGAAGGCTTCATGGACGACACCGCATCCATCCGCGCCTTCGGTCTGGACGTGGTGACCGAACTGTGCGAGCGGCTCATCGCCGGCGGCGCGCCGGGCATCCACTTCTACACGATGAACCAGTCGGCGCTCACCGTGGAGCTGTGCAAGCGGCTGGGCTTGGGCTGAATCGGCGGCCGGGGTTCAACCCTCGGCCTGCCAAGCCACGCCGTCGTCGGTGATCAGCGCGTCCAGCGGCAGGTCGTCCGGCTTGCCGCGCAGGAAGGGCAGGAAGCCGTTCGAATAGCACAGGCCCACCACCTTGGGCCGGGGCGTGAGAGCCGCCACCGTGCGGTCGTAGAAACCACCGCCATAGCCCAGCCGCACGCCCGCCGGCCCGTAGCCCACGCAGGGCACGAGCAGCAACTGCGGCTGGAACTCCTCGGTGCCCTTGGGCTTGGGGATGTCGTAGGCATCGAGCTCGGTCGGGCAGCCCGGGTACCAGACGTGGAACTTGAGCGAGCCCGCGGTCTTGTCGACCACCGGCAGGCCGATGCGGCGCTTCTGGTCCGCCTCGGACCAGCGGTACAGCGCCGGCAGCGGATCGAACTCGCCCTTGATGGGCCAGTAGGCGCCGATGGTCGTCTCCTCGCGACTGACCAGCCACACGCGCAGCACGCTTTGCAGCGCCACGGCACGCTCCAGCCGGTCGGGCAGCGCCTGGCGCGCTGCAATCAGCTTGTGGCGCAGGGCCGCCTGTTCGTCGCTCTTGTCGGAGTTCATCGTGTGCGCAAGGCCGTTGCCGCGAATGGCCCGATTGTGCAAGATGCCCCACGGCCTACGAAGAACTCGCCGCGCACAGCGCTGAACTCCTCGCCCCGATGGGCGCCGTCAAGACCCGCCGCATGTTCGGCGGCCAGGGCATCTACGTCGACGATCTCTTCATCGCACTGATCGTCTTCGACCGGCTCTACCTCAAGGCAGACGACGAAACCCGCGCCGCATTCGAGGCCGCCGGCGGCGAGCCCTTCGTCTACGACGGCGCGGGAAAGAAGGTGACGGTCGGTTATTGGACGGTGCCCGCCGAAGCCATGGAGTCGCCGGTCTTGATGCAACCCTGGGCGCGCCTGGCCATCGCGGCGGCGCTGCGGGCCAGGGCGTCGAAACCGAGCTCCACCCGGCGCAAGGCGAAGGCCACGGTGGCGGCGCCCCCAGCCAGCCCGCGCAAGGCGAAGGCGGCCGCGTCACGCGGCAAGGCCTCGGCGCGCGGCCGCTGAGCATGCGGCTTCCACGCCACCTGCACCGGCTCGCCCGCCTTCCACGGCTCGACCACGACGCGGTCCGCCGGCTCGAGGAAGAAGCGCTCGCCCGCTTCGAGCACGTAATCGTCCACGTCGCCCAGGCGCGTGAGCCACACGCGGCCGCTCAGCACGGCGAATTCGCCGGCCAGGCGCTCGACTCGGACGGGGGCGTCGAACTCCACGGAGGCGGCGCCAGCTTGCGGAAAGACTTGCGTTCTCATCATGAATCTCCAGGTAGGCCGAAAAACGTATTTCTTGTGACTGCCCCTGTATGATCGGCAAGATCGAGGGTTTACTCCAATGAATTCCAACAGGCCGTTTGATGCGGATTTGATATGAATACGGTGTTGCGCCATCGCGCCCTGTCGCTGGGCAACCTGCGCGCCTTCGAGGCCGTGGCCCGGCGCCTGAACTTCAGCGAGGCGGCCGAAGAACTGCACGTCACGCAGTCGGCCATCAGCCGGCAGATCAAGGGCCTGGAAGACGAACTCGGCGCGCCGCTGTTCACCCGGGGCACGCGGCACGTGGAGCTCACGGGCAGCGGCACCTCGTTGCTGCGGGTGGTGGCGCCCTGGCTCGACCGGCTGGACGCGAGCGTGCGCCAGATCCGCCAGGCACGCGGCCGCCGCGCGGTGCACCTGACCACCTTTCCATCCTTCGCCTCGCTGTGGCTGCTGCCGCAGATCGAAGCCTTCCAGCGCGACCATCCCGACCTGGACCTGCGCGTCTCCGCCAACGACCGGCTGGTGGACCTCGACGATCCGGAGATCGACATCGCCTTGCGCCACTGCACGCCGCAGTTCGCGCCGGCGAATGCGGTGCGCATGTTCGGCGAGGTGATGACGCCGGTCATCAGCCGCGCGCTGGCCGAGGACATCCGCAACGGCAAGGCTCCGAAACTGGACAAGCCCGAGCATCTCGCCAATTTCACGCTCATCGAGGAAGACGACCACCGCCCGAGCGGTGAGCTGCTGAGCTGGCGGCCCTGGCTCACGGCCATGGGCCAGCGCAAGCTGCAGCCGCGGCGCTGGCTCTACCTCAACTACACCTACCAGCAGGTGCAGGCGGCGCTCGCAGGGCAGGGCGTGGGGCTGGCGAGGCTGGCGCTGGTGGCCGAACAACTCGGCCGCGGCGACCTCATCGAGCCCTTCGGCCAGGATGGCCGCACCAGCAGTCCCTACGCATACTGGCTCATCACGACGCATGCCGGCCGCGGCCGCGAAGAGGTCAAGGAGTTCGCCGACTGGGTCTCGGCACGCGCGACCGACACGCGGCACGCGATCGGCGAGGTCGCGAGCGACGAAGGTCCGACCGAGGCAGACTGACCGACCCAGCGGCTCAGCCCACCACGCCCCGCTCGTTCACGATGAGCATGAGCGGCAGGTCGTGCGGCTGCGGCGCAAGCTCGGCATCGTCGATCTCGCAGGCGGACCACGCCACGCCCACCGCCGTGACGTGCGGATGCCCAGCCAGCCAGCGGTCGTAATAGCCCCCGCCATAGCCCAGCCGGAAGCCCGAGCGGGTGTAGCCCAGGCAGGGCACGAGCACCACGTCAGGATCCGCGGGCGGGCCGTCGGACGCGGGGATGCCGCATTCGTCGCGGGCCGCGGGAGGCAGGCGATTCCACGCGCGGTAATGCATCTTCACCGGCGACTTGCCAGCGAATGGCAGTGCCAGCGCCACGGAAGCGAGGTTTCTGTCCTCGGCGCATGCGAGTGCTGCGTTAAATTCGGATCGAAGCGGCCAGTACAACCCCAGGCACTCGGGCATCAGGTCTGCAAGCACACGGCTCAGATGAGCTGCCAGCGCGGTGGATGCTTCGGGTCCCGAGTCCGCGACGAAGCGCTCGCGAATGACGCGAAGGTCTGCGCGCAAGGCCTGCCGGTCGGGCGCTGCGGCAGGGTCGGCGGGTTCAGCGGGTGGGTTCGACACAATCAGGAAGGCGAGCAGTTTGAAGACCTGCAGTTCAGTATATGGTCGTGCATCCCGGTGGCTGCGCAGCCGGCTCGGCCCCCTCGCCAGCGGCGTGATGATGTCCGTCGGGGCGTTCGCGCCTTGCGCGCCGGCGTACGCCCAGCAAGCCACGCCCGACCCGATCGCCGATGCACGCGAGGCCTTTCGCAAGAAAGACCGCAACCGCCTCGCCGCCGATCGCGCGGTGGCCCTGTCGAGCCAGCATCCGCTCGCGATGTGGGCCGACTACTGGGAGCTCGGCAATCGGCTGAGCGAAGCGACGCAGCCCGAGATCGATGCCTTCTACGCACGCTGGCCCAACACCTACGTCGAGGACCGGCTGCGCAACGACTGGCTGCTCGAGCTCGGCCAGCGGCGCGACTGGGTCAACTTCACGGCCAACTTCCCGCGCTTTCGCATGAACGACGACCGCGACGTCACCTGCTATGCGCTGCTCACCAACCACCTCGCCGGCCGAGACATCGCCGATGCGGCACGCGCGGCCTGGTTCGCGCAGCGCGACGCCGACGACGGCTGCAACCTGCTCGCGGCCACGCTGCTGGAGGCCAAGGTCTTCGACTCCGCGGACGTCTGGCGCAAGACGCGGCTCGCCATCGACGCCGGTCGGCTGCGCGCAGCACGCCAGGCCGCGGCGCTCATCAGCCCCAGCACCGCAAGCCTGGTGCAGGACCTGGCGGAGAACCCGGCGAAGTTCCTCACCCGCAAGGCCAATGCGGCTGGCGGCCGCGCGAGCGCCGAGATCGCCACGCTCGCGCTGATGCGCATGGCCGCCAACGACCCCGACGCAGCCGCCGGCGAGCTCGCCAACCGCTGGGAGCGCAACCTGCCGCCCGACCTCGCCTCCTGGGCCTGGGCGAGCGTCGCCAAGCAGGCGGCGATGAAGCTGCTGCCCGACGCGTCAGACCACTACCAGCACGCGGCGCTGGTCTTCGCCCGCGACAAGAACCGCGAGATCGACTGGCCCGACGAGACCATGGCGTGGAAGGCCCGTGCGGCCCTGCGCGCCAACAACGGCAAGGGCCGCTGGCAGCAAGTGGTGCAGGCCGTCGACGCGATGAGCCCCGACGAGCAGCGCGACGCCACCTGGGTCTACTGGAAGGCGCGCGGCCTGCAGGCCATGGCGCGCGATTCGCAGGAAGGCGAGGCGCTTCGCACGCAGTCGCGGCAGATGCTGTCGTCGATCGCGGGGCAGATGAGTTTCTATGGCGCGCTGGCTTCGGAAGCGCTCGGCCAGCCCTTCGTGCTGCCGGCCCGGCCCTTGCCGCTCACGCCGGAAGAACGCGCCGAGGCCGCTGCCAACCCGGGGCTTGCGCGCGGCATGCAGCTCGTGGCGCTGGGCCTGCGCGACGAAGGCCGGCGCGAATGGAACTACAGCCTGCGCGGCATGAGCGACCGGCAGCTGATGGCCGCCGCGCAAGTCGCCTGCGATGCGCAGGATTGGCAGCTGTGCATCAACACGAGCGAACGCACGCGCGCCGAGATCGACATCGCCCAACGCTACCCGACGCCCTACCGCGACGAGATCGCGGCGCGCGCGGGCGAGCTCGGGCTGGATGCGCCCTACGTGATGGGCCTCATCCGCCAGGAGACGCGCTTCATGGCCTCGCTGCGCTCATATGTGGGCGCGTCCGGCTTGATGCAGCTGATGCCGGCCACGGCCCGCTGGACGGCCAAGAAGTACGGCGTGGACTATCGGCCCGAACTCATCACCGACCCGAGCACCAACCTGAAGCTGGGCACCGGCTACCTGCGCCACGTGCTCGATGCCTTCGAAGGCTCGCAGCCCATGGCCGCCGCCGCGTACAACGCCGGGCCCGGCCGCCCGCGGCGCTGGCGCGAAGGCCCCGTCCTGGACACGGCCGCCTGGGCCGAGAACATTCCCTTCCCGGAAACGCGCGACTACGTGAAGAAGGTGATGTCCAACGCCACCATCTACGCCGCGCTGCTCAACGGCGAAGCGCCGGTGCTGCGCACGCGGCTGGGCCGCATGATCGGCCCGCGCGATGCGAATGCGCCCGAGCCGGAGAAGGACCTGCCCTGACCCATCGGCCACTTGCCGCAGCATCGATCGGATCGACATGGACACCAACAACATCCTCGTCCTCGGCGGCACCGGCTTCGTCGGCCGCAGCGTGTGCGACAAGCTGGTGGCAAGCGGCGGCGGCGCGCCGGGGCGCCTGGTGGTGCCCACGCGATTTCCCGGCCGCGCGGGCGACCTGCAGTCGCTGCCCGGCGTGGAGATCGTGCGCGCCAACGTGCACGACGACACCGAGCTGCGCCGCCTCGTGCGCGGCCGCGACGCCGTGATCCAGCTCGTCGCGACGCTGCACGGCAGCGAGGCGGACTTCCAGAAGGTGCATGTCGACCTGCCCCGGCGCCTGGCCGATGCGTGCTTGGCCGGCGGCGTGCGCCGCGTGGTGTATGTGAGCTCGCTGGGCGCGGCCGAGGATGCGCCGTCGAAGTACCAGCGCAGCAAGGCGCGCGGCGAGGCGGTTCTGCGCCAAGCGCCGCTCGACCTGACCATCCTGCGGCCCTCGGTCATCTTCGGTGAGCAGGACCGCTTCCTCAACCGGTTCGCGACGCTGCAGCGCGTCTTCCCGCTCATGCCGCTGGCGGGCGCCGGCGCCAAGTTCCAGCCGGTGTGGGTCGAGGACGTGGCGCTCGCTATCGTGCGCTCGCTCGCGGACCTCGGCACCATCGGCCAGACCATCGAATGCGTCGGCCCCCACGTCTACACCTTGCGCGAGCTGGTGCAGCTGGCCGGCCGATGGTCGGGCCATGAGCGGCATATCGTCGCGCTGCCGGCGGCACTCGGCCGGCTGCAGGCCGGCCTGCTCGAGCTGCTGCCCGGCGAGCCGCTGATGTCGCGCGACAACGTCGATTCGATGAAGGTGGACAACGTCGCCACCGGGCGGCTGCCGGGCCTGGCGCGACTGGGCATCGCAGCACGCTCGATCGAGAGCGTGATGCCGCCCATCCTCGGCCGGCGCGACGGCATTGCCCGGCTCGACCCGCTGCGGGCGAACGCGCGACGCTGAATCTGCACGGCCCTTGGGCGAATGCGCGCGACGCATCGGACTGATGAGCAAACGTCATCCGCTGATGCGCCCCGCGCTCTTAGCATGGTGGCTCTTTCAACGACGACTCCCGCAGAGGACTCTTCCATGCAGCTCTACATCGGCAACAAGAACTATTCGTCCTGGTCGCTTCGCGCCTGGCTCCTGATGACGCACTTCGGCATCCAGTTCGAGGAGATCAAGCTGCGCCTGGACTTCGACGACAACTCGGAATTCAAGAACATGCTGGCCCAAGTGGCGCCCACGGGCCGCGTGCCGGTGCTGGTGGACGAAGGCTTCGCGGTGTGGGACACGCTGGCCATCGCCGAGTACCTGGCCGAGAAGTACGCCAGCAAGAACCTCTGGCCCGCGCAGCCCCTGGCGCGTGCGCGCGCACGCAGCCTGTGCGCGGAAATGCATTCCGGCTTCGGCGCCTTGCGCAGCCACTTCGGCATGAACATCGAGGCTTCGCTGCCCGAGATCGGCCGTCGCGTCCTGGCGGAGCAGCCGGACGTGGCACGCGACTTCAAGCGCATCGTGCAGATGTGGGACAAGCAGTTCGACGAACACGGCGGGCCCTTCCTCTTCGGTGCCTTCTCCATCGCCGATGCCTTCTTCGCGCCGGTGTGTTCGCGCATCACCACCTATGGCCTGCCGGTGCCGTCGCGCATCGCCGCCTACATCGAGCGCGTCCACGCGCTGCCGGCGATGCAGGCATGGGTGAAGGAAGCCCGCGCCGAGCACGACTTCATCCCGGCGGACGAGCCGTACCGCACGTCCCGTTCTGCGTGACAGGTGAAGCGTGACATGTGAAACGTGAGGTCGGGACGTGCGACGATCCGCACGTTCCACCCTTCACTTTTCACGTTTCACACAAGATGAAATGCTTCGTCGTCGGCGGCGCTGTCCGCGATGAATTGCTCGGCCGCCCGGTGAACGACCACGACTGGGTCGTCGTGGGCGCGACGCCGCAGGAGATGGTGTCGCAAGGCTTCCTGCCGGTGGGCCGCGACTTCCCCGTCTTCCTGCATCCGCAGACCAAGGAGGAATACGCGCTGGCCCGCACCGAGCGCAAGACGGCGCCGGGCTACCACGGCTTCGCCTTCCATGCGGACCCGGGCGTCACGCTCGAAGACGACCTGGCGCGCCGCGACCTGACGATCAATGCGATGGCGCGCGACGAGACCGGCGCGCTGGTCGACCCCTACGGCGGGCAGCGCGACTTGCAGGCGAAGGTGCTGAGGCATGTGTCGCCGGCCTTCGCCGAAGACCCGGTGCGCATCCTGCGGCTCGCACGTTTCGCGGCACGCTATGGCGACTTCAGCGTCGCGCCGGAAACAGTCGCGCTGATGCGGCAGATGGTCGATGCCGGCGAGGTCGATGCGCTGGTCGCCGAGCGCGTCTGGCAGGAGGTGTCGCGCGGACTGATGGAGGCGCATCCGTCGAAGATGTTCGAGGTGCTGCGCGGCTGCGGCGCACTCGCGCGGCTGCTGCCCGAGGTGGATCGCCTGTGGGGCGTGCCGCAACCGCCGCAGCATCACCCCGAGGTGGACACCGGCGTGCACCTGATGATGGTGCTGGACATGAGCGCGCGGCTCGGCGCGCCGCTGACCGTGCGCTTCGCCTGCCTGGGCCACGACCTGGGCAAGGGCACGACGCCCGAGGACGCGCTGCCGCGCCACCTCATGCACGAGCAGCGCAGCGTGGACCTGGTGCGCGCCTTGTGCGAGCGCTGGAAGGTGCCGGTCGACTGCCGCGAGCTGGCCGAGGTGGTGGCGCGCGAACATGGCAACGTGCACCGCAGCGGCGAGCTGAATGCTGCGGCACTCATGCGGATGATCGAGCGCTGCGACGCGATCCGGAGGCCGGCGCGGTTCTCCGAGATGCTGCTGGCCTGCGAATGCGATGCGCGCGGGCGGCTGGGCATGGAAGACGACCCGTATCCGCAGCGGCCTCGCTTGCAGCGCGCGTTGGACCTGGCGTTGAGCGTCGATTCACGGGCGGTGTCCACGCAGGCCGCCGAACGCGGATTGAAGGGGCCGGCGATCGGGCAGGAGATCTATCAGGCGCGTGTCAAGGCCATCGCCGAAGGTTTGGCTTGACTCCCCCAGCGGGGGAGGGAGTTCTCAGAGAATCTTCGCGAGGAGCATCGCGAAGAAGCTCAGCAGTACGCAACTCGCGATCGGCAAGAACACCTCGCGCCCGAACAGGCGAAAGCGGATGTCGCCCGGCAGCTTGCCCAGCCCGATCCTTTCCAGCCACGTGCGCAGACCGCTGAAGATCAACAGCGCCAAACACACGACGATCAGCCAGCGGATCACAGCGTGTGCGTCCGGTCGCCGCTGGCAAAGCCGATGGGTGCGGTGGTGAAGGATGGATCGCAGTTCTTGGCGAAGCCGATCACCTTGAAGAGTTCGCCCATCTCATGCTCGTTCAGGAGCTTCTGCGCATTGGCCACGGCCGCGATGCCTTCGCCCTGCAGCATCTGCAGCAAGCCGCAGTTCATGAGAAAGCGCGCCTGGCTCGCATAGCCCAGCACCTCGAAGCCGGCGTCCTGCGCGGCCATGGCGATGCCGGTGAAGTCGACGTGGGCGGTGATGTCCTTCTCGCCGACGTCGTGCAGCGGGTCGTCGTCGGCACGATGGCCCCGGTGGCACATCAGCGTGCCGCCCACGCGCTGCTCGAAGTAGTACTCCGCCGCGGGAAAGCCGTAGTCGATGAAGAAGGCCGCGCCGCGCTCCATGCGCTCGGCCAGCGTGGCGATGTAGGCCCGCGCCTGGGGATGGATCTCGGTGGTGGTGCCCGGCACGAACATGCCCTCGTGCGGCGGCCGCAGTGCCGTGATCTGGTCGGCCCACGCGAATCGCTCGCCGTCCACCGACACGCCGCGCTCGAACCACGTGCGGCCGTCGAAGTGCAGCAATTGCACGGGCATGGCGTCCAGCACTTCATTGCCGACCACCACGCCGCTCATCCGTTCGGGCAAGGCGTCGAGCCAGCGGACCTTCTTCGCGTGCGCGGCCAGCGTCTGCTTCTGCTTCTCGCGCAAGGTGCCCGACAAGTCGACGATGCTGTAGCGCCGCACCCGCTCGCCCAGTGCGTCCAGCAGCTGCAGGGCCAGGGCCCCGGTGCCCGCGCCGAATTCGAATACCTCGTCCGTCCCCGAGCCCGCCAGGGCCTGCGCCACCTGCTGCGCCAGGGCTCGGCCGAAGAAGGGCGACAGCTCAGGCGCCGTCACGAAATCGCTGCCCGATGACGGCAGGCTTCCGAATTGCCGGTCGCCCCGGGCGTAGTAGCCCATGCCCGGCGCGTAGAGCGCCATCGCCATGAAGCGGTCGAAAGGCAGCCATCCGCCGTTTCGGTCGATCGCGCGGCGGATCAGCGACGCGAGGGCGCCCGATACACTGGAGGGTTCCTTGGATTTCATCGCCGGATTGTAGAAACCATGGCTTCCCGCCCCGTCGCCCTCGTCACCGGAGCCGCCAGGCGCCTGGGGCGCGAGATCGCGCTGACCCTGGGCGCGGCCGGCTGGGACGTTGGCGTTCACTATCGTGGATCTCGCGACGACGCCGAGACCACGGCCGCCGACCTGCGCGCCGCCGGCGCACACGCCGAGACTTTCCAGGCCGACCTGTCCGACGAAGCCGCCTGCCGCACCCTCGTGCCCGCCGTGCTCGAACGCATGGGCAGGCTGGACGCGGTCGTCAACAACGCCTCGACCTTCGAATACGACAAGCCGCAGACCTTCGGCTTCGCCGCCATGGACCAGCACTGGCATGCCAACGTCGCGCCGGCGGTGATCCTCGCGCAGGCACTGCACGACGCGCTTGCCGGCCAGCCGGATGGCGCCGCCGGCTGCGTCGTGAACCTCATCGACCAGAAGCTCTGGAACCCGAACCCGGACTATTTCTCGTACACGCTGTCCAAGGCAGCGCTGCAGGCGGCCACGGTCATGCTGGCGCAATCGCTCGCGCCGAAGGTTCGCGTGTGCGGCGTGGCGCCGGGCGTGACGCTGGTGTCCGGCCCGATGACCGACGCCGAGTTCAACACCGCCCGCAAGCTCACGCCGCTGCAGCGCTCGTCCACCCCCGAAGACATCGCCCGCGCGGTGCGCTTCCTCCTCGAATCCCCGGCCATCACCGGCACCACGCTGATGGTCGACGGCGGCCAGCACCTGCAGGCGCAATCGCGCGACGTGCTGTTCATCGCCAACCCTGCCAAGGAACACTGACATGCACAGCCTGCTGCACCACCCGAGCCTCATGGACTGCAGGCGCTTGTTCCTGCGCGACTACGAGGTGTGGATCAACATCGGCGTCCACGACTTCGAGAAGAAGGGCGAGCAGCGCGTGCTGATCAACGTGGACCTGTACATCCCGCTGTCGCTGTCCACGCCCAAGGAAGACGATCTCGACGAGGTGGTCGACTACGACTTCATCCGCCGCACCATCGCCATGCGCGTGAAGCAGGGCCACATCCACTTGCAGGAAACGCTGTGCGACGACATCCTCGCGCTGATGCTCGCGCACCCCCGCGTGCGCGCGGCGCGGGTGTCCACGCAGAAGCCCGACGTGTACCCCGATTGCGAGGCGGTCGGCTGCGAGGTCTTCGGGATCGCCGAAGCCAAGGCCGAAGCAAAGAAGTAAAGAAAGTTGAAGACGATGAGTGCCGTACTGGACCACGACGACAAGCGCGCCGCGCACGAGACCAACAAGCTCAGCAAGCGGCTGCACCGCCTGGTGGGCCAGGCCATCGCCGACTTCAACATGATCGAGGACGGCGACAAGGTGATGGTGTGCGTGTCCGGCGGCAAGGACAGCTACACGCTCTTGGACATCCTCGTGAACCTGCGCCAGCGCGCGCCCATCAAGTTCGACATCGTCGCGGTCAACCTCGACCAGAAGCAGCCGGGTTTCCCCGAGCACGTGCTGCCGGAATATCTGAAGAGCCAGGACGTACCCTTTCATATCGAGAACCAGGACACCTACTCCATCGTCAAGCGCCTCATTCCCGAGGGCAAGACCATGTGCAGCCTGTGTTCGCGGCTGCGCCGGGGCATCCTGTACCGGGTGGCGGGCGAGCTGGGCGCGACCAAGGTGGCGCTCGGGCATCACCGCGACGACATGCTGCAGACGCTGTTCATGAACATGTTCTTCGGCAGCCGCATGAAGGGCATGCCGCCCAAGCTCGTGAGCGACGACGGGAAGAACATCGTCATCCGCCCGCTGGCCTACGTGGCCGAGACCGACATCGAGCGCTGGGCCGCGCACCGGCAGTACCCCATCATCCCGTGCACGCTGTGCGGCAGCCAGGCCAACCTGCAGCGGGTGCAGATCAAGAAGATGCTGCGCGAATGGGACCGCCAGTTCCCCGGGCGCATCGACAACCTGTTCACCGCGATGGGCAACATCGTGCCCAGCCACATGATGGACCGGAACCTGTACCCTTTCACCACGCTCCAAACCACGGGGATGGTCAACCCCGAGGGCGACCGCGCGTTCGACGATGACGACGACTGCGGGCCCACGCAGTCGGCCACCGCGATCAAGCTTCACCGCGACGACTGACGGCCCGCCGGGATCCAGACGATTCGCGAGCTCATCGAAGACAGGAGAGACATGATGCGCAAGATCCTGAGTGTCCTGATCACCGCCGCCGCGCTCAGCGCATGTGCCGGCCTGCACGAGCTGAGCAGCGACGTGTCCACGTACAGCATGTGGCCCGCCGACCGCAAGCCCACCACCTACACCTTCGAGCGCCTGCCCTCGCAAGAGCAGAACCCGCAGCAGATGCAGCTGCTCGAGGAAGCCGCCCACCGCGCGATGGAAAACGCCGGCTTCAAGCTCGCCGCCGACCCGAAGACGGCGGACATCTCGGTGAACCTCGGCGCCCGCGTGACGGCCCAGGAGCCCTCGCCCTTCGACAACCCGTTCTGGTGGCGCGGCGGCCTGTACAGCCACCGCTTCTACGGGCCGCGGCCGTTCTATCGCGCGGGCTTCGGCTTCCCTGGCGCATGGCCCTATGACCCGCCGACCTACGAGCGCGAGGTGGCGATGCTGCTGCGCGACCGCAAGACCGGCCAGCCGCTGTACGAAGTGCGCGTGACCAACGACGGCTATTCGTCGTCGATCAACTCGCTGTTGACGGCGATGTTCGAGGCGGGGCTCAAGGACTTCCCGAACGGCGGGCCGAATCCGCGCCGCGTGGTGACGCAGATCAGCAAGTCCTGAGGGGACGCCCGCGGCTCAACTGCCGCGAGACAGGGCGAGGAAGTCTTCTTCCCAGCCCTTGAACCGCTTGACCGCATGCGCGCGCTGCTCGGGCGTGGACAGGTTGTGGACCTGCGCCGCGAACTCGCAGTTGTACTGGATGAGCCGTTGCTGATAGGACCGGTAGGCCGGCCTCGGTGAGTGGAAGGTCTCGTCGTACAGCGCCTTCACCACCACCTTCGCCTGCTCGACGCTTGCCTGCTGCGCGCTGAGCCGTTGCAAGGCCTGCATGGCATCGCGCTGCCGCTGCTGCCGCTCGATGTACCAGCCCTGCGGATCGAAGGGCGACTCGTCGGTGAGCTGGGCGATGCGCGCCTTCTGCGCATCGCTCAACCGCCCGTAGACCATCTCCGCCCGCTCGGCCACGCGCTTGATCTGCACCCGGCGGCGCTCGTCGGGGTCGTCCTGCAGGAAGTCGCCCCTGTATTCCTTGAGGTTCTTGTCGTACTTGCGTTGCAGGTGCCGCAACTGCGCCGGCGTGAGCGCGCGCACCGATTCGGCGAGCGCCGGCAGTGCATGCTCGAAAGCGGTGTCGATGCGCCGCTGGACGACGTCCGTCCACTGGCACATCTGTGCGCCGGTCATGGGCTCGACGATGTCGGCCTGCGCCTTGGCGAGCAGGGCGGCGTACTCGGGCAGCTGCGTGCCGCGGTGCCAGCGGAACCATTCGTCGATGGCTTCTCGCGCCCGGGCCTCCTGCGCATCGTCGAAATCGATGTAGCGGTCGAGCCACCAGAAGGCCAGCTGCTGGCCCTGGTTGTAGCCGAACTTCACCGCGGTGCAGGCCGTCATCGCGAGGGCCGCCACCGCGATAATCACGAATCTGACAAAGGATTTCTGCATGGCGTTGGACATCGTGATCATGGCCGCGGGCAAGGGCACCCGCATGAAGTCGCCCCGGCCGAAAGTGCTGCACCGCCTCGCCGGGCGAAGCCTGCTGCAGCATGTGATCGACACCGCCTCGGCGCTTGGCGCCGACCGCATTGTCACCATCACCGGCCATGGCGCGGATGAAGTCGAAGCAGCAATCGGCGCGCCCGGTCTGTGTTTCGCACGACAGGTGCCGCAGCTGGGCACCGGCCATGCGATGCAGCAGGCGGCGCCGCAATTGCACGATGAGGGCACGACGCTCGTGCTCTACGGTGACGTGCCCCTGATCGAGGCCAGCACCGTTCGCGCGCTGGTCGACTTGAGCGGCGGCCAGCGCCTGGCGCTGCTCACCGTCAACATGGCCGACCCGACAGGCTACGGCCGCATCGTGCGCGAAGGTGATGCAGTAAAGGGCATCGTCGAGCACAAGGACGCAACGCCCGAACAGCGGCAGATCCGCGAGGTGAACACCGGCGTGCTGGCCGCGCCCACCGCGCAGCTCAAGCGCTGGGTCTCGCGTCTCACCAACGACAACGCGCAAGGCGAGTTCTACCTCACCGACATCGTCGCGATGGCCGTGGCCAACGGCGTGCCGGTCGTCACCGCGCAGCCCGCGAGCGAGACCGAGGTGCTGGGCGTGAACAGCCCCGCACAACTGGCCGACCTCGAGCGCCGCTACCAGCGCCGGCGCGCCGATGCGCTGATGGAAGCCGGCGTGCGCCTGGCCGACCCCGCTCGCTTCGACGTGCGCGGCGAGCTCGTGTGCGGCACCGACGTGGACATCGACGTCAACTGCATCTTCGAAGGCCGCGTGGAGCTGGCCGACGGCGTGCGCATCGGCGCCAACTGCTGCATCCGCAATGCGGTGATCGGCGCGAACGCCGTCATCCATCCCTTCACCCACATCGACGGCGAGAAGCAGGGCGTGAAGGTCGGTGCCGGCTCGCTGATCGGGCCCTTCGCACGGCTGCGGCCGGGCGCCGACCTTGGCGAGGAAGTGAACATCGGCAACTTCGTCGAGGTGAAGAACTCCACGCTCGCCAAGGGCGCCAAGGCCAACCACCTCGCCTACCTGGGCGACGCCACCGTGGGCGAGCGCGTGAACTACGGCGCGGGCAGCATCACCGCCAACTACGACGGCGCGAACAAGCACCGCACCATCATCGGCCGCGACGTGCACGTGGGCAGCAACTGCGTACTGGTTGCCCCGGTCACGCTCGGCGACGGCGGCACCATTGGTGGCGGCTCGACGATCGCCAAGGACACCCCCCCCGGCCAGCTCACAGTCGCACGCGCCAAGCAGGTGTCACTACCCGGCTGGACCCGCCCAACAAAAAAGAAATAGCCCCACCGAAAGCGAGCGAAGCGAAGCGCCCATCAAGCCACACCCGCGGGACCGGCTTCGCCGGCCCGCAGGGTGGCGCCCCTCGGGGGCAGGAGCGCAGCGACTGGGGGGCGCCCTTTTATCCACGCCTCGAAGTCCGCCACCGCGAGCGGCTTGCTGATCAGGTCGCCCTGCAGCTCGTCGCAGCCGTTGAGCGCGAGGAAAGCGCGCTGCGCTTCAGTCTCCACGCCCTCGGCGATGGCCGTGATGTCCAGGCTCCGGGCCATCTGGATGATCGCCCGCGTGATGGCGCTGGAGCCGCGGTTGCCGGGCAGGTCGCGCACGAAGGAGCGGTCGATCTTCATCTTGTCGATGGGCAGCTCCTTCAGGTGCCCGAGCGATGAGTAGCCCGTGCCGAAGTCGTCCACCGAGACGCGGATGCCCAACTGCGACAGCTGCCGCAGCCGCGCGCTCACCTCGGCCAGGTCGTCCATCAGCATGCGTTCGGTGAGTTCGAGCTCGATGAGGCGCCCGTCCACGCCCTCTTCGCGCAGCACCTGCGCCACCGACTCCGCGAAGAACGGTGCCTGGAACTGCATGGTCGACAGGTTCACGGCGACGGGCGATACCTTGAGGCCCATCGCCTGCCAGCGCGCGGCGTGGCGTGCCGCCTCGCGCAGCACCCACTGTCCGATCGCCAGCATGAGACGCTGCTGCTCGGCCACCGGAATGAACTCGCCCGGCAGCAGCAGGCCGCGCGCCGGATGGTGCCAGCGGATCAGGGCCTCGGCGCCCACCAGCGAGCCGTCGCGCGCGCTCACCTGCGGCTGGAAGTACAGCTCGAACTCGCCGCGCTGCAGTGCCTGGCCGAGCTCGCCTTCCATCACCATCGCGGCATAGGCCGAGCTCGCCATCACCGGGTCGAAGAAGCGGAACTGCGCGCGCCCGCGCGCCTTGGCGAGGTACATCGCCGTGTCGGCATGCTTGATGAGCACCTCGGCCGACGCGCCGTCGGCCGGGAACATCGCCACACCGAGCGACGCGGTGACCGACAGCGGCCGGCCCTCGGCGTGCAGAGGCGCCTCGATGGCCGCCAGCAGCTTCTGCGCCACCTCGGTCACGTCGTTGCGCTGCGCGACGTTGGTCAGCAGCACCATGAACTCGTCGCCGCCGAAGCGCGCCACGATGTCGGTGGCGCGCAGGCCATGGGTGATGCGCGACGCCGTCGTGCGCAACAGCGTGTCGCCCGCGAGATGCCCGAGCGAATCGTTGATGCGCTTGAAGTGGTCGAGGTCGATGAACAGAAGCGCGAGCTGGTTGCCGCCTTCACGCGCACCGACGAGCAGGTGCCCCAGGTACTCCATGAACGCGCTGCGATTGGGCAGGCCGGTGAGCGTGTCGTGGTGCGCGAGGTGGTGGATGCGCGCCTGCGCCGCGTGGCGGTCGCGCAGGTCGCGGATGACGGTCATGCGCACGCGCTCGCCGTGGTGCATCATCGTGCGCACGATGAACTCCACCGGCAGCCGCTGGCCCTGCTTGTTGATGAGCACGCTCTCGTAGGCGGTCTCCTGGCCCGAGGCGATGACCGAGGCCACCTTGGCCACCTGGTCGGGCGCGATGAACTCCAGCGTCTGGCGGCCGAGCAGCTCCTCGAGCGTGTAGCCCACCAGCGCCAACGCCGGCGGATTGGCGTCGGTGATGAAGCCTTCCTTGTGGAACACGATGCCTTCGCAGCTCGCCTGCATGAACTTGGCCAGCCGGTCTTCGGACTCGCGCAAGGCCTGTTCGGTGCGTCGGAACTTGGTGATGTCGGAGATGAGCACGAAGCAGCCCACGGCGGTCTCGCCCTGCGCGTCCAGGTGCGGCATCAGGTTCACCTCGACATGCTTCGCGCCCTCGGCGCCCGCCAGCTCACGCTCATAGGTGACGCTGGCGTGCTGCTTCAGCACGAGCTGCACCTGTGGCTCGATCTGCCGTGCCGCATCGCTGCCGATCACCTCGGCGAAAGTGAGGCCGACGATGCTGCTCGCAGTCCGGCCGAAGGTCCGCGCGTAGCGGTCGTTGGCGAAGAGGCACTGCAGCGTCTTCGCGTCGTAGTAGGCGATGCCCGCCGGCACGTTGTCCGACACCAGCCGAAGCAGCTCGCTTCTCGTCGATGGAGATGGCGACGCGGGCTCGGGGTCGGCCATGAAGCGGTCCGTTCGGTCGTCAGCCGGCAGCAGCGGTTGTGTCCGCCGCGAGGCACAGGTCGTCCCACGCGCGCGCCTTGTCCTCGAGGTTGCGCAGCAGGTAGGCCGGGTGGTAGGTGACGATCAGCGGCACGCCCTGGTAGCGGTGCACACGCCCGCGCAGCCGGCCGATGGGCTCGTCGCTGCGCAAGAGGCTTTGCACCGCAAAGCGCCCCATCGCAAGGATGATGCGCGGCTTCACGAGTTCGATCTGGCGGATGAGGAAGTGCTCGCACTTCGCGAGCTCGTCGGGCAGCGGGTTGCGGTTGCCCGGCGGCCGGCACTTGAGCGTGTTGGCAATGAAGACCTGCCGCGCCGGATCGGCCGCGGCGCCCTCGCCCCCGGGGGGCGGCGTCTCCTTGCGGCTGAGCCCGAGCGAACGCAGCATGTTGTCCAGCAGCTGGCCCGACTTGCCCACGAAGGGCTCGCCCTGGATGTCCTCCTGCTCGCCCGGTGCCTCACCCACGACCATCCAGTGCGCCTGAATGTTGCCCACACCGAAGACGGTCTGCCGGCGCGTCTCGCACAGCTTGCAGGCAGTGCAGGCCGCCACCGCCTCCCGCAGCGCCGGCCAGTCCATGGATTCGATGCCGGCCGGCCGATCGCCGCTTGCGACTGCCGGACGCACGACGACCGGCGCCCGCGCAGGAGACACTGAAGGCCGATCGACCGGCTCTGCGCGAGCCAGAACCGGTGCCTGTCCCGCCGCCACCGCCGACGCTCCAGTCGCCGCGACAACGCCTGGCGAGACGCCAGTCTCGCCCTCCCCCCTCGCGGAGGGGGGCAAGGGGGAGCGATCCCGTCCCCGACCGGCGTCGGGTTGTGGCGCCAGCCACAACCCCATTTCATTCAACATCGCCACCTGGCGCTCAGTCCACGCCATGTGCGCTCCCGATGTCCAGGCTCATCACGTTCGCATCTTCCCGCTTGCCATGCAATGCCGGGTAGTAGCCGCGACGCACGCCGATGTGCCGGAAGCCGTAACGCAGGTACAACCCCCGCGCCCGCTCGTTGCTCTGCCGGACTTCGAGCCACAGGCGATCGGCCTGCTGCGTGCTGCACAGCGACACCAGCTCGTCGAGCATGCGGCGGCCGAAGCCCTTGCCTTGCTCGGCAGGCGCCACGGTGACGTTCAGCAGGTGCATCTCTTCCACGCCCTTCATCGCGACGAAGTACGCGACGAGGGTGCCGCGCGGCGACCGCAGCACGCGGGCCAGGTAGCCCGCCGCCAATGAATCGATGAAGTTGCCGCGGGTCCAGGGGAAATCGTAGGCCGAGGCCTCCACGGCGACGACCTCGTCGAGGTCGCTCACCATCATGCGCTGCGGCACGAACTCCTCGCGCACCAACGCGTTCATCGGGCGGCCTCCGCATGTTCCTTCGCGATGCGCGCGGCTTCGCGCTCGGCCGTGGTCTGGGCGACCTTGTCGCGCACGTAGAGCGGTATGGCGAGCGCGGCATCGACGGCGCCGCCTTCGCGCCACAGCGCCATCGCCAGCGGCAGCATCGCGCGCGCATGCGGCGATGCATCGGGCAGTTGCCGCGCGTCATGCATGCGCAGGTCCGCAAAGGCGGCCAGCGCCGAACCGGCGACGACGGCCGGCGGCGCATCGTCCCAGCGCTGGTTGAGCGGTTCGACCTGCGTGAGGAAAGGCGCGACCAGCGTCGTCCAGCGGCCATCGGCGAAGCGGTAGTGCGCCGCGTAGATCTCGTTCATGCGCGCGTCCATCGCGACCCACACGCTCTGTTCACCGTCGCCCTCGCGCGCCTCCTCGGCCACCGTGAGCAGCGTGTCCACCGGCAGCACCGGCTTGTTCGCGCCGAAGGCCAAGCCCTGCGCGACCGAACAGGCGGTGCGCAAGCCGGTGAAGGCGCCCGGGCCGCGGCCGAAGGCGATGGCATCGAGCTGCGCGAGCGTGACGCCGGCCTCCTCCAGCACGGCCATGATCGCGGGGATGAGGCTGGCCGACGCCTGCGGGCCGCCCACCGACTCGCGCGACCAGACGCGGCCGCCCTGCGAGAGCGCGATGCTCATGCGTTCAGTCGCGGTGTCGAAGGCCAGCAGGGTCGTCATCCGGCGAGTTTAGGACACGGTGTCGCGACTTCGCCCCGCCGCGACTGCGTGCGATCATCGTTTCATGCCATTCATTTCACGACCCTTCCCTCGCGCTGCCGGACGGCGCTTCATGCGACTGCTGGCGGCCACCGCCCTTCTTGTCGCCGGCCATGCCGCGTCCGCGCGCGGCTTGCCTGCCGAGGTCGAGGCCGCGCTGGACCGCGCAAAGCTGCCGCACGATGCGATGGTCGCGGTGGTGCAGGAGGTCGGCAAGTCCTCGTCGCGCTTGTCATGGCAGGCCGACAAGCCGATGAACCCGGCCTCGCTGATGAAGCTGCTGACCACCAGTGCCGCACTCGACACGCTCGGGCCCGCATGGACCTGGACGACGCCCGTGTGGCTGCAAGGCAGCATCGAGAACCCCGGCCCGCAAGGCGTGCTCACCGGCGACATCGTCATCAAGGGCAGCGGCGACCCGAAGTTCGTGATCGAGCGCGTCTGGCTGCTGCTGCGGCGCATCCAGCAGCTAGGGGTGCATGAGATCCGCGGCGACATCGTGTTCGATCGCAGCGCCTTCAAGCCCGGCGAACAGTCGCCGGCCGACTTCGATGGCGACCCCAGCCGGCCCTACAACGTGCAGCCCGATGCGCTGCTGCTCAACTACCGTTCGCTCGCGCTGACCTTCACGCCGGACATCCCGCGCGGCGTCGCCAACGTGTCGGTCGATGCGCCACTGAATGGCGTGCGCATCGACGCCAGCGTGCCGTTGACCAGCGGCACTTGCGCCGACTGGCGTGCCACACTGAAGGCCGAGATGGCCGACGCCTCGCGCATCCATTTCGCGGGCGCCTACCCGGTGGCCTGCGGCGAGCTGAACTGGCCGCTCGCCTACGCCGACCCCAGGAGCTACAACGAGCGATTGCTCGCGGGCCTGTGGCGCGAGATGGGCGGCGTGCTCACGGGCACGGTGCACGAGGGCACGGCACCGTCGACCACGCCCTCGTTCGTGGTGACGTCGCCCTCGCTGGCCGAGGTCATCCGCGACATCAACAAGTACAGCAACAACACGATGGCGCAGCAGCTCTTCCTCACGCTCGCGGCGACGCAGCGCGGGCTGGGCACGCCGGAGAACGCGCGCGAGGTACTCGGGCAATGGGCCCGGGACAAGCTCGGGCAGACGGCGGCCCGTGGCCTCGTGATCGACAACGGCTCGGGCCTGTCGCGCGGCAACCGCGTGAGCGCCGAGCTGTTCGCCCGGCTGCTGCAGGCCACATGGTCCGGCGCGACCATGCCCGAGCTCGCGAGCTCGCTGCCGGTGGTGGGTGTGGACGGCACCTTGCGCAAGCTGCAGACGCAGGCCGGGCGTGCGCACCTGAAGTCCGGCTCGTTGCGCGACGTCGTCGGCATGGCCGGCTACGTGCTCGCGGCCAACGGCAAGCGCTACGTGATGGTGGCAATGGTCAACCACCCCAACGCCCAAGGGGGCCGGCCGGCGCTGGAAGCGCTGCTGCAATGGACGGCTGGGGACAGCCGGACAGTGTCACCCGCGCCGGAGTGAATCGGGAGCTTCCGGGGGTCCCTGGACCGCGACGTGGACTGTGCGGCGGGCATCTGGGGTTCCACCAACCGCTTCGTCTCGAGGCTGGCCTGTAACGCCTGCTCGACGGCACACAAGAAAAGGGCCCCGCTTGCAGGGCCCTCTTTCCTCGCTTCGAGCGCGAGCTCAGAAGCTGTAGGACGCTCCGAATGAATACACGATCGGCCTGAAGTCGATCGTGGTCTGCAGCACGGTGGTGCCCGAAGCCACGAGCTTGCTTTTCACCTTCAGCGCAGCCACGCTCGCAAACAGGCCCCACTGCTTGTCGAGGGCGTAGTCCACGCCAGCCTGCACGGCCCAGCCGGTCGAATCGCTCATCTGCACGTCAGGGGCGAGCCTGGACTTGATGCCGGTGAACTTCGTGTAGTTGATGCCGCCGCCGACGTAAGGACGGAACTTGTCGCCAGGCTGGCCAAAGTGATAGTTCACAAGCAGTGTCGGCGCGAGATTGTGCGCGGACAGAATGTCGTCGCCGAGGAACGCGACGGTGCCGCTGGCTTTCGCCTTGATCTTCGGGGGAATCCCGAGGACCAGCTCCACGCCCACGTTCGGGTTCAGGAGCCGCTCGTACACGAAGATCACCGTGGTGGCGTTGCCGGTCTCGGCATCCGCCCCAGGCGGAACGCCAACGCCGGTCACGCCGTTGGTCTTCGAGTGTGTCGTGTATTCCGTGACGCCGAACTTGAGGGTGTTGTCCGCAGCGCTTGCGATGCCTGCGCCGAAGGTCGCTGCCAGGGCCACGGCCAGCGTCTGGAGTTTGCTTGTCATTTGATTTGCTCCTTGTTTCGCCGTGTCAGATCCAGCCGAAGGCATGCAGCTGCGCCGCGAAGGCATCGCTCAAGATCTTGTGTCCGCCGGTGGTCGGGTGCACACCGTCGGCGAACTGCCAAGTGGTGACGTCAGCACCCGTGCGCAGGCCGTTGTAGGGTGCGCCCGGTGTGCTGTTGCAGAACAGCGAGGAGCCGTCGGTCACTGCGCCGCTCGTGATGGCACTGATCTTCGTCGCGTCGCAGGCGGGCACGGTGTTGTTCACCACGCCGTACTTGGACGGGTTGCTGTAGACCTCCTTGAAGAGCGTGAACGTATCGATGAGCTGGACCGGCTGGTTGGTGAGCGCGTCGCGCAGCCACAGGTTGAAGATGCGCGACAGGTCGGTCAGCACCGGGCGGGCGCTTGCAGGCAGCGAGTTGCCGAAGGGCGTGTCGGCGGTGTCGCTCAGGTACATCACGGCAACGTACTTCCCGCCCTTGGCGAGGATCTGCGTGCGAACGAGCGCGGCCAGTTCGAGCGCGGCCTTCTTCATCTCGCCCTGTGCGAGCGTCTGCGCATTGAACAGCGCCGTGTTGGCTTGGTCGGCGGTGAGCTTGCCGGCGGCCGCATCGGCCTGGACTTGAGCGGCGGTCGCGGCGAAGGTGCCGAACTGCGTGAACACGTCATTGTTCCCGCCGTACACGAGGATCAGGTCGGTATCCTTGAACGAGCTGAAGCGCGTCAGGTGGTTGGCGACCTGCGTCACCATCGGAACAGTCAGCGCGCCACCCGCATGGCCGATGCCATTCGGATCGGTGACCCGTGCGCCGCCTTGCCCATAGGCCGTGCAGGTGCCCGCCAACGCAGGGGTGGCCGCCGCCGGACATTTCACCGACGACGCACCGAAGCCGACTTCAGCCGGCGTCACCACGAGGCCCAAGGAGCTTGCAAGGTTCTCGACCCACACCGTGCCCGTGGCACTGTTGGTGGTGAACTTGCCGCCGAAATAAGGGGGTGCGCCGCCGCCCACGAGGGATGTGGCCGGCGCGTAGGTGCCGACATCGCTCAGGCTGTCGCCGAAAGACACCACGGCCGTGAACGTGCCCTTGGTGGTTGGTGCGCCGGCCGGTGAACCGGTGCCGGGCACATTGGGATCACCGCCGCCGCACGCGACAAGCAATAGCGCGGCGACCGCCGACAAACCCCATGACCTCACGTTTTTCATGCATGCCCCTTTGAAAACAACAAAGCGAACGATCGTTCGCTTTTTCGGCTTTCACTATAGGACGCGCACCAAATCCGACGCAGCCGGGGAAACCCGCCTGCGTCCTAAGCGGGTTCTCCTAGCCGGGCCGCCCAGGTCATGTGAGCGTCAGGTCGTCAGAAGGGATTGCCCACCGCACGGCTGGCGGCGAGGTTGCCGACGAGGCGTTGGCCACCCGCGCTCAGGTGCTCGGCATCGGACCACAGCCAGCTGTCACCCGACGCGATGACGGTGCCGGTCGCATCCTTGAGCAGCGTGTTGGTCGTGCATTGCAAGAGCGTGGGCGCCGCGATCGGGTCGCAGGCCGCGCGAGTCACGTCGGCGAAGGTAACACCCGCCGCCTTCACGTTGGCGGACACGGCCTCGTCGCCCAGCACCAAGCCGATCTTGGTGCCGTCATTGATGAGCCCCACGCGCAGCTTGGCGTTGAAGCGGTTCGTGAGCTGGGTCAGCAGCGCGGCGCGGCCAGGACTCGCGGTTTCCTGGGCAATGCCGAAAGGCATGGTGCCCACGTCGGGAATGGTGCTGATGAGCACCTTGCCACCCAGTGCCGCGATGCGGTTGACCTGCTCGGCCAGCGCGGACCCGGCGGCCTCGACGTTGGCCACCGCGGCGTCGGCGGACGTCGTGCCGGCGGCCACGGCGTCGTACTGGGCGCGCACGTCCCAGTGGCCGGCCATGACGGTCACCAGCGTCTTCTCATTGAAGCTGTCGGTGGACAGGAAGGTGTCGATCTGGGCCTGCACGCTGTTGCTCGTGCCGCTGGCCCGCGCATTGAGCGCCGACAGGTTGCGGCTCGTCGTGGCGACGGCATTCGGATTGCACTCGGGAAACACCAGCGAGAAGCTGGTCGCCACGTACTCGTTCCACACCGGGTTGGTCAGGCAGTCCAGCGTGGTGCTCACGCCACCGGTGGTGGCCGGCGCCTTCAGCGCATTGACGTTGTACTTCGCCCCGTTACGGTCGCCGTTGATGTCGACGATGGCGCTGTTCTCGTCGCCGAAGGACACGATGCGTGTCGGCACGAACTTCTCGACCTGTTCACCGCCGCCACAAGCCGCGAGCATGCCGGCCGACAGAACCGCCACCGTCGCGCCAAGCGCAAGACGCACACCGAACCCCTTGAACATCACGAACTCTCCAGCAACCGAAAGGGAGGGTCGAACTCAGCGAGACGCCGCCGCGCGGCGAAGCCTGTCGCGCACGCCTTCCCACTCGGGGGCGGCGGGCGGTTCCTCGACCCAGATGAGCTGCACGCCTTCATCATCGAACGCACGCAGCACGGAAAACAGCTCGTGGGCCACCTCGGTGGCCCGCTCGGGCATGGCACGGTGGCGCATGCCCTCGGTCGTACCCGAAGGCGCGACCCTGGAATATACCGCCAGCTTCAGCGGCGATCCGGCAAGCATTTGCAAAGCTGCCTGAAGCTGCCCGGCCGGCATCAAGCGCACGGGCGCCCGCGGGGCGTAGTGGGCCTCGAGCGTGCCTGAGGCGCGCGGCGCGTTCTCGTCGCGGTCGAGCAGCGGCTCGCCGGCCGCCGCCTCGATCTCGGCCCGGGTGAGCACGCCCGGGCGCAGCAGCACCGGATGCCGGCGCGTGCAGTCGACGATGCTCGACTCGATGCCGACCTCACAAGGGCCACCGTCGAGCACCATCAACGCATCGCCGAATTCGTCCGCGACGTGCGAGGCGCGGGTCGGGCTGATGCGCCCGAAGCGGTTGGCGCTCGGTGCCGCCACGCCGGCGACGCCGGCCTGCCGCGCGGCCACCAGAAGTGCATGAGCCACCGGGTGCGCCGGGCAACGCAGGCCCACACTGGCCTGCCCGCCGGCAGCCGCGGCGGCCACGCCCGCGGCTCGCGGCACGATGATGGTCAGCGGACCCGGCCAGAAGCGCGCCACCAGGCGCACGGCCACCGGCGGCACCTCGGCCGCGAACACGCGCACGCTGTCGGCGTCGGCCACGTGCACGATGAGCGGATGGTCCGGCGGCCGGCCCTTGGCCTCGAAGATCTTCGCCACCGCCGCGTCATCGTCGGCCCGGGCGCCCAGGCCGTAGACGGTTTCGGTGGGCAGCGCGACCAGGTCACCCGCGGCGAGCGCGCGGGCGGCGCGTTCGATCACGGAAGGGTCGCGGCCGTCGAGAATCACTGCGGGCTCGCTGGATCTCAGAACGGGTCGAGTCCGAGCACGGCGCAAGCCCGCAGGGCTGCGGCCCGTGCCTCAGCCGCAGTGGCCGCGGTGAGGGTCAGGTGGCCCATCTTGCGGCCGCGGCGGGCGGAGGTCTTGCCGTACAGGTGCAGGTGGGCACCGGGCAGCGCCAGGATGTCGTCCCAGGGCGGCTCGGTGGGCTGGTCGCCTACGCGGAACCACAGGTCGCCGAGGATGTTGAGCATCACCGCCGGGGAGTGGAGCCGGGGTGCGACCAGCGGCGCTGCAGTCATCGCGCGCACTTGCAAGTCGAACTGCGACACATCGCAGGCGTCGATGCTGTAGTGGCCGGAGTTGTGCGGCCGCGGCGCCATCTCGTTGGCCACGACGCTGCCGTCGGCCAGCACGAAGAACTCGACACACAGCACGCCGACGTAGTCCATCGTCGATGCGATCTTCTCGGCAGACGCGATGGCCTGCTGCTGCACAGCGGGCGTGAGATCGGGTGACGGCACCTGCGTGACCGCGAGGATGCCGTCGCGGTGCAGGTTCTGCTGCAGCGGGAAATGCACCACCTCGCCGTTGGCGCCGCGGGCGACGATGACACTCACCTCATAGGCCAGCGGCAGCATCTTCTCGAGCACGCAAGGCGTTTGCTGGAGCTTGGCCCACGCGGCGGCGAGCTCTTCGCGAGTGCGAACGCGGACCTGCCCCTTGCCGTCGTAACCCAGGCGGGCCGTCTTGAGGATGCCGGGCAACAGCGTGTCGTCCAGGGCGTCCAACTGCGCCTCGGTTTCGATCAGGGCGTGCGGGGCGCAGGCCACGCCGCACTTGACGAAATGCGCCTTCTCGGCGGCGCGGTCCTGGCAGATGGCGACGGCATCGGCGGCCGGCGCGACGGGCCGGCTGCGCGCGAGCGTGGCCAGCGCCTGCGCCGGCACGTTCTCGAATTCGGTCGTGATGGCCGCGCTCAGCGACGCAAGCTGCGCCAGGCCCACGTCGTCGAGGTAGCCGGCACGCACATGGTGGTGCGCGACCAGGCCGGCGGGGCTTTCGGCATCGGCGTCGAGCACGGCCGTGAAGTAGCCCATCTGCTGCGCCGCGTGCACGAACATGCGGCCGAGCTGGCCGCCGCCCATGACACCCAGGGTCGCGCCGGGCGCGATGAACGCACGCGTCATTTGAGGTCGGCCGTCATGGCGCGCGCCACCTCGGTCTGGCGTGCGCGGTAGGCCTCGAGCTGCGCACGCAAGGCCGGGTCGTCGTTCGCGAGCATGGCAACGGCGAACAAGGCCGCGTTGCCGGCACCCGCCGTGCCGATGGCGAAGGTGGCCACGGGGATGCCCTTGGGCATCTGTACGATGGAATGCAGCGAATCGACGCCCTGCAAGTGGCGGCTGGCAACCGGCACGCCCAGCACGGGTACGGTGGTCTTGGCAGCCAGCATGCCCGGCAGGTGGGCCGCGCCGCCGGCGCCGGCGATGATCGCCTTCAGCCCGCGCGACGCGGCGCTTTCAGCGTAGGCGAACATGTCGTCCGGCATGCGGTGGGCCGACACGACACGGGCTTCGAAAGGGACATTGAACTCGGCGAGAATCTCGGTCGCGGTGCGCAGGGTCTCCCAGTCGCTGCTGGAACCCATCACGACACCCACGACGACAGGGGCGCTGCTCAAGGGCCGCTCCAGGTGCTGATGAACCTTGAATTGTAGGCGGCGCGACATCACCTTCGGCCCCACCCGACTCCCACGAGAACCATGACCGACATCTCGCTGCAGAACTTTGAAACCGAGCTCATCAATTCGTCCATGCAGCAGCCCGTGCTGCTGGACATCTGGGCGCCCTGGTGCGGCCCGTGCAAGGCGCTCGGCCCGGTGCTGGAAAAGCTGGAAGTCGCCTACGCCGGCCGTTTCAAGCTGGCCAAGCTCAACTCGGACGAGCAGCAGGAGATCGCCGGACAGCTCTCGCAGATGTTCGGCGTGCGCAGCATCCCGTTCTGCGTGCTCTTCAAGGGCGGCCAGCCGGTGGACGGCTTCGTCGGCGCGCTGCCCGAGGCCGAGGTGCGCAAGTTCCTCGACAAGCACGTGCCGAGCGTCGAGGAAACGGCCGCCGAGGAAGAACTGCAGGAGGCCTCCGAGCTGCTGGCCGAAGGCGACACCGACAGCGCGCTGGAGCGCTTGCAGGAAGCCGTGGCCATCAACCCGGGCAACGACGCGGCACGCTACGACTATCTGCGCGCCCTGCTCACGGCCGGGCGCGTGGATGACGCGATCCGCGCCTACGAGCCAGTGGCGGGCAAGGTGATTCCCGACCCGCGGCTCACCGCCTGCGGCCTGTGGATCGAGGCCTGCAAGACCGCTCGCCAAGCCCGATCGCCGGAGGCGCTGGAGCAGGCCATCGCGGCCAACAAGCGCGACTTCGACGCGCGCTATGAGCTCGCGCAGACCCACTTCGCGGCGCAGCGCTTCACGCAGGCGCTGGACGAACTGCTCGAAATCATCATGCGCGACAAGGCCTGGAACGACGAGCTGCCGCGCAAGAGCTACGTCGCCGTGCTGGAACTGATGACCAAGCCGGCACCGGCGAAGAAGGCGGAAGCCGCGGCCCCCCAAGGCACGCTCGAGGTGACGAGCAGACACGTCGCGGCGCCTGCCGATCCGGTGGTGGATCAGTACCGGCGCAAGCTCAGCATGGCGCTGTTCTGAACGGTGGCTGAGCCGGGCCGGCGCGCGCCGGTCCAAGCCATCGCGCGGGCGGCAGCTACGTCAACCGCGCCGCATCGAGCAGCTGCAGCACCTTCGCCTGGTAGGCCCGGTGCTCCGCCCAGCAGGCCTTGGCCTGCTCCGCGTGCCGCAGGGAGCGGCCCTCGTCATCCAGCAGCTTGAAGAGCATGCCCAGCCGGCCATGGGACGTTGCCTGGTCGTCGATGTGCATGGCGGGGTCGATGGATTCGGCCGCAGCCTCGCCGTCGCGCCGCGCCCCGGCCCGGTCGCCGAGGTGCCAGCGGCACCACGCCATGTCCGCGAGGTAGTTGCTCGTCAGCCGCGCGAGGCCCTGCTTCTGCGCATCGGCCAGATGCTTCTCGTACAGCGCGAGCGCGTCGCCGTAGTGGCCCTGCACCGAGGCGATGCTGGCGCGCTGCATCGGCAGCAGCGCATCGAGCGCGATCGTGCCGACCCAGTCGTCGAAATTGCCTGCGCACTCGGCGCCGGCCAGGGCATGACGCGCCTGATCCTCCACGTCGCCGCCGAAGACCGCTGCCTGCATCGCATGGTGCACGCGATGGGCGCTGATGTTGTAGTTGAGCGCGCTTTGGGTCGTCTCGTCGCCATCGGCCACCGCATGCTCGCGGGCACGTGCGTACCAGGGCTGCGCGCGGTCGATGCGTTCGGCGAAGTGGTAGCCCAGCGCCACCACCATGCAGGCCCGCGCACGCGCCGAATGGTGGTCGGCGGCCGCCAGCTTCAGCGCCAGCGACACGTTGCGCACGAAGGCCTCGGCATCGTTGTGCGTGTAGTCCATGTGCGCCAGCCAGGCCGAGCTGAGCGCATGCAGCGGCGTGAGGCCGGCCGCGGCGCTGAGCGCCTGGGCGCGCTTCATCTTGTCGCGGGCGCCGCCGCTCAGGCTGCTGAAATGCAGCAGCCAGCCCTCGGCGATGCACAGCCACACGCTTACCGCCGGGTTGGGCTGCGCATCGAACTGCGCGTGCAGCGCGTCGAATTCGGCCTGCGCCTCGGTGAAGTGGCCGTGCCGCGCGAGAAAGCCCGCACGCTCGGCGCGCAGGCAGGCAGCCTCGACCGGCTGGCGGGTGCGTGCCAGGGCCGCATCCAGCCGCGCCAGCAGCCGTGAATGGGGAGCTCGCGGGGTCATGCCGTCAGGCGCTGCAGCGCTTCGCGGTACTTCGCGGCCGTCTTCTCGATGACATCGGCGGGCAGCGTGGGCGCCGGCGCCTTCTTGCCCCAGGGCTTGCCGTCGACGGTGGCCTGCTCCAGCCAGTCGCGCACGAACTGCTTGTCGTAGCTCGGCGGGTTGCGGCCTTCGCGGAAGGCGGCCTCGTAGCCCTCGATGGGCCAGAAGCGCGAGGAATCGGGCGTGAGCACCTCGTCCATCAGCACCAGCTGGCCGTGCTCATCCAGGCCGAACTCGAACTTGGTGTCCGCGATGATGATGCCCTTGCGCAGCGCGATCTCGGCGGCGGTGGTGTACAGGCGGATGGCGGTGTCGCGCACCTTGGCGGCGAGCTCTGCGCCGACGATCTCGCTCATGCGCTCGAAGCTGATGTTCTCGTCGTGGTCGCCCATCTCGGCCTTGGTGGCTGGCGTGAAGATGGGCTCGGGCAGCTTGCTCGCGTTCTTGAGACCCGAGGGCAGCTTCACGCCGCACACCGACTGGCTCTGCTGATACTCGCTCCAGCCGCTGCCGGCGAGGTAGCCGCGCACGACAGCTTCGATGGGCAGGCCCTTCAGGCGCTTCACGAGCATGGAGCGCCCGCGCACCTGCGACCGCTCTTCGGGCTTGACGACGCTCTCCGGGTCGTCGCCGGTGAGGTGGTTCGGGATGATGCCTTCCAGGTGCGCGAACCAGAACAGCGCCATCTGCGTCAGCAGCTCGCCCTTGCCGGGAATCGGTTCGCCCATCACGACGTCGAAGGCGCTCAGCCGGTCGCTGGCGATCATCAGGATGCGGTCGTTGCCGACGGCGTAGTTGTCGCGCACCTTGCCGCGTGCGAGCAAAGGCAAGGAGGCGATGGACGAGGTGAGCAGGGCGTTTGACATGGAGATGTGAATGCCGCCTGTGCGGCGGTGCTGCGGGCTATCGGAGGGTTCCGCGATTGTAGTGATGGCCCCTCCCCTACACCGACGGAACGTTTGTAGTCAAACCCTCCAAATGGGTGGTGTAGGCGGTGATGGACGTCACGGCAACAAAAAAGGCGTCCCGAAGAACGCCTTTGCCGAGGAGCAGGGCCGTGTCAGGCCGTGACTTGCTGCTCCAGCTCGCCGCGGCTGTAACGCGCGGCATAGACCGCGAGCGTCTCGGCCTTGATCTTGCCGGCCTGGCCCTCGCAGTTGAACTCCACGTAGCGCTGGCGGCAGATCTTCTTGGCCGCCTCGCGCGCGGGCTTCAGGTATTCGCGCGGATCGAACTTCTCCGGGTTCTCGGCGAAGAACTTGCGGATGGCCGCCGTCATCGCCAAGCGGATATCGGTGTCGATGTTGATCTTGCGCACACCGTGCTTGATGGCTTCCTGGATCTCGCTCACCGGCACGCCGTAGGTTTCCTTCATGTTGCCGCCGTACCTGCGGATCTCTTCCAGCAGGTCCTGCGGCACGCTGGAGGAGCCGTGCATCACGAGGTGCGTGTTCGGGATGCGCTTGTGGATTTCCTTGATGCGGCCGATGGCGAGGATGTCGCCCGTGGGCTTGCGGCTGAACTTGTAGGCGCCGTGGCTCGTGCCGATGGCGATCGCCAGTGCGTCGAGCTGGGTGCGCTTGACGAAGTCTGCCGCCTGCTCCGGGTCGGTCAGCAGCTGGTCCATCGTCATCGTGGCTTCGGTGCCGTGGCCGTCTTCCTTGTCGCCCTTCATGGTCTCCAGCGACCCGAGGCAGCCGAGCTCGCCTTCGACCGTGACGCCCAGCGCATGGGCCATGTCCACCACGCGGCGGGTCACGTCCACGTTGTAGTCGTAGCTGGCGATGGTCTTGCCGTCGCCTTCCAGCGAGCCGTCCATCATCACCGACGAAAAGCCCAGCTTGATGGCGCCGGCGCACACGT
>Ga0157377_10000033_pt1 | contig 118144 bp, 111 predicted proteins | sample M55metaG_FD_121116 | JGI IMG/M metagenome (GOLD analysis project Ga0157377, IMG submission 121116) | Miscanthus rhizosphere microbial communities from Kellogg Biological Station, Michigan, USA - M5-5 metaG | ecosystem: Host-associated > Plants > Roots > Rhizosphere > Soil | place: USA... | reverse complement strand
CACCGAGTAGCCGATGTTCGTGCCGACCTCGATGATGTGCTTCGGCCGCAGCGCGCGGACCAGGATCCTCTCCACCTGCGCCACTTCCGGATCGGCGATCGGCTGGTTCCGCTCCGCCGCGTACTCCTCGAGCCGCCCGAGCAGCGCGTCGCGAGAAGGGAGGAGGGTATCGAGGTACTCGGCCTGAACGCGCTGGAGGATCTTGTCGACGCCGGCTTTCATGAGGGATGGGATGCTATCGCAAGGTCGGCCAACCTCAACGTCGTCGTCGCGGACCTCAACGTCGTCGACATTGACCTCAACGTCGTCGCCGCCGACCTCGACGTCGTCGTCGCGGACCTTAACGTCGTCGTCCCGGACCTCGACGTCGTCGACATTGATCTCAACGTTCTCGTCCCGGACCTCAACGTCGTCGTCCCGAATCTCGACGTCGTCGACATTGATCTCAACGTTGTCGTCCCGAACCTTAACGTCGTCGACATTGACCTCAACGTTGTCGTCGCCGACCTCAACATCGTCGTCCGCGATCTCAACCTCGTCGACATTGACCTCAACTTTGTCGTCGCCAACCTCAACATCGTCGTCCGCGATCTCAACCTCGTCGACATTGACCTCAACTTTGTCGTCGCCAACCTCAACATCGTCGTCCGCGATCTCAACCTCGTCGACATTGACCTTAACGTCGTCGTCCCGGACCTGAACGTCGTAAAGCTGTTCGCCGAGGACGAGGCGGTCATCCTCGCGGCATGCTTGAAGTTTTACCGCGCCTCCACGGCCTCCCGCAGCCGCTCCGCCTGGAAGTGCGAGATCAGCGGCTCGATGACCACGTCGAGGTTGCCGTTCATCACGTCGGGAAGGTTGTGGACAGTGAGGCCGATGCGGTGGTCGGTGACGCGGTCCTGGGGGAAGTTGTACGTCCGGATCTTCTCGGAGCGGTCGCCGCTGCCGATCATCCCCTTGCGCTGTGCGGAGAGCTCGCTCTCGCGCTTCAGGCGCTCGATGTCATAGAGGCGCGCCTTCAGCACCTTGAGTGCCTTCTGGCGGTTCTTGATCTGCGACTTCTCGTCCTGGCAGGAGACGACCACGCCGCTCGGCAGGTGCGTCATGCGGACGGCGGAGTAAGTCGTGTTGACCGACTGCCCGCCTGGGCCGGAGGAGCAGAAGGTGTCGATGCGCAGGTCCTTCTCGTTGATGACGATGTCGATGTCTTCCACTTCCGGCAGCACGGCGACGGTGATGGCCGAGGTGTGGATGCGGCCCTGCGTTTCGGTCTGCGGCACGCGCTGCACGCGATGGACGCCCGACTCGAACTTCAGGCGCGAGTAGACCTTGGCGCCCATGATCTGCAGCGTGGCGTCCTTGATGCCGTTGACGGACGAGTAGTTGGCGTCGGTGACGTCGACCTTCCAGCGCTTCGACTCCGCGTAGCGGATGTACATGCGCATGATCTCCGCGGCGAACAGCGAGGCCTCGTCGCCGCCGGTGCCGGCGCGGATCTCGACGAACACGTTCTTCTCGTCGTTCGGATCCCTCGGCTGCAGCAGGACGCGAATCTCCTGCTCCAGCCGCGGCTCCTTCGGCTCCAGCTCGGCGAGCTCCAGCTGCGCCAGCTCGCGCATCTCGTCGTCGGAGCGGAGCATCTCGCGCGCGTCGGCCACGCGCTTCTTGACGTCTTTCAGCTCGCGGTATTTGGCCACGACGTCCTGGATCTCGGCGATGGCCTTCATGGAGTCGCGAAAGACGGCGACGTCGGTGGCCACGGCGGGGTCAGCGATCTTGCGCTGGAGCTCGTCGTAGCGTTTCTCGATTTCTTCTAGTTTTTCGTACATGGCAAAGCTCTCGGCTGTCAGCTCTCAGCTGTCAGGACGAGAGGGCGCGGGGAAGCCTGAAAGCTGAGAGCTGGTAGCTGACAGCTGCGTAGCTAGGCGACGGCGGCTTGCGCCGGCTCGATCACGTCATACGCCAGCGCGGTCTTCAGCGCCACCAGGGCCACTTCCAGCTGCGCGTCGTCGGGCTCCTTGGTGGTGATGCGCTGGAGCCAGAGGCCGGGGGTGATCAGCGTCCGGCAGGCGGCGCTGTCGAGGTGGCGCGCCGAGAAGCGGATGACCTCGTAGGCCAGGCCGGCGATCAGCGGGATCAGCACCACACGCGCCAGGAACTTCACCGCGAAGGGCATGGTCGACGGCACCAGCGAGAAGACCAGGATGGAGATGGCCATCACGAACATCAGGAAGCTGGTGCCGCAGCGCGGGTGCAGCGTCGACTTCTTCCGCGCGTTCTCCACCGTCAGGTCCTCGTGCGCCTCGAAGGTGTAGACCGTCTTGTGCTCGGCGCCGTGGTACTGGAAGACGCGCCGGATCTCGTCCATATACGAGATGGAGAGGATGTAGACGAAGAAGAAGAGCGCGCGGATGACGCCGTCGATGGCGTTGTAGGTCAGGTTGCCCATGCCGGGCAGGAGGTAGTGGCGGATCAGGTTGGTCAGTCCGAGCGGCGCCAGGATGAAGAGCCCGACGCCGAGCAGCAGCGCCAGCCCCATCGAACCGGCGATGGCCCAGTTCGACATCTCCTTCTCCCCTTCCTCCGCGCTGGCCACGCTCGCCGAGTAGTTGAGCGCGCGCATGCCGAGGATCAGCGACTGGATCAGCACGACAGAGCCGCGGAGCACCGGGATCTTCAGGAAGGGGTACTTCTGCGTGACCGAGACGAGCTTGTCCTGCTTGATGGCCACGCCGCCGTCCGGCTGGCGGACCGCGACGGAGTAGCCGGTCAGCGAGCGCATCATCACGCCCTCGATGACCGCCTGTCCGCCGATCAGCATGTCGACATTACGGTCGGGGGACGCCTCGGAGGTCAGCCCGTTCGTCACCGCGTTGAAGCTGTGAACGAAAGCCTTCGCCGTGCGTGCCCAGACCGTTTTCATCAGACCGCCGCCTTCTTCGCGTACTTCTTCTGGAAGCGGTCGATGCGGCCGGCCGAGTCGACCAGCTTCTGCTTGCCGGTGAAGAAGGGGTGGCACTTCGAGCAGATCTCGACGCGGAGCTCCTTCTTCGTGGAGCCGGTCATGAAGGTCTCGCCGCAGGCGCAATGAACCTGGACCTGCTGATACTGGGGATGGATCTCTGTTTTCATGAATTTACCTCGCGTAGACGTTGGAAAACGGGGAGTATAGCGAAAAAATTCTTCGGCTCAGGACGCCCCGAACAGCCGCGCGATCCAGAACGTTCCGGCGCCGATGGCCGCGGCCGCCGGGATGGTCAGCACCCAGGCCCAGACGATCCGTCCGGCCACGCCCCAGCGCACCGCGGATAGGCGCCGCGTGGCACCTACCCCGACGATGGCGCCGGTGATGGTGTGGGTGGTGGAGACGGGGATGCCGAACGAGCTCGCCAGGAACAGCGTGATCGCGCCGGCGGTCTCGGCGGCGAACCCGCCGACCGGCTGCAGCTTGGTGATCTTGCTGCCCATGGTGTGGATGATGCGCCAGCCGCCGGAGAGCGTGCCGAGGCCGATGGCGGTGTGCGCGGCGAGGATCACCCACATCGGGATGCTGAAGACCTTCAGGTATCCGGCGGTGAAGAGCACCCCGGCGATGATGCCCATCGTCTTCTGCGCGTCGTTGGTGCCGTGGCCGAGCGAGTAGAGCGCGGCCGAGACGAGTTGCAGGCGGCGGAACGTGCGATCGACGCGCGCCGGCGAGGTCCGCCGGCAGACGTTGAAGATGATGATGGTCAGCAGCAGGCCGAGGGTCAGCCCCAGCAGCGGCGCCAGGACGATGAAGATCAGCGTCTTCGTCCACCCTCCCGGGATGATCGCGCTCAGTCCCACGCGCGCCACCGCCGCGCCGGCGTAGCCGCCGATCAGCGCGTGCGAGGAACTGGTGGGGAGGCCGAAGTACCAGGTGATGAGGTCCCAGACGATCGCGCCGACCAGCCCGCCGAGGATGACGCCGAAGGTGACGGCGGAGATGTCAATCATCCCCTTCCCCATCGTCTTGGCCACCGCGGTGCCGAAGCCGAACGCGGCGACGAAGTTGAAGAAGGCGGCCCAGACCACCGCCTGTCCCGGCGAGAGCACGCGGGTGGAGACGACGGTGGCGATGGAGTTGGCGGCGTCGTGGAAGCCGTTGATGAAGTCGAAGATCAGCGCGACTCCGATCAGCCCGATGACGATCAGAAGTGACGTCGACATCGATCAGCCGTGCTTGACGACCACGTTTTCGAGCAGGTTCGCCACGTCCTCGCAGCAGTCGGTGGCCTCCTCGAGCAGGTCGAGGATCTCTTTCCACTTGAGGATGACCACCGGGTCGCGCTCCTCATCGAAGAGCTGGCCGACGGCGCGCTGGTGGATGCGGTCCGCCTCGTTCTCCAGCCGGTTGATCTCCACCGCGCGGTCGAGCACGCCGCTCCGTTTCTGCAGTGCTTCGAGCGCGCGGCGGACCTCGTCGGCGGACTGCGAGATGATCTTGGCCAGCTCGCGTGCGCCGGGGCGGACGCGGTCGATCTTGTAGAGCGGGATCAGCGCGGCGGCGTTGTCGATGGCGTCCATGACGTCGTCGAGCGTGCGCGCCAGCGAGTGGATGTCCTCGCGGTCGATCGGCGTGACGAAGGTCTTGTTCAGCCGCTGGATGATCTCGTGCGTCAGGAAGTCGCACTTATGCTCGACTTCCTTGATCTCGTAGGCCTTATCGGCGTGCGGCGGGTCGGAGGCGAGCATCTCCTCGAGCAGGCGCGCGCCGACGCGTACCTGGTCGGCCATCGAGACGAAGTCCGCGTAGAACGACTCTTCTTTGGGGATCAGCCTGAAGGCCATGGCGGCGGATTGTAATGTAGGACGGGCTTCAGCCCGTCACGCCAACGGCAGGCGAATGGTGAAGGTGGCGCCGGCCCCTTCTTCGCTGGCCACGGCGATGGAGCCGTTGTGCGCCTCGATGATCGCCTTGGCGATGTAGAGGCCGAGCCCGAGGCCGCCGTAGTAGCGGCTGGAGACGTTGCGGGCGCGGTGGAAGCGCTCGAAGAGTTTGGGGATCTCGTCGGCCGGGATGCCGATGCCGTGATCGATGACCGCGGTCAGCATTTGTCCATCCTCGGCGGTGGCGATGACCTCGATCGAGCTTCCTTCCGGCGAGTACTTGATGGCGTTGGTGAGGAGGTTGTCGACCACCTGGCGCATCCGGTCGGGGTCGACCAGCAGCGTGGTCTCGCCGCCGCTCTTGTCGAAGGTGATGGTGCGCGAGGGGTTCTGCACGCGGAAGGCGTTGGCGCGCCGCTCGATGAACTCCAGCCAGCGGATGGGTTGCCGCTCGATCTGCAGGCGGTTGGTCTCGATGCGCGAGACGTCGAGCAGCTCGGAGATCAGCCCCATCATCCGGTCGATCTCGCCGAGCACCGCGTTGAGGTAGGTGGTCTGCTCCTCGACCGGCAGGTCGACCATCGTCTGCGACAGCAGCTGCGTGTAGCCCTTGATGGTGGTGAGCGGCGTGCGCAGCTCGTGCGAGGCGACGGAGAGGAACTCGTCCTTCTTGCGGTCGAGCTCCTGCAGCGCGGTGATGTCGCGCATCACCAGTACCGCGCCGACCACGCCGCCGCTCTCGATCGGCGCCGCGGCGATGGAGACGTCGATGTCCTTGCCGCTGATGAGATGGCGGCCGATGGCCAGGTAGTCGGGAACGGTCTGGCCGCGCAGCGCGCGCGCGTGCGGCAGGTCCTCGGACGGAATGGGACGGCCGTCGGGATAGCGCAGGTTGAACCGGGAGAACGAGCCGAGCTCGATCGCCTCGGTGCGCGAGCCAAGGCCGAACATGGTCAGCGCGGCCTCGTTCACGGAGACGACGCTCGAGTTCGCGTCGTAGACCCACAGGCCGTCGGTCATCGACGCCAGGATCGAGTCGAGGCGCGCAGAGCGCTCGCCCATCGCCTTGGCCAGCCCTTCGATCTCGCGCTTGGCGCGCACCTGGTCGGTGACGTCCTGCACCAGGATGGTCAGGCTCTGCGTGATGCCGGAGAAGCGGCCGCGGACGGCGGAGATGATGCGGTTGATGTAGGCCGGCGACGGCTCGCCGGCCATCTCGTGCGCCTGATCGACGCGCGCCTCGCCCGACTCGGCCACCTGCTTGAGCGTGCGCTCGAATCCGGGGATGACCTCGGCCACGCGGAGGCCGATGACGCGCGCGTCGGGCGGCAGCGTGCCGAAGCGCTCCACGAACTCCAGGAAGCGCGCGTTGGCCAGGTCGAAGCGCAGCTCGTCGGCGGAGACGACGGCAATGCCGACCGGCGCGTTCTCGATCACCGCCTCGAAGCGGACGCGCGCATCGACCTCGCGGCGCGCCAGCTCCTCGGCGGCGCGGTGGCCTTCCTGCGAGATGCGCGTCAGGCGGTGGATGTGGCTGGCCGCGCCGAGGCGCTCGGCCGCCGATTGCGCGAACTCGAGATCCTCCGCGTCGAAGTTGCGCTTCTCGTCGGAGCGCGAGATCACCAGCGCGCCGATGCGGTCGCCGTACGACTCGATCGGGCAGGCGATCAGCGTCTGCTCGTTCATCTCCGCGATCAGCCGCTTCTCGCCGTCGTCGCGGCCGTAGTCGATGACCGCGTCGCCGCGCACGTCTGAGAACAGCAGCGCTCGGCCGATCTGGAACACCGTGCCGGCCAGGCCTTCGCCCGCGTGGTACGGATTGGCGAGGATGAAATCGCGGAAGGTCGCGGCCTGCGTCAGCGGCGAGAAGAAGCCCATCAGCCCCAGCTCGCTGGTGGTCGGGTGGTAGACGTAGATCATCGCCGTGCCGCCGACCGCCTGCGCGATGCGGCGCGCCGGCTCGTCGAGGTTCTCCAGCGACGGCTCGACCGCCACCGCCTCCAGGCCGATGTTCGCCAGGCACTCCGCATGGCGGCGGCGCCGGCTTTCGCGCTCGCGCGTCTGGCGGTCTTCCAGCACCTGCACGGTGACGTCCTGGCTGAGGACGGTCAGGTTCTGCGTGATGCCGGAGAAGCGTCCCTGCACCGCGGAAATGATTCGATTGATGTACTTCGGCGCGCTCGGCGTACCGAGCTCCAGCGCCTCGTCGATGCGCGACTCGCCCGACTCCGCGACCTGCTTGAGCACCGCCTCGAGGTCGGGGACGACCTCGGCGACGCGCAGGCCGACGATCTTGGTGTCGGAGGCGATCTTGCCGAAGAGGCGGCCGAACTCATGCCAGCGGAGGTTGGCCAGCTCGAAGCGCAGCTCGTCGGCGGAGATGACGGCGATGCCGACCGGCGCGGTCTCCAGGACCGCCTCGAAACGGACGCGCGCATCGACCTCGCGGCGCGCCAGCTCTTCGGCGGCGCGGTGGCCTTCCTGCGAGATGCGCGTCAGGCGATGGATGTGCGCCGCGGCGCCGATGCGCTCGGCCACGGCCTGCGCGAACTCGACGTCCTCGGCGTCGAAGGTGCGGCGGTCGTCCGACCGCGCCATGACCAGCGCGCCGATGCGGTCGCCGTACGACTCGATGGGACAGGCGATGAGGCTCTGCTCCTCCATCGCGGCGATGAAGGCCTGGTCCTCTTCGTTGCGGGCAAAGTCCGCCGCCGCCTTACGTCCAAATTCGGCGTAGAGCAGCGGACGGCCGATCTGGAACACCGTCCCCGGCACGCCTTCGCCGGCGTGATACGGAATGCGCGAGAGGTGCTCGCGGAAGCGCTCCACCTGCTGCGCCGTCTGCGCCACCGAGCCCATGCCGACCATGTGCAGCTCGGCGGTCTGGGAGTGGTAAAGGTAGATCATCACCGTGCCGGCGATGGCCTCGGCCACGCGATGCGCGGGCTCGTCGAGATTCTCGAAGAGCGGCTGGACGGTGATCGCCTCCAGCCCGAGGTTGGCCAGGCACTCCGCGCGGCGGCGGCGCCACGATTCGCGCTCGGCGTTCTGGCGCTCGTCGGTGACGTCGCGCGAGAGGACCACCGAGCCGATGATGCGATCGTGGTCGTCGCGGATCGGCGCGGCCTTCAGGTTGACGATGCGGTCGTCGCCGGAGCGCGGGTCGTGGACGACGTAGTCCGAGCGGACGACCTCGCCCTCCAGCGCGCGCATGGCCGGCAGATCCTCGGACCCGATGACGCGGCCGTCGATGCTGCGATACGGCGTCCTCAGTTTTCCGTCGGCGTCCGGCATGAACATCTGCAGCGGCTCGCGCATGGCCACCGCGTTCATCCGTTCCAGGCGGCCGTCGGCGTTGTAGATCGCGGCCGACTCCGGAATCTGGTCGAGGATGGCATTGACCTTCGCCATCTCGCGCACCGAGCGGTCGTGCAGCAGCGTGTTGTTCAGCGCCAGGGTGGCGTAGCGGCCGATCTCGGCGAAGAGCGAGATCTCGTCGTCCGTCCACTGCCGCCGGTAGGTGCACTGGTGCAGGCCGAAGGCCCACGGCTCATCGTCGCGGGGACGCAGGATCTGGAAGATCGCGGAGCGGACATTGAAGCGCTTCTGCGTCTCCGGGTTCGCGTCGGGGTCACCTTCCATCACCACCACCGGCGCCTGCGCCTGGAACGCGCGGCGCATCAGCGCCGAGGTGAGCTGCAGCGGCGTCGATGGATCCATCGGCGGGATGTGCGCGGCCGCCGAGGCGTAGCGCAGGTTCGACGTCGGCGCCTCCTCGCTGACCGGATGGATGACCAGCGCGCGGTCGGCACCGAACTCCTCCATCGTGGTGGTGACGATGCGGCGCAGCACCTCGTTCAGCTCGAGCGTGCCGGTGAACGACTCCAGGATGCGCGAGAGGAAGCGATAGCGATCCTCGGACGGCGACGCCTTGCGCCGCTCGAGGTACGGGATCATGAGCCGCCGCATGGAGGCGTCGTCGCTGCCACTTTCGGGCAGCTCGACCACGCGCGCCGCCGGCTGGCGCCGCTCCGCCTCGGCGCGCAGGCGCTGCCAGGCCGGGCGGCCGCTCACCGCGATGAGCGTGAAGTTCTGCCGGCCGAGGAGCTCGACCGCTTCCTGTTCGGACGCGGTCACCACGGGGATGAAACTCAGCGATGTGGCAACGTCAGCAGGGGCTTTCGCGACCGGATCGGCGGCGACGATGAGGATCTGCTCGGACATTTCTCGGCGCGAAGAGGTCCATCGATGCTACCACCAAAACCGAACTGCGGCAGAATGCTCCGCCATGTCGAAACGCACCTTCGAACAGCTCGTCCAGCTCATGACGAAATTGCGTGGGCCGCAAGGCTGTCCGTGGGATCGCAAGCAGACTCTGGCCACGCTCAAACCGTTCGTCATCGAGGAGTCGTACGAGGTCGTCGACGCCATCGACCGCGACGATCGCACCGCGCTGGCCGAAGAGCTCGGCGACTTCCTGCTGCAGGCGGTGTTCATCGCCGAGGTGACGCGCGAGGAAGGGTCGTTCGACATCTACGACGCCATCACAGCCATCCACGACAAGTTGGTGCGTCGCCATCCGCACGTCTTCGGCGACGTGGAGGCGAAGGACGCGGAACAGGTGCTCGTCAACTGGGAGAAGCTGAAGAACGAAGAACGGAAAGCAGAAGACAAGAGCCTGCTGGCCGGCGTGCCGCGGGCGATGCCGGCGCTGCTGCGCGCGTCGCGGCTGACCGAGAAAGCGGCGCGGGTCGGCTTCGACTGGCGGCGCACCGAGGACGTCTTCGCCAAGCTCGACGAGGAGATCGCCGAGGTGCATGAGGCGATCGAGTCGGGCGACGACACGAAGGTGCACGATGAGATCGGCGATTTGCTCTTCACCATCGCCAATATCGCCCGCAAGCTCGACGTGAACGCGGAGGAGGCGCTGCAGTCCGCCAACCGCAAGTTCACGCGGCGCTTCGAGACGATGGAAAAGCGGGTGCGCGCGCAGGACCGCAATCTCGACCAGCTCACGCTCGAGCAGATGGACGCGCTATGGGACGAGGCAAAGTCCGCGGAGTAGCGATCGCGCTGCTGCTGGTGGCCGCGCTGCATTTCTTCGGCACGCGTCCCGCGCTCTTCGCCATCGATCTGTATCGCGCGCACCTCTCGCCGCGGCTGCGCGGCGTGATCGAGTGCCGCTTCGTTCCCACCTGTTCCGCGTACGGCCGCGAGTCGATCCGCAAGTATGGGGTGGTGGTGGGAGGCGTTCGCACGGCCTGGCGAATCGCGCGATGTGGGCCGTGGACGAAGAAGGGGACGGTCGATAAGCCATAGTGAAGAGTGATGAGTAATGAGTGATGAGTCATCAGGACCACCACTCATCACTCATCACTCTTCACTCTTCACTCACTCCGGCTCTTCCTCCGCGCTCGGGCACACGTCATTCAAATCGCACTGCGCGCACTTTGGTTTGCGCGCCACGCAAACCTCTCTTCCGTGCGAAATGAGCCGGTGGGAGAAGACCGTCCACTCCTTCGGCGGGATCAATTTCATCAGGTCGTCCTCGATCTTCACCGCGTCGACGTTCGCCGTCAGGCCGAGCCGGCCGGAGACGCGCGTGACGTGCGTGTCGACCACGATTCCCACCGGCTTTTTGAACGCGTTGGAGAGCACCACGTTGGCGGTCTTGCGGCCCACGCCGGGGAGCGCGGTCAGCTCGTCCATCGTCTGCGGCACGTCGCCGCCGTGCTTCTCCACGATCGCCCTCGACGCGGCGATCACCGCCTTTGCCTTGTTGCGGAAGAAGCCGGTCTGCTTGACGTCGCGCTCCATCTCCACCTGCCCCGCCTTCGCCATCGTCGCCGCGTCCGGGTACTTGCGGAAGAGCGACTTGGTGACGATGTTCACCCGCACGTCGGTCGACTGCGCGGAGAGCATGGTGGCGATCAGCAGCTCGAAGGGATTGGTGAAGTCGAGCGAGCACTTCGCCTTCGGGTACATCCGCTTCAGGCGGTGCACGATCTCCACGGCGCGCTCCTGCTTCTTGCTCACCGACGATAAGATATACCGTCGATGACCACCACCCTCGCCGACCAGGGCCGCGTCATCCGCGCGCCGCGCGGCACCGAGCTTTCCTGCCGCGGATGGCAGCAGGAAGCGGCGCTGCGGATGCTGATGAACAACCTCGACCCCGAGGTGGCCGAGCGCCCGGAGCAGCTCATCGTCTACGGCGGCATCGGCAAAGCGGCGCGCAACTGGGAGTGCTACGACGCCATCGTGGCCACGCTGAAACGGCTGAAGAACGACGAGACGCTGCTGGTGCAGTCGGGCAAGCCGGTGGGCGTCTTCCGCACGCACGAGAACGCGCCGCGCGTGCTCATCGCCAACGCCAACCTCGTCCCGCACTGGGCCACCTGGGACGAGTTCCGCCGCCTCGACGCCCTCGGACTGACCATGTACGGCCAGATGACCGCCGGCTCGTGGATCTACATCGGCACGCAGGGCATCCTGCAGGGCACGTACGAGTGCTTCGCCGCCATCGCGCGCAAGCATTTCGGAGACACGCTGCGCGGCAAGCTCGTGGTCACCGCCGGGCTGGGCGGGATGGGCGGGGCGCAGCCGCTGGCGGCGACGATGAACGAGGGGACGGCACTGGTGGCAGAAGTCGACCAGTCGCGCATCCAGCGCCGCATCGAGAAGCGCTACCTCGACGAGGAGGCGCCGTCGCTCGACGCCGCCATCAAGCGCGCGCTCGAGGCGCGCGACAACGGCGAGGCGGTCTCGATCGGCGTGGTGGCGAACGCGGTCGAGCTGCTCGAGGCGCTCATCGCGCGCAACATCGTCCCCGACATCCTCACCGACCAGACCTCGGCGCACGACGAGCTGCAGGGCTACGTCCCCGCCGGCTTGTCGTACGACGCCGCGCTGGCCATGCGCGAGTCGAGCCCCGAGATGTACATCGAGCTGTCGTACGAGACGATGGCCCGCCACATGCGCGCCATGATCGAGCTGCAACGCCGCGGCGCCATCACCTTCGACTACGGCAACAACCTCCGCGGCCAGGCGCAGAAGGCCGGCGTGGCTAACGCCTTCGACGTCGCCGGCTTCGTCCCGCTCTTCATCCGCCCGCTCTTTTGCGAGGGGAAGGGGCCGTTCCGCTGGGCCGCACTCTCCGGCGACCCGAACGACCTCTACGTCACCGACGAAGAGATCCTCACCTTGTTTCCTGACGATCGATTGCTGCATCGCTGGATCCGCATGGCGCAGAAACGCGTCGAGTTCCAGGGCCTGCCCGCGCGCATCTGCTGGCTCGGCTACGGCGAGCGCGACAAGGCGGGGCTGCTCTTCAACGATCTTGTCCGAACCGGAAAAGTGAAAGCGCCGATCGTCATCGGCCGCGACCACCTCGACGCCGGCTCCGTCGCCTCGCCCAACCGCGAGACCGAGGGGATGAAGGACGGCAGCGACGCCATCGCCGACTGGCCGATCCTCAACGCCCTGCTGAACACCGCCTCGGGCGCGACGTGGGTCTCCGTCCATCACGGGGGCGGCGTCGGCATCGGCTACTCGTTGCACGCCGGCATGGTCGTGGTCGCCGACGGCACCGACGACGCCGCGGCGCGACTGCGCCGCGTCCTCACCACCGACCCTGGCACCGGCGTGATGCGCCACGCCGACGCGGGCTACGAGAGCGCGATCGAGGTGGCGAGAGAGCGCGGGCTCGACCTGCCGATGGCTACTTGATCATCCCCGACTGCCGCAGCGTGATCATCTTCTCGATCGGCACGTCCTTGTAGCCCTGCTTCTCCAGCTTGCGGATGTAGTCCGGCGTTACGCCGAAGATCTTCATCTCGATCAGCTTCGAGGCGGGGATGTCCTTGTATCCCATGGCCCGCAGCTCCTCGATGAACTGCGGCGTGACGTTGTGGATGCCGAAGTCGCCGAGCTGGCGCGGCTGGAGGTCGTAGCCGAGCTTGCGGTACTCCTCGATCCGCTTGGCCGTGATGTGGCCGATGCGCAGGTTCTCGATCTGCTGCGGCGAGAGGTCGCTCAGCCCGACCGACTTCAGCTCGCGCACGTAGGCCGGGGAGACGCCGAGGATGGCCAGGTTGGCCAGCTTGCCGGCGGAGAGGTTTGTGTAGCCGCTCTCGCGCATCCCGTTGACGTACGCGGCGTCGACGCGCCCCACGCGCATGTTCACCAGTTCGCGGATGCTGAGGTTGGGGTATCCGAGGCGGGCGAACTCGCGGACCAACGCTGCGTTGATGCGAAAGATCGCCAGCTCGACGACCTCCTTGCGCGTCGGCTCGTAACCCATGCTGCGGAGGTCGCGGATGGTCTGCGGCGTGAAGTCGTGCGCGGCGAGCACCAGCAGGTCATTGTCGGTGAAGTCCTTGTATCCGAGGGAGTCCATCTCGCGCACGAAGGCCTCGTTCGGCGTGAAGCGGAAGTTCCCCGCCCCGTTGCCCTCGGAGAAGCGCCCCTCGAAGCGGATGGTCCCCGCCGCGCGCACCAGCGTGAACTGCACGTTGGCCGCAGAGGAGTTGATGTCCGACGCCGCCAGCCCGGTCACCGCGGCCAGCGGCACGTCGAAGCCCATGATGTTGTTGTAGCCACGCCAGAGCTTGGCGTCCTTCCGTCCCTGGAACAGCGAGACTTCGAGCGACGACGAGTCGTCTTCGTCCAGCGACGCCGTCCAGACGCCGCTCCGGAAGTCGCTGGTCGCGGCGTAGGCGGTGAAGCAGATCGCGACGGCGCAGAGGATCAAGAGAGAGCATTTCATGGCGGTTTCTCCTTCGTGGCGGGGATGATGTACGAAGAAGTTCGTAATGTCAACGAAATCTTTCGTAGATGAAGCCCACAAAGGAGGTTCACCGAAGGCTCGCAATTCGCATCAGGGAAAAGGGGTTATGCTCGCCACCCCCGGAGGTGCCGTCATCAGAGAGAAAAAAGATTGGGTGAATATTGCCTTCCTCACCCTCACGCCACTCGTCGCAGTCGTCGGAACCACAGCCTGGACCCTGACCCACGGCTTCCGCCTCTGGATGCCGCTGCTCGCGGCGGGGATGTATCTCGCCGTCGGCTTCTCGATCTGCGCGGGCTACCACCGCTTCTTCTCACACAAGAGCTACGAGGCCTCGCAGCCGGTGCAGGCGCTCTACGCCTTCTTCGGGGCGATGGCGGCGGAGAACTCGATTCTCTGGTGGTCGTCGAGCCACCGCGTGCACCACAAGCACGTCGACCATGACTGGGACCCGTACAACATCAAGCGCGGCTTCTGGTGGGCGCACATCCTCTGGATCTTCTACAAGAATCCGGAAGCGCAGAACTTCGAGAACTCGCCCGACCTGATGCAGAACCCGATCGTGATGTGGCAGCACCGCTGGCACAAGGTGATCCTGATCATCGGCGGCTTCGGCATCCCGACGGCCATCGGCGCGCTGTTCGGCAACCCGATCGCCGGCCTGCTGTGGGGCGGCTTCCTCCGCATCTTCCTGATCCACCACACCACGTTCTTCGTCAACTCGCTGGCGCACTCGCTCGGCACGCCGAAGTACAACGCCGAGGTCTCCGCGCGCGACAACTGGATGGTGGCCATGCTGACCCTCGGCGAGGGCTACCACAGCTTCCACCACCGCTTTCCCTCCGACTTCCGCAACGGCATCCGCTGGTACCAGTGGGATCCGACCAAATGGCTGATCCGCACCCTCCGTTCGCTCGGGCTGGCCTCCGAGTTGCGCACCGCCACTCCGCCGCAGATCGAGCGCGCGCGGATGGAAGCGGCGCTGCGCGAGATCGAGCCGAAGCTCGAATCCGTGGCCACGCCGATGCGCGACGAGCTGCGCAACCGCCTGCACACGGCCATGGAACACCTGGAGACGGCGCTCAGCCTCTGGCGCCAGCATCTGCAGGAGAAGGCGGAAGGGCTTTCCGGCCGCTGGCGGACGACGCGCCGCATCTCGCGCCGGCACGTGAAGCAGTCGCGCCGGCAGTGGAAGATGGTGCTGAGGACGCTGGAAACGGCCTGATGACCCGCGCGCAGTAGTACGTTTCGTACTACTGCGCGTCCGCGGCCACCACCGGCACGCCGAGCTTCCGCAGCGCGCGCTCCGCCTCGCGCGCGTGCCTCGGGAAGAGGCAGCGCTGCTCCCACACCCGGCGGTAGAGCGCCACGGCCGCGTCGCGGTCGCCGAGGATCAGCTTCTTCGGCGCGTCGTCGAGGTCGCGGTCGAGCGCTTCCTCCCGTGCCTGGATGGTGTCGCGCAACAGCTTCTCCACCGCCGCCGCGCGCAGCGCGCCGCGCTCGTTGGCAACCGCGCCGATGACGTGGCCGTCCTCGCCGGCCAGCACGGCGATGGGCAGCTTGTCGGCCGCCTCCAGCCGCGCGATGGTCTCCGCGTCGCCGGCCTGCACCACGCTCATCGCCACGCACTGCGGCGAGTAGGTCGTCAGCGGGCGGTAGGTGAGCAGCTCGGAGCGGCGGAAGTCGTCGCGTGACAGCGGGATCCAGTAGAGCACCAGCACACCGGAAGGCGGCGCCTCGCCGGCTGGGAGGACTTTCCAGGGAACGAAGACGGTGCTGGACGCGGCACCGCCGCTGCCCGCGACGCGCGCGGGAAGGAGCGCCAGTGTCAGAAGAGCGGCCGCCGTCACCGGCACCGCCGACGCGCGCATCAGTTTTCCCCCTCGACCCGGTGCCGCGGATTATATGCTTGGCATAGCTCCAATATGACCAGCACGATGCGGGAAACGCTCGGGCCGTACCGGATCATCAGTCCGCTCGGCGCGGGGGGCATGGGCGAGGTTTACGTGGCACGCGATCCGTCGCTTGGCCGCAACGTCGCCATCAAAGTCCTCCCCCAGCGCTTCTCCGGCGACCGCGAGAGCCTGCAGCGCTTCACCCGCGAGGCGCGCTCGGCCTCGGCGCTCAACCACCCGAACATCGTCACCATCCACGAGGTCGGCACCGACAGCGGCACGCCTTACATCGTCATGGAGCACATTGAGGGGAGCGATCTCCGGACGATGCTGCACGAGGGGCCGCTGCCGAACCGGCGGACGCTGAACATCGCCGCGCAGATCGCCGACGGCCTCTCCGCCGCGCACGAGAAGGGGATCGTCCACCGCGACCTCAAGCCGGAGAACGTGATGGTGACGAAGGACGGCTTCGTCAAGATCCTCGACTTCGGCCTGGCCAAGGTGACCGGCCCCGCCGAGGATGACGCGGACACGGCGCACTGGGACATGCCGGCCACCAATCCCGGCACCATCGTGGGGACGGTCGGGTACATGTCGCCGGAGCAGGCGCACGGGCGGCCGCTCGATTTCCGCTCCGACCAGTTCTCCTTCGGCGCCATCCTCTACGAGCTCGCCACGGGCAAGGCGGCCTTCACCGGCGAGAACGCGCTCGACACTATGACCGCGATCGTGCGCGAGCAGCCGAAGCCGATCCAGGACTTCAACAAGCAGGCGCCCGCGGCCTTTTGCGACGTGGTGGAGAAACTGCTGGCCAAGGATCCGGCGCATCGCTACGACTCGACGCGCGAGCTCGCCCGCGCGCTGCACAACATCCACGACTACATCGCCAGCACCGCCGCGGCGAACGAGATCCCCCGCGCGCCGCTGATGCGCCGCCGGACGATCATGGCCACCGCGCTGGTGCTGGCCGTACTGATGGTCGGCGCCGCCGGCATCGCCGTGCTCTACAACCGGACGGTCCCCTCCGCCGGGGAGCAGATGCCGGCGAAAAAGTACGTGGCGGTGACGCAGTTCAAGGACCTCACCGGCGACCCGAACGGCCAGCTGGTGGTCGACGGCCTGGCGGAGACGCTCGCCGCGCGCCTGGCTAGCTTCTCGTCGGTGCAGGTGATGCGCCCCGCCACCCCCGAAGCGCTGGCCGGCGCCACGCCGCAACAGGTGGCGCGCGACCTCGGCGCAAACGTGGTGCTCAGCGGCTCGATGATGCGCGCCGGCGAGCGCCTCCGCGTGGCCTACGAGGTGATGGACGTGGCGAACAACACCCGCCGCACCGGAAACCTGATCGAAGGCTCGATGGGCGACCTGTTCAGCATCCAGGACAAGCTGGCGGAGAGCGTCGCCTCGGCGCTGCAGCTCGGCGCCCCCGCCTTCCGCGCCACCGCCCCCGACACCAGCGTCTCCCAGCGCCGCTACCTCGAAGCCCTCGGCTACCTCCGCCGCTACGACAACGAGGAGTCGGTGAACAACGCCATCCGCGTGCTCGAGGAGCTCGCCTCGACCAGCGGATCGGCCTCGGTGCAAGCCGCCCTCGGCCGCGCCTACCTGCACAAGTTCCAGCTGACCCACGACCCGAAGTGGGCCGTCCCCGCCGCCGCGGCCTGCGAACGCGGATTGCTGAACGATCCCGAGAACTTCGAGCTGCACATCACCCTCGGCCAACTCCGCCGCGCAACCGGCCGGACGGCGGACGCGATCGCCGAGCTGAAACACGCCTTGGCGCAGCAGCCGAACAGCGCCGAGGCAACGCTGGAGTTGGCGGAGGCCTACAAGGCGGCGGGCGACCTGAAGAACGCGGAGGCGTCGTACAAGAAAGCGATCCAGCTGAACCCGAATTACTGGTCGGGGTACAACAAGCTGGGAGTCTTCTACTTTGTTCATGGCCGTTATCCCGAAGCGGCAAAGCAGTTTGAGAGAGCCACTCAACTCGTCCCCGATAGCAATAGGCCGCGAAACAATCTCGCTGGCGCCTATCAGGAAATGGGTCGCTACCCGGAGGCAATCAGCGCGTACGAGACCATCCTCAAGACGGGGCCCACACCGCAGGCGTACTCGAATCTGGGAACGTGCTACTACGACTTGGGCCGATACTCGGATGCGGCTGCGACTTATGAGAAAGCGGTGAATTTGATCCCCAAGAGTTACCGTTATTGGGCAAACCTTGGCGATGCGTACCGATGGATTCCAGGATCGGAATCGAAAGCGAATGCCGCCTATGACCGTGCCATCGAGCTTGCGCGTAAACAGATCGAGCTGAATGAACGAGACCTCGACGCGCGCTCGCGGCTCGCCGAATGCCTTGCGAAGCGCGGGCACTTTCGGGAGGCCCAGGCTCAGCTAAAGGCCGCCATGAATATCGACAAGCGCGACATGGAAACGATGCATCGTGCCGCGATCGTGGCAACGCTCTCCGAGAATTATGAGGAAGCAGTCCGCTGGCTTTCGCTCTCGATCCAGAATGGCTTCAATCGGTCCAAGATCGAGCGCGATCCTGAATTTGCGATTCTTCGCCAGAAACCCATTTTTCGTGAGGTTATTCAGCCTTCGACTACAATGGCGGCGGGTCCTCAATAACGAACGGAGGTAGTACGCCATGCCGAAGTCTGTTTCTGTCACCGTAACCGTCGGGAGCGGAATTACCGTCAATCCCACGACGATCCAGGTCAAGAAAAATCAGGATACGGTCGAGTGGAAGGGCAACTCGAGCCAGGAATTCAACATCGTCTTCAAAGGCTCGGGAGAGCCGCCCGTCTCGTGTAGCCTCCAAGGCGGAAAGTGGGTCTGCACGGCAGGTCCATTCCAGAACAACTCGACGGACAACAGGAAGGTCAAGTACGACGTCACCTCTCCGGGTACCCCGACCCTGGATCCTGACGTCGAAGTAATTCCCTGACGCACCCCGAGGGGAGGCGGCGGGCGGCTAGGTTGCATGCGGTCCTGGTAGCCATGAAGTCCCTCGTCCTCCTCCTCTCCCTTCTCTCTGCCACTGCTGCTGTTTCGCAGGAGCTGGTGTTCACGCCGCTCGCGAGCGGGCTGGACCAGCCGCTGGGGGTGACCAACGCCGGCGACACGCGGCTGTTCATCACCCTGCAGCGTGGGACCATCGTCATCCACGACGGCACCCGCGTGCTGCCGACGCCGTTCCTCGACGTCCGCTCGCTCGTCTCCTGCTGCAACGAGCGGGGGCTGCTCGGCCTCGCCTTTCACCCGCGGTACAAGGAGAACGGCTTCTTCTTCATCTATTACACGCGCTTCGACGGCGACATCGTCATCGCGCGTTACCGCGTCTCCTCCGACCCGAACCGCGCCGACGCCAATTCGGCGACCATCCTGCTGACACTCGAGCACTCCCAGTTCGGGAACCACAACGGCGGGCAGCTGCAGTTCGGGCCCGATGGCTACCTCTACGCCGGCACCGGCGACGGCGGGTCGGGCGGCGACCCGAACAACCGCGCGCAGACGCTCAGCGATCCGTTGGGCAAGATCCTGCGGCTCGACGTCGACGCGCCGGCGCCGTACATCCCGGCGTCGAATCCCTTCGCCGCCACCGCCGGCGCGCGCGGCGAGATCTGGGCCTACGGCCTGCGCAACCCGTGGCGTTTCAGCTTCGACCGCGAGACGGGCGACCTCTTCATCGCCGACGTCGGCCAGAACATCTGGGAAGAGGTCGACCTCCAGCCGCGCACCAGCACCGGCGGCGAGAACTACGGCTGGCGGCGGATGGAGGCGACGCACTGCTTCAACCCGTCATCCAACTGCGTCGACCCGTCGTTCAAGATGCCGATCCTGGAATACTCGCACGCCGACGGCTCCTGCTCCGTCACCGGCGGCTACCGCTATCGCGGCGTGCGCATGCCGTCGCTGCGCGGCGCGTACTTTTACGGCGACTACTGCACCGGCAAGCTGTGGGTGGCCACGCAGGCGGGCAGCGCCTGGAGCTCGCGGCTGCTGGTCGACAGCACCATGAACATCAGCAGCTTCGGCGAGGACCTCAACGGCGAGCTGTACGTGGTGGATCTAGGGGGAAGCGTTTACGCCATGTCGGAACGGCTGCGGACGAGACGGCGGGCGGCGGGGCACTGATCAGCGAGCAGCGGGCTGCCCGCCGCTCGCTGATCACGGCCGTTTCGAGAACTTGTCGTAGAGCAGCGTCTGATACGAATCGAGCGGGATGTCCTCGCCGCCGATGAAGAGGCGCTTCACGTGCGTGACGATCTCCAGCGGGTCGCCGTCGGTGACGATGACGTTGGCCAGCTTCCCCACCTCAAGCGACCCGACGCGGTCGGCCACGCCGAAAATCTGCGCCGGATTGATGGTGATCGACTTCAGCGCGGCGTCCTTCGGCAGCCCGAACGCGGCGCAGGCCGCGGCGTGATACGGCAGGTTGCGCGCGTTGTGCGCGTCGGCGGACTGGATGGCGAACGGCACGCCGGCGTCGAGCAGTGCTTTGGCATTCGTGAAGAGCAGGTCGTACGGATCGTCCTCGTGCGTCGGCAGCGCCAGGATCGGCCCGAGGATGACCGGGATGTTGCGGGACTTGAGGTCGGGGATGACGCGGGCCACGTCTTCGCCATCGGCCAGGATCACCTTCAGCTTGAACTCGTCGGCGAACTTCAGCGCAGCGCGTATGTCGCGCTCCAGGTTGGCGTGCATCACCACCGGCACGCGCCCCTCCACCACCGGCACCAGCGCCTCGAGCATCACGTCGCGGTCGAAGCGGCGCGACTTCGCCGCGGCGGCCTTGGCGTAGGCCTGTGCGTCGCGGAAGGTGTCACGCAATTTGTCGACATTTTTCGTGTATGTTTTCCGCGCTTCTTTTTCCGCTTCCTCGTCCTGCGGCTGCTCGTCGAACCCGCCGCCGGTGCGGATGCGCGGGAAGTGAATGTGCATCGCCAGCGGCGCCTTCAGCGTCATCTCCGCCGGTGTCCAGCCGGCCAGCTGCACCAGCGCCGACGAGCCGGAGATCATGCCGCCCTCCGGTTCCACCACCGCGGTGGTGATGCCGTTCACGCGCGTCACCGGGATGACGTTGCTGTGCGGGTTGAGCGCGACCTCGGCGCGCGCGTTCGGGTTGATGTCGCCAAGCTCCGCGACGTCGACCGTGCCGGCCACGGAGCTCATCTCCTGCAGGCCGACCTGCGAGCCGGCGTCGATCAGTCCCGGATAGACCGACAGCCCGGTGCCGTCGATGATCATCGCGCCGGCGGGGATCGTCGCGTTCGCGCCGACCGCGGTGATCACGCCCTTGTCGAAGACGATCGTCCCGTGGGCGATCGGCGCCGAGGTGACGGGGTAGATGGTGGCGTTGCGGATGGCCACCGCCGGCTTCTTGCCGGGATTGTTCATGATCACCGACTGGCCGAAGAGACTGCCGGCGAAGAAGGCGCAGGTGATGGCGATCGTGCGTCTACTCATTGGTGTCCTCCGGCTTCTTGGCGGGCGCCGCGGCGGCGTCCTTCTTCTTCTTCGCCGCCTCGTCGTCCGCTTCCTTCTTCAGGCGGTCGCTCTTCTCCTTCGCCAGGTCCTTGCGGAGCTGCAGGTCGCGCTGGCGGTCAAAGAGCATCTCCCCTTCGACGAAGGTCGACTCGACGCGCGAGTAGGTGGAGAGCGGATGGCCGGTCCAGATGGCGAGATCGGCGTCCTTGCCGACCTCGATCGAGCCGATGCGGCTGTCGAGGCGGAGCTGCTTGGCGGGGTTGATGGTGCAGAGCCGCAGCGCTTCCTCTTCCGTCAGCCCGCCGTACTTCATCGCCTTCGCCGCGTCCTGATTGAGGTGGCGCGCCAGCTCGTCGGAGTCCGAGTTGACCGAGGTGAGCACGCCGGCACGCTCCATCAGCGCGACGTTGTACGGGATGGCGTCGTACGCCTCGGCCTTGTAGCCCCACCAGTCGATGAAGGTGCCGCCGCCCACGCCGTGCGCAGCGATCTCCCTGGCCACCTTGTAGCCCTCGAGCACGTGCTGGAGCTCGCGGACCTTGAAGCCCATCTCGTCGGAGAGGTTGAGCAGCATCATGATCTCGTCCGCGCGGTAGCAGTGCGAGTGGACGTCGATGTTGCCGCGGAGGATGTCGGCCATCGTTTCCATCAGCAGGTCGCGGCGTGGCGGCAGCGGGTTCTCGCCGCGCTTGCGGCGCGCGTCGTATTCGTCCCAGCGCGCCGTGTAGTCCTTGGCGTCGGTGAACGACTTGCGGATCACTTCCTCCACGCCCATGCGCGTCTGCGGGTACTGCAGCGGCGTGCCGGGAGGCGGGCGGAAGTTCGACGACTTCGGGTTCTCGCCAAGGGCGAACTTGATGGTGCGCGGCGCGCCGACGACCGGCCACTCGCTCACCGGATGGCCCCACTTCCACTTCACGATCTGGCTCTGGCCGCCGATCGGGTTGGCCGAGCCGTGCAGCACCAGCGCGGTGGTGGTGCCGCCGGCCAGCTGGCGGTAGGCGCTGACGTCTTCGTTGGTCATGACGTCGCCGATGCGCACCATGCCGGTGTTCGGCAGGGAGATCTCGTTGACGCTGCCGTCGACGCCGGTGTGGCTGTGCGTGTCGATGATGCCGGGAAGGACGAACTTGCCCGCGGCGTCGATGACCTGCGCGCCGGCGGGGACGGTGACCGAGTCGTTCGGGCCGACCGCGGCGATCTTCGAGCCGCGGATCAGCACCGTGCCGTGCTCGATCTTCCCCTTGGTGACGGTGAGGATGGTGGCGTCGCGGATGGCGACGACGCTGTCGCGCGATTGCGCGAAGGCCGCGACCGCTGCAAAAAACGCGATGACCGCAACTCCCGCTCGCCGCCCGCTGCTCGCTGCTCGCTTCTTCATTGCCCCTTGCTCCCGCTGAACTGGAATGTGCCGAGGTTCGTGCTCACCGTGCCGTTCATGTTCGTGCCGCTCACGGTGCCGTGGAACACCCAATCGGTCGCCTCCGTCTCAGTCTTCGCCGCGATGGTGAACTCGACCGTGGTGCCGTCGATCGAGCCGTTGCGGATGCTGCCGGAGCCGCGGTCGCCGGAGAAGGTGCCGGTGACGACGCCGTTCTCGACGTGCAGCGTGGCGGTGATGCTGGCGTCGCCGGTGGAGGTCTTCACCGTGATGCGCCAGGTGCCTTCGACCGGGGAGGCGTCGGCCGCCGCGGCGGCGCCGCGGCGCGCGGTGTCCTCGGGGCTCGGCAGCTTCGTCTCGCGGCCGTCGATGAAGACGCGCGTCACTTTCGCCTTCTCGTCGAAGATCGGCTTGTCGCTGACGACGACGTTGGCGATCTTTCCCTTCTCCAGGGTGCCGAGCTGGCGGTCGATGCCGAGAATGCGCGCGGGGGCGAGCGTCGTGGCGCGGAGCGCGTCGTCGGAGGAGAGGCCGTTCTCGATGGCCTTGCGGATGCCGGCGATGAATTCGCCGGACTTGGCCGGGCCGCTGACCAGCGCGAAGTTCACGCCGCTCTTCTGCAGGACGGCGGGCGTGGTCGGCGCGAGCTGGCGGTCGCGGATCACGCGCAGCGGCTGCTCTTCCTTGTCTTCCTTCGACGCCGGCGCGGCCGGCCATTTCACCGACACCAGCACCGGAATCGACTTGAGGTCGTTGGCCATCCGGTAGCCCTGGCGCGCGCCGGAGAGGATGTAGCGCAGCTTGAACTCGTTCGCGATCGCCATCGCCCGGCGCATGGCCAGCTCCGAGTCGGCGACGAAGACCACCGGCACGTCGCGCCGCAGCACCGCTGCGAGCGCGTCGGCGCTGGCGCTCTGGTCGGGGCGCTTGTTGCCCGCCGGGTTCTGGTTGTAGATGGCCAGCGCGGCGGCGTTCTGCTGCGCGTCGAGCAGTGACTGCTTGATGTAGGAGATGACGCCCATCAGCGAGTCAGGGTAGGTCCACGCCGCGCGCGGCGTGAACGAGACCTGCTGCGTGGCGCCGGCGCGGATGACGCGCGCCTCCATCGAGCCCTCGCCGAGGTTGAGGATCACCGACTGGCCGTTGAAGATGCCGGAGGAGGGGACGGTGAGGATGGTGGTCACGCCGGTGGCGCGCTTGGCTTCGACGTCGTCGTCCGAGAGCTTGGCCTCGCGCACGGCGAGGAAGGCCGGCGAGGTCTCGGGCGCCTGCGAGGCCGGCGCCGCTGCCGGCGCGCCGCCACCGCCGCCGCCGAACCCGCGGCGCCGCGGCGCGGCGACGAAGCCGAGCGAGGTGGCGGCGTCGATCAGGCCGGGATAGACGTGGCCGCCCTTGACATCGATCACCGTGGCGTCAGGCGGGATGGCCACGTTCGCGCCGACGGCCTCGATCAGGCCGTCGCGGATGATGACCACGCCCTTTTCGATCGCGCCGCCGCTGACCGGATGCACGGTGCCGCCGGTGATGGCGTAGACGCCGGGGGCGTCGGCGCACAGCGGCGCAGCGAGCAGCAGTAGAACCACGAAGCAGACGGACCGTCTGGACATCCTCACCTCCGCGGCGCGACATCATATAATTTGCCGCTCGCAGCCATGGTCCTCTTCAACTACGCCACGAAAGAAATCACCGCGAAGATCGTCTATTACGGTCCCGGTCTCTGCGGGAAGACGACCAACCTGCAGTTCGTCTACGACTCGCTGCCGTCGAACAACAAGAGCAAGATGCTGTCGCTCTCCACCAAGACCGACCGCACGCTCTTCTTCGACTTCCTCCCTCTCGATCTCGGCAAGATCCGCGGCATGCGCACCAAGCTGCAGCTCTACACCGTGCCGGGGCAGGTCTACTACAACTCCACGCGGCAGCTGGTGCTGAAGGGCGCCGACGGCATCGTCTTCGTCGCCGACAGCCAGGACTTCGCGCTCGACGCCAACCTCGAGTCGCTGCAGAACCTCGAGGACAACCTCAAGCGCCAGGGCGTGCGCATCCGCGAGATCCCGCTGGTGATCCAGTACAACAAGCGCGACCTGCCGAACGCCATGCCGGCCGCGGAGATGGACGCGGAGATCAACAAGCTCGGCACGCCGCGGTTCGAGTCGGTGGCCACCACCGGCATCGGCGTCGAGGAGACGCTGAAGGGGATCACGCAGCTCGTCCTGGCGCACCTCATCAAAAAGTACGGCCTGGAAGGATCGGAGCCGCTCGACCGCGAGATCCAGATCCTCAACGCCAACACCCCGCGCGAGCAGGCCCCCGCCGACTCGCTTTGGGATGACGACGACAAGGGCGTGGTGGTCGACGACGCGCAGGACGCCGCGCACATCCCGCTGGTGGCGACGGAGCTGATCAAGCCGGCGCCTGCGGCGCCGCCACCGCCGCAGTACCAGCCGAGTCCCTTCGACGACATCAGCTCGGGCCCCGACTTCGAGACGGAGATTCCGCAGGAGGTGCCAATGGCCTCGATCGAGATCCCGCTTCCCGAGGGGATCCTCAACTCGCTTCCGGTCCTCGGCGCAGCGACGGCAGCCGTGGCCGCGCCGCCGGTCGCCGAGCGCCGCGCCACCGACGGGCTGGTCAAGGAAGTGACGGTGCCGCTCAACCTCACGCTCGAGGAGCTGCGCCAGCACCGCCGCCTCCGGCTGAAGATCACGCTGGACGTGAATCTCCTGCCGTAATCGGCTGTTCAACACACCCGAACGGAGGAGTGGCCGAGTGGTTTAAGGCAGCGGTCTTGAAAACCGCCGTGGGGGCAACTCCACCGTGGGTTCGAATCCCACCTCCTCCGCCAACTCAGCGGCCCGCTTGCTCGCGCGAGATCTCCACACGGTCGAATACGATGTTCTCCAGGAGATATCCGCGTCGCTCGTTCCCGACCACGAGCTCGGCCTGAAACTGAAAGGCCGTCGCAGACGCGTTGGGTGGCTCGTCCGATCGAAACGTCATGGTGACCGTCAGACTTTGTCCCGGTGCAATCGTCGTTGGAGCGCCGGAGATGAACCTGTTACCGCGGAACCGGAAGAATTGCTCGGGCGAGATATTGCGCCCCCCGCCGTAGGTGACATTCATGCCGCCTTCGCCCATTGAATCCGCCTGTGCCCAAATGCCGTCGGAGGGATCATCCGTATTTCGTCCAAGCTGATCGCGCAGCGCCATGAGCCGCGCAATCTCGGCGGGGCTGTAGACGTCCTCGCCCCGGCGGCCATGAACCCCGGCCTTGACGAACCCGATGCTCACGTCGAGGGACGAGAGTTTCCACGTACGGCCCGCCTCTTCGACGACCGTCGCCCGAAGCGGCGTCGACGGCTGCGTGAACGTCGTCACGATCCGCACTCCTGCGTGCCTGTCGCTCGCGGTTTCAGCGTTCATCCCGACTGCCAGCGGTTGCTGGGAATCGCGGTTGGTGAACTGGAAGGTCCACCGCAACGCGCCTTGCATGAGGTGCACGCTCTTCAACTCGACGCGCAGCATTCCGACGTCTTTCGCCGCAACCGGGCGCGCCGGCGAATAGCTCGGCGCGATACTCGTCGTGCCTTCGCTGGTCAGTACGGTCGTCATCAGCTTCGTCACATCGGAGTCTTTCGCGAACGTCACTTTCGCAGCGCCAAACACTTCACCGGTCGACGTATCGATGAGCCGGCAGTTCACGGCGACGAACGTTGCCAGATCCGTGATGCTGCCGGTGATGATCGCGTCCACTCCTGCGAGCTTGCCGACCCGCTTCGCGGTTGCGGGATCGATCGCGCCGGTCTGCTCGATCTTGAGCTCACCCAGCACCTTGTGCAGCAGCTGTCGCTCGACGACGCTGAAATTGCCGAGCTGCACGAGGTTCGTCACGAGATCCTCGGCTACGTAGGTCCCGAGGACCGTCGATTGGCCGTCGAGCTCATGAAATGGAAGAACGGCGATCTTCTGCTTGGCCTGCTTTGCGGCGGTCGCGCTGATCTGCGTTGCGAGATCTCGAACGCCATCAACCAGCGTCTGATGCGGATAGGCCGGCACTGCGAGAAACAGAAAGACGCTGGTGATGAGGAATTTCATGGATGCTCCTGTGCGAGCCGTTGAGAAAGCGTCGCGGCGAGGCGTTCGTGTGCTTGTTGAGTGCTCGCACCCTGCGTGAAGCCGGCGCCCGTGCTTTGCAGCGTGAAAGCATTCACCAGACGGCCGTCGCGCGTGATGCTCACCTGCAGCGACGTGTACGTCGTAATGAGGCCTTGAAGCAGATCGTTCGGAGGGCTGGTGCTGGTCTCGAGCTTCGCCGTGAGGGAGAGTGCATCGTCGAGAGTTCGCGCGGCAACGACCAGCTCCGGAATGAGCTGGCCGTCCTCGCCGACGACGTGCAACGTGCGCTCCTTTGCGCTGGCGCTTCTTGCCGGCGCGGGCATCGGCTGCGACACCACGACCGCGGCCGGCGCGTCGCGCACGACGGAGGCGTTGCTCCCGCACTCGGCGAGCGGCATCGCCTTCGCGCTCCCCTCGCTGCTGACCTGCGTCGCTCGGGTGGCGCGGGAGTTCCGATTCTTTCGAATCCAGGTGAGCACGCGCTTCTCGACGAACGAGGAGAGTGTCTCTGCCGTGATCAGCCCGTATGCGTCGGCGGAGGCCTGACAACGAAGACCGTCGATCACAGCGGCGGTGAAGACGCCGTTGCGGCGATCGTCATCATCGTATGCGTACTGACCGGCGGCGGCGGCCGAGAGAACCACCTGTCCGTGTACGCCGCCCATCGCTCGCAGAAGCGGCGCCGCCGATTCCGGATCCGCCGCGTTGCTTCTTCGACCCTCGGTCAGACGCTCGCGGCAGGCGTCGACGAGAATCAGCGACCGCGCTGCCTCGGATTGTGAGGCGATGTCCCGAATCTCGTTCTCGGAGATCGTCGAGGCGCGATGGCGAAGGATCGATGTTGCGGTGAGCAGATACTGCGTTCCGTCCCAGCTGAAGCCGTGCGTCGCGAAGGCAAGGACAAGGACTCCGCGACTGCCGACGGCGCGCGCCTGTTCATCGAGCGCGTTGAGGATGTCCGGCCCGCCGGCCGAGCGAATTTGCACACCGGCGGCGACGAGCCGTTCGAGGTTCCTCCGCGACTCCGGCTTCTGCGGGTCTCCCGACAGGGCCAGAATCACGCGAGACGGATGGACCAGGTGCGCCCGCTCGTCGAGCGCCAGCACGCACGCCAGGTCGATCGCATCGTCGACGGCATAGCGCACCTCGGCGAGGGTCTTGTCGTACGGAAAATGACGCACGCCGACGAAGAGCGCCGCCGACTGCATCGGATCGAATGGCTCCAATGGCTTTTCGGCAACCGTCGAGAGCGGGCGAACGCCGCGCGAATCAGCCGCCGCGTTGCCGAACGAGCTGATTGCGGCGGCGATCATCAGCAATCGGACCATCCGCATCCTGCGACTCATTTCGCTCCGCGTCGACGGCGCAATCGTCGTCAATCTAGCGCGTCAACGGGAGATCTCTGAAGTCGGCCTTGATGCCGTTTCGGCCAGAGTATGCACTGATGCGCAGCAAGCGGATGCCACTCACCGTATCGGGGATGCTGCTGAACCTCACAGACGCCTTCAGCGGAATCCCTGGCACCAGAGTGTTCTCAATCGACGAGTGGTCCTCGCCTGATAGCAGCCCAAGAGATCCGCCAGTCGATCGATATTCGTCACTCTGATCGTCGATCAAAACGGAACTGTAGCTGCCGTTCTTCAGATAGAGCTCAAACCTCCGATCTTCCTGGCTTTCGTTCGTGAGAATCAAATTACAAGTGACGCCGCCGCTGGTCGCCTTGCAATCCAGAAGTTGGAACGAAATGCCGTCCACTGTCTTTTGCAGGCTTTGAGGAGGCTGGCTGGACGGACGCGGGGCCGGAGAAGATACGGTGGGCTTCTCCGTGGGGCTCGTCTCCGACATCGACTTTTCGAGGATTTTCTGGAGATCTGCGTCCTTGACGATCTTCGTCTGCGCGGCACCGAAGATGCGCCCCGTTTCCGTGTTGATGAGACGGCAGTTCACGCCGACGTATGACTGCAGGTCGGTGATGGAGCCCGTGACGATCGCCTCGACCCCGATGATTTTACCGACGCGTTGCGCGCTCTCGGGATCGATCGCCCCGCTCTGGCTGAACTTGATCTCGGACATGACCTTGTCGAGCATCGAACGCTCCACGATGTCGAGAGTCCCCGTCGAGAAGAGATCGGTGACGAGCTCCTCGGCCAGATAGGTGCCCAACACCGTGGCCCGGCCTTCGAGCTCGCGGAAGGGAAGCACGGCGATCTTGTGCTTTCCCTGCTTTGCGGCGGCCGCGGAAATCTGGTCCGCCAGCTCCTTCGCCGCGTCGCCGATCACCTTTTGCGCTCGAGCGGCCTCAGTCGCGAGCATCACAAGGGCGACGGCGATTGCGCGGCGAACCATTCGTTTCATCTCGTTACCTCGTCTCTATGTGCAGGACCGCATGTCATGGACACCGTTGGCGAAGAAACGTGGCCTGCACACGCCACCTTTCGGCGTTTCCAAATTTCTCCCCATCTACCTTTTTGATTTCGTGTCTTAAGAATACATCGCCGGATTGGCGGATCGAGAGAGCAAGGAGGGAATCGTGTCAGCAACCAGTAAGACCACGCAGGACTACGCCCGCCCGTATCATGGCTCTTTGGCAACATCGCTCACGCAAGAAAAGGTCGCGCTGTTCGTCGGTGCTCTGGGAAACGGCGATCGCGCTCGGCGGCGGAATGCAACTCGCCTTCGGGACCACAAAGTACCGGAGATGACCTGACCTAAGCAGTCCCCAGCACCTTCAGCCACTTCAGGTGATCGAGAAAGGCGCCGCCGATCGTGCGCGTTTCCCGATACTCCAGCCCGTGCTCCTCGGCCGTCGATTTCAGGATCCGGCTCAACGGACCGTAGTGGACGTGGCAGATGCGCGGGAACATGTGGTGGATGAGGTGCAGATTCAGGCCGCCGAGGAACCATGTGGCGATGGGATTGCCGCGGGCGTAGTCGAGCGTGGTGTCGAAGATGTGGCGGATGTGATCGTTCGCGATGTGACCTTCGTCGTCGGCCACGGGGAACGCCGCCCATTCGTTGAAATGATTCGGCTGGAAGATCAGCGCGAGCGTAAAGCCGGTGTAGAGGTGCATGAGCGTGAATCCGGCGACGATCGCGTACCACGGCGCGTCGAGATAGAGCAGCGGGATCACCAGGAGGCAGGTGTAGAAGAACACCTTGCCCGCGAAGAGGACGACCAGCTCTCCCGGCGGATGTTTGAGGATTCTCTTGTTGCCGTAACTCCGATGAGCGAGCCAGCGGTAATCCTTCGTGAACACCCAATCCAGTGTGCTGAGACTGTAGATGAGCGGCGCGTACAGGTGTTGATAGCGATGCCACGGCCGCCTCGCATCGTGAGGGGAGAACCTGAAGAGATCGCCGGAGATCAACGTCGTGTCGGCGCCGCGCACGTTGACGAATGAGTGATGCGACGTGTTGTGCATCAGGCGCCACATGTAGGAGCTACCGCCGCAAAGATCGAACACGCAGCCGAGAATCCGGTTGACCCGCTTGCGTTTCGAGTACGCGCCGTGATTCGCGTCATGACCGACGTTGAAGGTCATGAAGAGCTGCGCGAAGCCGTGAACCTGGAAGACGGCGATGACCGCGAGCGGCGAAAGCCGGCCCGTCATCAGCCAGACGTAGCTCGCGATCCACATCACGAACGCGAGTGTCGTCTTCAGGATCATCTCCGCGTTGGCGTGCCTGGAGAGTCCGCGTTGACGGAAGTAGTCGTCGACGCGCGCCGCAAGCATCCTGCTGAACGCCGAAGAGCTCACTTCCTGCGTGAACTTGAATGCGCCGACGTGCGACATTCGACAATTTAACTAGAAACATTCTGCGAAAGTCTTCGTACTTCGGGGGATATGAGCCCACTGTCAAGGATCGTCGCTCTCGCCGCACTCGTTACCGGCTCCGCATTCGGCGCCACCGCAACCTACGAAATCCGCTACGACGGCGGACAGGTCGTACACGTCGAGGCGCGGCTGCCCGCGGGTGATGGACGCCTGCTGATCGCGCAGAGCGGCGGCATCGATCATCTTCCCGACCAGTGGGCGACCTTCGTGCGGGACCTTCGCGTCCGGTCGCGGGACGCCGCGGCGGTAAGCGTCACCACCGCCGGCAAGGAAGGGTGGCGCGTCGGGTCCACCGAGGCCGTCGATCTGGCGTACGACATTCATCTCGACTACGCGGTCGGCCAGTGGCCCGCGGGCAACGAGCAGTCGGGGCGCCTCTTCCCCACCGCGCTGTACACCATCACCAAACCGCTCTTCCTCACGACGTCCGGCGTCACCGACGCCGCGGTTACGTTTCATCTCCCCGCGGGATGGCGCGCGGCGACGCCGTGGGATGCGGCGGGCGAGCATCGCTTCATTGCGAGGACTGTGGACCGCCTGACGCAGAACTCGATCGTCCTCGGCATCTTTCCGTCCACCCAGGTTCAGGTCGGAGCGTTCCGGATCACGGTGGCGGTCCCGGGTGCCACCGCGATGCCACCGCTCCTGACCAAGGCGCTGAAGCAGATCGGCGTCACCGCCACCAGCCTTTTCGACCAGACGCCTCCCGGCACATATCTCATGACCTTCTTTCGCGAGGACTCCGAGGATGGCGAGTCCTACGAGAACAGCGCCGCCATCACCTCGCCCGATCCATTCGACCGCACCGGCATGATCGTCACCGGCAACACGCTGGTTCACGAGCTGCTGCATCACTGGATCGGCGGGCAGATCGCGCCGGTCGAGCACGACTCGATGGCCTGGTTCACCGAGGGGTTCACCGAGTACTACGCGAACGTCGCCACCGCTCGCAGCGGCGCGGTACCGCCGGCGCTCATACTCCGCAAGATGAACAATCAGGTGGCCGGGTATCTCTACTTCTTCGAGTCGTCGCTGTTCCGTGGCGTCACGCTGGCCGACGCCGGCAAGAAGAAAGGCGCCTACCGCTTCGGCGTCTACAACGGCGGATGGGGGCTGGCGCTCCACCTCGACGTCCTGCTTCGGACGGAAAGCGGCGGCCGCCGATCGCTCGACGACGTGATGCGCCTCCTCTACGTCCGGAACGCGCTGGCGAAGAAACCGCTGACGCCCGCGGACTTTCGCGCCGCGCTCTCCGAGGTCGCCGGTCGCGAGCTCGGATCCGTCATCGACGAGTACGTCGACAAGCGCAACGAGCTTCCGATCGGGGAAACGCTCGGCAAGATGGGGATCGAGCTCCGCGGCCAACCGTACGCGGCGGACGTCTTTCTCATCGAGAAGCAATCGGCGAACGCGGTTCGCCGCGCGATCTTCGGGTTCTAGTAAGTTCCCCTCATCCGCCTTCGGCACCTTCTCCCCTCAGAGAGGGGAGAAGGGCTCTAGCCATGCGTGTGGCCAGTGCCCCTCGCCCCGCGAAGCGGGGAGAGGGTGGCCCGCTATCGGTAGAGCGGCGCCCAGCCGTCGTGGTTGAGGAAGAGGCGCACGCAGCGGATGTTCTTCGCGTCGGTCAGGTAGAAGCGATGGTAGGTGTTGGCGGGGATGACGATCAGGTCGCCGGTCTCCACCTCGATGCGCACCCAGCGGTCGCCGGCGTCGCGGACGTCGAAGATCCCCGCGCCGTCGACCACGAAGCGCACCTCGTCCAGCGTGTGGTAGTGCTCCTTGTCGAACTTCGCGCAGATGGCGTCGAGGTTGGGCGTCTCAGGCGAGAGCGCAACTTCGTCCTGGTCGACGTAGCCGCGCTCGTGCTTGATCCGCTCGATCTCGGCGTCGCTGCCGGCCGGCGGAAGGCTCCAGTGGAGAATCCCCGCCTGGCGCAGGTCGTCAGCGGCGTACGAATGGTTCGGCTGTTCGAGAAGATAGGCTCGCATCGGCTACTCCTTTGAGGGTCACGGTGGGAAGGCCGAGCCGGCACATCTCAACCGCGGCGCGGAAGAGGTAGTCGTAACACTCGGCCTGGGTCTTTGCCTGAATCCAGTCGCGGCCCCAGACGTAGACGCCGTGGCCGCGCACCAGCACCGCCCGCGTCAGCGGGTAGGCGGCGATGGCCTCCTCGAGCGACGCGGTGAGGTCGCACTCGCGCGCCGTGTTCTCGATGATCGGCACCACCAGGCGGTCGTTGCAGCTCATCCCCTCGATCCCTTTGATCATCTCCAGATTGGAAACGACGAACTCGCGGTCGAAGAGTCGCGTGGCCAGGACGGCGTTGATGGAATGCGAGTGGATGACCGCGCCCGCGTCGCGGAGGCGGATGGCGGCCATGAAGAGCGAGGAGCATTCGGACGGACGCAGCGACGGGTCGTCGGGCCGGCGGATGACGGTGCCGTCGACGGCCAGGACGAACATCTGCTCCGGCGACATCCGCTCCTTCTGCACGCCGCTGGGCGCGACGACGACCTCGTCGCCCTCGCGGATGCAGATCCCGCCGCCCGTGCCGGTGGCCCAGCCGAGCCGGTAGAACTCGCGGCCGAGATCGCAGATCAGAGTTGCCGAGGACGAGTGATCGGGCATGAGACGAAAATTCTACCGCTGGATTTTTCCGCCGCGATTGTTCATTCTTCCCGCTGCACACCAAGCCCGGAGAGATGGGTGAGTGGCTTAAACCAGCGGTTTGCTAAACCGCCGTAGGGCCTTAAAGCTCTACCGAGGGTTCGAATCCCTCTCTCTCCGCCATCGAAACCCGCCGCGTCCTCCCTCACGGACACTCGAGAACCGAGCCAAACAGGCACCCTTCGTGCAGCCGACTCCGGTAGCCTCACGCGGGCGTACCGCAGCAGTTCTCGAAGTTCTCGCAGTATCAAATTCAGATCCGAAGGAGACACTCATGGCAAATACGAGCAAGCGCGGTTTTGCATCGATGGATGCAGCAAAACAGCGTGAGATTGCCAGCAAGGGCGGACGTGCGGCCCATGCGAAGGGAACCGCACACGAATTCACCTCTGACGAAGCACGCGTCGCCGGTCGCAAGGGCGGCGAGGCGGTGAGCCGCGACCGCGCTCACATGTCGGCCATCGGCCGCGAGGGCGGCCACAGCCGTGGACGCGCCCGCCAGTCCGGGTCCCCGACCGGCTCGAACGTTTCCGGCGCCGGCACCGGTATCAGCGAGTCGTCGAGCGAGCGTCCGAGCTTCATCGGACAGGAGCGCGCCAGCGACCGCGGTACGTTCGGCGAGTCCGACCGAAGCGGCGGGAGCCTCTCCTCCTCGCCGCGCAACAACGAGCGCAATAACGAGCGCTCCGACGAGTCGGGCGTCCGCAACAACGATCGCGGATCGATCTGACAGCACTACGGATGCGGCGGGCTGAAGCCCGCCGCTCCATCCTGCCGCCGACCCTCAACGAGCGGGCTGATCTGCTGCGTGCGCGACGTACGCGTATCAGGGATTGCCCGTAGTACCATCCGCACCCTTAGATCACCGAAGGAGGGTGCATGAAACACATCTTTTTAGCCGCGGCCGTCCTGTCGCTCGCCGCCTGCGCGCAAGCGAACCGCGACGCCGCCGGCAACGAGGGCCAGGCCTCGGCCGCGGAGACCCAGACCGCCGCCACCACCAGCAGTTCGATGAGCGACATGAAGGTCCCGCCGGCGCCGCCTGCCACCGCGACCGCCACGGCGAAGAAGACCGTTGAGGAGAAAAAGCCGATGAGCTACGAGAACAAAGTCGCCGAGCTGCACACCACCGCCGGCGAGATCGACATCCGATTCTTCCCCGACGTGGCGCCGGGCCACGTCAAGAACTTCATCGACCTGGCCCAGAAGGGCTTCTACGACGGCACCAAGTTCCACCGCGTCATCCCCGGCTTCATGATCCAGGGCGGTGACCCGAACAGCAAGACCAGCGACACGTCGAGCTGGGGCACCGGCGGCTCGGGGACGTACGTCAAGGCGGAGTTCAACAGCGTGAAGCACAAGCGCGGCATCGTCTCCATGGCACGCTCCTCGAGCCCGAACAGCGCCTCGTCGCAGTTCTTCATCATGGTGGCCGACTATCCGTCGCTCGACGGCCAGTACAGCGTCTTCGGCGAGGTGACCAAGGGGATGGACGTAGCGGACAAGATCGTCGGCGCCAGGACCGGGCAGCAGGACCGTCCGCTCGAGCCGACCTCGATCATCAAGATCGTCATCCGCGACGCGAACGACAGCGAAAAAGGGGCGACTCCGAAGTAGCAGTCCCTTTGCATGGAGACACCCCTCCCCGACGACGCAGCGGCGTTCCTCACCGAGTGCGTGGGGGAGGGGTGGACGGCGCGGCCTCTGTTCGGCGACGCGTCGGTCCGCCGCTACTTCCGCGTGACCCTCGCTGACGGCACCACGCAGATGCTGGCCTACTATCCGGCCGAGGTGCGTCCGCAGCTGCGCACCTTCCTCGACGCCTACCGCGCCGTCGCTCCCTGCGGCCGCATCCCCGAGGTGCTGCACTCGTCGGAGATGGCGGTGCTGCAGCGCGACGTCGGCGACCGCACCATCTTCGACCTGCTGCACGAGGACCGTGAGGAAGGGGTGCGGCGCTACCGCGAGGCCATCGATGCCCTGGTGGCGTTCCAGGGCGCGACGGTGGGCGACATCAACCCGCCGTTCACCGCGGAGTTCTTCGCCGGCGAGCTGGCCATGACGCGCGAGTTCTACGTCGAGAAGCTGATGGGCGTCCCGGCCGAAGCCGGCGCGCGGCTGGAGCCGACCTTTCGCCGGCTGGCGAAGAATGTGTCGCGGCATCCATATGTCTTATGTCATCGCGATTATCATGGTCAGAATATTCACGTTTTACATGACACTGTTTATGTGATCGATTATCAGGACCTGCGGCGCGGCCCGGACACCTACGATCTCTGCTCCCTCCTTCGAGACCGCGGCGTGGCGCGCCTCCTCGGCGACCAGACGGAGATGGAGCTGGTGGATTACTACGCCTCGCTGCGCAACGCCGACCCCGGCCTCCGCCTCCGCTACTTCGAGACGCTGCTGGAGCGCTCGCTGAAGATCCTCGGCACCTTCTCCAAGCAGCCGATCGTCCGCGGGCGGATGCACTACCTGGAGTTCATCGAGCCGACGCTGGAGAGCGTCCGGCGCTGCCTGGACGAGCTGCCGGAGTTCGACGACCTCCGCCGCGACTTCCCCCTCGATTTCTCGCTCGACGCCGCCCGCGAGCGCGTGAAAGGATTGCTGCATGGCTCAACACCGGATCACGCTGCTGCCGGGTGACGGCATCGGCCCCGAGGTCACCGCCTCGGTCGTCTCCATCATCGAATGCGCGGGCGTCGACGTCGAATGGGAAAAGTACGTCGTCGGCTCCGAGGCCCTGGCCCGCCACGGCGAACCGCTGCCGGCCGAAGTGCTCGAATCGATCCTGAAGAACAAGGTGGCGCTGAAGGGACCGGTGACCACGCCGGTCGGCAACATCCCTGGCGGCTTCGCGTCGATCAACGTCCGCCTCCGCAAGGCGCTCGACCTTTACGCCAACCTCCGCCCGGTAAAGTCGATGCCGAACATCATCACCAGGTTCGAAGGCGTCGACCTCGTCGTGGTGCGCGAGAACACCGAGGACCTCTATAGCGGCCTGGAACACGAGGTGGTGCCGGGCGTGGTGGAGTCGCTGAAGATCATCACCGAGCGCGCCTCCACCCGCATCGCGCGCTTCGCCTTCGAGTACGCGCGGACCCACGCCCGCAAGCGCGTCACCGCGGTGCACAAGGCCAACATCATGAAGATGTCGGACGGCCTCTTCCTGCAGTGCTTCCGCAACGTGGCGAAGGAGTACCCGAACATCGAGGCCGACGACAAAATCGTCGACAACCTCTGCATGCAGCTGGTGGTCGACCCGAACCAGTTCGACATCCTGCTGCTGGAGAACCTCTACGGCGACATCGTCTCCGACCTCGCCGCGGGACTGGTGGGCGGCCTCGGCGTGGTGGCCGGCGCGAACATCGGCGAGAACGGCGCGGTCTTCGAGGCGGTGCACGGCAGCGCGCCCGACATCGCGGGCCAGAACAAGGCCAACCCGCTGGCGCTGCTGCAGTCCGCGGTGCTGATGCTGCATCACATCGGCGAGGGCGGCGCGGCCAAGCGCGTGCACGACGCGATCGCCAAGGTCCTCGCCTCGGGACCCGAGCACCGCACCCGCGACATCGGCGGCACCGGCACCACCGCGGACTTCACCACGGCGATGTGCGAGACGCTGCGGCGGGGAACGCGCTCCGGCGACTAGTGTCCAAACCCGACTACCGCTCGCACTTCCTGGAGGGTCTGGCGCACTTCAACGCGCACGAGTTCTGGGAGGCGCACGAGTCGTGGGAGACGATCTGGCTGGCGGCGGAGTCCGACGTCGAGCAGTTCCTGCAGGGGCTCATCCAGCTCGCCGCGGCGTACCACCACGTCAAGCGCGGGACGTTCCGCGGGGGGGTGCGGCTGTTCGACGCGGCGCTGCGGCGTCTGTCGGCGTTTCCCCTCGATTTCAGCGGAATCGACCGCCGCGCGGCCGAGGCGGCGGCGCGTATCCATCGGGAAATGATCGCCGAACCGAGCGAAACCGTGCCCGAAAGCGAATTTCCGGAACTCATTTTGCTCACATCAGACGAGTGGCCGATCCCGCCGCGCGAAGAGTGGTGATTGCGCGGACGAAAGACGCTACAATTCGAGGCGACCCCACCCCAGCACACAGCAAAAAAAAATCTGCCGAGGATCCGAATGCAGGCAATCGATCAACGGGACCGGGAGCTGATGGGCGCTCTGCAGAACGAGATTCCGCTGGTGTCGACACCCTTTGCCCTCATCGGGCAATCGATCGACATGTCGGAAAAAGAAGTGATCAAGCGGACCGAGCGCCTCAAGCGCGAGGGCGCCATCGGCCATCTGGCGCCGATGTTCGATCCGCGAGCCATCGGCTACCGCTCGTGCCTGGTGGCCGCGCGCGTCGATGAAGATCGGATCGACGATGCCGCCGCGATCATCAACGCGCACCCCGGCGTCACGCAGAACTACCGGCGCAACAACGACTTCAATCTCTGGTTCACCATCGCCGTCGCGCCGACCTCGCAGCTCGGGCTGGAGCGCACCATCGAGATCCTCGGCGAAGAGTCGGAGTGCGAGACGGTCCGCGCGCTGCCCACCCTCAAGCAGTTCAAGAGCAGCGGCGACGCCGGCGACGAGTCGCACGACGACACCAAGCACGAGCCGCTCACGCCGCGCGAGATCGAGTGCGTGAAGCTCCTGCAGCGCGACCTGCCGCTGCAGCCGCGCCCCTTCGAGGCGCTGGCCAAGAACACCGGCGTGGCCGCCGACGAGCTGCTCGCCGCTGCCAAGTCGTTCCTCAAGCGCGGCGCCATGCGCCGCTTCTGCGCCGCGCCGCCGCGCAAGCCAGGTTTCGCCACCAGCGCCATGGGCGTGTGGGTGGTGCCGGCGGAGCGCGTCGAGGAGATCGGCGCGAAGATGTCCGAGCACCGCGGCGTCTCGCAGTGCTACCTCCGCCCGGTCTACCCCGACTGGCCGTACAACCTCTACACCATCGTGCACGGCCGCTCGGTCGACGAGTGCGAGTCGATCATCAACGACCTGGCCATCGACACCGGCCTCTCGGAGAAGCAGGCGCTCTACCCGACGCGCGAGTACAAGAAGGCGCGCATCAACCTGTTCGCCGCCGACGCGGACGATTGGGACGCCGCTCACGGCGCGAAGCGCGCCGCGAGCGCATCGGCCTAGTCGCTATTTAATGTTCTCGGGGAAGAGCGTGACCTTGCTGGTCATGCGCAGCTCGTTGGTCAGCTTGTTCACCGCCGTCATGATGTCCGACGCCTTCTGATTGAGAAGGAACTCGCGGACTCCGGAGCGGACGTCGGCGTACGGCATCGATCCCGCCGGCGCTTTCTCTTCCAGCATGATGATGTGGTAGCCGAACTTCGACTCCACGATGCCGCTCATCATCCCCGGCTGCAGGTGCCACGCGGCCTCTTCGAAGACCGGGTCGAGCGCACCCCTCGGCTGCCATCCGAGGTCGCCGCCGCTCGGCGCCGAGGCATCCTCGGAGAACTTGCGCGCGGCGTCGGCGAAGTAGATCAGGCGGAGGCGCGAGGCCGCGTCGGGGTCGGCGTTGCGCAGCTCCATGTGATGGCTCATCAGGTCGGCCGCCACGCCCTTGATCCGCTCCAGCGCCTGTTCCTTGGTCTTGGCGCCGGGGCCCTGCTGGACGGCGGTGATGATGATGTGGCGGACCTTGATGCGCTCCGGCTGCACGAACTCGTCCGGATGCTCGTCGTAGTACTTGCGGATGTCGGACTCGGAGACCATCGGCGCGGCGACGATGTCGCGGACGTAGCGGTCGAAGAGGGCCGACTCGCTGGCGGCGACCATGTCGGTGGCCACGTCGGGGCGCTTGTCGAAGCCGGTCTTGATCGCTTCCTGGATCACCAGGCGCTTGCGGAGATAGTTCTCGAGGAAGGCGGGCTTGCCGCCGGCCTGCGTGTACGACTCGCGCATCTGCACGCCGAGGTTGTTCCACATGTATTCGAGCTTCTCGGCGGTGATGACCTCGCCGTTCACCAGCGCGACCTGCTTCGGCGCGGGCGCGGGTGTGGACGTCGGCGCGGGCGCCTTCTGCTGCTGCGCCGCGAGGGGCAGCGCGAGCGCGGCAACCGACAGTACGAGCAAACGTTTCATCAAGAAATCCTCCAGACTGGATCAGACGACGCGGTGGGCAACAGGGTTACGGGAGGGACGCATTCCGGTGGAGATGACTGCGACACACCACCAGCCGCGGCGCGTTTGACGGGGTGATAGCCTTTGTGCATGAAACGTCGTCTCGCCAAGATCCAGATGCTGCAGCGGTCGCTGACTACGGCAGTGAGGTACGCCGAGGAGCTCGGATATCAAGTGGAGATTGAAGTATTGGACCACTTGAAATTGACCATCGCACGACGAGCAAACGACGAACTGGAGCTCTTCCGCGCGGCCGAGCGTCTCGCGGACACGCCGAGCAAGCCACCTTCCGAAGAATAACGTTGATCGCTCGGCCGCTCTACCAGGCGTGGAAAACGCGCAGCGCTGTCAAGAAGAATCTCCGTTTTCCGCAGCTCCGAGCGTTGAGTTGAACGCTTCTGCTAATCTGAGCCGACTTCCCAAAGCGACGAATCCGTCGATGCTGCTGAAAAACTGTGGAGGGGTTGCGGGGAACGCGGCACAGCGAGAACTCATGCCTACACTCGCTGCTCTTACATCCGAAAATGACTGTCGCCCAACTCGACGTCGCCCTCGACCGGCCGATGCCGCAGTCTCCCGATGCGGAGCGCGCCGTGCTCGGATCGATCCTGACGAACGCCAACGCGTTCTACAGGGTGATCGGCACCATCGGCGCCGAGGACTTCTTCAAGGATGCGCATCGGACGATTTTCAACGCCATGCGCAAGCTGGCGGAGGATAGCCGCGAGATCGACATCCTCACCGTCAAGGAAGAGCTGGCGAAGCACGGCGTGATGGAGCAGGCGGGCGGTGGGGCGTACGTCTCGTCACTTACGGAAGCGCCGCCCGACGTGGCCAACGTCGAGCGCTACGCCCACATCGTCAAGGAGAAGTCGACGCTGCGGCGGCTCATCGTCATGGGCAACAGCGTCATGCGCGCCGCTCTCGATACCCCCAGCGAGCCGACCGACGTCCTCTCCATCGCCGAAAAATCGCTGTACGAGATCGCCGAAGGCTCCATCGAGAAGGGCTTCGTCGCGCTCGACCGCATCACGCGCGCGAACATGTCGGCCATCGAGCAGCTGCAGCACGCCGGCAAACTCATCACCGGAATCCCCACCGGCTACGACCGCTTCAACGAGATGACCTCCGGGTTCCAGCCGCAGGACCTGATCATCATTGCCGCGAGACCGTCAATGGGGAAGACGTCCTTTATGATGAACATCGCCGAGGCCATCGCCATCCCCGATCGCAGCGGCCAGCCGCGCTCGCCGGCGCAGCGGCTCTACTCAGTCGGCGTCTTCTCGCTCGAGATGTCCAAGGAACAGATCGGACTGCGCATGCTCTCGTCGGAGTCGGGCGTGTCGAACCATCTCATTCGCGCCGGCATGCTGAGCGAGCGCAACTGGCGCGACCTCGCCGAGGCGTCGGCGCGGCTGGCCAAGGCGAAGATCTACATCGACGACACGCCGGGCATCGACATCATGGAGATGCGCGCCAAGGCCCGGCGCCTGAAGATGGAGGCCGGCCTCGACATGATCATGGTCGATTACCTCCAGCTGATGTCGGTGAAGGGCAAGATCGAGTCGCGCAACCAGGAGATCTCGCAGATCTCGCGCGGGCTGAAGGCGGTGGCCAAGGAGCTCAACTTGCCGCTGATCTCGCTGTCGCAGCTCTCGCGCCGCCCCGAACAGCGCACCGGTGACCACCGCCCGCAACTCTCCGACCTCCGCGAATCGGGCTCCATCGAGCAGGACGCCGACCTGGTGGCCTTCATTTACCGGGACGAGGTCTACAACAAGGACACCGAGGAGAAGGGGATCGCCGAGATCATCATCGGCAAGCAGCGCAACGGCCCCATCGGCGACTTCAAGCTCGTCTTCCGCAACGACATCACGAAGTTCTTCAACTACGAGCCGCAGCCGGGATACGGCGGCGGGGAGAACTGATCCGCCGGACTCAACCTTAGTTATTTTGAAATAGCCTAACCGCCGCGCCCGTTCCTTTTGCGCCGGCCGGGAGTGTTCTCCTGCCGGACTCCCAGGAACACACGATCTTCTGGAGGCCCGGCGTTGTCCGAAATCCCACGCAAACGAGTTCTGGTGGCTGACAGTGACGAGATCGTCGCCTTCATCGCGTCGCACATCCTCACCCGCTACGACTTCGCCGTCGATACCGTCGGGTCCGCCGAGGCCTTCCGCGCGCAAGGCAACAGTTATGACGCGGTGGTCGTCTCCGCCGGGCTTGCTGCCGAGCTGGGCCAGGACGACTTCGATGTCTCGCGCGCCATCGTGATCGGCGACGGCGTCGACGCGGCGAAAGCGTTCGCGCACCTGCGCAAGCCGCTGGAGCTAGACCTGCTGGTGACCACGGTCAGCGCCTGCGCCGGCCGAAGGTGATTTGACCGGCAGCCTCCGCGGCCTGAAGCTATGCGGATGAAATCCCTCCTGGCCGCCGCGCTTCTCCTCGCCGCCACCGCCGCCGACGCCTCGGTGCTGCGGCTGTCGGTCAACCAGATGATCCACCCGATCAGCGACGAGTTCATCGGGCGCGGGCTGGCGCAGGCGGAGCGGCTGCGCGACGACGCGGTGGTGCTGGAGATCAGCACCCCGGGCGGGCTGCTGGAGTCGACGCGCGACATCGTGGAAAAGATCATGACCTCGCGCGTGCCGGTGATCGTCTATGTCGCGCCGGCGGGGAGCCGCGCCGCGTCCGCGGGCTTCTTCATCCTGGAGTCGGCGGACATCGCCGCGATGGCGCCCGGCACGAACACCGGCGCCGCGCACCCGGTGATCCTCGGCGAAAAGATGGACGAGATCATGAAGACGAAGATGGAGAACGACGCGGCGGCGTTCATGCGGACCATCGCCGCGCGGCGCGCGCGGAACGTGGCGGTGGCGGAGAGCGCGGTGCGCGAGTCGAAGTCGTTCACCGAGCAGGAGGCGCTCAACCAGAAGCTGATCGACGTGGTGGCGGCCGACCTGCCGTCGCTGCTGCGCGCCATCGACGGCCGCACCATCCGCCGCTACAACGGCTCCACCGTCACGCTGAAGACCGCCGGCGCGCAGATCCGCAACTACGAGATGACGATCAAGGAGAAGGTGCTCTCGAAGCTGATGGATCCGAACATCGCCTTCCTCCTGCTGGTCCTCGGCGGGCTGGCGCTGATGGCGGAGTTCAACCATCCGGGCGCGGTGGTCCCCGGCGTCACCGGCCTCATCTCCATCCTGCTGGCACTCTTCGCGCTCAACCTGCTGCCGACACGCTTCGCCGCGCTGGCGCTGCTGCTGGCGGCGTTCGCGCTCTTCGCCCTGGAGGCGAAGTACGCCACGCACGGCATTCTCGGCATCGGAGGGATCATCTGCATGGTCTTCGGCGCGCTCTTCCTGGTGGATGGTCCGATTCCCGAGATGCGGGTGAACCTGGTCACGGCGCTCGCGGTGAGCATTCCGATCGGCGCCATCGCCGTATTTCTGACGACGATCGTGCTCCGCGCGCGACGGGCGCGGGTGACGACGGGACAGGAAGGGATGATCGGCGAGATCGGCGTGGCGCGCACCGCGCTCGGCCCCGACGGCAAGGTCTTCGTGCACGGCGAGCTGTGGAACGCCACCGCCCGCGCCGCCATCGCCGAGGGGGCGCGCGTGCGGGTGGCCGGCATCAGCGGGCTGCACCTGGTGGTGGAACCGGCGGATGTGGGAGCGGTTCTCCAACCGGTCGAGAGGACGGGTTAGAGAACCCGTCCCACATGTAGAATCGCTCCGTCCGAAATCCGGAGGTTGAGATGCCGAGCTTCTTCATCCTGATCGTTGCCTTCGTCTTCGCCATTTACCTGCTGAGCTCGATCAAGATCCTGCCCGAGTACGAGCGCGGCGTCATCTTCCGTCTCGGACGGCTGCTGCACGAGGCGAAGGGGCCGGGCATCTTCCTGGTCTTCGCGCCGGTGGACAAGATCGTGCGCATTTCGTTGCGGCAGGAGGCGTTCGAGGTACCGCCGCAGGACATCATCACGCGCGACAACGTCACGCTGAAGGTCAACGCGGTCGTCTTCCTGCGCGTGGTCGAGCCACGGCGCGCGGTGGTGGAAGTCTTCGACTACCGCTACCAGACCTCGCAGTTCGCGCAGACCACGCTCCGCTCGGTCCTGGGCGAGGTGGAGCTCGACGACCTGCTCGCGCACCGCGACCGCCTCAACGAGCGGATCCAGGCCATCCTCGACCAGCACACCGAGCCGTGGGGCGTGAAGGTGGTGAACGTCGAGGTCAAGCAGGTCGACCTGCCGGAGTCGATGCTGCGCGCCATGGCCAAGCAGGCCGAGGCGGAGCGCGAGAAGCGCGCGAAGCTGATTCACGCCGAAGGCGAATTCGCGGCGTCGCAGCGGCTGGCGGATGCGGCGAAGGTGCTCGCCACGCAGCCGGCCACGCTGCAGCTGCGCTACCTGCAGACGCTGACCGAGATCGGGGTGGAGAAGAACACCACGATCGTCTTCCCGCTGCCGATCGACATCATCGCGGGCCTGGCCAAGATCCTGAACAAGGAATGAACGATGTAGTGATGCTCGAGGCCGCGCTGTTCCAACTGCGGACCGGCGCGGAAGACGTCGACGCGATCTACGCACCGCAACTCGAGCTCTCGCTGAGCCTTCTCTCCAACGCCGTCGCCGCCGCGCGCGACGGGATCAACGCCGCGCGGGTGAACGACATGGAGTTCGCGCTGGCCGACCTCGGCGCGGCCATCGACGAGCTGCCGGCGGCGGACGCCGAGCGCCTCGCCGCGCCGCTCGAGATGATGCGCGACGACCTGGCGCGGCTGAAGGAGTCGGCCTCGCTCGATGCCGCGGTCGTCGCGCGGATCCGCGCGCTGCAGTCGCGGCTCCGCGAGCGCCGCGCCGCCATCGAGCGCCAGACGTACCGCGAGGGCGGCGACGACACACCGTTGCCCCATCCGCCCGACGAGCTGCGCGGCGACGCGCTCCCGTTGCGCGACACGCTCGCCGCCGCCGGCTTCGCCACCCCGGCGCTCGACACGCTGATCGAGGAGCCGGAGTCGCTGCGGTTTCACTCCATCAGCGAGATCGTGGACGAGCTGGACGTCATCGCGGGCTAGGGGCCCCTCATCCGCCGCTTCGCGGCACCTTCTCCCCGCAAAGCGGGGAGAAGGGCACTCGCCATGCGTGTCGCGAGTGTCCCTCGCCCCGCGAAGCGGGGAGAGGGTGGCCGAAGGCCGGGTGAGGGGGTTCCTACGGCGCTGTCCCCGAGGGGGCGTCCTTTGCGGTGTTCTCCGGCACTTTGAACCCGAGGTACGTGCCGGAGCTGATGCCCATCAGTCCGAGGAGCGTGGTGCTGAACTCCGGCATCGACAGGTTCTTGTAGACCGAGGCGACGAAGATGACGCCGAGGACCAGCGTCCAGATGAACATCTGGAAGCGGTGGAGGCTGATGCCGTCGCCGTCGCTGAGGACGTCGCGGACGAAGCCGCGCGAGGTCATCACCGGCACCGCGTCGCCGGTCTGCGTCTTGTTCTTGTCGATCATCGTCGCGCCGATGGCGGTGGCCGCGCCGATGCCGATCAACGCCAGCACCGACTCGGTGATGGTGTCCAGCTCGTCGTTGATCAGCCACATGAAGACGTACGCCACGATGACCAGCGCGAACCAGAAGACCATCTGGAACAGCGACAGCGAGTACGGCCGCTGGTGCGCCGGTACCGAGGTCACGCCGCTGCGGATGATGGCCGTGCGGCGGCAGAGCATGGCGACGAAGAAGATGAAGAGCGCCGCCAGCACCATGAAGAGGAAGAACCAGGCGCGCGGGACCGCCTCGAGCTTGAAGGCGTTGACGTCGGAGGGGATGGAGAACTGCGGATCGGAGCCGACGCTGATGCTCACGTCCTTGGCGTAGTGATGCGGGCTGCCGAGGAGCTTGTGCCACGCTACCTCGGAATCCTCGGTGCGGCGCAGCAGGTAGCGGACGTGGCCCGTGTTCTTGTCGCACGATTCCGGCTGCAGCCCCTTGATGGGCATGCCATTGATGAAGAGGATGATGCCCGAACAGTTGTCGTTCACTTGCTTCAGCAGCGCCGGGAAGTTCTGGACGTGGACCGAAAGGCGGTCGTCCAGTCCGGCGATGTTCTGATCGTCGTAGTAGGAATGCGCGTTGTACACGCGCGGGGGGCCGCCGTTGTCGGGAATGTACTTTTCCACGATGGTCGCGGATCCGGTCGCGGCGATGAGAAGCAAAAGGAGCGCGGTGAGGGTCGTTCGCATCAGAGCCTCCGTTCGTAGATCGTCCTGCCGTCGAAGATTGTGAAATCGACGCATGTCCTGTCTTCGGAAAGGATGACGAGGTCGGCGAGCAGGCCCGGCGCGATGCGGCCGATCTCGTGCTCGCGGAAGATGGCGTAGGCGTTGTTGACGGTGTAGCAGCGCAGCGCCTCGTCGAAGGTGACGCCGCGGCCGGCCGCCGCGGCGACGCCGGCCAGCGGGTCCAGCGGGGCCACCGGCCAGTCGGAGCCGAAGGTGACCGTCACGCCGGCGTCGAGCAGCGCGCGGAAGGCATACGCCCATCCGGCGCGCTCCGGCCCGATCCTCGACGTCATCCAGCGCCCGTCATCGACCGCGTGGTGCGGCTGCATGGAGGCGATCACGCCGGCGCGGGCGAAGCGCTGGATGAGCGACGGGCTGAGATGCTGCGCGTGCTCGATGCGGACGCGCCGCTCGCGCGCGCCGGACATCGACTCGTAGATCTTCAGCACCTCGTCGTTGGCGCGGTCGCCGATGGCGTGGACGGCGATCTGCAGGCCGCGGGCGGCCGCCTCGGCGACGGCGGCCTTCATCCGGCCGTCGGTCATCTCCGGCATGGTCAGGCCGCGATTGGTGGCGTCGTCGGTGTACGGCTTGAAGAAGGCGGCGGTGGACGAGCCGAGCGAGCCGTCGGCGAAGCCCTTCACGCCCGGCGCGGCGCCGGCGGCCTCGAAGATCGGGGCGAAGCAGGTCACGCGCGCGGTGAGGTCGAGGTCCCGGTAGACGGCGCCGTCGCTCAGCATGTCGCAGAAGGCGGTGACGCCGAAGCGCGCCGCCTCCTTCAGGCCGGCGCGCGCGGCGGCGACGCGCTCGTCGTGCGACGGCGGCGGGATGACCCGCTGCACGAAGACCTGCGCGGTGTCCTTGAGGATGCCGGTCGGCTCGCCGTGCGCGTCGCGCACGATGGTGCCGCCGGGCGGATCGGGCGTCTCGCGCGTCACGCCGGCGAGGCGCAGCGCCAGCGAGTTGGCCAGCGACATGTGGATGTCGAGCCGCGAGACGAAGACGGGGTGGTCAGGCGTCACGTCGTCGATGAGCTGGCGCGTGGGGAGCGCCGGCGGCGACCAGAGCGTCTGATCCCACGAGCCGCCGAGGATCCACTTGCCGGCGCGGAGCGCCGCGGCGTGCGCGGCGATGCGGCGCGCGAATTCGTGCGGCGTCGACGCGTCGCGCAGCTGCACGCGCGAGAGCTGCAGGCCGCCGTCGACGAAGTGGGTGTGGTTGTCGATAAAGCCGGGGACGACCATGCGGCCGCGAAGATCCATGAGCCGCGCGCTGAGGCCGGCGGGGGCCTCGCCGACGGCCACGATGCGGTTGCCGTCGATGGCGACGGCGTCCGCGAACGGACGCGCGGCGTCGCCTGTCCAGACCTTGCCGTTCGTCAGAAGAAACATGTGGGGTCAGACCCGGACGGATCTGACCCCACAGTGTAAAGGCAAACTACAGGCAGCCACTGACCTTGATCTTGCCGATGCGGGTGCTCCAGTTGAAGGACCCGTTGTTCTTGAGGTACTCGGTGGTGAAGTACATGGTGCAGTCGTCGGCGGGATCGACGCTCATCGCCGCGTAGTCGCCCCAGCGGGCGAGCGACGGGAGCTGCGAGCCGCGGGTGACCGGGGCGATGGCGGTCTCGCCGCCGAGGGTGCCGAGCGGGTCGCCGGGGGCGCGGCTGGAGAAGCGGATGTCGGGGGTGACGCTGCTGCTCGAGACGCTGTAGCCGACGATGAGGTTGCCCTGCTTGTCCATCGCCGCGGAGCTCATCCAGCGATAGAGCGAGTCGGGCTGATAGGTGCCCTGCTGGAAGACGGTCGGCGTGGTGCTGCCCGGGGTCCGGAACTCGTACCAGCGGACGCCGGTGACGCTGCCGCTGGTGACCGAGTGGGTGACCACGAGCGCGTCGTAGCCGGCGAACTGGCGCATGGCGAAGCGGTACATCAGGCGGTCGCCGAGCGAGTCGAGCTGCTGGCTGGTGCTCGGCTGCGGGATGCAGGTGCCGCCGCCGCACGCGCGGCTGTAGGCGGCGACGGCGACGTTGGTGCCGGCGCTGAGCGTGGAGTTCGCGCTGTTGGCGAAGTCGACGTGAAGCTTGCGGAAGGTCAGAGCGTTGGTGGTGGCGTTGACCACCCACTCATCGCGCAGGGTCACGCTCGCGGCGTAGCCCTTGTCGAGGTCCGCGGGCAGCAGGCTGGCGACGGTGGTCGAGAAGCACTGCTCCAGACCGGCCGGGTTGGTCCCGGCGCGCATCGCGGCGCCGTTCCAGGCGCAGACCCAGCCGCCGTTGAAGGTGCGGCCGCGCTTGAACATGTTGTAGGTGATGTAGTAGTTGCCGTCGGTGCCGACGCCGACCTTCGGGTAGTCGTTGAAGTTCGTGCCGTAGTTGAACTCGTACAGGTTGTACACGCCGGTGGCATCGTTGGTCTGGGAGACCGCGACGCACTGGCGGTAGCCGGAGTTCGCGCCCTGGCTGACCGCGAACTGCGTCAGGATCCAGCGCTGGTTCAGCTTGTCCCACTGCACGATCGGGTCGCCGTCGTTGTACTGGCGGCAGGGGCTGGTCGAGGGGAACGTGGACCAGAGCTGCTTGCCGAGGGTCGGGCCGGCGATGACCGCGCCGGTGGCGGTGTCGTAGACCGCGTAGGCCTCGTTGACCCACTGCACGTACTGCGAGGAGGCGCCGCTCACCACCGGGCCGCCCACGGCGCCGTTGGTGTCGGGAGGAGCCGCGTCGGGGGTGTAGCCGCCGCCCACGCCGACGCCGTCCCAGTTGTTGACGCTGGTGGTCGCCGCGGCGTTGATGGTCACGGCCTGACGGACTGGATCGGGAGCGCCCTGCGGCAGTCCATCCGGAACGTCGACCTTCTTCGGTTCGTTCTTCTCCTTCTTCTCTTTCTCGTTATTGCCGCGATCGATCGGAAGGTTCTTCAGAGCCTTCGAGCTTCCGAACTCGACGGCGTTGCTCACTTCGACCGGGCCCTGCTGGGCGAGCACGGGTACCGTGGTGAGGCAGGCGATGATGCACAGGGATACCAACGTTCTCTTGCTCAAATGATCTCCTCAATTATTGATGGATGGAACCGTGGACAAAGGTAAAGCAGGCTCATGTGAGCAAGCGGCCTGCCATCTGTTAAATGACTGAAAACAATACAAGGCAGACTCGCATGAGGGTCAGAAGCTGAGCATTGTGGCGGGTCAGGAAGCGATAGCGGGTCAGAATCCAGGCCTTCAATTAGGTCGCGGACCTTACTCATTAGGTTGCGGACCTTACTCATCAGGTCGCGGACCTCATCCATCAGGTCGCGGACCTCATTCATCAGGTCGCGGACCTTACTCATCAGGTCGCGGGTTCAGCCGTGCGAGAATCGCGGCGCCATGCTCGGCGTTGGCTCCCGCGTCGGTCCCTACGAGATCGTGTCGTTGCTCGGCGAAGGCGGGATGGGGCAGGTCTATCGCGGGCGCGACCCGCGGCTGGGACGCGACGTCGCCATCAAGGTCCTCCCCGCCGACTCCGCGGGCGACGCCGACGCGGTGGCGCGCTTCGAGCGCGAGGCGCGCGCCATCGCCTCGCTCTCGCATCCGAACATCCTGGCCATCTACGACGTCGGCCGGCAGAACGGCGCGATCTACGTCGTCACCGAGCTGCTCGACGGCCAGACGTTGCGCCGCCGCATCGAGACCGCGGCGGTCGGCTGGCGCAAGGCCGTGGAGATCGGCGCCGACATCGCCGAGGGCCTCGCCGCGGCGCACGCGCGCTCGGTCGTCCATCGCGACCTGAAGCCGGAGAACATCTTCGTCACCGCGGACGGGCGGGTGAAGATCCTCGACTTCGGCCTGGCGCAGACCGATCCGCTGCTGGAGGACCCCGGCACCGGCGACCTTCCGACCAAAAAGTTCCAGACCGATCCCGGCACGATCGTCGGCACCCTCGGCTACATGGCGCCTGAGCAGCTGAAGGGTGAGCTCGTCTCCCCCAGCGCCGACATCTTCGCCCTCGGCTGCATCCTCTTCGAGCTGGTGACGGCCAAGCGCCCGTTCCAGCGCACCTCGGGTGCCGCGACGATCGCCGCCATCCTGAAGGACGACCTCCCGACCGACGATCTGAGCGACGCGGCGCCGGTCGAGTTTCAGCGCGTGATCGAGGGCTGCGTGGAGAAGAATCCGCTGGAGCGCTTCCAGTCGGCGAAGGACCTCGCGCTGACGCTGCGCGCGCTCGGAAGCAGCTCCGCGGTGATGCCGGGCGACATCCTGAAGACGATCGCGCGCAAGTCGCGGCGGACGTCGAAGGCCATCGACTCGGTCGCCGTCCTGCCGTTCGAGAACGTCGGCAGCGATGCCGGCGCGGAGTACCTCTCCGAGGGAATCACCGAGGGGATCATCAACCGCCTGTCGCAGCTGCCGAAGCTGAAGGTGATGGCGCGCAGCACGGTCTTCCGGTTCAAGGGCCGGGGCGCCGACGCGCAGACGGTGGGGCGCGAGCTGCGCGTGCGCGGCGTGGTCACCGGGCGCGTGAAGTTCGTCGGCGACCGGCTGATCGTCAACGCCGAGCTGGCGGACGCCGGCGACGGCTCGCAGCTCTGGGGCGAGCAGTACAACCGCCCGCTCCACGACATCGTGGCGCTGCAGGAGGAGATCTCGCGCGAGATCGCCGACGCGTTGCGCCTGAAGCTGACCGGCGCGGAGAAGAAGCGCCTGAAGCGGAAGACGACCACCAACAGCGAGGCCTACCAGCTCTACCTCAAGGGCCGCCACCAGTGGAACAAGCGCACCGAGGAGAGCCTCAACCGCGGCATCGCCTTCTTCCGCGCGGCGATCGACGCCGACCCCACCTTCGCCGGCGCCTTCGCCGGCCTCGCCGACTGCTTCGTCACGCTGGCCACGAACATCCCGCTGCCGCCGCGCGAGGCGATGCCGAAGGCGAAGGCGGCGGCGGAGCGGGCCATCGAGATCGACCAGAACTTCGCCGAGGCGTGGGCCTCGCGCGCCGCGGTGCGGTGGTGGTTCGACTGGGACTGGCAGGGCGCCGAGGCGGACTACCTGCGCGCCATCGAGCTCAACCCGAACTACGCCACGGCGCACGACGGCTACGCCATGCTGCTCTGCGCGCGCGGGCGGTTCGGCGAGGCGATCGAGCAGCTGACGCGGGCGGCCGATCTCGACCCGCTGTCGCTGATCATCGCGGTGCACGCCGGCTGGCCGCACTACTTCGCGCGCGACTACGACGCGGCCATCCGCTGCTTCGACAAGGCGCTGGAGCTCGACGCGAGCTTCATCCCGGCGCACGGCTGGCGCGGCATGGCGCTGGGCCAGCAGAAGCGCTACACCGAGGCGCTGGCCGAATTCGAGCGCGCCCTGGCCGTCGACCGCATCCCCATCCTGCTGGCCATGCTGGCGCACGCGCACGCCATCGCCGGCCACCGCGCCGAGGCCGAGGCCACCCTCACCTCGCTGCGCTACGAGGCGCTCACGCGCTACATCTCCCCCTACGACATCGCCGTCATCTACGCCGGCCTCGGCGAGATCGACGCCGCGCAGAGCGAGCTGGCCAAAGCGCGCGAGGACCGGTCGGCGTGGATGGTTTTTTATGATGTGGATCCGAGGCTGGACGGGGTGCGAAAGTGCTGAGTACTGAGTGCTGAGTGATCCTGAGGACGGGTGGTGACTCAGCACTCAGCACTCAGCACTTTGATACTCTTTCCTCCATGTCCAGAAAAGACCTCCTGGCCAAAGTCATCGAACATGCCATCGTCGGCGTGGTCCGTGAGAATTCGGCGGAAGCGGCGGCGAAGGTCGCCGACGCCTACGCGAGCCACGGCATCCACATCATCGAGATCACGCTCACCACGCCCGACGCCTTCGAGCTGATCGCTCAGGTCGCCGCGAAATACCGGGGCGACGTCACCGTCGCCGCGGGCACGGTGCGCAACTCCAACGACGCCGCGGCCGCCCGCCGCGCCGGCGCGGAGCTGATCGTCTCGCCGCACACCAACGTGCAGGTCATCGAGTACGCGAACGAGAACGAGCTGCTCTCCATCGCCGGCGCCGCCACGCCCACCGAGATCATCCAGGCCTGGGAAGCCGGCTGCGACATCGTCAAGATCTTCCCCGCTTCGGCGCTGGGCGGTCCCGATTACATCCGCACCATCCGCGGCCCGATCCGCGACATCCCGATGCTCGCAGGCGGCCCGATCCCGCTCGACACCATCGAGTCGTACCTCGACGCCGGCTGCGTCGCCGTCAACCTCGGCATCTCGCTGGCCGTCCCCGACCTGGTGAAGACCGAGCAGTGGGACGAGATCGGGCGCCGCGCGCTGCTGGCGTCGTCGATCGTGCAGTCGCGCCGAGCCGAGCTCGAGCCCGATCCGACGTACGTGCACTGATCGTGGCCGACCTCGTCCAGAAGGCGTACCTCGTCCCGGGGCAGCCGCACATCTTCCTCGCGCCCGAGCGCAACGCCGGCTGGGCCTCGCTCAAGGCGAGCTACGAGGCGGCCGGCCGCGAGATCGAAACGTCCGGCGCGGAGCTGCTGCTCGTCTACTCGACCCAGTGGTTCTCCGTCATCGGGCATCTCTTCCAGACCGACCCCAAGCCGAAGTGGGTGCTGGTCGACCAGAACTGGTACGAGTTCGGCGAGATCCCGTACGAGTTCCGCATCGATCCCGCCTTCGGCGAGCTCTACGCGCGCACCTGCAAGGACCTCGGCATGCAGGCGGCGACGGTCAACTACCACGGCTTCCCGATGGATCCGGGGACGGTCATCGCGCTGAAGCTGCTCAACCCGAACAACGCCATTCCCGCGTCGGTCGTCTCGTGCAACATCTATGCGGAGCGCGACGAGACGCGCGCGCTCGGCCGCGCCGGCCGCGCCGCCATCGACCGCTACGGCAAGAAGACGATCGTGGTGGTGGTCAGCAACCTGTCGAACCGCTACGAGGTGGCGGAGATCGATCCGGCGAACGACCGCATCTCGTCCGCCAAGGACGACGAGTGGAATCGCAAGATCCTGGAGATGCTCGGCGAAGGGCGGCTGGAAGACGTGGCGCAGGTGGCGCGCGAGTTCGGCCGCGAGGCCAACGCGGACATGGGCTTCAAGGCCATCTGGTGGCTCGCCGCGCTGGCCGGCGAGCACAATCGCTACGACGGCCGCGTGCTCGACTACCAGCCGGTGTGGGGCACCGGCAACGCCGTCGTGGAGCTGACGCCGAACCCGAACAAGGAGCTCGACTTCGAGAAGGAGTTCGACGAGGGGCCGGTGGCGGCCGAGGTGACGGTGGAGTCGGGGACGGGCCTCGACACGCACAACGCCGCGGAGATCACGCTCACGTCGAATGCCGCGGCGCCCGTCGGCCCCTACCCGCACGCCCGCCGCGTCGGCGAGCTGCTCTTCCTCTCCGGCATCGGGCCGCGGCAGGCGGGCACGAACGCCATCCCCGACGGGATCGAGGCGCAGACGCGCGCCACGATCGCGAACATCAAGGCCATCCTCGAAGCGGCGGGGAGCTCGCTGGAGAAGGTGCTCGACGTGACGGTCTACCTCACCGACATGAAGCGCGACTTCGACCGCTTCAACAAGGTCTACGGCGAGTTCCTCGGCAAGGTGCAGCCGACGCGCACCACGGTCGGGGTGGACTCGCTGCCGACGCCGATCAGCGTGGAGATGAAGGTCATTGCCGCATGCTGAGCTCCCGTCGGGATGACGAGGGAGCGGCGTGCTGATCGACATCTCCCCGATCATCGATCCCACCATCCAGGTCTGGCCCGGCGACACGCCGTTCGTGCACACCGTCAACCTCGACATGAACGCCGGCGCGAACCTGACGCTGAGCGACATCCGCACCTCGGTGCACGTCGGCGCGCACGCCGACGCGCCGAGCCACTACGCCGCCGACGGCGCCGACATCGCCGCGCGCCGCCTCGACTTCTACCTCGGCCGCTGCGCGGTGGTGCACGTCGACGTCGCGCGCGGCGCGCGCATCCTGCCGTCGCACATCGCCGGCAAGATCTTCGACGCGCCGCGCGTGCTCTTCCGCACCGGCACCTTCCCCGATCACCGCAACTGGAACCACGATTTCGCCAGCCTCTCGCCGGAGCTGGTCGACGCCCTGCACGCGCGCGGCGCGGTGCTCATCGGCATCGACACGCCGTCGGTCGACCCGTTCGATTCGAAGGCGCTCGAGGCGCACAACGCCTTCCTGCGCAACGACATGGCCATCCTGGAAGGGCTGATCCTCGATGACGTGGCGGAAGGCGAGTACGAGCTGATCGCGCTGCCGCTGCGCATCCGCGGCGGCGACGCCAGCCCGGTGCGCGCGGTGCTACGGACGCTTTAGTTTGATCAACTCGCGTTCACCGCGCGCCGCTCGACCAGGTACGGCTCGAGCTGCTCGGCGGACATCGGCGCGCTGAAGAGGAAGCCCTGGATGACGTCGCAGCGCTGCTGGCGGAGAAATGCCAGCTGCTCCTCGGTCTCCACCCCCTCGGCCACCACCTTCAGGTCGAGGCTGTGGGCCATGGAGATGACCGCGCTGACGATGGCGGCGTCGCTGCGGTTGGTGGTCACGTCGCGGACGAACGACTGGTCGAGCTTGAGCGTGTCGATGGGGAAATTCTTCAGGTAGTTGAGCGACGAATACCCTGTACCAAAGTCGTCCATGCTGATGCGTACGCCGAGGTTCTTCAGCTCGCGCAGCGTCTGCATGGTCATCGCCGTGTTGTGCATGGCGTTGCTCTCGGTGATCTCCAGCTCGAGGGTCTGCGGGTCGATGCCCGTCTCGTCGAGGGCCTCGGCCACGGAGCTGACCAGGTCGAGCTGCTGGAACTGCCGCGCGGAGAGGTTCACCGACACGGTGAAGTCGGGATCGACGCGCTTCTGCCACTGCTGGATCTGCCGGCAGGCGGTCTGCAGCACCCACTTGCCGATGGGGATGATCAGCCCGGAGACTTCCGCGGTGGAGATGAACTGCGCCGGCTGGAGCAGCCCGAGCTCGGGATGCTGCCAGCGGATCAGCGCCTCCAGCCCGACGATGCGCTTGCTGGCCAGGTCGACCAGCGGCTGGTAGAAGAGCCTCAGCTCGCGCTGCGTCAGCGCCTTGCGCATCTGGTTCTCCAGCGCCAGCCGCTCCACCGCGGTGGCGTTCATGGCCGGAGCGTAGAGCTGGTAGGCGTCGCGCCCCTGCTCCTTGGCGCGGTACATGGCGGTGTCGGCGTTGCGCACCAGCGTCTCGGGATCGACGCCGTCGCTGGGGAAGATGCCGATGCCGACGCTGGCGGTGACGAAGAGCTCCTGGTCGCCGATCAGGAACGGCAGCTTCAGCGCGTCCATGATCTTCTGCGCGATCTTAGCCGCGTCCTCGATGTTCTCGATGCGCGGGATGAGCAGGGTGAACTCGTCGCCGCCGAAGCGCGCCACGGTGTCGCCCTCGCGCACGCTGCGGCGGATGCGCTCCGCGGCCGCCTTCAGTAGCGTGTCGCCGGCGTGGTGTCCGAGGGAGTCGTTGATGTCCTTGAAGCGATCGAGGTCGAGGAAGAAGACGGCCAGTTGCTGGCTCGTGCGCCGCACCTGCGCCAGCGCCACGATCAGGCGGTCCATGAACAGCGGCCGGTTGGGGAGGCCGGTGAGCGCGTCGTGGTAGGCGACGTGCGCGATCTCCACGGCGGCCAGCTCCGCCGCCTCGCGCTCGTCTTCCAGCAGGCAGGCGATCATCCCGATGCCGATGATCGACTGCAGCAGGAAGTCGACCGACGCCAGTCCCAGCATCGAGGTGACGGCGTAGACGAAGAAGGCCAGGGCGGCGACGGTGAAGCCGATGCCCGCGCGGCGCGTGCGTGCGGCGAGGAAGGCGGTGCCGGCGACGGCGTACGCCACGGCGATCACGCTCGCCGCGATGCGCGCGCGCAGCGGCTCCGCCAGCAGCAGCATCGTCGCGCCGGCCAGCACGACCCCGGCCAGGACGTATCGCGTCATCTGCAGCCGCGCCGGACGCCGCCGCACCAGCTCGTAGACGCCGAGCAGCAGCCAGGCGGCCTGGAGGATGCGGGCCGGCTCGACGACCAGCGGGACTCCCGCCCCCTCGGCGAGGTGGTAGACGGCCAGCGCCACCCAGCTCGCGGTCCAGTGCGCGAGGTACGACTTCCGGTACCGCCGGAAGAAGCCGAACAACAGCACGGCCACCACGGCGGCGCCGAGCGTCTGCGCCGCTGACGCGGCGAGCATCGCAATGCGGATTTTCGAAATCAACTTTGGACCCAGTTGAACCGCCGGTGATTGTGCTCGCCGGAGGCATTCATTGCAAAGTCAGTGAATGACCTTATATCCCTCGGCCAATCGGCGCGCCGCGGGCGCGTAACTGAATTCATCAGACCTTTCATACGCACGGCGGCGCAGCGCGGCTGTGTCTCCACGGAGAACATTCGCTACTTGGAGGGCCAGCGCGGCAGGATTTCCTTCCGGCGCAACACAGAGCGGGGCCAAGTCGCCCAGGATGGCCTCCATTCCGGGGAGCGGATAGGTGACCGGAACGACACCGCAGCCCATCGCCTCGATCACGGCGCGATGCCCTTCGTCGGAGCCGGCCGCGGTGAAGAGGAGGACGTCGGCGGCGCGGTAGTGCTCCGCCAGGTCGTCCTCGTGATAGCCGGCCCAGATGACGCCGTCCGTCACGCCGAGCGCCGCCGCGTGCCGCTCCAGCGCCGCGCGGTGCTCGCCATGGCCGATGATCATCAGCCGCACGCCGCTGGCCGTTTGCCGCAGCGCGGCGAAGGTCTCCAGCACCGCTTCGAAGCCGCGGCCGGGCGAGAGCTTGCCGATGGCGACGAGCAGCCGCTCCTCCGTCGCGACGCCGTAGCGCGCGCGCACGTCCGCGCCCTCGGGGAGGAACTGCCGCTGGTCGAGCGGCGGCGGCGTCCAGACCGCGGCGCGTCCGTGGAGCGCCGGCGCATCGAGGAAGACCGGATTGATGACGAAGAGCGCCTCGGTACGTTTGAGCAGCGACCGCGTGAACGGGTCCGACCGCAGCACGCGCCGCGCGTGGAAGGTGCGCGCCATCCGCACCCGCGGCACGTTGCGCGCGGCGAAACGCGCCAGCCAGTGGTCGTAGGTCAGGTGCGCGTGGATGACGTCGAAATGATGATGTTCGACGAGGCGCTCGATCGCCTCCAGGCTGCGGACGAAGGCGCGCGGGTTCTGCGCCCTGGCGATGATGGGGTGCGCGAAATCGACGCGCGCCAGCTTCGCCTGCAGCTTGTAGCCGCCGACGTACGCGTAGTGCGCGTCGACGCCGGCGTGGCGCAGCGCTTCCACTTCCGCGAATGCCGGCGCCGCCGCGCCGGTCCAGCGATTGGCCGAGGCGAGGTGAAGGACCTTCATGCGGGCGTGATGCTACACTTCGCGCCGTTCATGGCCGTCGACGCAGAGCTGCTCGAGATCCTCGCTTGCCCCATCTGCAAGGTGGAAGTGAAGACCGTCCCGCTGGCCGAAGCGCGCCGCACCGCGGTGCGCGACAAGTTCCGCGACAAGTTCCGCGGCGAGGAGCCGGTGGTCGAGGACGGCCTGCAGTGCGTCAAGTGCCGCCGCATCTACCCGATCGTCAGCGACATCCCGGTCATGCTGGTCGATGAAGCGTTTGAGGAGGGGTAAGTGCTGAGTACTGAGTGCTGAGTGCTGAGTCTCGACAGCTTCGGCGGGCGGGACTCAGCACTCAGCACTCAGCACTCGGTACTCCGCGCCGTGAACGTCGCCGCGCGCCTCCGACTCCCACAAGACACGCCCAAACCCCTCGTCGTAGCGACGATCGCGTATCTGGGTCACCTCCTCTTCGCTCCCTTCGCTTTCTCCTCCGAGATCTTCGTCCTTCTGTTCTCCTTCGCCGTCCTGATCGCCCTCAAGCGGCGCGACATCCGGGTCTCGTATCACATCCTCTGGTTCCCGCTGATCCTGTACGGCGTCGCCTCATCGGTCTCCGCGCTGGCCTCGGAACGCTCCACGCACCTGTGGGGCGACAGCGTGGTCTGGTGGAAGATGTCGCTCTTCGCCGGGGCGCTGATGCTCTTCCGCGCCGTACCGCGCAGCCGCACGCTGGCCGAGCGCATGTTCCTCTTCTTCGGCTTCGGCACCGGCGTGGTGGTCATCTTCCAGTACTACGCCCTCGGGCTGCGCGATCTCGAGCACCGCGTCACCTGGCCGGCGTCGCACGTCATGACGCTGTCGGGGATGCTGGCCGCCGCGTCGGCCTACGCGCTCGCGCTCTGGCTGCACGACCTGCGCAACCCGTATCTGGCGGCGACGACCATCCTCTCGTCGTTCGGCATCCTGATCACCTTCACCCGCAGCGCCTGGATCGGGTGGGTGGCGGCGGTGCTGGTGCTGATCCTGATGAAGCGGCCGCGGGCGATGGCCTGGGCGGTGCCGGTGGCGCTGGTGGTCCTCAGTTTCGCGCCGCTGCCGTTCTTCGGCCGGCTGATCTCGACCTTCGACACCCGCCAGTCATCCAACCTCGACCGGATCCGAATGTTCGAGGCCGGCGTGGAGATCATCAAGGACTACCCGGTCCTCGGCGTCGGGCCGGCGAACATCAAGGAGGTCTACCCGCTCTACCGCAAGCACGACGCGCCGCGATTCCGTATCCCTCATCTTCACAACAACTTAGTGCAGTTGTGGGCGGAGCGTGGCGTGCTGGCGCTGGTCGCCTACGTCATGCTGATCGCGGTCTTCGTGGCCGACTGCCTCCGCGCCCGCCCGGGGCCGCACCCCGAGGCGGGGATCGCGGTGGCGGTGGCGCTCACCGCGGCCGGCTTCTTCGAGTTCAACTTCGGCGACACCGAGGTCTTCTGGGTGCTGCTCGACGTCATGGCTCTGGTCGTTGCCGCGAATGAACTCCGGCCGGCCGGTGTTGCCCCCGACCGTCCGTAACCTTTCCCCCATGGCTGCGTCAGACGAGAGGAACAAGCAGGAGATGAAGCACCTGAGTGATCAGGAGCTAATGCGCCTCATTCAGGCGGGTGATTTCTCTCCTGCCTCCGAGATTTACGACCGGTACAGCAGCCGGATCTACAACTTCGCCTATCGATTCTTGAGGAACAGCGAAGCTGCGGAAGACGCGACCCAGGAAGTCTTTGTCAAGATGCTCAAACACGCGAGCCAGTTTCATGGCGACGCAAAACTGTCGACCTGGCTTTTCTCGATCACGGCCAACTGGTGCCGGGACTACCTGAGAAAAGCGGACAACAAGGCGAAGGAAGCGGAAGAGGTTCTCTACACGCTCCCAACGTCCGCCGAGGATGCGCCCGACCGCAATCTGGAGCGCCGTCAGGACGAGGCGATGGTGCAGCGGGCGCTGTCGGCGCTCACGCCCGAACAGCGCGAGGCGATCCTGCTCTCCCGCTACCAGGGGCTCTCGTACGCCGAGATCGCGCAGATCTCGGGGTGTTCGGAGGGGGCGGTGAAGACGCGCGTGTTCCGGGCCATGGAGACGTTGAAGAAAGCGCTCGCGGGCGATCCCCGCGGAGGTGACCGATGTCTGAATGCGATTTCATGAGGGAAAGCATGCCGATGCTGCTGACCGAGTCTCTCGACCCGGTCCGGCGCGAGCATACCCACCAGCACATCGAGCATTGCACGGCGTGCAGTGACGACTGGACCGCGTATCAGGAGACCTGGCGGGTGCTCGAGGAGCTGCCGGTGGTGGAAGTGCCGGCGCGGGTCAAGGACCGCTTCCTGGCGCAGATCGCGCCTCCGGCGACGCTGCCGTCGAACGTCGTCCCGTTCACGCGCCGCCCGGCGCTGAAGTGGATCGCGCAGGCCGCCGCGGTGGTCGTCATCGCCGGCGGGTCGTACTTCACCGGCCACCGCACCAAGCCGGTGGAGATCCAGCGGACTCCCGCGCAGGTCACGAGCGTCACGCCGATCGGCGCGCCGCAGTCGCAGTTCTCCATCGCCGAGTCGCGCGTGCTGCCGGCCAGCCTGATCAACCCGAACATCGAAGGACGCCCGGACATCGAGAACGTGCAGTTCGAGCGCGCCTCGACCAACGACGAGCAGATCACGCTGGCCTTCGACATCACCTCGCGCGTCACCGTCACCGGCCGCCCGACCGACAAGAGCATGGTGCGCCTGATGCGCTACGTGCTCGAGAACGAAGACCGCCTCGGGCCGTCGCGCTCGCGGGCCATCGACTGGGTGAAGACCACCTACTCCCGTCCCGGCAACGCCGACCCGGAGATCGCCACCGCGCTGGCCAACGTGCTGCGCAACGACGAGCACCAGGGCGTGCGCATCAAGGCGGTGGAGACGCTCAAGACGCTGCAGCCGAGCGTCGGCGTGTCGGCCGCCGACACCCGCGACGCGCTGATCGAGGCGCTGAAGAGCGATCCCAATCCGGCCGTGCGCATCAAGGCGGTCGAGGCGCTGGCCAACCTGGCGCGCACCGGCGCGCCGCTCGACACCGAAACCCTCAACACGCTCCGGCTCAAGGCCGGACAGGATGATGAAAACGTCTACGTCCGCATGAAGGCGGCGGAAGCGCTGAGCAACGTCAAGCCCTGATGAGAATTCGAGCCCTAACCGCAGTCCTCGCGACGTTCGCCTCCGCGGCGGCGTTCGCCGCAGTGTCGGTGGACAACGCCACGCGCGAGCTGCCGATCGACCCCACCGGCACGGTGCTGGTCAGCAACGCCTACGGCAGCATCGACGTCGTCGGCACCGACGAGAACAAGGTGTCCGTCACCGTCCAGCGGATCATCAACGGCGCCGATGACGCGGCCGTCGCCGCCGGCAAGGACTCCATCGACACCCTCTTCGAGGGCGACCCGCGCGTCCGGCTGATCAAGACCATCTATCCCAGCGTGCGCGATCCGCGCTGGTCGGCCATCGTGAACTGCACCATCCGCGTACCGCGCACCGTCAGTGTGAAGATCGTCGGCGGCGCCATGGACCACATCCGCGTCGCGCAGATCCTCGGCAACGTGACCATCAACGCCTTCAGCGGCACCATCATCCTGTCGAACGTCGGCGGGGCCTCGGCGGTCGATACCGTCAACGGCCGCGTCATCTTCGATTACCCGCAGCGCCCCACGGCGAATGTTCGGGTGCACGCCGTCAACGCCGACATCGACGTCTACGCGCCGCGCGACTCCGCCTTTCAGTGGGTGGCGGAGACGCTGACCGGCGAGCTGCTGTCGACCTTCGACATCCGCGGCCTCTTCACCGGCAACATTTACAAAGGCCACGCGAACAGCGCGGGCGGCCCGACCCTGACCACTTCCTCGCTGGCCGGACGCGTCTCGCTGCTGGCCAAGGGAACGCCGCCGACGCAGGCGCGCCGCTTCGCGCAGACCGTCCGCAGCAACGAGCGCGGCGGCGGGGCCATGCCGGCGACACGAAAGATCCAGATCCCGTTCATCTACCAGCAGTTGTGGGGCTTCGAGGCCAACGTGGCCGACGTCGCGGTCGGCGAGATCCACGGCAGCGCGCACATCGAGACCGGCGCGGGCGAGGTGGACATCGGCGTGGTCTGGGGCAACCTCATCGTCAACTCCGGCGGCGGGCCGCTCAAGTTCGGCGACCTGCTCAAGCCGGTCGACGTCCACACCGACGCCGGCGACGTGACCATCCGCGTGGCGCGGCAGGGCGGCAGCGCCTCGACCGACGGCGGCATCATCCGCGTGCTCTACGCCGGCGGACCGATGACGCTCCGCTCCGGCGGCGGCGACATCGTCGTCCAGCAGACCGCCGCGCCGATCGACGCCGTCACCACCTCGGGCGACATCAGCCTCACCGTCAGCCCGACGGTGAAGACGCAGAAGATGACCGCGAAGACCTCCCAGGGCAACGTGGCCCTCGTGGTCAGCCCGACCTTCGCCGCCGACATCGACGCGCTGGTCATCACCGGCGACGCCGACGCGAACACCATCCGCTCCGACTTCAACCTCACCATCCGCCGCGAGGCGTACAACGGGAAGACGCGCATCCGCGCCACCGGGAAGATCAACGGCGGCGGCGAGCGCATCGAACTGGTCGCCGAGGACGGGAGCATCAACATCTCGTCGCAGGTGATCGCGCCGATGGTGATCTCGAACCCGCGGCAGTAGGGGGCGGCCCCTCACCCGGCCTTCGGCCACCCTCTCCCCGCTGACGCGGGGCGAGGGGCGCTCGATTGACGCGAAGCGGCGGATGAGGGGGATTTCCCGCGCATGGTCCCTCTAATCTCCCGCCATGAGGTACTTCTACGATCGCGAGACGGACGTCGTCTCCTTCACGCTGTCGGAAGCATTCGACTGGGGTGGCTCGGAAGACCTCCACGGTGGCGCGATGACGGTGTACCTCGACCGGAGACGCCGGCCGTTCGCGCTGGAAGTGCGCGGCGCGTCGATGCTCGTCAACACCTTCGGCCTGATGCCGATGGAGGAGATGGCGATCACGCACGACGAGATCTCGCGGCGGATGTCGTGGAGCGATCCCGGCCGCCAGGCGTGGAGCGCGGTGGTCCGGCGGATGCTGGTGCCGCAGTACGCCGGCGTGCGGCGGGTGTCCGCGGTGGTGGCGCAATGAGCGATCCGCGCGTGCTCGACGACCAGATCTTGCAGCGGACGCTTATGACTTGTTCGCCGAGCGGCGCCGGCGCGCGTGCAGGCGGTCGATCAGCTTCGTCGTCGAACGGATCTGCTCGAGGATCTTCTCCTCGAGACCGGCGCCCTTCATCTTGAAGCTCTTCGCCTTGCGGAAGACCTGGCGCGCGCGCTCCTTCTGACCGCTCTCCAGCAGCGCCATGCCGAGGTGCATCAGGTTCGTGGCAGTGGGACCGAGGTCGGCCGACTTGGAGAGGAAGTCGACGGCGTTGAGGAAGTCACGGCGCTTGAAGTAGACCCATCCGAGGGCGGCGAGCGGGAACTGTTTGAGCTCCTTCGGCGAGTAGCGCAGCGCGAGCTGCGCGCTCTCCAGCGCCTCGTCGAGGTTCTCCTCCATCTCCGCCAGGTTGTATGCCTTCTCGTAGTAGGCGATCGACTTGGCGTAGTTGGACGAGTAGTCGCGCAGCATCTCTTCCAGCGCGCGGTTGGCTTCCTTGAAGTTTCCCTCGGCGCGGAGGGCCTCGACCAGTGTGGTGTACGCGGCGGCGGCGACCACCTCGCTCGGGCGATCTCTGAGCACGCGCCGCGCGGCGGCGATCGCTTCGGTGTTCATCTCGAGGTGCGAGCAGAGCAGCGCGTACGGCATCAGGATGCTGACGTTGTCGGGGTCGACCTGCGAGGCGCGGCGGTAGTAATCGAGCGCCTCGATGTAGTTGCCCGCGGTGGCGAAGGCCTCGGCCTGCTTGAACTCCTCGGCGGCCGGCGAGCCTTCGAGCGGCGCGTGCGCGGAGATGCCCTCGTAGATCTTGACCGCCTGCTGGTACTCGATCTTGTTGGGGTTCAGCTCCAGCGCTTCCTGGAAGCAGTCGATGGCCTTGCGGTTCCAGTTGCGGTCGAGGAAGCAGAGGCCGAGGTGGTAGATCGCTTCTTCGTATTCGGGGTCAAGCTTGATCGCGCTCTGGAAGGAGCGGATGGCGCGCTCGAGCTGCCCCTTGTCGTAGAAGATCGTGCCGAGGAGGAAGTGCGCCTGCGGCAGCTGCTCGATCTGGATGGCCTTCTCCAGGAACTTCTGGGCGCGGAGCAGCTTCCCCTTGCGCGCGTAGATGGCGCCGAGGGAAAAGTACGGAAGGAACGACTCCTGCGAGATCTGGATGGCGCGGCGCAGCCAGCGCTCGGCGCCCTTGAGGTCCTGCCGCTCGTGGAGGAGCACGCCGTAGAAGACGGCGGCGTCAAAGTGGTCGGGCTGCACGTCGAGGGTGCGCTCGAGGTAGTGCTTGGCGCGGTCGAGATTGCCGTCGTTGAAGAACATCTCGCCGAGGAAGAAGGAGAGCTCGTAGTTGTCGCGGTCGAGCTTGAAGGCTTCCTCGAGCGCCTTGATGCCGCGATCGGGCTCGAAGGCGTCGATGGCCGCCTCGGCCTCGGTCAGCAGCTGCAGGAAGCGCTCGCGTTTTTCGCCGCGGAAGAGCGAGGCGATGCGGTCCTTCCGCTCGATGTAGCGCTGCTTCTTCTCCAGCGCGAGCATCTGCTCGCCCATCTTCGATTCCCACAGCTCGACCAGCTCGTCGGAGGAGATGACGTTTTTCTTCTCCAGCAGCTCCTTGGTGGAGAGGAGGCCGGTCTGGTTGATGAAGATGGCGCGTTCGTGCTTCTGCACGGCATCGACCACGCTGCGTAGAGTCTCCGCGGCGCGCTTGACGATCTCTTCCAGGCCGGAAACGCGCTCCAGGAGGTGCTCGTCGAGGGAAAGGTCGCCTTCCTCCTCGTACTCCTCGACGTCGTCCTCCTCGAAACTGGTGAGGCCGGAGAGGACCAGGAGCTTGTTCTGGCAGCGGAAGCAGAACTCCCGCTCGTCTTCGTTATAGGCGCTGCAGCTTTGACAGAGCATTTTGGTTTCGGGATTAGAACAGCGAAACGGCAGTGCTGTCATCCCGCCCGGTAATCGTAGAATCCCCGTCCGCTTTTCTTCCCCAGCCAGCCCGCGTCGACCATTTTCACCAGCAGCGGACAGGGACGGTATTTCGGGTCGCCGAAGCCGTCTTCCAGCACGCGGAGGATGGCCAGGCAGACGTCGAGACCGATGAAATCGGCCAGCGCGAGCGGGCCCATCGGGTGGTTCATGCCGAGCTTCATCACGCCGTCGATCGCTTTCGCCGTGGCCACGCCCTCGTACAGCGCGAAGATGGCCTCGTTGATCATCGGCATCAGCACGCGGTTGGAGACGAAGCCGGGGTAGTCGTTCACCTCGATGGGGGTCTTCCCCATCTGCTTCGCTAGTGACTCGACGCGCTGATACGTGTCATCGGAGGTGGCAATGCCGCGGATGACCTCGACCAGCGTCATCACCGGCACGGGATTCATGAAGTGCATGCCGATGACTTTGTCGGGCCGCTTCGTGATCGCGGCAATCTTCGTGATGGATATGGACGAGGTATTACTGGCAAGAATGGTCTCGGGCGGGGCGATGGCGTCGAGCCTGGCGAAGAGATCGAGCTTGGCCTGCAGGTTCTCGATGATGGCCTCGACGACGATGTCGGCGGCGCCGAGCTGCGCGACGTCGGTGGCCGTCCGGATCCGGCCGAGGACGGCGTCCTTCTCCTCGGCGGTCATCTTGCCCTTGTCCACGCCGCGCTGGAGGTTGCCGGAGATGGTCTTCAGCGCGCGCTGCAGCAGCTCATCGCCGACGTCGATCAGCGTGACGTCGAATCCGGCCGCGGCTGCGGTGTGCGCGATGCCGTTGCCCATGGTCCCTGCGCCGATGACGACGAATGCGGTCATGCGGAGACGCTATCACGTTGCCGCGCGGCATTCGGCGGGCGTAAGATCGGCGGTCCGATGGCCCAGAAATGTTTCATGTGCGGGACGGCAATCGCGGGGGGAATCCTCTGCGAGAAGTGCGACAAGCCGCGTAAGAAGTCGGGTGAGCAGCGGCCGCTGCCGGGCGAGCAGCGAGCGTCGAGCAGCGAGCAGGCGTCCGGAACCAGCAAGGCCGCGACGGCCCCTGCCATCGAACCCGAGGAGTTCCCCAAGGCGCCGGTGCTGCAGTTCCCGGTCGAGTCGGCGTCGCCCGCGATCACCAGCGTGGCCAACGTTCTGATCGCCGGCGGCGTGGCGGGCATCGTGGTCGGCCCCGACCGCTCGGTGAAGTTCGTCACCGACGAGGCGAAGAAGCTCTTCGGTGTGGCGCAGGCGGACCTCGCCTCGGTGCGCCAGATCGAGACCATCAGCGGCGCGCGCATCGGCGAGCTGGCCGTCCCCGCCTCCGCCGCGCTGCGCATCGGCGACCGCAACATCCTCTTCACGCTGGTGCCGATCTCCGGCGGCGCGAGCGGCGCGGTGCTGGTGTTCCGCGAAGCGGAGCCGATGAGCGCGTCGCACGCGTCGTTCGTGGCGTTCGTTCGCGAAACCGTTTTCGCGCCGCTGCGCGCGCTGCGCGACGCCATGGGCGCCGCCAGCGGCCACCCGCTCTTCAGCGACGGCGCGGCGACCATCGACCAGATCCTCTCCTCGCTGGAGATGGCGCCCGAGGTGAAGGACGAGCCGGCGAAGCGGCACCCGAAAGTGACGGAGATCATCCAGGGCATCGCCGATCATTTCCGCTCGTTCGCGGAACTGAAAGGGATCAACCTGCAGGTCGACGTCCCCGAGTTGCAGGAGCGCTTCACAGCGGTCGAGGGGCTGCGCGAGTCGCTCAACGTGCTGATGGACAACTCGCTGCACTACGTGCCGCCCGGCGGGCAGGTGGTGATCGGCGTGCGGTGGATGGAGCACAAGGGCAAGCCGCTGCTGCTCTTCTTCGTCATGGACAACGGGCCGGTGGTGCCGGAGCCGCTGCGCCAGGCGATCTTCGAGCCGGGCTTCGCCTGGAACCCGTCGTCGCCGGAGCGGACCGGCCGCAGCCTGTTCAAGGTGCGCGAGTTCGCGGTGGCGAACGACGGCTCGGTGTGGGCGGAGTCGAAGAGCGGCAAGGCCTGCACCTTCTTCCTCCGCGTGCGGCCCGACTCGGGACGCTAAAAGCCGGGAGGCGGCGGCGGGTGGCCGTCGCGCGGCGGCGGCATGAAGCGCATCCGCATCTGCATCTTGTGGAACTTCTCGCGTTGCTCGGGCGTGAGGAGCGCGTCGACTTCGCGGTTGGCCGCCTCGATCTCTTCGCGCATGCGCGGCCGCAGCCCCTCGGAGATCTCCTGCATCCGCCGGTGATGGTGCTGCATGATCTGCTCGACCTTCTGGTGCTGCTGCGGGGTGAGGCGCAACTCGTCGTCGAGATGCTCGATGATGCGGCGCTGGATGTACTCGCCGTGCATGCGGCGCATCGGTCCGTGGAAGAGCGAGTAGACGCGGCCGCCGGCGAAGCCGATCAGCGCTCCGGCGACGAAGGCGATCGCCACCAGCAGGATGGCGGTCCTGCGTGTGCTATTGCCCGAGGGTGTAGGTGTTTCCATCGACTGAGATCTCGACCGCGTCGGTGCTCATGGCCGCATCGAGCGTCACCGGCTGCTGCTGATTGCGCTCGTACCACTGCACGCTGAGCGTGGCCACCAGGGCGAGCGTGGCGAGCGACACGGCGACCGGGCGGAACCAGCGCGCCAGCAGCTGCGCGACGGTCGGCTCGGCGGCGACGCGCTCCCGCACGCGCGCGGCGAGGCGCGTCAGCGCGACGTCGTCCGCCTCGTAGCGGAGCGGCCGCGCGTCGTCGCGGAGGCGCTCGAAGAATTGCTCGTCAGTCATACAGATCCGCCAGCTTCTCCATCAGTTTGCCGCGCGCGATCGAGAGATGCGAGCGCACCGTTCCCTCGGTCAGCCCCATCATCCTCGCGATCTCGCCGTGCTCGAACTGCTCGACCAGCGAGAGCCGGGCGACGATGCGCTGCATCCCCGGCAGCGACTCGATGGCGTCGTCGATCCGGCGCGACAGCTCGTTGGCCATGGCCGGAAGGTCGGCGCGGTCGCGCCGCGCGGCCGGCTCCGCCTCGCTGATCTCCTCGTGGCGGAAGCGCGTGCGGTGCTTCAGCGCGTCGAGGGAGAGGTTGGTCACGATGCGATAGATCCATGGTCCGAATGGCTCGCCGCTCCGGAAGCGGCCGATGGTCTGAAAGGCCTTGACGAACGCCTCCTGCGCCAGATCCTCCGCGTCGGTGGCGTTGCGGACGATGCCCCAGGCGATGGAGACGACGCGCTTCATGTATTTTGACACGAGGACGTCGTACGACCCGGCGTCGCCGTTCTTCACCGCATCGATCGCGCGTCTCTCGATCGGATCGTCGCTCGCCGTGATGCTCGCCTCGTCCTGCACCGCGAAGATTAGACGATCGAGCACGAGGGGCCCGTTGACGAGCCCCCCGTAGATTGTTGCCGCGTAGGTCATCGCATTACTGCTCGGAACGACGCTCGAAGCGCGACGCGTGCTCGGCCAGCTTCTCGGCGAGCTTGGCGCGCTGGTCGGCGGTGAGGACGTTGAGGGCCTTCGACGCCGCGTTCAGCGCGTTGATCTTCAGCGTGTGCTCCGCCGCTTCCTGCTTGGCCAGCTCGGCCTGCGCGCCGGCGACGTCGTTCGGGTTGGCCAGCAGCTTCTCGGCCACGCCCTTCACGCTGCCGCGCAGCTGCTCGTGCAGCGCGGAGTTCTGCGCGTGGAGGTCCTTGAAGATGGCCTTGATGTCGGTGACCTGCTGGTCGCTGAGGCCGAGGACTTCCTTGGCGTGCTCGAGATGGCCGAGCATCATGATGGCGCCGAATTCGCCGCCGCCGGGACCCATGTGCCCGCCCGGACCGCCCGGCCCGCCGTGGCGCATGTGCTGCGAGTAGGCGAACGGCACGACGGTCATAGCGACCAGCGCCGCCGCGGCGATGATGATCAGGGAACGTTTCTTCATGTCTTTGATCCTCCTGCGTTTGCTGCACGGGGTACGAGCGCGGCGGCCAAACGTTGAACGGTATAATCGCCGCCAGTTCGTCTTCGAAATGCGCTTCCTCTTCGCCGCCATCCTGCTCGCGTCGGCGGGCAGCGGGGTCGTTCTCGCCCAGCCGTTGACCTGCCCCGCCGTCTCGACCGCCACCGGGCGGCCGTGCGACACGTTCCACTACCACGTGCTGATGTACCGGCCGGACACCAAGGCGTTCGTGGAGGTCTTCGGCATCAACCAGTTCGCGTCGCAGGCGGCCTGCGATCGCGCGCGCGACGCGCAGTTCGCGCGGACCATGGCTGTGGTCGACTTCTTCCGCTCGCGCGGCGATCAGCAGTGGCAGCCCGACCGCGTCGGGCCGTGCCACTGCGACATGACCGTCGAGCGCACCAGCCCGAACTACCTCTCCGACGCGCAGCGCACCGCGCAGCTCAAGACGGCTGAAGAGGTCCGCCAGCGCGTGCGCGAGCGCCTGCTCGACCGCGATGTGCCGTCGGATGCGGAGCTGGTCCGCGCGCTCGTCCCGCAGCCGTCCGCCAATCCGCTGATCAGCGGACCGAAGCTCGTGCCGATGCCGCAGCGGCCGGCGACGGCGGAGGTGACGCGCCCGGCGGCCGACCTGAAGATGACGAAGGCGGCGGACCTGAGCGCGCCCGCGCCGGCGGCGGAGGATCTTCCGCTCGCCGACGTTCCCGCTGGAGCGGCGGGCATCAGTCCGCCGGAACCGGTTCCAGCGCCTGCACCGGCACCCACACCCGCGCCGGTCGACGGCGGGCTGAAGCCCGCCGCTCCACCAGAACCCGCGCCCGCGCCGATGCCGGTGCAGACGCAGGAAGTCGCCCCCGAGGAGCCGCCGCTCGAAGACGCGGCGGAGGCGTTCGTCAGCTACGAGAACCAGCGCATCCAGAACGTCCTCGTCGCCGCTGGCGGGATGACCGACGAGGCGGCGCGCACGAAGGTACTCGAGGCGAGCGGCCAGCGCATCCAGCTGCTGTCGAACCTGCGCGCGCTGATCGAGGGCTCCGGCACGCGCAGCCGCCTCGCCAACGCGGCGCGCAGCGCGAAGTCGGAACAGGAACGGCTCGCCTTCGTGGCGAAGCTCTTCGGCTCCGACGTCACGCCGCACTGGGCACCGAAGGACGCGAAAGACATCCTCGTCGACCTCCAGGTCGACGATCCCGAGCGTCTCCTCCGCGACTCCTCGGGCAAGTTCAGCGACGAGCAGAAGCGCCACGCGCTCTACGCCATGCTCGCGCGCTCGCAGCCGACCGAGGAGCAGCAGCTGTGGCTGCAGACGGTGGTGGAGGGGTTGCTGCGATGACGGCGATCGTCCTCTTCCTGTTCCTGCTGGCGCAGGAGCAACCCGTCCCCACCCCACCGCCCGCCACCGCCGCCATGCCCGCCGGCGAGGACTTCACCAAAGCCGTCTTCTTCGCCAAAAAGTACGCGGAGATGAAGGACTGGACGAACGCGTATCAGCAGTACGCGAAGGCCGACGCGCTCCAGCCCGACCAGCCCGAGGTGCTCTACAACATGGCGGTGCTGCTGGCGAAAGCGGGGCGCTACTCCGAGTCGCAGGCGAAGGTCGACCGCTACAACCAGCTCTTTCCCGCCGGCGCGGAGAAGCCGAACGTCACCAAGCTGCAACTGGAGCTCGAATTTCAGCGCGAGCTGCAGACGAAGCGGCAGGGCGAGCAGGAGTACTCCGACCTTTTCGCGCGCGGCCGCTTCCTTTACTCGAAGAACGACCTCGACGCCGCGCTCAAGCAGTTCCAGGACGCGGAGCAGAAGCGCCCCACCGATCCCGCCGCGGTCTTCAACCAGGCCGTGATCCACGAGAAGCTCGGCGACTTCGGCAAGGCATCCGAGCGCTTCCATCGCTACCAGGAGCTCGAAAGTGACGCCGGCGAGAAGACCGCCACCGATCAGCGCCTCCTCGCGCTCGAGAGCGAGATGGCGGACATGAAGACGAAGATCGTCTGCCCGTTCTGCGGACTGCGGCTGCCGATCGGCGCGACGTGGTGCCACCGCTGCTGGCACGGGCCGTATGCGACCGCGACGTCGGCCGCGGCGTGTGCTACCGCCACGCGCGCGACCTCCTACGCCGACGGCCGTTTCGCCAAGAACGACGCGCTGTCCTGCGCGCGCGACGACCTCCACTACACCGCCGCGCGGCAGCACGCCATCCAGGACGCGCGCAAGGCCGAGGGGTGGAGCTACAACGGCGAGATCATCCAGGGCTTTCGCGAGCAGGTGAAGTACGTCCAGGGCGCCGACTACCTGGAGAAGATCGTCGCGCCGGCGACGGGCGAGATCCTCTACTTCGCCGCGCATCCCGCCGGCGACGGCAGGACGTTCCTCCTCGATCGCGAAGACGTCATCATCGACGGCCAGAAGTACACCAACCGCTACACCTTCGACGCGCAGAGCCGAATCGCGAGGCAGCAGGTCGAGTACCAGAACGCCGCCGCGTGCAACCACGTCGTCAACATGACCGCCGACGTAGTTTACGCGAACGACCTCCTATCAGTCGTCAAGATCACCGGCGGCTACGAGGGGACGCAGGTCGAGGGCTCGCCGAAGACCGACTGGACCGCGGTCGTCGCCTACACCTACGACGCCACCTCGCGCCTGGCGAAGGAAGACCTCGGCGTCACGGCCATCAACAAAACCTATCGCGTGAAGCCATACGGCCACGAGCGCGACGACGTGGCGAAGCTCTACGACCGGATGCGCGTCAACCGCCCGATCGAGAACATGCTGGCCGTCGGCGACCGCTGCGCGACCTCCGGCAACGTCTTCCTCGGCAACCCGATCGACCTCCGCCCGTTCTACGCCATCACGCCCCACCTCGGCATCACGTTGCCGAACGGGGTGACGAAGGCGACGGTGACGTTCACGTATCCCTGACGGAGTACGGCACGCAGTACGGATCGTCGACGTCGCAGCTGGCGAACTCGAACTGCACGGTGCTATGCGCGATGCCGAAGTCGTGCTCCAGGATCTCGTTCACACGCGACAGCAGATTGCCGGTGCTCTTCACCGGCACGTCGCCGACCATGAGGTGACACGACAACGCGGGCCGCGACGGTCCGAGCGCCCAGATGTGGAGGTGATGCACGCCCTGCACGCCTTCCAGCGCGGCGAGCGCGCGGGTGACGGCCTCGGGGTCGATGCCGGCCGGCGTCCCCTCGAGCAGCATGTTCACCGCCTCGCGCAGCACGCCCCAGCTGCTCCAGAGGATGAGGATGGCGATGCCGAGGGAGACGATCGCGTCCCAGTAGGTAGCGCCGGTCATGCGGATCAGCAGCGCGGCGCCGATGATGCCGGCGGAGGAGATGGCGTCGCCGAGCATGTGCAACACCGCGCTGCGGATGTTGATGTCGTGGCGCCCCGCCTCGCGCAGCCAGAGCGTGATGGCGCTGTTGAGGACGAGCGCCACGGCCGCGGTGGCGAGCATCGCGCCGCTGTCGACCGCCGCCGGCGCGCGCAGCCGCACGATCGCTTCCCAGAAAATGTAGATGGTCAGCGCGAGGAGCGTACCGGCGTTGATGAACGCGGCGAGCACGCCGGCGCGGTGGTAGCCGTACGACTTTTCCGCAGTGGCCGGGCGGCGCTCCAACCGTACGGCAAAGAGGGCGAGCAGCAGCGCGAGGGCGTCGGTGAAGTTGTGGACGGCGTCGCCGATCAGCGCGAGCGAGTTGGCCCAGACGCCGACCACGATCTCGGCGACCACGAAGACGAGGGTCGCCAGCGAGGCGATGACGAGCTTTTGCGAGACGCCGTGGTCGTGCTGGTGATCGTGGCGGTGCATGGCGCGCTCAACGCGTGCTGCGCTCCACCTTCCTCGACTTCTCCGCCACCGCGTCGGCCATCGATAGGCGCTGCGACTTCAGCTTCTGTGCGAGCGCCGCGTCGCCGAGGGCGATGATCTGCGCGGCGAGGATGCCGGCGTTGCGCGCGCCGCCGACCGCCACGGTGGCCACCGGGATGCCCGGCGGCATCTGCACCACGGCGAGCAGCGCGTCCATTCCCTGCAGCGCGCCGCCGGCGAGCGGCACGCCGATCACCGGCCTGGTAGTGAACGAGGCGACCACGCCCGGCAGATGCGCCGCCATCCCGGCGCCGGCGATGAAGACCGCGGCGCCGTCGCGCTCCGCGTCGGTGATGACCTGCTTGGCTCGCTCCGGGCTGCGATGCGCCGAGGCGACTTTCATCTCGTAGCCGATGCCCGCTTCATCGAGCGCGGCGCAGGCCTGCGACATGACCTCCGCGTCGGAGTCGCTGCCCATCACGATGCAGACCCACGGTTTCGTCACGCGAATGGCGGCATGACAGCGCGGAACGTTCCGCTGTCGGCCTTCCTTTGCAGCGCGCGGTAGCCGATGTCCTTGCGGTAGCGCGCCCCTTCGAATCGGATTTTCGGCGCCGCGGTGTAGATCTTCGTCAGCGCCTCGGACAGCGTCGCCGCGCGCGCGCAGACGCTCAGCACGCGGCCGGCGACGTTCACCATCTTTCCGCCGCGCATCACCGTCCCGGCGTGGAACAGCGTCACGCCCGGCTCATCGATGGCGTCGATGGCCACCTCTTGGCCTTTGAGGAAGTCGTCGGGATAGCCGTCGACGGCGATGACCACGCAGGCCGCCGCTTCCTTCAGCCAGTTGAGCTTCGTGTCGCCGAGGTTGCCGCGCGCGACCTTGAGCATCACGTCGGCGAGGTCGTCTTCCATTCGCAGCATCTGCACCTGTGTCTCGGGGTCGCCGAAGCGGCAGTTGTACTCCAGCACCTTCGGACCCTTGTCGGTCAGCATGACCCCCGCGTAGAGCACGCCGCTGTACGGCCGCCCCTCGCTTTCCATCCCCTGGATGGTCGGCATGATGATCGTCTTCACGATCTCCGCGGCGGCGTCGCCGGCCATGATCACCGCGGGCGAGTGCGCGCCCATGCCGCCGGTGTTCGGGCCGAGGTCGCCGTCGAAGGCTTTCTTGTAGTCCTTCGCCGGTGCGAGCGGGACCATCTTCTTGCCGTCGGTGATGACCAGGAAGGAGATCTCCTCGCCGACCAGGAACTCCTCGACCAGGATGCGGCTGGCCGCGTTGCCGAACTTCTTCTCCTCGAAGACGAGCGCGAGGTAGTCCTCCGCGTCCTTCTTCGAGTTGACGATGACCACGCCCTTGCCGGCGGCGAGACCGTCGACCTTGATCACCGCGGGGTAGCCGAACTCCTTGAGCGCGCTCTTGGCCTCGTCGACGGAGTTGCAGGCCCGCGCCTCCGCCGTCGGAATCCCGTACTTGCGCATGAACTCCTTGGAGAAGACCTTGGAGCCTTCCAGCTCGGCGGCGAGACGGGTGGGGCCGAAGATGGCCAGACCGCGCTTCTGGAACTCGTCGACGATGCCGAGGGTCAGCGGCAACTCGGGACCGACGACCGTCAGGTCCATCTTCAGTTTCTCGGCGAAATCGGCCAGCTCGACGATGTCCGCCACGCCGATGTTGACGCAATCCGCCACCGCGGCGATCCCGGCGTTACCCGGGGCCGCGTAGAGCTCTTTGACGAGGGGGGACTGGCGGAGCTTCCATGCGAGCGCGTGCTCGCGTGCTCCCTGCCCGACGACCAGTACGCGCATAGATTCGTTAGAAGTCGTTGGATTGTAACCCACTTGTCATCCCGAGCGTAGCGAGGGGCCTCCCCGCCCACCCAGGTCCCTCGCTGACGCTCGGGATGACACGAGGGGCCCTAGACGTTTCTCCGGCCGGCCTCGTATCAGTGAGACGATGCCCGCGGAACTCCGTTTGATGATCCCTACGAAGGACAACCTCGAGCCCGACGACCGGCAGCTCGTCGAGACGATCCGGCGCGGGGACGAGTCTGCCTTCGAACAGCTGGTCCGGCGCAAGACCTCCAAGGTCTACAGCCTCTGCTACCGCATCATCGGGAACGCCGAGGACTCGAAGGACATCTCGCAGCTGGTCTTCATCAAGCTGTGGGAGAACCTCGAAAAGTACGATCCACGCTACGCCTTCGACACCTGGCTCTACCGCCTGGTCACCAACGTGGCCATCGACTTCCTCCGCAACCGCCAGTCGCGCGACAACGCCGTCAACTCGAACCTCCGCCTGGTGAAGACCGCCGCGGACGCCGAGCAGCCGGTGACCGTGCAGCGGAAGGAAGTGGAGACGGTCTTCAACGAGGTGTCGTCGGTCCTCTCGCCGAAGCAGAAGACGATCTTCGTCATGTCTGAAATGGACGACCTCCGCTCCTCCGAGATCGCCCGCATCCTCGGATGCCGCGAGTCGACGGTCCGCAATCACCTCTTCAACGCCCGCAAGCTGATGCAGCAGCAGCTGAAGAAGCGCTTCCCCGAGTATTCGCGCCTGTGGGAGGAAAGCCGATGATCTCCTGCCAGACCTTCCGCGCGAACCTCCGGCCGGGAACCGACAACGCCGAGGTGCTCGAGCATCTGCGGCACTGCGACGCCTGCCTCAACGCGGCAGTGGACGTCGATCCCGACATGTTCTTCCGCGCCATCGGCGGCGACAACCTGGTGCCGCCGGGCGGCGTCGACGCGTTCGTAGGCGACGTCATGGCGCAGGTTCGCAGCCGCCAGACCGAGTCGGCCGCCGAGCCGCCGAGCGTCTTCTCGAACATGCGGCGTCTGGCCATCGCCGCCACCGTGGCCGCCGCGGTGAGCACCGGCCTCATCGTCTCCAACCAGCGGCCGGTGCAGAAGCCGGCCTCCGTCCAGGCGGCCGTATTGCGGCCGGCAGTGACGAAACCGGTCATCGAAACGTATGAATCAAAAAACGCCACGATCGTGGAAGTGCCTTCGGAAGCGAAGGATGACGTGCAGGTCGTCATGATCTTCGACGAATCGTTGCCGGCGGATCTATGAAGCTCAATCGTCTGATGATGTTCTTGGTCGCGCTCCTGGTCGCCGCGTCGGCGATGCAAGCGGAGCCGCCCGCTGCTGCTGCCGCCGGCGACGCGAAGGCGTTGACCGTCCGCACCTTCACCTTCAAGTACAAGGATGCGGAGAAGGCCACCGCCGCGATCAAGGCGCAGCTCAGTCCCGAGGGGACGATCTCCATCCAGCCGGGGACGCGCTCGATCGTGGTCACCGACCGCGCCGACAACCTCAAGGCGGTGGCCAAGGCCGTCGCCGACTTCGACGTGCCGCCGCAGGCGTTCCGCCTCTCGGTGCGCCTGGTCTCCGCCGGCCGCGTGGCCGCCGAGGCGGCGAAGGTCGGCGACGACCTGAAGGATGTCGCGCCGAAGCTGGCCATGCTCCGCTACAACTCGCTGGAGAGCGCGGGGCAGGCGGACTTTGAAGGGAAGGAAGGCGATCCCGGCATCGTGGAGATGTCGAGCGGCTTCCGCGCCGACTTCCACTTCGGCGAGTACGACCCCTCCAGCGATTCGATCAAAGTGAGCGACTTCCACCTCTCGCGCCTGCAGAAAGACCAGCTGGCGTCGCTGCTGAAGACGTCACTCAATCTCAGGCTCGGACAGACTTACATCGTAGCGGCGACGCGGGCTCCGGAGAGCCAGCGTGCGCTGATGATCGTCCTCGTCGCCCATCGATAAGGCGACGCTCCTACGCAACGCGGGGCGCGGCAGAATCACCCTCCTGCCGCGCCCCTTTTTCGTTCCGCCAGAAACTCCGCCACCTCGTCGGCGTCGCGCGTGTTGAAGATCTCCTTCGGCCCGAGGCCGGCCTTGCGCGCCACCCACGTCCCCGTCATCAGCGCGCCGTACTCGCGGATGGAGTGCGCGTCGGGATTGATGGCGAAGCGGACGCCGAACGACAGCGCGCGCGGCACGTGGCGCCAGTCGAGGTCGAGGCGGTTCGGGTTGCCGTTGATCTCGATCATCACTCCGCGCGCGCCGGCCTTCTCGAAGACGCGGTCGAAGTCGACGCTGTAGCCGTCGCGCGAGAGAAGCTTGCGGCCGGTGAGGTGGCCGAGGAAGGTGACGTGCGGGTCGTCGAGGGCGAGGAGGATCCGCTCGGTCATCTCGTCCTTCGACATCTGGAAGCGCGAGTGGATGGAGGCGATGACGAAGTCGAACTTCGCCAGCACGCGCTCGCCGTAGTCGATCGTGCCGTCCGGCAAAATGTCGGCCTCGGTGCCACGGAAGACGCGCAGCGGCGCTACCTCCGGCAGGCTCTTGTCGATCTCCCGCCACTGCTGCCGCAGCCGCTCCTCGGACAACCCGCCGGCGTAGTGCGCGGCGGGCGAGTGGTCGGAGAGACCGACGTACTGCAGGCCGCGCTCGTTCGCCGCGCCGAGCATCTCCAGCACGGTGTTGCGGCCGTCGGAGAAGGTGGTGTGGACGTGGAAGGTACCGCGGAGGTGCTTCAGCTCCACCAGTTTCGGCGCGCGCTTGCGGCGCAGGTCGTCCGCGGTCTCGCGGCGCTCGGGCGGGACGAAGGGCAGTTTGGCGCGGGTGAAGACGTCTGCCTCGTCCTGCGCCTTCGGGATCCTGCCGAAGGCTTCGACGAATTCGACAGAGCCGGTGGTGCGCAGCAGCGTCGAGCCGAAGTCCGCCGGCGCGCAGAGGTGGAACCAGACGTCCATCTCGCCGTTGAGGATGCCCTTGACCGTGTCGTCGTCGACCTTCGCGGCGTTTTCGACGACGCGCAGCAGCGCGGCGATGACGGCGTCGCGTTTCTTCGTGGCGATGACGATGTTGATGTTACGCACCACCTCCAGGCGCCGCCGGATGCTGCCGGAGACCTCGGCGTCGTCAATTTCGTCGATCGATGCGAGCTGCTCGCGGACGTTCTCCGCCGCCTCCAGCGCGATCGGCAGGAGGAAACGCGACTCGCGGTGTCGCGCCTTGTCGATGCCCTCCAGGATTTTCTCCTGCGTCTTCGCGCCAAAACCCTTCAGCGTGGTGAGCTTGTTGGCGCGGGCGGCGGCTTCGAGGTCATCGAGGCTGCCGACGCCGAGGGTCTCGTGCAGGATGGCGATCTTCTTCAGGCCGAGGTTGGGGACGCGCAGCAGCTCGAAGATGCCGGGCGGGAACCGCGCGCGCAGCTCGTCGAGGTATGGCGAGCGGCCGTCGCGCGCCAGCTCCTCGATCACAGCGCCGGTGGCCTTGCCAATGCCGGCGGTCTTGGTCAGCTCGCCGGAGGCGATGAGATCGTGGACGTCGCGGTCCTGCGAGCGGAGCGCACGCGCGGCGCGCTCGTAGGCCAGGGCTTTGAACTTGTTGCTGGGCTCCGCGAGCTCGAGGTAGCGGGAGATTTCGTCGAGCGCGCGGGCGATCTCGAATTTGTCCATCGGTATCATTGTGTCCGATGCAAGCCCGCGACCGCCTCATTGTGGCCCTCGACCGCTCGGAGCGCGACGACATTCTCCGGCTGGCCGACCAGCTCGGCGACGTCGCCGGCGCGCTGAAGATCGGACTGCAGGCCTTCGTCAGCAACGGCCCGGCGCTGGTACGCGAGGTCGTCGCACGCGGCACGCGCGTCTTCCTCGACCTGAAGATTCACGACATCCCCAACACCGCGCAGCACGCCGCGGCGGAAGCGGCGGCGCTCGGCGCGGCTATGGTCACGGTTCATACAGCCGGCGGCGAGGCGATGCTGCGCGCCTGCGCGCTCGTATCCTCACCCGGCCTTCGGCCACCCTCTCCCGCTGGGCGGGAGAGGGACGCTGGACCGCCGCTGGTCCTCGGCGTCACGGTCCTGACCAGCCTGGACGAGGCTGAGCTGCAGCGCATCGGCTTCCACGGCAACGTGGTCGACAACGCCGTCCGCCTGGCGCGTCTCGCACAATCCGCCGGGCTGGGCGGGGTGGTGGCGGCGCCGCAGGAGATCGCCGCGATCCGCGAGGCGTGCGGCGGCGAGCTGGTCATCGTCACGCCGGGCATCCGTCCGGCGGGGAGCGAGGCCGGGGATCAGCGCAGAACGACAACGCCCGCCGCGGCGATCGCGGCGGGCGCGGATTACATCGTCGTCGGTCGCCCGATCACCGATGCGCGCGATCCGCGCGCCGCGGCGCTCGAGCTGCTGGCCTCACTTTAGGGCGGTAGCGCGACGCTTCGTGCAGTTCAGTCCCGGTCCGGGGAAGAGCACCTGCTGGCTGGCGAACTGGCGGCGGTTACCGTTGGCGTCGGTGCCGACCACGCGGATGTTGTGTAGACCCTTGGTGGTCTGGTCGAGGTTGACGGTGATCTTCCACGGCGTGACCGGCGTGGTCGACGGCACGTCGGCGCGCGGCGGGCCGCTGATGCTGGCCGAGCCGAGCGAGCCGGAGTCGAGGAAGACTTCCACGTTGGTGATCTTCAGCGCGCCGGTCACCCAGCCATGCAGCTCGGCGCCGGAGCATCCGAGGCCGCCGACGCCGGCGAACTCGATCTTGCCGCTCATCTGGCCACAGGCGCCGTAGGTCTGGAGGCCCGAGAGCTCTCCCACCACGTAGATCAGCGGGCCGACAGCCAGCGGGTTGTACTTCACCTCGTCGTTGGTGGGGATGAAGGAGATCTGCTCGTACACGCGCGGCAGGCTGCCCTCGTACATGAAAACGTTGTAGTCGAAGACGTCAAAGGCAATGGTGCGCGCCGGCTTGAGCGTCTGCGGATCGAGCTCGTCGATCATGGTGATGATGCGGTTGCTCTGCTCGTCGATCGACGCCTGCGGATGGAAGACCAGCGGGTTGGCGCGGCCGAGACCGATCGGCGCGGGCGTGTGGAGCGTCAGCGGGGTGAAGAAGTTGAAGAAGCCCTGGGTCCCCGGCTGCGCCACCTGGTAGGTCAGGATCTGGTTCTCGCGGCCGACGCCGAGGAGGTTCGTGCCGTTGCTGACCAGGAAGGTGCCCTGCGTGTCGTTGCCGGCGAAGAACATCGGGTTCGCGCGGTTGGTGATCTCGAACGCCGCCGTGCCGTGGAAGCCGGTGGTGATCAGCATCCCGTAGTTGAAGGCGACGTCGTTGAATGAGGCGAGTTGCAGGCCGCGGCTGCTGATGGAGCCGACCACGCGCGGGGCGGAGAGGTTGGCGATGTCGTAGAGATCGATGACGCTGAAGCAGGTGGCCGAGCCGTTGACGAAGCACGGCATGTCGGTGGCCGGGAAGAGCGCCGCCAGCGTGTTGCCGAACACCGCCAGGCGGCGGTAGTGCACGCCGGGGGTGCGCGAGACGAGCAGCGGCGCGTTGCCGCCGGCGCGGACGCCGCGGAGATCGAAGATCTCGATGCCGGCCTCGCTGCTCACGTAGAGGAACCCGTTATTGAAGGCGACGCCGCCGTTGGACTCGCGCCCGGCCATGGAGCCGACGAAGTCCTCGCGCGCGACCTGCATGTCACCGAGGTCGGTGATGGTGTAGGTCGTCAGCGTCTGCCCGCGCAGCTCGAAGACCTGTGTGCCGAAGCGGAAGACGCCGTGCGGCGATTTGTAGAAATCAGTCGCCGGAGCGTTCTGCGCCACCAGCGTGACCGGGCAGCTCGCCACGTTGGGCTGCCCGAGCGCCGCCGGGGCGGAGATGACGGCGACGCTAATAACGACGAGAGCGATCCTTGAGAAAACGCGCATACATGCCTCCCGAAACCACACCCAGAACGCGCTCCGCAGAGCCTAAGTCAGAATCGTCTTGAGGCTTAACTATCTCTCAAAGCGCGACTTTTTTCAACCGAGGGGGGCCGGAGGCGGGGTGTATCATGCCTGACGGAAACAACCGTCGCCCCCGCTTGCGTTAGATAACTAACTATGCTCGATGGTCACGTCCTCGTCCTGAACAGGGTGTTTCAGGCGGTGCAGATCACCTCTGCGCGCCGTGCCCTAACCCTGCTTTACAAGGGTCAGGTCAAGGCCGTCGACTCCGAGTACCGCACCTACGACTTCGTTAACTGGGCCGACATCCCGGTGCAGGCGGACGACCACTACGTGCGCACCCCGAGCCGCAACATCCTCATCCCGCACGTGGTACAGCTGCTGATGTTCGACCGCCTCCCGCGCCAGGAAGTGAAGTTCTCGCGCGGCAACATCTATCTGCGCGACGGCAACCGCTGCCAGTACTGCGGAAAGAAGTTCTCGTCGTCCGAACTGTCGCTCGACCACGTGGTACCGATCTCGCGCGGCGGGAAGTCGAATTGGGAAAACGTCGTCTGCGCCTGCCTCCCGTGCAACGTGCGCAAGGGGAACAAGCTGCTCTCCGAGTGCGGCGTGCAGCTGATCCGCCAGCCGCACCGCCCGAAATGGCACCCGCTCCATCGCCTGCAGGGAAGGAACTTCCCCGACATCTGGAAGAACTTCCTGGACGAGGCGTACTGGAACGTGGAGCTCAAGTCGTAGTTGCGGGGTAGCGAGGTCTCGGGGTCGCGCGGCGCTCCGCTAGGCGAACGGTCATCGAGTTAGCGGAGCGCTGCGCGACCCCGAGACCCCGCTACCTCGCAACCCCGACGTCCGAGCGCTGCGCTACCCCGCAACCCCGACGTCCTCCAGCTCCTCCCCCTCGTTCACCAGCCGGTTGATGGCCACGCCGTACTGCTTCTCGTACAGCGCGCGGTAGCGGCCGCGGCGCGCCATCAGCTCGTCGTGCGTGCCGCGCTCGATGATGCGGCCGTCGTCGAGGACGAGGATCTGGTCGGCGTTGCGCACGGTGGAGAGGCGATGGGCGATGACGAAGGTGGTGCGGCCCTTCATCAACGCGTTGAGGCCGTCCTGGATCATCGCCTCGCTCTCGCTGTCGAGCGATGACGTCGCTTCGTCCAGGATGAGGATGCGCGGATTGGCTACGATGGCTCGGGCGATGGCCACGCGCTGCTTCTGGCCGCCGGAGAGGCGGACGCCGCGCTCGCCGACGATGGTCTCGTACTTTTCGGCGAACCCCTCGGCGAACTCGTCGACGTGCGCGATGTGCGCGGCGCGCAGCACCTCCTCGCGCGATGCCTTCGGGTTGCCGAGCGCGATGTTGGCGTAGATCGACTCGGCGAAAAGGAAGGAGTCCTGCGGCACGATGCCGATGTGCGCGCGGTAGTCGGTGAGGCGAAGGTCGTCGAGCGGGTTGCCGTCGATGAGGATCCGGCCGCGGGTCGGGTGGTGGAACGCCGCGACGAGCGAGATGAGCGTGCTCTTGCCGGAGCCCGACGGCCCCACCAGCGCGATCGAGCGTCCCGGAAGCGCGTCGAGGGAGATGTCTTTCAGCACCGGAACGTCGGGGGAGTATTCGAACCAGACGTCGAGGAGCTCGACGCGTCCGGCGATGTCGGCGACCGGCTGCTTCGACGCGTCGTCCTCATCCTCGCGCCTCTCGCCGAGGATCTCGCGGATCCGCTCCAGCCCCGCGAAGGCTTCGGAGAGCTGCGTGCCGATGCCGACGATCTGCACGATCGGCCCGACCACCAGCGCGAGATAGAAGGTGAAGGCAATGAGGTCGCCGCCGGTCATCCGTTTGGCGATCACTTCCTGTCCGCCGATGACCAGCACCGCCACGCTCACCGCGCCAACCAGGAAGGTCGTCAGCGCCCCGACCCCCGAGATGGCGCGCATCGTCTCCAGCACCAGCCGCAGCAGCTTGTGCGCGCCGGTGGCGAAGACGCGCGCCTCGTGCCTCTCCGCCGTGTACGCCTTGACCACGCGGATCCCGGAGAAGCCCTCGGTCAGCCGGCCGGAGACTTCCGCGTTCGCCTCGCCGCGCTTCTTGAAGAGCGGGCGGACGGTGGTGAAGGCCCAGGCCAGCACGCCGCCGAAGACGAAGAAGGCGCCGAAGACGATCGAGGCGAGCTTCGTACTGAAGTGAAAGAGGATGCCTGTGGCCACGGCCGCGGTGACAAAGCCGCCGAAGAGCTGCAGCAGCCCGGTGCCGACCAGGTTGCGGATGCCGTCCGCGTCGTTCATCACGCGGGAGACGAGCACGCCGGTCTTGGTGGAGTCGAAGTAGCGGACCGGCAGCCGCTGTACGTGCTGCTGAATCCGCTTGCGGAGGTCGGTGATGGAGCGCTGCGCCGCCATGCCGAGGATCTGGGCGAGCGCAAAGTCGGTGGCCCCGCCGATCACCGCGGCGATGGCGGTGATGGTGGCGAGCTTCCAGAGCATCTGGATGTCGCTGCGGCCGATGACGTCGTCGATCAGGTACTTCGACGTGCCAGGGATCACCAGGCTGGTGGCGCGGTTGAGCAGCAGCAGCGGGATGCCGATGAAGAGGCGGCGACGGGAGCGCCAGATGATGTCGCCGGCGTCTTTGAGAATGGCGCGAAGGCGGACGCGGTCCATCGGGGTTTTCTTTTTCGGTTCGGCAGGCATCGGGCGGTTTCAACTGTGGATCGGAACTTGCTAATCCCGAGGGCAATGACGTTAGTCAATTCTCTTTGCGCAGAAATCAGCATTTACCAGGGCATCGGGGAACCGACCGGCGTGGTGGTCGAGCGCAGCGCGATCCGCGGCAAGAAGGGTCTCTGCAAGAGCATGCGCGATCTGGCCATCAAGTCGCGCGTCCTCGGCGACGGCGTCTACTACATCCCGATCGAGCTATGGCCGAAGACCAAGGAGCCGGTCGTGGTGCACAAGCACGAGTGGACCGTGATCGGCTCGATCCCGCGGACCTCGCGCTCGACCAAGCGCCGCTCTAAGCAGCTCGCATCGTAGCGTCTTCGCTGCCGCCGCATCCGCCTCAATCCGTGGTACGCCGCGTGCACTTTGTGCGCGCAACAAACGATCGGAGTGTGTTCATGAAGCTTTGGATTTCGCTGTTGCTCACCGCCGTGCTCGCGGTCCCCGCGATCGCACAGGAAGAAGGCCCCGCCGACGCCAAGGGCGCCGCCGTCGACACCACCGGCAAGGGCTACACCGCCGCCTACCTGATCGAGCCGTCCACCCGGAAGGTGCTCTTTTCGGAGAACGCCGACACGCCGCTGCCCATCGCCTCGATGAGCAAGATGATGACGCTGCTCATCGCCATGGAAGAGATCCGCGACGGCCGCCTCAAGCTCGACGACCAGGTGACGATCTCCGCGCGCGCCAGCACCATGGGCGGCTCGCAGATCTACGCCAAGCAGGGACAGGTCTTCCCGCTGCAGACGTTGCTCGCGGCCACGATGGTGCAGTCGGCCAACGACGCCGCGCAGGCCATCGCGGAGAAGATCGCCGGCTCGTCCGAGAATTTCGCCGAGATCATGAACCAGCGGGCCAAGGCGCTGGGGATGAACCACACCAATTTCTACGACCCGCACGGCCTGCCCAATCCAAAGAACCCGCAGATGATCAACACCTCCAGCGCGCACGACATGGCCGTCCTCGGCCTGGAGGTGATGAAGTTCCCGCTGATGCGCGAGTACGCGAAGATGCCGACCATGCCGTTCTCCAACGGCACGTTCACCGCCGGCCTCACCAACCCGAACCACCTGATCAACCCCGGCAAGCGCGATTACTACCCGCCGGCCATCGGCATCAAGACCGGCTACTCCGGACCCGCCGGCTACTGCGTCACCGCCGCGGCCAAGCAAGGCGATCTCGAGCTGGTGGCGGTGGTGATGGGCGCGCGCGCGTCGTACGGCCCGAAGAGCTCCTTCGGCAACGCCGCGCGTCTCTTCTCGCAGGCCTTCGCGCAGAACCTGATGCAGACCGTGGTGAAGAAGGGTCAGGCAGTCGGCACCGCCGCTGTGAATGACGGCAGCGCCAAGACCGTCGCCGCCGTGGCGGCGGCCGACGTGAAGGCGATGGTCAAGCGCGGCGAGCAGGGCGGCATCAAGGTCGGCTTCGTCGGCAATCCGGTCAATGCGCCAGTGCGCGCCGGGCAGCAGGTCGGCGTGGTGGTGGTGACGCAGAACGGCGAGCAGATCAGCCGCGTCCCGGCCATCGCCGGCGCCGCGGTCGAGAAGCAGTCGTGGTGGCGCAAGCTCTGGCCGTTCTGATGCGAGGTTGCGAGGTCTCGAAGTAGCGCGGCGGGCGTTGCTACCCCGCAACCTCGAAGATCACGCGCCGGCCCTCGATCCGCCACGGACGCGTCCCCAGCGCTACCAGTGCGTCTACGTAGGCAACGTGCTCCTGTTCGAGGATGCGCGCGGCCAGTGACTCGGCCGTGTCGTCGTCGATCACTGGAACGGTGCGCTGCACGATGATCGGGCCGGCGTCGAGGTTCTCATCGACAAAGTGCACGGTGCAGCCGGAGACCTTCACACCGTAGCGCACCGCCTGCGCCTGCGCGTCGACGCCGGGAAACGCCGGCAGCAGCGACGGATGGATGTTCAGAATGCGGTGCGGGTACGCCGCGACGAACGCCGGCGACAGCAGCCGCATGTAGCCGGCCAGCGCGATGAAGTCCGGCTCCGCCTCGGCAATGGCGCGCAGGACGTCCTCTTCGTGCTGCTCGCGCGTCGGGTACCGGCGGTGATCGAAGACGTGCGCCGCGAGGCCGAGCTCCCGCGCGCGCGCGATGCCCGGCGCGTCGGGGCGGTGGGAGATGACGCAGACGATCTCGGCGACGTTCGCGCGGTGGATGGCCTCGAAATTTGAGCCGCGGCCGGAGAGCAGGACGGCTAGCCGCACAGCCCCTCACCCGGCCTTCGCCCACCCTCTCCCCGCTCCGCGGGGCGAGGGGCACTCGATGTCGACGTCATTCGATCCACGACGGGAACCCCGGCGTGGGCACGTCGTAGACCACCTTCCCCGAGCCCGCCACCACGTTCCCGATGAAGTAGAACGGCTGCGCGATCTGCGCGAAGTGCTTCGTCACGGCGTCGACCTTCTCCGGCGCGACGATCATCACCATGCCGATGCCCATGTTGAAGACGCGCAGCATCTCCTCACGCTCGACGTCACCTTTCTCAAATAGAAAACGGAAGATCGGCAGCACCGGCCAGGTGCCGAGGCGGATCTTCGCGTCGAGCTTGTCGGGGAGCACGCGCGGCACGTTGTCGGTCAGCCCGCCGCCGGTGATGTGCGCCAGCGCGTGGATGGCGTTCTGCTCCACCAGCGGCAGCAGCGGCTTCAGATACGAGATGTGCGGCGCGAGCAGCACCTCGCCGGCCTTGCCGACGCCGGGGACGATCGACTGCGGCTCGTAGCCGAGCTTCTCGAAGAGGATGCGCCGCGCCAGCGAGTAGCCGTTGGTGTGCAGTCCGGCGGAAGGGAGGCCGAGGAGGACGTCGCCCTCGCGGACGGCCCTGCCGTCGATCAGCTTCGACTCGTCGACCACGCCGACGATGAAGCCGGCGATGTCGTAGTCATCGTCGCCGTAGAAGCCGGGCATCTCCGCCGTCTCGCCGCCGATCAGCGCGCAGCCGTTCTCGCTGCAGGCGCGCGCCATGCCGCGCACCACGTCGGTCATCACCTTCGGTCGCAGCCGCCCGGTGGCGTAGTAGTCGAGAAAGAAGAGCGGACGCGCTCCCTGCACCAGAATGTCGTTGACGCAGTGGCAGACCAGGTCGTAGCCGACCGTATCGTGCACCTTCATCGCCTGCGCCACGCGCAGCTTGGTGCCGACGCCGTCGGTGGACGACACCAGCAGCGGCCGCGACATCCCGTCGAACGAGGCGCGAAACAGCCCGCCGAACGAGCCGATGTCGGAGACGACGTCCGGTGTGAAAGTGCCGCGGGCGATGTGCCGCACCTCGCGCAGCGCCTCGTCCTGGGCGTCGATGTCGACGCCGGAATCGCGGTAACTGGTCATCGGGGGGCGAGTCTACTTGATGATCGCAAAAAATGACCCTAGACGTTCTTCCGTATAGGGATTAGTAGTGATGTATTACCAATCACCAGCCGCACACGAACGTTGGAAAGGAGAGTCCTGTGAAGAAAGTCTTGGTGCTCAGTCTCGTTCTGTTGGCCATGGCCCCGTTCGCCGAGTCGGCGTGCAACACCATCGATATCCTCGATGAGGTGGTGGGGCCCTTCTACGTGGGCGTGGGAGCCAATTTCCAGCTCTCGGCTTACGGCGGAACGGCTCCCTACACCTGGTCGACCTACGCCGGCGCTCTGCCTCCCGGGCTGAGCCTGAGCAGTAGCGGCGCGATCACCGGCACGCCGACCACCGCCGACGACTACTTCTGGTGCGTCACGGTCACCGACTCCGTCGGCTGCCACGTCACGAAGTGTTTCTTCGTCAGCGTCTTCTAGTCACCGGCGAGGAGGAGCTGCGAGCCCGCGCAACGTAGAATCCGCGCCGCATGGCGCAGTTCCTCCTCGTCACCACCCTCCTCTCCCTCGCCGGGCTGATCGCCACCAGCGTGGTCGGCTTCACCGCAGCGCCGGGTCATCACGCGCAGCACATCTTCTTCGCCCTGGCCACGGTGGTCCTTGGCCTCTTCTCGCAGTCGATGACGATGTTCTTCTTCATCGGCACGGGGAAAGAGATCAAGGACGCCGCGAATCAGGACGCTGCGGTGGTGCAGCGGACCAAGGCCTTCAAAGCCAAGGTCTTCCCCGCCGCCACCTACGCCATGCTGGTGCTGATGGTCACCTTCATCATGGGCGGCGGGGTGGCGAGCGGCAAGACGCCGCACTGGCTGCACCTCGCCCTCTCCCTCGCCTCGGCCGCGATGTACGGGCGGGCCTACTGGGTGCAGCTGCAGGCGATGAACGAGAACGCGTCGCTGATGGAGAAGTACCTCAAGGAGTGACGCGCTCGAGGACGCCGATCGACGCGGCGGCGGCGAGGTAGGCTTCGACGTCGGCCAGCGCCACGTCGCCGTAGATGGCGTCGAGCGCGTCGCGGATCTGCGAGGTGGTGCGCGTGCCGTCGGCGAGGTTGAGCGCCTCGTACTGCGCGTCGCCGCTCAGCTTCAGCTTGTCCGCCTCGGGGTAGTGATCGGCGAAGTAGTCGTAGCCGAAGACGCCCATCGGCCCTTTGAGCGCCATGTTGCGGCGATAGACGGGGCCGCTGCGCGGCGGCTCCTTGCGGAGGGGAAACGTCACCAGCGGCTCGGCGGCGGTGACCTGCATGCCGAAGCGCGCGAGCGACGCGAACATCGCGCGCTCATACCAGACCGCGAACTCCCGCGCGTTCATCTTGTGCTGGCGGATAGCCTTCGCGGCGCGCTCGAGACCGTACGTTTGTATCAGTTCGACCATCACCGGCGTGCTCGATGCGTCGAGGCGCGACAGCGCGTAGCCGCTGGCCGCGGCGATGAAGCCGGCGCGAAGCAGCTTGGTCGGATCGATGTTCGCCGGCACGTCGAAGTTGGTGTGGATGTAGCGGTCGGGCCAGTCGTTCAGGTAGATGGCCGGGATGCCGAAGGTGCTGTCGGAGTAGACCTCGTGGTCGCTGCCGAGCGACAGCGGCACGAACGACGCCTGCAGCGCTTCTTTTCCACCTTCTGCCGCCACCAGCGGGTACTTCGCGCTGCCGGTGCTGGCGAAGGCGTCGGACTGCTCGTTGACGAACTGGCCGACGCTCTGCGCCAGGTCGTAGATGAACGACGGCTGGCTAGCCGGACCGCGCGTGACGTGAAAGATGGCCTTGGTCGCCGCGGGCGCGCCGCCCACCATGTCGAGGTGGATGGCGGCAATCATCCGTTTCGTAATATCCGGCCGCCCGTTGAGCAGCGCCATCGTCCCTTCCACCTCGGCCGGCCAGACGAAGCGGATGGTGCGCCGCGGCGGATCGATCCGCTTCTCCGCCACGAGCTTCGACAGCGTGCGCGCAACTTCGAGGATCGTGGCGCAGCCGCTGGCGTTGTCGTTCGCGCCAGGGCGCGGGTGGTCGAGGTGGCAGCTGAAGACGATCTCCTCGTCGCGCAGATCGGTGCCGGGGAGCGTGGCAGTGGCGACCTCGTACGCGCCCGGCTCCTGCCCCGCCTTCACGATCGCGTGCAGCCGGATCGTCTCGCCCGCCGCGAGGCGCTTCTGCAGAGCCCGCGCGGTCTTGAGCGAGACCATGAAGCCGAAGGTCTTCGCCGGCGCGAAGGTGTCGAGGTGCCCCCAGCGGACGAGGTTCTCGTCCTCGCCCCACCACGCCGTCCGCTGGTTCTGCGCGTAGCTGACGATGCCTGCCGCGCCGTGTTTCAGCGCGACGGCCGCGACCGCGCCGGGCTGCGCCGAGGCGAGCACGATCTTGCCGGCGACGTCCTTGCCGGCGTAGTCCTTCTCGCCGGTGCCGCTGCCGACGTCCACCAGCTCCGAGGTGACGTCCGCGCTCGCGCTGTCCTGCGCCAGCGTGATCGGCGCCGCCTCCCAGTTCGCCAGCCGCGTGTCGCCGTCCCACAGCTCGGCGAACTCCGCGTTCCACGCCGGCCGCGAGCGCTGCGTGCCATAGAAGATCTTGCCGTCGGCGGGGAACGACTCGATGTGCGCGTCCGCGAAGCCGTACGACTTCAGCGCGCCGACGATCTGCTCCGACGCCGCGTGGAACCCGCGCGACCCGCGCATCCGGTGCTGCCGCGAGAATCCCTCGAGGTTGCGCTTGGCGGACTCGCCGGAAAGCTCACCGGCAATTGCGGCGACGGTCTTTTCGGGGAGGAACGGCAGCGAGTCGGCGAGTGCCGGCGTCGCCAGAAGTCCCAGCGAAATCGCTAAACCCTGTACAGCGCTGCGCCCCAATGCAGTCCGCTCCCCAGCGCCGTGAAGCACACCAGCATTCCCGGCTTGATGCGCCCGTCCGACAGGCATTCGTGAAAGAGGATCGGCAGCGTTCCCGCCGTGGTGTTTCCGTAGCGCTCGATGTTGTGCGGCACCTTCTCCGGCGGCAGTGCGAGCTGCTTGGCCACCGCCTCGACGATGCGCAGGTTCGCCTGGTGGATGATCAGGACGTCGACGTCGTTCACCGCCACGCCGTTCGCCTCGCAGACCGCGCGCACCGCCTCGGGCATGCGCGAGACCGCCTGCTTGAAGACCTCGCGTCCCTGCATGTCGGGGATGATGTCGCCGCTCTCGACGTTGTCCGGCGTCACCCACGGCCGGCGCTGCGAGCCGCCGCGCATGTAGAGCGCCTCGATGTTCGAGCCATCGGTGAAGAGCTTCGAGGCGATGAAGCCGCGCGCGCCGTTCTCGCTCCCCTCGATCACCATCGCCCCCGCGCCGTCGCCGAACAGAACCGCGCGGTCGCGGATGCTGGTGTTGAACGCGTACTCCTCGGGCGTGACCTCACGGTCCGACAGGCCGATCGTCGTGTCCCACCCCTTGTGCCACGGCAGGAGCGGCGTGTGCGCATCGGCGCCGACGAGCAGCAGGCGGCGGTACTTCCGGCTCTGGATCAGCGTGTCCGCCAGCTCTAGGCCGTAGAGGAATCCGGAGCACTGCTGGCGGATGTCGAAGGTCGGGATCGTCTCCGGAAAGCCCATCTTCGCCTGCAGGATCGGGCCGTTGCCGGGGAAGTAGAAGTTCGGCGTCATGGTGGCGAAGACCACCGCGTCGATGTCGGCCGGCGTCTTCCCCGCGGCGTCGAGCGCCGCCTGCGCCGCCATCATCCCCAGCTCCGCCGAGCCCTGCCCCGGATCGAGATAGCGCCGCTCCTCCACGCCGCTGCGCGTGCGGATCCACTCGTCGCTGGTGTCCATGATCCGGGCGAGCCTGTCGTTGGGCACGACATTCTTCGGGACTCCGATGCCGGTGCCGGTGATGACCGATTTCATTTGCGGCGACAGGATACAGCTATGCGTCGGGCGCCGCGGTCAGCGAACGGAGATCGTCGCCGTTGAACTTGTACTTCCGCCCGCAGAACTGGCAGGTCACTTCCGTCCCGTCCTGCTCCACCATCTCCTGCAGTTCTGCCGGTGAGAACAGCGCGAGCGGCGCCAGCGCGCGCTCGCGGCTGCACGAGCAGCTGTAGCTGAGCGGCACGTTGAAGCTCGGGTCGATCTGCTTGTAGTCGCAGCCCTGCAGCACCGTGGTCACCACGTCCTCGATCGGCATCTTCTCCACCAGCGTGCTGAGCGGTGGCGCTTCCCGGATGCGCTTCTCGATGCGCGCGATCGACTCCTCGGTGGCGTGCGGGAAGGCCTGGACAATGATGCCGCCGGCGGCAGCGACGCCATCGCGCTTGTTGAGGACGCCGAGGAGGACGGCGGAGGCGATCTGCTCGGAGCCGGCGAGGTAGTGGGTGAGCTCCTTCGCGACGCCGCCTCCGGTCAGCAGCAACTTCGAGGTGTATGGCCGGCCGGCGGGCGGTGCGCCGCGGACGACGCTGAGCATCCCGGTGCCGATGGCGCGGCTGACGTCGAGCGTCTCGTCGAGCGGCACCGGGTTCTCCACGAAGCCGCGCGCGGCGCCGGCCACCGTGGCCTCGGCGATCACCGCGCCAAGAGGGCCGTCGCCTTCGAAGCGGAGCGTGACGTACTGGTGCTTTACGTCCTTCGCCAGCAGGCGCGCCAGGAGCAGCGAGCCGGTCAGGGCGCGGCCGAGGGCGTCGGCGGCGACGGGGGAGAGGTCGAGCAGGCTGCGCGCGGTCTCCACGGTGTTGGTGGTCTGCGCGGCGAGGATGCGGAAGTCGCCGCCTTCGGCCATTCCCTGGATGAGTCGGTCTGGTGCGTTCATCGGTCGTGTGCTTAACGAATCGGCTCACCCCTTGCTTCCTTCAAATTGGATTAGAGTTCGCGGCCGATAAGGAGGAACCCTCAATGGCAGTTGCAGTAGGAAGAACGTCCATGTCGGACACCACAAAAACGCTGAAGGTAGGCGATCAGGCGCCCGACTTCACGCTGCCCGGCCACCGCGGCGGTGAGAAGTTCAGCCTCGGCGATTTGCGCGGCAAGAAAAACGCCGTGCTCGTTTTCTACCCGCTGGACTGGACACCCGTCTGAACCGTGCAGATGCCGGGATATGAGGCCGAGACGGCCGACTTTGAACGGTATGACGCCCAGGTTCTGGGCATTTCGGTCGACAGCGTTCCCAGCCACGTCGCATTCGCCAAGTCGCTCGGCGGCATCCAGCAGTACCCGCTGCTCGCCGACTTCAACCCGAAAGGCGACGTCTCCAAGAAGTACGGCGTCTACATCGATGAAAAAGGACATTGCGAGCGCGCCATCGTCGTCGTCGACAAGGAGGGCGTCGTCCGCTACATCGACGTCCACAACATCGGCGAGGCGCCGGAGAACGAACAGGTGCTCGAAGTCCTTCGCGAGTTGTCGTAGATCGTGCTGACCATCGCACGCCGCTGCGTGCCGTTCACCCCATTCGAGAAGGACCTGGCCACGGCGACGGTGGCGCTCGTCTCAGCGACGGGCGTCTACGCGCCGGGCCAGGAGTCCTTTCCCACCGAGGACCCGGGCGATATCACGTTTCGTACGATTGAGGCGGCTACGGAGACCAGCGCGCTGAAGATCGCGCACCACCACTACGACCATAGCGAGGCGGACGGCGACCCGAACATCGTCTTCCCGCTCGACACCCTCCGCGAGCTCGCCGCCGAGGGAGTGATCGCGGCGGTCAATGACAAGCACTACACCTATGGCTTCACCACGCGGCTCAAGGAGTTGTACGAGACGACCTTTCCGGAGATCGCCGACAAGATCGAGCGGTCGAAGACGAAGCTGGTGGTGCTCACCGCCGGCTGCCCGGAGACGTGCCACCGCACCATCAGCAACATGGCGCGGGAGATCGAGTCGCGCGGCATCCCCACGGTGATCATCAGCGCCTCGCCGGCCGCGACGGAGTCGGTGCGCCCGCCGCGCGCCATGACCTTCGACGGCAGCGAGATCGGCCGCATCGTCGGCCGCGCCGGCGACCGCGAAGGGCACAAGCGCATCGTCCGCGCGGCGCTGGTGATGTTCACGCGCGATACGCCGCCGGGAAAGGTTGTAAGGCTGGACGGGATGACGGGATGACAGAAGGTAGACCTCCCGTCATCCCGTCGTCCTTACAGCCCATCCCGCCGATCGGCTTCGGCGGCATGCCGCTCTCCATCCAGGGCCGCCCGCCGGAGGACGTCGGGCGAAGCGTGATCCACGCGGCGGTCGACGCCGGCATGACCTTCATCGACACCGCGGACGTCTACTGCCTCGACGACAGCGACATCGGCCACAACGAACGCCTGATCGCCTCGGCGCTGGCCGAGCGCGGTGACCGCGACGCGGTCCGCGTGGCCACCAAGGCCGGCCTCCGCCGCCCGCGCGGCGCCTGGACCAACGACGGCTCGCCGAAGCACATTCGCGAGGCGTGCGAGCGCAGCCTTCGCGCCCTTCAGACCGAACGGATCTGGCTCTACCAGTTCCACGCCCCCGACCCGAGCGTGCCGTTCGAGAAGAGCGTGGAGACGTTCGCCGAGTTGCAGCGCGAGGGAAAGTGCCTGCACGTCGGGCTGAGCAACGTCTCGGTCGCGGAGATCGACGCCGCGTCGCGCATCGTCGACGTGCAATCCGTGCAGAACCGGCTCAATCCCTACTTCCGCGAGTCGCTCGACGTCGCCGCGGAGTGCGGCCGGCGCGGCATCGCCTTCCTCGCCTACAGTCCGGTCGGCGGCGGCCGCCTGGCCAAGAAGCTGCCGAAGTTCGAGGTGCTGCAGCGCATCGCCGATGCGCACGGCCGCTCGGTGCACGCCATCGTGATCGCGTGGGTCCGATCGAAGGGACCGACGGTGGTGCCGATCCCCGCGGCGCGCATCGTGGAGCACGCGGTCGACAGCGCGCGAGCCGCCGACATCACGCTCTCCGCGGACGAAATCGCCGCGATCGACGCGGCGGAGTTTTCGCGCGCCTGATTTGGACGTATCCTCCGCATCCGACGATGGAAGCGCACCCCAAGCAATTCGAAGAGCCGCCGCAGTGGACCTCGCAGGATTCCGCGGCGCTCTACATGATCGACCGCTGGGGCGCGGGCTACTTCGACGTCAACCCGAACGGCGACATGACCGTCGCGCCGCTGCAGGAGAACGGCATCGCACTGCCGATCATCGACGCGCTGCGCGAGGCGAAGGTCCTCAACCTCGACACGCCCCTGCTCATCCGCTTCCAGGACCTGCTCCGCCATCGCGTCGAGAACCTCAACAACGCATTCACCCGCGCCATCGCCGACCACAACTACCGCGGCAGCTACCGCGGCGTCTTCCCCATCAAGGTCAACCAGCTGCGCGAGGTGGTGGAGGAGATCCTCGACGCCGGCAAGCCGTTCAACTACGGAATCGAGGTCGGCTCGAAGCCGGAGATGTTCGCCGGCCTGGCCATCCATGCCGACCCCGAGTCGCTCATCGTCTGCAACGGCTACAAGGACACCACCTACATCCGGATGGCCATGCTGGGGCGCAAGCTCGGCAAGAAGGTCATCGTCATCGCCGAGAAGCTCTCCGAGATCCGCGCCATCGCCCGCATCGCGGCGGAGATGAACGTCATCCCCTGGATCGGCATCCGCGTGCGGCTGCTGTCGAAGGGCGCCGGCAAGTGGGCCACTTCCGGCGGCGAGCACGCCAAGTTCGGCCTGTCGACCGCGGAGATCCTGGAGGCCATCGAGATCCTGCGCGAGGCGAAGATGGAGTCGTCGTTCAAGCTGCTCCACTTCCACATCGGCTCGCAGATCCCCGACATCCTGACCATCAAGCGCGCGGTGCGCGAGGCGGCGCGCTACTACGCCAAGCTGCACCAGGGGGGGCACCCGCTGGAATACCTCGACGTCGGCGGCGGCCTGGCCATCGACTACGACGGCTCGCGCTCTACCTTCCACTCCTCCATGAACTACACCATCGAGGAGTACGCCAACGACATCGTCTACAACATCATGGACGTCTGCGACGACGAGCGCGTGCCGCACCCGAACATCGTCTCGGAGTCGGGGCGCGCCATCGTGGCCCACCATTCCGTGCTGGTGGTGCAGGCCTTCGGCGCCATCGAGAAGACGCCGCTGGAGCCGATCGCGGTGCGCTCCGCCGACCACAAGCTGACGCGCGAGATCATCGACATCGACGAGCGCCTCTCAGAGGAGAGCGTCACCGAGTCGTGGCACGACCTGCAGCAGATCAAAGAGCAGACGCAGACGATGTTCGAGTTCGGCCTGCTCAACCTCGACGTCAAAGCCCGCGTGGAGACTCTCTACTGGCAGGTGGTGGAGAAGATCGAGCAGCTCATCCGCAAGATGGATCCCGCCGAAGTGCCGGAGGACCTGAAGACGCTGAAGATCGAGCTGGCCGACCAGCACATCTGCAACTTCTCGGTCTTCCAGTCGCTCCTCGACCACTGGGCCCTCGGTCAGCTTTTCCCTATCGTGCCGATTCATCGACTCAACGAGAAGCCGATGCTGGAGTCGACGCTGGTCGACATCACCTGCGACTCCGACGGCAAGGTCTCCAAGTACATCGACCTCAACGACGTCCGCGAGACGCTCCCCCTCCACGAGCTGCGCGGCAACGACCCCTACTACCTCGGCATCTTTCTCACCGGCGCCTATCAGGACATCATGGGCGACATCCATAACCTCTTCGGCCGGGTCAACGAGGTGCACGTCTTCCTCGACCCCGACGAGGAGAGCGGCTTCTACATCGAGGAAGAGATCCCCGGAAACACGATCGGCGAAGTGCTGGCCATGACGCAGTACGACTGGCGCGACCTCGAGAAGAGGATGAAGTCGCAGATCGACGCGGCCATCAAGGCGGACGTGCTCAGGCCGACCGAAGGGATGCGCCTGCTGCAGGAATTCGAGCGTGGACTCAAAGACCAGACCTACCTCAGCATCGACTGAAATCACACCCCGTCCAGGGGTGTTACAAGTTCGTACTATTCACAATAACAAACAGGAGAAACAAACTCATGCGTAAAACGCTCGCGCTGACTCTGCTCGCGCTCATGGTCGTGGCCGCCAACGCATTCGCCGTCGGCGAGGGGCGTATCCAGGGCAAGGTGATCGACGCGGTCACCAAGAAGCCGATCGCCGGCGCCGTCATCAAGTTCGAATCGACGGGCGGCCGCAATGTGAAGCAGGAGTACAAGACCGACAAGAACGGCGAGTACCGCTTCCTGATCCTCGACGCCACGCTTACCTACGCCTTTACCTGGTCGGCCGAGGGCTACCAGCCCGCCAACCAGACCATCAAGCTGAAGCTCGGCGAGATCACCACCAAGGAAGTGGAGCTCATCCCGCTCAGCGCCGGCCAGAAGTCGGCGGAAGCCAGCGGCGCCACCGCCGGCAAGCCGGACCCGGCCGTGGTCGCCTACAACGAGGGCGCACAGCTGGCGAACGAGAACAAGAACGCCGAGGCCATCGCCAAGTTCGAGGAGGCCGCCTCCAAGAAGGCCGACTTCGTCGCAGCCTACCAGGCGCTGGCGCGCCTCTACCTCCGCACCAAGGACAACGCCAAGGCGCTGGAAGCCGCCAACAAGGCGCTGGCCGTCGACGCCGAAGACACCGACATGATCACGGTGGCGGCCGACGCGTACACCGCCCTGGGCCAGAAGGACAAGGCGGCGGAGCTGCGCAAGAAGCTGCCGGCCGACGCCAACTCGCTCTTCAATGAGGCAGCGCGCCTGATCAACGAGAACAAGGACAGCCAGGCCGAGCCGCTGCTCAAGCAGGCCATCGTGGCGGACGGCAAGATGGCCGCCGCCTACTACGAGCTCGGCATGCTGTACGTTCGCACCCAGAAGAACGCCGACGCCAAGGCGAACCTGACGAAGTATCTCGAGCTCGACCCGAACGGCAAGGAAGCCGCCACGGCGAAAGAGATGTTGAAGTACGTCAAATGACAACCCGCAAGACGCTCGCCCTCCTCGCGCTGTTCGCCGCCGCCTGCGCATCAGGCGGCGGCCCCGGCGCCAACATCCCCAAGCCCAAGCTGCAGATCATCGCCCGGACGAACCTCTCCGAGACCGTGCCGTCGATCGCCACCGGCATCAACGTCCGCTACGAGATCGAGATCACGAACAACGCGCAGATCCCCATCACGCTGAAGCGCATCGATCTCGACGCCATGTCCGGCGGCGGCTTCGAGGTGCAGGCCAAGACGCGGACCTACGACGTGACCATTGCGCCGGGCGACACCCGCTCGGTCGACTTCGTGACCAGCGTCTTCATCCAGGACCCGAGCAGCTACGAGTCCCGCGCGCCGGTAGCCATCCGTGCGCAGGCGCTGTTCGACTCCGCGGAGGGGAAGGTGCAGAGCGTGGTGCAGCAGCGGGTGTCGATCTACTCAGGGGACTGAGAACGATGGGGTTGCGGGGTCTCGCGGTAGCGGGGTCTCGCAGCGCCAAAGGCAGGCTGCACATTTTCCGGCCTTTAGCGCTGCGCGACCCCGAGACCTCGCTACCTCGGAACCAGCGCTTCCTCCGGCTCGTACGCCAGGTTCGGCGCGAGCCAACGCTCCACCACCGGCAGCGACATCTTCTTGCGCTTTTGGTAATCGAGGACCTGGTCGCGGCCGATCCGCCCGACGCTGAAGTACTTCGCCTCCGGGTGCCCGAAGTAGAAGCCGCTCACGGACGCGGCGGGCGTCATGGCGAAATTCTCGGTCAGGGCCATGCCGGCGCGCTCGGCCCCGAGCAGCTCGAACAGCGTCCGCTTCTCGCTGTGGTCGGGGCAGGCCGGGTAGCCGGGCGCCGGGCGGATGCCGCGGTACGTCTCCGCCACCAGCTCCTCGGGTGAGAGGTTCTCGTCCGGCGCGTACCACTCGCGTCGCACCTCGCGATGCAGCATCTCCGCGAGCCCCTCCGCCAGCCGGTCGGCGAGCGCCTTGGTCATGATGGCGTTGTAGTCGTCGTGGTCGCGCTCGAAGCGCGCTACCAGCTCGTTCACGCCGATCCCCGCCGTCACAGCGAAGCCGCCGACGTAATCGCCCTCGGACGCGACGAAGTCGGCCAGCGCGAGGTTCTGTCCCGTCGTCGTTTCCTGCTGCTGCCGCAGGGTGTGAAGGACGCGGCGCTCGTCCGGCAGCTCGACGTCGTCGCCGGCGGCGCGCGCGCGCCAGAAGCCGTAGACGGCACGAGCCTTTAGCAGGCGCTTGTCGACGATCTCCGCCAGCAGTTTGCGCGCGTCGTCGTACAGCTCCTTCGCGCGCGGCTCGTCGAGGATCTCGGGATAGCGTCCCCGCAGCTCCCACGCCTGGAAGAACGGATTCCAGTCGATGAACGGCTCGATGCGCTCGAGCGGCACGTCGTCGAGGACGCGCACCCCGAGGAACGGCGGCTCTTTCGGCGAATACGTCAGCCGCGGTCTGCGCCGCCGCGCATCCTCGATCGACAGCAGCTTGCGGTCGTTCTGCCGCGACTCCTGCGCGGCGCGCAGCTTGTCGTACTCCGCGCGCACGTCGCGCATGAAGTCGTCGCGCTTGTCGCCGAGCAGCGCGCTGACCACGCCGACCGCACGCGAGGCGTCGAGCACGTGCACTGCCGGCGACGAGTAACGCGGCGCGATCTTCACCGCGGTGTGCAGCTTCGAGGTGGTGGCGCCGCCGATCAGCAGCGGCGTGGAGATGTGGCGGCGCTCCATCTCGCGCGCCACGTGCACCATCTCGTCGAGCGACGGCGTGATCAGGCCGGAGAGGCCGATGATGTCGGCGCCGAGCTCCTTCGCCGTGTCGAGGATCCGGTCGACGGGAACCATCACCCCGAGGTCGACCACCTCGTAGTTGTTGCAGCCGAGAACCACGCCGACGATGTTCTTGCCGATGTCGTGGACGTCGCCCTTCACGGTGGCCATGACGATCCTGCCGCGCGCGGAAACGTCGCCGGCCTTGGCCTTCTCCGCCTCCATGTACGGCAGCAGGAACGCCACCGCCTTCTTCATCACGCGCGCGCTCTTCACCACCTGCGGCAGGAACATCTTCCCCGCGCCGAAGAGGTTGCCGACGATGTTCATGCCGTCCATGAGCGGCCCCTCGATGATCGACAGCGCGGACGGGTAGGTGCCGCGCGCCTCTTCGACGTCGGCCTCGATGTGGTCGACGATGCCCTTGACCAGGGCGTGAGAGAGGCGCGCTTCGATCGGGCCGCTGCGCCACGCTTCTTCTTCCTTGACCGTAGCGGCGGTGGTGCCTTTGATGGAATCGGCGTACGACAAAAGGCGCTCCGTGGCATCGGCGCGGCGGTGGAGCAGCACGTCCTCGACCAACTCGAGCAGGTCCTTCGGGATCTCCTCGTAGATCGCCAGCTGGCCGGCGTTGACGATGCCCATGGTCAGCCCGGCGTTGATGGCGTGGTAGAGAAACGCGGCGTGCATCGCCTCGCGCACCGTCTTGTTGCCGCGGAAGGAGAATGAGACGTTGCTGATGCCGCCTGAGGAGCTGGCAAGCGGGAAGGTCTCGCGCAGCCGGCGGATGGCCTCGATGAAGGCGACGCCGTACGCGTTGTGCTCCTCGATGCCGGTAGCGACGGTGAGCACGTTGGGGTCGAAGATGATGTCGGTGGGATCGAAGCCGACCTCGTCGACCAGGATGCGATAGGCGCGCGATGAGATTTCGACCTTGCGCTCGATGGTGTCGGCCTGCCCCTGCTCGTCGAAGGCCATCACCACCACCGCGGCGCCGTAGCGCTTCACCAGACGCGCCTGCTCGCGGAACTTCTCCTCGCCTTCCTTGAGCGAGATGGAGTTGACGACCGACTTTCCCTGCAGGCACTTCAGCCCCGCCTCGAGCACGCTCCACTTCGAGCTGTCGATCATGATCGGGACCTTGGAGATGTCGGGCTCCGAGGCGACGAGGTTGAGGAAGTGCGTCATGGTCTTCTCGGAGTCGAGAAGGCCTTCGTCCATGTTGACGTCGAGGATGTTCGCGCCGCCTTCGATCTGCTGCCGGGCGATGAGCAGCGCGGCGTCGAAGTCGCCGGCCTTGATCAGCTGCGAGAACTTCGGCGAGCCGGTGATGTTGGTGCGCTCGCCGACCATGACGAAGTTGCCGCCGGCCGTGTCGGGGCGGACGGTCAGCGCTTCCATGCCGCTGAGGCGAAGATGCGGCTCGACCGCCGGCACCACGCGCGGCGCGAGCTCCTTCACCACCTCGCGGATGGCGCGGACGTGGTCGGGCGTGGTGCCGCAGCAGCCGCCGACCACGTTCAGCCAGCCGTTGGCGGCGAAGTCGCGGATGGTCTCGGCCATCGTGGCCGGCGTCTCGTCGTATTCGCCGAGCGCGTTCGGCAGGCCGGCGTTCGGGTAGCAGGAGAAGTAGAGCGGAACGATGCCCGACAGCTCCTCGACGTGCGCGCGCATCTCCTTCGCGCCGAGGGCGCAGTTGATGCCGACGCTGATCGCCGAGGCGTGCGAGACGGAGTTCCAGAAGGCCTCGACCGTCTGCCCGCTGAGCGTGCGGCCGGAGGCGTCGGTGACGGTGACGGAGATCATCAGAGGCAGGCGCCGCCCGATGTCGTCGAAGAGCTTCTCGACGGCAAAGAGCGCGGCCTTCGCGTTCAGAGTGTCGAAGATGGTCTCGACCAGGAGGATGTCGACCCCGCCGTCGACCAAGCCGCGCGCCTGTTCGTAGTACGCCTCCATCACCTGGTCGAAGGTGACGGCGCGGAAGGCGGGGTCGTTGACGTCCGGCGACAGCGACGTAGTCCGGTTGGTCGGCCCCATCGCTCCCGCCACAAACCGCGGCCACTCCTCGGTGGTCACCGCGTCGGCGGCGCGTCGCGCGATCCGCGCGGCGGCAAGGTTGATCTCGTAGACGAACTCCTCGAAGCCGTAGTCGGCCATGGAGATCGCCTGCGCGTTGAAGGTGTTGGTCTCGATGATGTCGGCGCCGGCGTCGAGATACTGGCGGTGGATCTCCTCGATGACCGCCGGCTGCGTCAGGTTCAAGAGGTCGTTGTTCCCCTTGAGGTCGCGCGGATGCGCGGCGAAGCGCTCGCCGCGGTAGCCCGCCTCGTCCAGCTGGTAGCGCTGGATCATCGTCCCCATCGCGCCGTCGATGATGAGGATCCGCTGCTGCAGTGCGTCGATCAGTGTCTTCATTCGCGTAAAAAGAAAAAGCCCCGCGGATCGCGCGGGGCCAGTTGCGACTCGTGGTTCTTCTGCCGGCTATTTAGCTTTTTTTAACCTGGTTGCAAGCGGCCCCAAATCACTCCAGGTGCGGCGGAGCGTACCACGGGGCCAGCCGCGGAATCCAGCGCGGGACGGCCGCGCGGTACTGCTCGTAATCACCGTCGAACATGCTCCGCAACACCGGTTCCTCGAAGGCCAGCACGACGAGCGCCGCGGCGCCCCAGAACGCGGCCGCCTCGATCAGCATGCCGCGCGTAATGTTCGGAAAGACCAGTCCCAGGCCGATGATGACGACCATCATCCCGACGTACATCGGGTTGCGGACGAAGCGGTACGGCCCGCTTACCACCAGCTTGCGCGGCGGATCGAGCGGCAGCGGCGTGCCGAGTCCCCGCCAGGCGAATTGCCACATGCAGGGCAGCGCGATGGCGGCGCCGAGTGCCACCACGATCCAGGCGGCGGGCCGCTGGCCGTCGAAGGCGTTTGGACCGCCGAACCAGCGCGGCAGGAACCACGTCCAGATCGAAATGAAGAGCGGGGCGACGATGGCGGTGCGGAAGACGGCGAAGAGTTTGCGAGCCATGGCTTTCCTCCCGTCGCTCTTACCACCGCTGTCACGCGGAGGTTTCTAACGCCGCGTCGCGCGCTTTCGCGAAGCAGTGTCCAGCAGCAGGTCGATCGTGTTGTTCGCCGGCTTCGGATCGTTCTGATCCGGACTGACGAACGCGTGATGCGTGAATCGGCCGGCGCGCGCCGTCCGCTCCACGATCAGGACGACCGTCGCCCTGCCGCCGGGCTCGAGCGCGCCGATTGCGCAATCGATTCCCCACATCGGCGGCGGGTCCGGCGATCCGATCAGCGAGATCACCTGCGGCGCGGAGCACGTTCCCTGCGACGGCGTGGCGCTCACGATCCGGACGTTCTGCACGAAGTCGTAGCGACCCTCCCTGGTCTGGAAAGTGTTCTCGATCTTGACGGCGTTGACGCGATCTGGCCCGTCATTCGACACCTCGACCGCGATCCGAATCTGCCCCTCCGCTTCCTTCCCGATCGTCTCTACGAGCGCCAGGTCGGCGCTTGGTCCCGCGAAAACCAGCAGCTCCCGCGAGTTGTCGCTGAGGGACAGATCGGTCGAGAGCGACGCGACGTCAGCGCGCGTCCTGATGTTCGCCGCCTCGATCGACGGCTTCACCCGCACCACCATTCGATAGGTCGCGCTGCTGCCGATGCCGAGGATGCCGATGTTGGCCTGCACGTAGCTGCCGGCGCTGCCCTGCTTGGGCGTGGCATCGAACACCGACGGAGGCCCATCCACCTGCTCGAACGAAACGAAGGTGACGTCCGGCGAGAGCTGGTCCGTCAGGATCACGCTGTGCCCTTCGTGCGGACCGCGATTGGTCATCGTGAAGGTGTAGGCGAGCGTCGCGCCGGGCTTGAGGCGCGCGGTGTCGGCCGAGATGGTCAGGCCGAGGTCGGTGAACTTGGTGACGATGCCGAAGGTGCTCACCGCGTTGTTCGCCGGGTTGGAGTCCGGCATGGTAGTGGTCAGCATCGCCTTCAGCGTGTAGACCGTTCCAGGCGGAAGCAGCGGCGCGAGGCTGAAGGTGAACGGACAGGCAGTCCTGACGGCGAACGGATTCTCGAGGTGTCCAGTCCAGGTGAAGACGCGCGTCGCGGCGTCGTAGGCCGTGTCGCCCTCGCAGTGCGATGTGATCTCCAGCTCCGGCGGCACGGTCAGCCGCACCACGAACGGCTCGGCCTCCGTCCACTGATCGACATTGACCAGCAGGCCGATCGCCGCCTGCCCGCTGGGAACCGGAATGCCCGCTGGGACAAACGTGAGCGAGAAATCCTTCGACGTCTGGCCGAGCGCTAGGCCGGTCCCGTGGACCATGACCAGGAGCACGACCAGGTGAAGGCGTCTCACGTGCGGGATTATGATTCAACCGATGCCCGCCGACACCGCCCTCCCCATCGCCCACACCGAGGAGATCAACGCGAAGATCCTGGCGGTCTCCGAGGATCGGATCCAGGGGTTCGTGCGCGACCCGATCGGTGTGATCGCGGAGCAGTCGGGCGTCGACGCCGACACCGTCATCGAGCGCATCCGCGCCATGCTGCGCGCGGGGACCATCCGCCGCGTGCGGCAGACGCTGATGGCCACCAACCTCGCGGAGGGCGCGCTGGTGGCGTGGCAGTACCCGACGGAGAAGATCGACACGGCGTTCGAGTTCATGGTCAAGGACGATCCGTTCTCCGGACATGTGGTGATCCGCTCGACCGACGCGGCGACGCCTGGCTCGAACTACCGGCTCTGGACGACGGTGAAGGCGCCGCAGGGTTACTCGGTCGAGAAGCACTGCACGCTGCTGGCGCGCCTTACGGGGGCGGAGCACTTCCGCGTCATGCCCGCCAACCGGATCTTTGCGCTGGGTGTTGGCCACGTGCGACGCAAGGGGATGGAGCCCGGCTCGAAGTCGGAGGAGCTGGCGGTGGTGAAGGACACGGCGAAGGCGGAGCTGTCGGAGCTCGAATGGCGCGTGTTGACCGCGCTCAAGCGCGAGTTCGCGCCGGACGAGTTGGTGCGCGACCTCTGGCGTGCGCGGGCCGCCGAGGCCGGCGTGCCGCTCGAAGAGTTCTACGAAATCGCGGAGTCGCTGAATAAGCGCGGCGTGATCGGGCGCTTCTCCACCTTCCTCGAGCACGTGAAGACGCTGCAGAGTGGCGACCGCGTCACCCGCTTCAACGCGCTCTTCCACTGGGCGGTACCGCACGGCCGCGAGATCGAGGCGGGGCGAGAGGTGGGGAGGTTCCACATCCTCACCCACTGCTACTGGCGCGAGGGCGGCGCGGAGTTCCGCGACGTGAACATCATGGCCGTGGCGCACGGGACGGAGAAGGACGCCATCCTGGCGCACAAGCGCGCCATCGACGAACACCTGGCGAGCATCGGTATCCCTGTCGCCTACACCAACGTCTTCTGGGGCGGCCGCAGCGAGATCAAACCGAGCGAGATCTCGCCGTTCGCGTACCGCGATTGGTGTACGCGAATCGGCGTTGATCCCGATTCCATGCGCGAGTGATGTGGGACGGGTTCTCTAACCCGTCCGCCGTCGACCCGTCCCGGACGGGCTGGAGAGCCCGTCCCACATTCCTCATCGCCATCCTCACCGTCATCGCGGTGGTCGCTCTCGCCCAGTCGTGGCAGCGCTGGCTCGACCCCATCATCGACACTGGCCGCGACCTCTACATCCCCGAGCAGCTCCTCGCCGGCACCGCGCTCTACGGAGACATCCGCTATCAGTACCCGCCGCTCGCGCCGTACCTGCTGGCGGCGATCACCGCGGCGATCGGGCACTCGCTGGCGGCGTACATCGCCATCGGGATCGCGCAGTCGGCGGCGGTGGCGGCCGGGCTCTGGATCGCGTTGCGCCGCGCGGCGGGAGAGACGGCGGCCTTCGCGGCGACGCTGATGTTCGTGGCCATGAGCCTCTGCGGCGCGTCGACCTGGGGGGCGAACTTCATCTTCCCATACGCCTACGCCTCGACCATCGGGATGGCGCTGCTGGTCGGCGCGCTCGCTGCGTTCGTCTGCGCGCGCAACGGTTTGGCGCTGGCGCTGCTGGTGGGCGCGTCGTGGTGCAAGGTCGAGTACGCGGTGGCCGCTGTGGTGATCGTTACCATCGTGGCGATTGCGCGGCGGATCACGCTCCGCCAGCTGGTGGCGTTCGCGGCCGCGGCGGCGGTCACCGGTGCGTGCTTTTACGCCATTCGCGACAACATCTTCGCCGCCTCGCTGACGCGGGGTCCGATCGCGGCGCGTTTCTTCTCCGTCGTCTCCGGACGCGCCGACTGGAAGGACAGCCTGGCGCAGGCGCTGATCGGCGTAGCCGTCTTCGCCGCCATCGCCTTCCTGCTGCGGCTCCCGCGCAGCTGGTGGACCATCGCGCTGCTCCTCATCGTCTGCATCCTCGGCGCGACGCACGCCTTCATCCGAGGCTGGGGCCTCCTGCAGTGGGGCGCGCTGGTCTACGCCTACGTGCGCGAGCGCAACGGCCCGCTGCTGCTCTTCGCCGCGTTCTCGTGTGCGGCTACTCTGCGCATCCCGCTGGCGGTCACGCCGGCGTGGTACGGCTTCGTACTGGTGGTGCCGACCTATGCGCTGATCGCCTACGTCTGTCGCAACGTCTGGTGGCTGCCGCTCATCGCGCTGCTCTGCGGGCGTGATCTTCTCGAACAGCACCAGCGCTACGCGGTCAAGGAGTTCCCGATCGCCTCCTCGCGCGGGAGGTTCTACGATTGGAACGCCGACCGCGCGCGCGTCTTGAGCGAGCTGCTGCCGCGCATCCGCGGCGGAACGCTGGCCGTGATGCCGGAGGGGATCACGCTCAACTACCTGACGCGCACGCGGACCACGCTGACCTACCACACCTTCACGCCGGTGGAGACGGCGTACCCGGAGGTCGAGAGCGACATCCTGCGCGAGCTGAGCGCCCGCCCACCCGACCACGTGGCCATCGTCTCGCGCGACGTCGGCGAGTACGGATACCGCGGATTCGGCCTCGACTACGACCAGCGCGTGATGGCGCTGCTGCGGGAGCGATACGACGTCGAGGCGCAGCGGCGCGCGCCGCGGTTCTCGGCGTTACTGCTGCGACGCCGCTGAGAACTCGACCTTCGGATTGTCCTTCTGGGCCAGCTCCAGCTCCCACGCCGAGGTGAAGAGCACCACCGCGCGCCCCTCGGTGTCGGTGCAGAGGCGCGCGCGGCTCGGCAGCGAGAGGCCGTCCGCGTCCGACACCCAGCGCGCCATGGTGAAGGGCAGCGTCTGCAGCGTCGTTTCCACGTTGTACTCGTTCTCCAGCCGCGACTTCAGGACGTCGAACTGCAGTTCGCCGACCACGGCCAGAATCGGCTCGCTCTTCAAGCCGTCATGCGGCGCGAGCACCTGCATCACGCCCTCTTCCTCCAGCTGCGCCAGCCCCTTCTGGAACTGCTTCTGCCGCGTCACCTGCTTCGCGCGCAGCGTGGCGAAGTGTTCCGGCGCGAAGCGCGGGATCGGCTCGAACTCCACCTTCTCGCCGGACGACACCGCGTCGCCGATACGGAAGAGTCCCGGGTTGACGAAGCCGATCACGTCGCCGGGATAGGCGTTCTCGATCGTCTCGCGCTCGCGGGCGAAGAGCCGGTGCGGGCGCGTCATCCGCACCTCGCGGTCCAGCCGCGAGTGGTGCACGGTCATGTCCTTCTCGAACACGCCGGAGCAAACGCGCATGAAGGCCAGGCGATCACGATGCCGCTTGTCCATGTTCGCCTGGATCTTGAAGACGAAGCCGGTGAAAGTGCCGGAAGTCGGATCGACGCCGGCGCGCGCGGCGGGCGGCGGCGCGTGCTCCAGCACCGCCTGCAGGAACGGCTCGACGCCAAAGTTGTTGACCGCACTGCCAAAGAAGACCGGGATCATGCGGCCGCTGTTGAACTCCGCCGCGTCGAATTCGTGGCCGGCGCCGGAGAGCAGCTCCGCCGCCTCGCGCAGGTCGGTCCACGCCGTGGGGCCGATCTCCGATTCGAGGCGCGGGTCGTCCAGGCCGCCCACGGTCACCGGGGCGATCGACGCGCCGTGCGCGGAGCGCTCGAAGCGCAGCACCTGCCGGTTGCGCAGGTCGAACACGCCCTGGAACGTCGGGCCGTTGCCGATCGGCCAGTTCATCGGCACCGCCTGGACGTTCAGCTCGCGCTCGATCTCGCCGATCAGGTCGAACGGATCGCGGCCGGGGTGATCGAGCTTGTTGATGAAGCACATGATCGGGATGTGCCGCATGCGGCAGACCTCGAAGAGCTTGCGCGTCTGCGGCTCGATGCCCTTCGCCGAGTCGAGCACCATCACCGCGCTGTCGGTGGCGGCCAGCGTGCGGTACGTGTCTTCGCTGAAGTCCTCGTGGCCCGGGGTGTCGAGCAGGTTCAGGCAATGCCCGCGATACTCGAATTGCAGCGCGGTGGAGGTGATCGAAATGCCGCGGCTCTGTTCGATCGCCATCCAGTCCGAGGTGGTGTGGCGCTGCCCCTTGCGCGCGCGGACGGCGCCCGCCATCTCGATCGCGCCGCCGTAGAGCAGGAGCTTTTCGGTGAGGGTGGTCTTGCCGGCGTCGGGATGCGAAATGATGGCGAAGGTGCGCCGGCGGGCGACCTCGCGGATCAGTTCGTCATCAAGGGGAAGTGCAGTCACGGGAACACCTTAACAGGCGTATCGACAAGGCATTCCGAATCTGGAATATGCGCGCTTAATACTAAGGTTTATGCGCATTGAGTGTCATCAACTCATATTCTAGGAGGAAATGCGATGATTACCCGTTACTTCAGCCCCCGCAATGACTTCCGCACTCTTCAGGCCCGTGTCTTCGAGCCGTTCTTTGGTCGCTTCAACTTCGTCGACGACCAGCTGCAGTCCGGTACCTGGGCTCCGGCGGTCGACGTCGCCGAGGAAGGCGGCAAGATCCTGGTGAAGGTCGAAGTCCCCGGCATGAACGAGAACGACCTCAGGGTCAACTTCGAGGACGGCATGCTCACCGTCACCGGCGAGCGCCAGTTCGAGCGGAAGGAAGACCGCAACTACCACCGCATCGAGCGCGCGTACGGCACCTTCACTCGCAGCTTCTCGCTGCCGCGCAGCGCCGACGCGAACGCCATCACGGCGAGCTACCGCAACGGCGTGCTCGAGATCGAGATCCCGCAGAAGGAAGAGTCGAAGCCGAAGCAGATCGCCATCAAGATCAGCGAGTAGCTGACAGCTCGTAGCGGGTAGTTGGCCTTCGGGCTGCTACCCGCTACTTCCTACTCGCTCGTTTCCTGAATAGCTCGAACTCGCGGGCGTAGCGCTTGTCGGCCGACAACCCCACCGCGCTCTCGTAGTACTTGCCCGCCGCGCTCACGTCGCCCGCGGCCTCGCAGACTGCCGCGAGGTTGAAGCGCAGCGGGGCGGAGTCGCGATGCCGCTGCAGCGACGCCTCCCAGATCGCGCGCGCGTCGGCCAGGCGATCGGAGTTGATCATGGCGTAGCCCTCATCGAACGACGGCGCGGTGTCGTCGAGCTCGATCGACTCGCGCACGCGGCGCGGCGTGATCGACTGCGCCGCGGCGACCGCCGCGTAGTGCGCCGCCTGCGCGTAGGCCACGCCGCGCTCGTCGTCGGTCAGCGAGATCGATCGCGGCGACGTTCCCTCGCCGCGCACGGTGTACGAGAAGAGCCGCTTCCCGTCGCCGTCCATGACATGCACGCGTCCGACGCAGACGACGTCGACCCAGTGATGGAGCCGCCTGATGCGCTCCCCCGCCCCATCCCGCTCGCTGCCCTCGGCGCTGCGCTCGGTGGCGCGGCAGGTGAAGGCGGTGACGCCGAGGTAGGCGTCGGCAGGATGCTCGCGGCGGAGGGCCCGCAGAGCGGCCTCGTCGGCGACCAGGTGGTGGTTGTTCTCGCTGGCATTTTCCACGTGGTACATGCCGGCGCGGCCGACGGCGTCGGTGAACTCGACCACGAAGTCGTTCACCCGCTCGGTGTCGCCGATGGCGTAGATGACGGCCAGCCGCTCGGCCGGCGCCAGGTCGTACGTCGCCGGCACGTTGCGCGAGAAGGCAATCCGCGGCGACGCGGCGAACAGACTCGCGACGTTCAGCAATACAGCCGCCGCGACGAGCACCTTCTTGTTCATGGCGTGTATCCCCGAATTCTAATACCGACCCGCCGCCCGCTCCCTGGCCGGAAGCGCTTCCAGGCAGGTCGTCCACCAACCGCTTTCGATCGTCTCGACGAACTCCTCGGGCAGCCGTTCCGCGCGCATCTCGCGCGCCAGCGCGGCGTGGTCGTAGTCGATCGGAATGAGCTCCACCGATGCCTCCGCCCCGACGGTGAGCATCGCGTACCAGACATTCGTACGTCCGTCGTTGGCCGGGCGTCCAATGACGCCGGCGTTGACGAGGTGGCGCCGCCCGCCGAGCGCCTTGTGCCAGTGCAGGCCGGTGTGCGTGCAGACGATGACGTCCGCCGCGTGCTCGTCGCAGAGGCGGTGCAGGAACGGGTCGGGCGAGGTGGAGCGCCAGAGGAACTCGTTGATCCGCCGCGGCGAACCATGGCAAAGCAGCACCCGGTGGCCGTTGACGTCGAGGCGGATCTCCTTCGGCAGCGTTCCCATCCAACGCTTGTACGCGTCGGAGGTCCTGGCGGACGTGTAGTCGTACGAGATCTGCGCGTATTCGTTGTCGCGCGGGTCGGTGTAGCCGCAGTTGCAGTCTGTCGCGCCGCTGGACAGCGATTCCTCGTAATTGCCCTGGATGCCGGGGATGCCGCGCTCGATGAGCAGCTCCGGGATGCGGTCTGGGTGGGGGCCGAACGCGCCGAGGTCGCCGAGGAAGAAGGTGGCGTCGGCGCCGCGAGCGTCGATGTCGGCGAGCGTGGCCACCAGCGCGTGGTAGTTGGAGTAGATGCCGCCGATGAAGGCGATGCGCGTCACGTCGTGCATGTCATTCCCGATACCCAGCACGTATGACACGCGCCGTGCCCCAAAGGAAACGGGCGGAGCGTTTCGGCGATCGATTCGCCCATGCGCGCGTCGCCCGATTCGATCAGGATCGGGCAGACGTAGACGCCCTTGCTGGTCACCATGCGCGAGGTCGAGCACTGCAACACCGCGGCGTCGGCCTCGCTGAGCTGCTCGATGCGCTCCCAGTCCTCGTAGGCGCGCGTGCGCGCTGACTCCGCGCCGATGTGGAACAGCGGCAGGACTTTGAGCCGCGGCTTGCTGAAGCCGAACGAGCGGATCAGATCGAGGAACCGCGCACGCCCGTCGGCCGACGCGATCCCTTCCGCCGCCTCGGTGACGGTGATCGACGGGTTGATGCCGACCTCCGCGAGGTTGCGCAGCCCGATCATCACTCGCTCCCACACGCCCGCCCCTCGGATGGCATCGTGCGTCGCGGCGTCGAAGCCGTCGAGGCTGACGCGGATGTCGAGCGAGTACTCGCTGGCGTCGGCGAGCTCGCACAGCCGGCGGCAGATCTCCTTCCGCAACAGCATGCCGTTGGTGAGCACCGTGGCCGGACCCTGCTTCAGCGTGACGGCGAGGATGTCGAGCATGTCGCGGTTGAGGAACGGTTCGCCGCCGGTGAAGTAGTAGTCGCGCACGCCGAGCGCGCGCGCCTCGGCCAGGCGCGCCTCGACGTCCGCGAGCGAGAGCATCTCGTGCGAGTGGTTCTTCGGCGAGCAGGAAATGAAGCAGTGCGTGCAGGTGATGTTGCAGATCGTTCCCGCCACCTGGAACCAGAGGGTGTCGAGGGCCAGCATCGGAACATCAGGCGTTATCGTCATAATAAAGCGAGTATGTTTTCCAACTGCGCGAAACCCGTTTGCAGCAGGAACGTGCGGCTACGGCCGTAGGCGCGCGCGCCGACGAACCAGTAGTTCGGCTCCCCGGTGGCGAAATCCTCCGGCGCGAGCCTGGGAACGCAGAGGCAGTCGGTGATCTTCGAGATGGCGTGATAGAGCCGCGCGCCACCCTCGCTGACGGGCGACGTCTCCAGCGCCAGCTCGCTGGCGTAATCGCTGGCCGGGCGGTAACCGGTCAGCGCGACGACGGCGTCGACCTCCGCCCTCCGCCCTCCCGTGAGCGCGACCTCGACGTGCCCGTTGTTGCGCGCCACGCTCTCCACACTCGCGCGGCGCTCCACGCGCACCTCCGCGGCCAGCGCGTTCGCCGCGGCGACCACGCGCTGCCGCTCGGGCAGCGGATCATTGGCGATCTCCTCGCAAGGACGCGCCTTTGCCGTGCGCACCGCCCAAGTGATCTCCGCGCCCGCGTCGCGCAGCACCGCGAGCGCGTTCGCCGCGGAGTGTCCGTGGCCGACGACGAGCACGCGCCGGCCGCGCAGCTCATCGATCCGGCCGTGCAATTCGCCGAGCGTCCGGATGGCGTCGATCCGCCCGCGCGCCGCGTACGGCAGCGGCGTGGCGGTGGAACCGGTAGCGTCGAGCACGACGTCGGCTTCGAGCAGCTCATCGCCGTCGGTGAGGATGCGGAACGGCCGTTCGCCGCGCAGCGGATGGCCGGCGTAATCGGTGCGCGTCATGCCGCGACGGGCAATCGACACCACGCGCGTGTTCGTCCGCACATCGAGCTGCGAAGCCGCCGGCACGAGCACGCGCTCGACGAATTCGGGTCCGGTCAGCAGTTCATCGCCGTCGAGTCCCGGAAAGTTCATCCGCAGCGGCGTGAAGAAGCGTGTCGCGCCCCAGCGGCGCAGCGACGCGCCGATCTCTCCCGCCTCCAGCACCGTCACGTCGAACCCGCGCTTGCGCGCGCCGAGCGCCGCGGCGACCCCGATCGGCCCCGCGCCGACGACGACTACTCGCTTCGCGCCAGCGTGTTGCACGCCTGCACCCAGTGGGCGATCGTCCCGCCACCGCGGATCACCGCCGCCACGTTCACCGCCTCCGCCATCTCCTCGGGCGAGATCCCCGCGCCGGTGCACGCCGAGGCGTACGAGTCGATGCAGTACGGCTCCTGAATGGCGAAGGCCACCGCCAGCGCGATCAGCTTCTTCGTCTTCTCGTCGAGCGCTCCCTTCTCCATCGTGGTCGAGTACCACTGCAGAAAAAGGTCGAACAGTTTCGGATTGGTTTTCGCGATCTCGCCAAACCGAGCGAGATCCTCGGACAGGTAATAACTCGGCATTTTCCCTCCCTCAACGTGCGGTGTCGAAACACGTCACGCCAAGGAGGGGCGCGCGAGGCGCGCCGGCGAACAGGCGTCCGCGCCCCGCGCAGAGTCACCTCGGCCAATGGCCAGCGGCGAACGGCCAACGAATCGATGTCGGAAGACTCCTCGAGCACCACCAGCCCATCGCCAAAGTAGGCGCGACACCGCGCCAACACATCGCGTTGCCGCGGCTCGATGGACGCCAGCAGCTCACGCTCCGGCGCGCGTAGCGCGATGAGGTTGATGCCGCCATCGAGCGCGGGGACGACCACCGCACGCGCGTGCGCCAGGGCGGCAAACACGCCCGCGGCCGGCGGCGCGTCGATGCCGGTGATCACGACCTCGTCGAAGCCGAGGGCGAACGCGGCCTCGGCCGTCGACGCCAGCCGCTCGCCGAACGTCGAACCACGCTGCTCGATGTACAAACGATTGATTTCAGGGAGGATCGCGTCGAAGCGGCCGCGAGCGTCCGCGGCGCAGGAGATGATCGGCACGGCGCCCGGCTCCTGCAGCCACGCCGCCACGGTCCGCTGGAACAGCGCCGCGAATCGCGCGGGCAGACCCTTGACCGCCGCCTCGACTTCCGGCGCGCGCGCAAAGATCACGATCGCGCGTGGCATGTCCGCAGTCTACCCCCGTCAACTAGAATGCGCCGCGGATGCAGCTCAACGTCACCAGTGAGATCGGGCGGCTGAAGAGCGTGCTGGTGCATCTCCCGGGGCGCGAGATCGACGTCATGGTCCCCCCGATGATGACGCAGCTGCTCTTCGACGACATCCTCTACGGCCAGGTGGCGCGCGAGGAGCACCGCCGCTTCCAGCAGATCATCCGCTTCGTCGCACCGGAGATCCTCGACATCCAGGACCTGCTGGAGGAAGTGCTCGAGGACGACGACGTGAAGCGCCGCATCATCCGCGACGTCGCCAAGCGCAACAAGCTGCCGCGCCGCGTCGCCGCCGCGCTGCTGGAGAAGCGCGCCGGCGTGCTGGCCGAGGTGCTGATCGGCGGGATCACCACCGAGAAGAACGGCACCGGCGAGCTGCCGGCGTTCGAGCTGTTCCCCGTCCCGAACTACTTCTTCATGCGCGATCCGCAAGTGGTCCTCGGCGATGGCATCGTGATCTGCGGCATGGCCACGCAGGCGCGGCAGCGCGAGGCGCTGCTGTCGAAGTACGTCATCCAGCACCATCCCGCCTTCCGCGGCAGCTTCCTCTGGGCCGACTTCACCGAGAACGACGGAGGCGCGCCGACCATCGAGGGCGGCGACGTCCTCGTCGCCAGCCGCGAGCTCCTGCTGGTCGGCGCCACACAGCGCACCACGCGTGCCGCCATCCGACATCTCGCCAAGTCGCTGCGCGAGGCGAACGCCGGCGTGAAGACGATCATCATCGTCGAGCTGCCGAAGCAGCGCTCGTTCATGCATCTCGACACGGTCTTCACCTTCACCAGCCGCCACGAGTGCCTGATCTATCCGCCGGTGATCCTGCCGAAGGGCAGCGAGCCGTCGAGCGTGACGGTGATGGACCTGACGAAGAAGTCGACGCCGTACAGCCCGCAGAAGTCGCTGCTCGGCGCGCTGAAGAAATTCGGATTCGACCTCGAGCCGATCTCCTGCGGCGGCAAGCGCGCCGTCGACCAGCAGCGCGAGCAGTGGACCGACGGCGCCAACGCCTTCACGCTCGCGCCGGGGATCATCCTGCTCTACGAGCGCAACGTGCGCACCGCCGAGGAACTGGCCAAGCACGGCTACCACATCGTCTATGAGGATGACCTGCTGCTCGGCCGGACGGAGCTGGAGACCTGGACCGACAAAAAGTACGCGATCCAGGTGGCGGGGCACGAGCTGTCGCGCGCACGCGGCGGGCCGCGCTGCATGACCATGCCGCTGCAGCGCGAGGATCTGTGAGCGAGCGCAAGCTTGCTGTGGTCGCTTTCGGCGGCAACGCGCTGCTCCGCCCCGAGGACCGCGGCACGCAGGAGGAGCAGATCGCGCGCGCCCGGCAAGCGGCGCGCTGGCTCGCGGAGATCGTGCGCGCCGGCTACCGGCTGATCGTAGTGCACGGGAACGGGCCGCAGGTCGGCAACATCCTCATCCAAGCCGAGGAGGCGTCGACCAAGATCCCGCCGCAGTCGCTCGACCTCTGCGTGGCGCAGACCGAAGGGTCGATGGGATTCCTGCTGCAGACGGCGATCCGCAACCGGCTCGACGCGATCGGCGTCGGCGGCGAGGTGTCGACCATCCTGACCGAGGTCGAGGTCGACCCGAACGATACGGCGTTCAAGCGGCCGACCAAGCCGATCGGCCCCTTCTTCACCCGCTATCGCGCCGAGGCTCTGGAGCGCGACCTCGGATGGACGATGCGCGAGGACGCCGGGCGCGGCTGGCGCCATGTGGTGCCGTCGCCGCGGCCGCTGCGCATCCTGAACATCGCCACGATCGCTTACATGCTCAAAGGCGCCGACGTGGTCATCGCCGCCGGCGGCGGCGGCATCCCCGTCATCCGCGGCCGCGACGGCCAGTGGCGCGGTGTGGAGGCGGTCATCGACAAGGACTACGCCTCATCGCTGCTCGCCGTCGAGCTGAAAGCCGACCTCTACGTCATCCTCACCGGCGTGGCGAAGGTGGCCATCGACTTCGGCAAGCCGACCGAGCGCGCCGTCGACCGCATCAGCCTCGACGACGCCCAGCGCTGGCTCGCCGAGGGACAGTTCCCGCCCGGCTCGATGGGCCCGAAGATCGACGCCGCAATGCACTTCGTACGCGGCACCGGCCGGGAGGTGATGATCACCGACATCGAGCACGTGCGCGAGGCAATCGAGGGGCGGGCGGGGACGGTGATCGGCGGGGCATGACAACCTGGTGGGCCGATGAGGTCGTCGGCCAGTTGTCGCCTCGTCTCGAAGAATGCCGCACCTGGCTGCGGTATGGAACCTACGACGATTTCGCGGTCACGCTCCTCGTCCCGATGAGCGGCGATGGCGGCAACTGGGCGACATGGATCCGCATCTCACCGCTCAGTGGGGACCTCGGCGGCGGGCTTCGCATCCTCTACGACTTGGCCGGCGAGGGTTTCGGCGTGCCGCTGTTCCTCGGTCGCGGTCTCGAAGAACCGGCGTCCGGCAGGAAACGGCACACAGTCGCGATCCTGGCCGGCTTCAAGGGTGACCTCCCGATCACCGCGGACACGTTCGAATATCAAGGCATCCCAATCGTCCTGCGCCGCGGTGCGGGATCCGAGAACCGCAGGAAATGGCCCGACGACACCGTCAACTGGATGGCACAACATCTCTGCGAGCGGTATGGCGGCGAGAATCTTCGGCGCACCGACGACGGACTTTGGAGCTTCACCCTGCGCGCCTGATCGGAGCTCAGCCCAAACCCTCCACCACCACCATCTTCGCCGACGAGCAGCTCTGCCGCAGCGACTTCGCCTCGGCGTACTCCGGCGACGCCCACCACGCCTGCGCGCGCTCGACGGAGTCGAACTCCAGGATGACCAGGCGCTTGGGCGACCAGTCGCCTTCGAGCGTGGCGGTCCGGCCGCCGCGGGCGAGGTAGCGGCCGCCGTACGCGGCGATGGCGGGCGGCGCGAGGCGCTTGTAGTCCTCGTAGGTCGCGGGGTCGTTCACTTCGATGTCGATGACGACGTAGGCGGGCATCAGTGACCTCACTTGTCGCGGCAGCAGGGACAGAAGGCACGGAGGCGGTCGAAGGTCCACATCCCATAACCGTGACCGTCCATCCAGTTCGGCTGCAGCGCGTAATTGCCGATGGGGGTGACGCTGTGGAGTTGAAACGACGCGGGCGTGTAATGCTGCGGGCCGCCGCCGGACATGCGGCCGAAGAGGTCGGGCTCGCCGCTGCAGCCGGCGCAGGGGCAGGCGCGGCGGAGCTCTTCGAGCGGATAGTATGATTCGTGCCCGTCGTCCCACTGGACGACGAACAGATCGCCGAGGATTTGGTGCGAAGCGGGGCGCATGCCGACTGACTGGAGTTTATCCCGAGCGTAGCGAGGGATCGCTTCGCTCGGCATAAATTCGAAATGCCGACTTACAAGCTCACGATCGAGTACGAAGGCACTCGCTATTCGGGCTGGCAGGCGCAGGGTAACACGCCGAAAACAGTGCAGGGCCGGCTCCTCGCCGCGGCGCAGCAGGTGCTCGGCGAGGTGGACGTCGGCGGCGCCGGACGCACCGACGCCGGCGTGCACGCCGCGGGGCAGGTGGCGCATCTTCGCTGCCACAAAGCGATCGATCCGCTGCAGCTGACGCGCAAGTTGAACGACCTGCTGCCGCACGACATCAGCATCCTGCACGCGGTGCGCGCGGTCGACCGCTTCCACGCGCGCCACGACGCCAAGACGCGTGTCTACCTCTACCAGATCGCCACGCGCCGCACCGCCTTCGCCAAACCGTTCGTCTGGTGGGTGAAGGACCGCCTCGACTTCCGAGCCATGGCCCGCGCGGCGAAGACGCTCGAAGGGCGCCACGACTTCACCATGTTCAGCGACAAGCGGATCAAGGAAGACGAGTCTCGGGTGGTGGTGGTGGAGCGATGCGAGACCGCCGTCGCCGGCGAGTTGATCCTGATGCGCATCGAAGCCTCCCACTTCCTCTGGAAAATGGTACGAAAAATAGTGTCGTTTTTAGTGGAGGTCGGACGCGGGAACGAAAAGGGCGAGCCGCTGGCTCGAACGGAGATCTGGCAGCCGACGGCGCCGCCGTCGGGACTCTTCCTGGAGGCGGTGACGTATGGCGACGCCTTCGAGCGTCCGCTGACGCCGATTGTGCCGGTGCCATGAGCGAGGCGAACCTCATCGCGCGAATCCGCGAGCTCTTCCCGCGCGCCGGCGACGACGCGGCGATCGTCGGCGACCAGGTCATCACCAACGACGTGCTGGTGGAGGACGTCGACTTCACCGCCGATACGCCTCCGCACTTCGTGGCACGCAAGGCCATCGCCGTCAACCTCTCGGACCTCGCGGCGATGGGCGCGCGTCCGCTGCACGCGGTCGTCGCCATCGGCTCGCCGGACGAGGAAAGGGCGCGCGCGCTCATCGAGGAACTGGGTCGCGAGCGCCGCATCGAGATCGTCGGCGGCGACCTCTCTCGCGCGGCGAAGCTGTTCGTCTCCGTCACCGCGGTCGGCGAGGCGAAGCAGCCGCTGCTCCGCCGCGGCGCGCGCCGCGGCGACCGCATCTACGTCTCCCGCCCGCTCGGCGCCGCCGCGGCGGGGCTGCACTTCATCCGCCGCCCGCCGGCCGCCGGCGCCGCGTACGCGTTGCGCGAGTTCGCCGAGTCCGCCGTCCGCCGCCACCTCGACCCGGAGCCGGAGGTCGAGCTGGGGATGAAGCTGGTGGGCATCGCCACCAGTTGCATCGACATCAGCGACGGCCTCTCATCCGACCTCCACCACCTCTGCGACGCCTCCGGCCTTGGCGCGGAGATCGAACGCCAGCGCATCCCCGTCTTTCCCGGCCTGCAGGAGGCGGGGCTCGACGTCCGCGCCGCGGTGCTGCACGGCGGCGAGGAGTTCGCGTTGCTCTTCACCTCGTCGCTGCGCGAGTCGGAGCTGAGCGCGCGCGTCGGGCGGCCGGTGTACGCCATCGGCCGGATGGTGGAAGAGAAGGGAGTGCGTCTGGACGGCGCGCCGCTCGAGCCCCGCGGCTGGGACCACTTCAGCGCTTCGTGACGTTGGCGGCGACGGCGCAGACGAACGCGCTGATGCCGAGCGTGGTGCGCACGGCATGCGCGCGGCTCCAGTTGCGGGCCAGCGACTGCGAGCGGTCGCTCGGGTAGTCGGTCGGCGCCTGCTGCTCGAGCTCCTTGTTGATCGGCACGGTCACCATGATGGTCGCGGCGAGCACGCCCGCCAGCCCGAGCGCGGCGGCGGTGTCGAGCGCGCGCTTGACCGGGCGGGTGTCGCGCGAGGCGACGGCCAGCGTCACCGCGGTACCAAGAGCGACCGGGCCGATGGCGTTGAAGTAGTCGACGTTCTTCAGCGCCTCGATCGGGTGGAGGCGGTCGCGGTGCGACGGAAGCTCTTCACGCCAGCCCGGCACCAGCGCCTTCTCGCCGAAACCGAGTGAGCCGGCAAGCAGGCCGGAAGCCGTCAGATTGACAAATCGCAAAACAGATTCGATCGACCGATTCACACGCTCTCCGCCGAATTAGAGTACACGATCCAAGGAGGAGTTCACATGACCACACGCGCAATGATCAAGGCGCTTGCGCTGCTCGTCGCGGCGCCGCTGTTTGCACAACCTGCCATTCGGATGCCCGAGGCGAGCCCGAAGGCATCCGTCAGCCAGACCATCGGTGTCACCGACGTCGTCATCGACTACCACCGTCCCGCCGTCAACAAGCGGAAGATCTGGGGTGGTCTGGTGTCGTACGGCGCGGTCTGGCGCGCCGGCGCGAACGAGAACACCACCATCTCGTTCTCCACGCCGGTGACGGTCGAGGGACAGGCGCTTCCGGCCGGGACGTACGGCCTTTTCATGATTCCCAGCGCGACACAGGTGCAGGTGGTCTTCAGCAAGTTCGCCGACGCCTGGGGCGCGTACAGCTACGAGCCGTCCGAGGACGCGGCGCGCGTGACAGTGACGCCGCAGGCGCTCTCCGAGAGTCAGGAGCGGCTGGCCTTCACTTTCGATGACGTGACGAACAACTCCGCCACGGCGTCGCTACGCTGGGACAAGCTGCGCGTACCGTTCAAGATCGGCGTCGACCTGCCGACCACCGTGCGTGCGTCGATCAAGGACACGCTGCGCGGCGGCAAGCATTGGGATCCGAACGCTTGGGCCGCCGCGGCGCGCTGGGAGCTGCGCAACGGCGACGCCGACACCGCGCTGAAGTACGCCGACAAGGCGCTGGAGTACGGCAACTCCGTCAACACGCTGCGCACCAAGGCGGCGGTGCTCGACAAGAAGGGCGACAAGGCCGGCGCCAAGGCGCTGCGCGACCGCGCCATGACCCTGGCCAACGAGACCGAGACGCTCGGCATCACCGTCGGCGGGATGATGGGCGAGAAAAAGTACGATGAGACGCTGAAGTACCTCAACGACTACCTCGCCGCGCACCCCGCCACCGGGAACAAGTGGCGCATCCTCACCATGATCGGCGATACCTACGCCGCCAAGGGCGACCAGGCAAAGGCGCGCGAGTACTTCGACCAGGCGATGACCGCCGCGCACGACCCCGCCGAGCGCGAGGAAGTGTGGGATTCGATCAATTCGATGGGAGCGGCGGCGCCGCAGTAGGACGGGAGGACAGGATGACGGGATGTGGACGATGCGGGGACATCCCGTCATCCTGTCCTCCCGTCATCCTTACTTTCGAGCGTCCTCCAGCTCCTTGATCCGCGAGACGATGTCGCGGTAGTTGCTGTTCATGCCGTACACCTCCATGAACGCCTTCTGCGCGTTCTCGGTGTCGCCCACTTCCATGTGTGCGGAGCCGACGTCGTAGAGGAGGCCGATGTGCTCCTCTTCGGTGATCTCCGGCATTTCGAGTCCTTTGCGGTACCACTTGATGGCGAGCTGCGGCATCCCCTTTTCCAGGAAGCAGAGGCCGAGCATCGACGCGCACTCGACGGCGCGCTTCGGATCCTTCGACGCCAGCTGGAACTCGCCGATCGCTTCATCGATGAGTCCCATCTCCTTGTAGGCGATGCCGAGGTTGTAATGGGTGTCGTAATCCTCGGAATCGAGCTGCTGTTCGACGCCCTTCTTGAACTCCTTGAAGATCTCCT
>Ga0157377_10000032_pt1 | contig 121003 bp, 111 predicted proteins | sample M55metaG_FD_121116 | JGI IMG/M metagenome (GOLD analysis project Ga0157377, IMG submission 121116) | Miscanthus rhizosphere microbial communities from Kellogg Biological Station, Michigan, USA - M5-5 metaG | ecosystem: Host-associated > Plants > Roots > Rhizosphere > Soil | place: USA... | reverse complement strand
GACCGGCTGCCCGTCATCACCTTCGGCGACTCCGACCGCGTCCAGGTGGGCGCCGTGGCGCTGGCCATCGGCAACCCCTTTGGCGTTGGGCAGACCGTGACCTCGGGCATCGTCAGCGCGCTCGGCCGCAACCAGCTCGGCATCAACACCTTCGAGAACTTCATCCAGACGGACGCAGCCATCAATCCCGGCAACTCCGGCGGCGCGCTGGTGGATGCGAACGGCAACCTCGTAGGCATCAACACCGCCATCTTCTCGCGCACCGGCGGCAGCCTGGGCATCGGCTTCGCGATTCCCGTCACCACGGCGCGGCAGGTGATGGAAGGCCTCATCCGCGACGGCCAGGTCACGCGCGGCTGGATCGGCGTCGAGCCACGCGACCTCACGCCGGAGATCGCCGAGACTTTCAACCTGCCGATCACGGAAGGCGTGCTCATCACCGGCGTGCTGCAGGAAGGCCCGGCCAGCGCCGGCGGCATGAAACCAGGCGACGTGGTGACCAAGGTGGCCGACACGCCCATCACCAACACCTCTCAGCTGCTCACCGCCGTCGCGGCACTCAAGCCCAAGCAGCCGGCCATCATCGCCATCCAGCGTGGCGAGAAGAAGATGGAGTTGAAGGTGACGGTCGCGCAACGTCCGAAGACGCCGGTGCGGCGCGAGAAATAGTCCCAGCAGGCCCGCGGCATGCGCGGGCCGCCTTGAGGATCAGTTGGCCTCTTCGGGCTTCTTGGTGTTCTTCAGGAAGAACTGAGCCGCCCAGATGCCGGCCTCGTACAGGATGCACATCGGAACCGCCAGGGCCAGTTGCGACACCACGTCCGGCGGCGTGATCACCGCGGCGATGATGAACGCGACCACGATGAAGTAGCTGCGGAAGCTCTTCAACTGTTCCAGCGAGACGAGGCCCACGCGCACCAGCAGGATCACCACGATCGGCACCTGGAAGGCGAGGCCGAAGGCGATGTAGAGGCCGAGGATGGTCTCCACGTAGGACGCGATGTCGGGCGTGGCCGACACCGTCTCGGGCGTGAACTTCTGGATGAAACCGAACATGCGGTCCAGCACGAAGAACTGCACGAAGGCGATGCCTGCATAGGCGAGCAGGCTGCCGAAGACGATCAGGGGCAGCGCGAACTTCTTCTCGTGGCTGTACAGCCCCGGCGCGATGAAGGCCCAGGCCTGGTAGATGAGCCAGGGCAGCGCCAGCAGCACGGCCGCCATCAGCAGCACCTTGAGCGGAATGAAGAAGGGCGAGAACACGCCGGTGGCGATCAGCTGCTTGGTGCCCGGCGGCATGTGGTTGCGGATCGGAATCGCAAGCCAGTCGATCAGCCGGCTGGGGCCTGGCCACGCGGCAAGAATCGCCAGCGCGATGCACAGGCCGTAGATCGCCTTGATCATGCGGTCGCGCAGCTCGATGAGATGCGTGACGAACGGCTGCTCGGTGCCCTCGAGCTCGTCGGGGCCTGGATTGGAACTCATGCGTCAGGAACCCGTGCGGGGTGGACGAAAGCGCGCGACACGCGCCGCGCCGGACTGGGCCTTGCCGCGGATGCCGTGGCGCTGCTTGTACCACTGCGGCATGGCGCCGCGCTTCAGGCGCCAGTTCTTCTTCGGGTGCTTGTAGACCGGTGTCGGCGACCAGTCCACGTGCGGGTTCTGGTACGAGGGCGAGAGCGGGTCGGCGTCGGCCCAGCTCTTTTCGAGATCGGACGTGGTCTGGTGGATTTCCTTGGAGACCTGCTGCTCCACGTCACGCGCCGCGTCCTCGAACTGCCCCTTCATCTTCTTGAGCTCCTCGAGCTCGATGGAGCGGTTCACCTCGGCCTTCACGTCGGCCACGTAACGCTGCGCCTTGCCCAGCAGGTGACCCACGGTGCGGGCCACGCGGGGCAGGCGTTCCGGGCCGAGGACGATCAGCGCGACCGCGCCGATGAGCGCGATCTTGTCGAAGCCGAAGTCGATCATCGAGGCAGCTCGTCGCGGCGCGCCGAACGCATCACGACTTCTGCTTCGCGTCCACGTCGACCGTGTTGGCGTCGGTGGCCTTGGTGGTGTTCACCGTCACCTGGGCCGGCGGGCCGTCCACGCTGGACGCGCCGTCCTTCATGCCGTCCTTGAAACCCTTGACCGCACCGCCCAGGTCCTGGCCGATGTTCTTCAGCTTCTTGGTGCCGAAGACCAGCACCACGATCAGCAGCACGATGAGCCAGTGCCAAATACTCAAACCACCCATGATCTTTCTCCAAACGACGTAACCGTCGATTTTAGGTCAGCCGCCGCCGGCTCAACCCTTGGCCCAGGGTCGCGGGCCGCCGAATGCGTGCATATGGAGGTGATATACCTCCTGTCCACCGTCCGGGCCGGTGTTGATGACCGTTCTGAAACCGTTGGTGACACCGAGTTCCTTCATCAGCCGCGGCGCCAGAAGCAGCATCTTGCCCAGCCACGCCGCGTGCGATTCGTCGACGTCGGCCAGGCTCGCCACGTGCACCTTCGGGATGATGAGCACGTGGACGGGCGCCCAGGGGTTGATGTCGTGGAAGGCGAGAAGTTCGCCGTCCTCATACACCTTTTTGCTCGGGATCTGCCCGGCGGCGATCTTGCAGAAAATGCAGTGGGGGTCTTGCGGCATGGTCACCTCGCGGCGTCTCAGGTGGGGGGAACCGGCATCGCGCGTCCTTCGGCGAAGCTCCACCAGCCGCGCACGAAGCGGTAGAGGTACCACAGGCCGATCAGGAAGTACGCGAACGCGCCGGGAAGGACGAACACCAGCCACAGCGGCGACGCCAGCACCAGCCACAGGATCGTGAACCAGAAGCTGCGCGACTGCCAGCGGAAGTGGCTGCGGAAGAAGTCGTCGGGAAGGTCGGGCCGCTTCACGTAGTTGATGATCATCGCGATCACCGAGAAGATGCCCAGCGAGAACCAGGTGGCCACGTGCAGGCCGTACATCACGTGCGTGACGGTGGTGAGCTGCACGAGCTCGGGCGACGGCGGGGCCGGCGATGGCGGCGTGGACGACGGGATGACTTCGTTCATCGGGAGTCCTCCATGCCGCGCCTGGCCGAGAGCCGCACGGCGTTCATGTTCCGCCCTTGCCTTCCGCCTCGCGCGCCTGCGCCTTGCGCGCGGCGAATTCCTCCAGCCCCGACAGGCCTTCGCGCCGTTCCAGCTCGGCGAGCACGTCCGCAGGCTTCAGGCCGAAGGCGCTGAGCGCGATCATCGAGTGGAACCAGAGGTCGGCCACCTCGTAGACGATCTTCTGCCGGTCGCCGTCCTTGGCGGCCATGACCGTCTCGGTGGCTTCCTCGCCGATCTTCTTGAGGATGGCGTCGTGGCCCTTGTGGAAGAGCCGCGCGACGTAGCTCTTGTCCGGGTCGCCGAGCTTGCGCTGCTCGATCACATCGGCGAGCCGGGCCAGCGTATCGTTGGAAGTCGTCGTCATTTGTAGATGCGCTCCGGATCCTTGAGCACCGGTTCGACGGTCTGCCAGGCGCCGTCCTTGTAGAGCTGGAAGAAGCATGAATGGCGGCCGGTGTGGCAGGCGATGCCCGGCGTGTGGCCCAACTGCTCGACCTTCATCAGCACCACGTCGTTGTCGCAATCCAGGCGCAGCTCATGCACCTTCTGGATGTGGCCCGATTCCTCGCCCTTGTGCCACAGCCGGTTGCGCGAGCGGCTGAAATACACCGCCTCGCCGAGCTCGGCCGTCTTGGCGAGCGCCTCGCGGTTCATGAAGGCGAACATCAGCACGTCGTTGCTGCCGACCTCCTGCGCGATCACCGGGATGAGACCCTTGTCGTCCCACTTGACTTCGTCCAGCCAGTTCATGGTTCAGTGTAGCAATCAGCCCTCGTGCGTCGCACCCGTGAACCCGCGTTCCTCGGCGAACCATTGCAGCACCGGCACCGTGCCCGGCAGCACCGGCACCACCGCCACCGGCAGCTGCTGCCAGGCCATCGCCTGCTGCTCGCGCATCTCGAACTCGCCCTGCCAGTCGTAGACCTTGCAGAAGTGCAGGCGCACGAGCGCATGCGGGTAATCCATCATCTCGATCTTCCAGGGGTGGGCCTCGCCGATGGTGATGCCCAGCTCCTCGTGCAGCTCGCGCCGCAAGGCCTGCTCGACCGTCTCGCCCGCCTCCAGCTTGCCGCCCGGGAACTCCCAATAGCCGGCGTACACCTTGCCCTCGGGCCGCGAGGTGAGCAAGAAGCGTTGCCCACCATCGATCAGCACACCCACCGCCACGTCCACCGGGGTGCGCTCAGCCATGGTGGCGCCCCGCGTAGTCCTTCGCGAACTGGTAGGCCACGCGGCCTGAGCGCGAGCCGCGTTCCAGCGCCCAGACCAGGCTTTCCTGGCGCGCGGCGGCGATCGCCGCTTCGTCCACGCCGAAGCCGCGCAGCCACTCGGCCACGATGCTCAGGTACTCGGCCTGGCTGAAGGGGTAGAAGCTCACCCACAGCCCGAAGCGCTCGGACAGCGAGATCTTCTCCTCCACCACCTCGCCGGGGTGCACCTCGCCATCCTCGGTGTGCTGGTAGCTGAGGTTCTCCTTCATGTACTCGGGCAGCAGGTGGCGGCGGTTGCTCGTCGCGTAGATCAGCACGTTGTCTGACGCCTGCGCCACCGAGCCGTCCAGCACCGACTTCAGCGCCTTGTAGCCCGCCTCGCCCTCGTCGAAGCTCAGGTCGTCGCAGAAGACGATGAAGCGCTCCGGCCGCTCGGCCACCAGGTCGACGATGTCGGCCAGGTCCACCAGGTCGGCCTTGTCCACCTCGATGAGGCGCAGGCCCTGCGGCGCGAATTCATTCAGGCAGGCCTTGATGAGCGAGCTCTTGCCGGTGCCGCGCGCGCCCGTCAGCAGCACGTTGTTGGCGCCGTGGCCCTCGACGAACTGCCGCGTGTTGCGCAGCAGCCGCTCCTTCTGCGGCTCGACTTCGCGCAGCCGGTCCAGCCGGATGTCGGCCACATGCTTGACCGGATCGAGCCAGCCGGAGCCGCCCCGCTTGCGGTAGCGGTAGGCGATGGATGCGGACCAGTCGGGCGCGGCGAGCGGATGCGGCAGCACCGCTTCGAGCCGCGACATCAGAGCTTCGGCGCGGGCGATGAGGGAGGCGAAATCGGACATGGCGGAAGTGTATGGGCGGGCTCAGGAGACGTCGGCCACGTGATCGTCGGCGATCGCGAAGATGCGGTCGCCCTCCCCACGGCGGATGGGATGCATCCCGGTAAAGCTGCCAAAGGCCGGCAGCACGCCGACCCGTCCGGTGAAGTGAAAGCACGGCAGTCGCAGGCTGTCGAAGGCGCGGCCGCCCAGGCGCACGCAGGGGTGCAGGTGGCCGGCCAGTGAATAGAAGCCGTCGTGCGCGACCGGGTGGTGGCACAAGGCCAGGCCGCCCACGACCAGCGGCTCGTCCACCACGCTGAAACCCAGCGACGCGGGCGGGTCGCCGGCCCGGTCGTCGTGGTTGCCGCGCACCAGCGTGAGGGCGAGGCCCTCGTGCCGCCGGCGCCACTGCGCCACTGCGTCCATGGTGGATGCCGCGAGCGAGCGCTTCGAGTGCAGGAAATCGCCGAGGAAGACGATACGCACGGCGCCGGTGCGCTCCACCAGCCGCGTGAGCATCGCGAGGTTCTCGCTTGTCGTGCCACGCGGCACGGGCACGCCGAACGAGCGGAAGGACACGGCCTTGCCGATGTGCGCATCGGCCACCAGCAGGGTGCGAAAGTCTTCGAGGAAGGCCGCCTTCTCGGGCAGCAGGGTCAGCGGATGGCCGCTGACGGTGAAGGTCGCCATGAAGCCGATGTTAGGGAGCGTGACGCCCCGTTCAAGACGGCTCAGCCGATCATCAGGCGCAGCGCGGCGTCTAAGTGTTCGGTGGGCGTGCGCTTGAAGCCCGAGCGCGCATACAGCTGAAGCCGCCCGACGGCGAAGGCCTTGAGCACCGAGGCTTGGGCATTCGCGTCGACCGTGGGGGTCGTCGACCCGGCCGTCTCCGCCGCCGCGCGGAGGCTCTGGCGCAGCTGCGATTCGATGCGGTCGAAGAACTGGTTCATGCGCGCCAGCAGGCGGTCGTTCTCGAACACCAGCGCGTCACCCACCATCACGCGGGTCATGCCGGGGTTCTTCTCGCCGAACTGAAGCAGCACGGTGAGGATCTTCTGCGCCTGCACGGCGCCGTCCGTCTCGCGTTCGTTGATCTGGTTGGCCAGCGTGAAGACGCTCTGCTCGATGAACTCGATCAGGCCTTCGAACATCTGCGCCTTGCTGGCGAAGTGACGGTACAGCGCCGCTTCGGACACATCGAGCCGGCTGGCCAGGGCCGCCGTGGTGATGCGTTCTGCGCCCGGTTGCTCCAGCATGGACGCCAGCGTCTGCAGGATCTGCACGCGGCGTTCACCGGGCTTCGGGCGCTTGCGGACCCCCGGTGCCCCGGTGGCGGGCACGGTCTCGCTGTCCGCTCCGATCGCGCTTGAGGCGACCGTGTCTTCCGGGGTGTGCTCAGTATGAGTTGTCATCGCGTATGCACCACATCGAGCGCAAAGCTTGTATCCGCTTGATTCTGGCACACACGTATGCGGGCTTGGTGCAGGGGTGAACGCTGACTTTCATGGATTCGCCCGGCCCGTGAATTGCGCCACGAAGGTAGCGTTGCATCCAGGCGGTGCGCATGCCGACCTTGCGGGCGGAGCGCTGGTGGTCCAGCGTGTCTTCGACCAGCACGCAGCGGCTGGGGCGCGTCTTGAGCCGGGCGGCCAGCGCGCGGAACATGCGGGCGTCGGGTTTGGGCCGGTGGTGGCCGAACATGGTCATGTCCTCGATGCTGAGGATGCCGTCGAACAGGCCCGTGAGGCGCAGGGTGTCGAGCACGCGCAGCGCATAGGAACGCGGGGCGTTGGTCAGGATGAACTTGCGGCCGGGCAGCCGTTTCACTGCCGCGCGGTCATGGGCGCTCGTGCGCAGCCGATCTTCCAGGCCGGGCAGGCGATGCGTTTCCTCGAGAAAGTGCGATGCCCTCACGCCGTGGTGCTTCACCAGCCCGAGCAGCGTTGCGCCGTAGTGATTCCAGTAATGCTGGCGCAGGGCGGACGCTTCGTCATGCGTCATCGACAGATGCCGGACGATGTAGTCCGTCATCGCCGCATTCGTGTCACGAAAGGCCGCGTATGACGCGTCGTGCAGCGTGTTGTCGAGATCGAAGAACCACGTGATCTTCAAGCGAGATATCCGGCCGAAGCGCAGCGACGGCAACCCCAAGCCACGCCCGCGGATCTGGCTCCGCCAGTCCGCAGGGTGGCGCCCCTCGGGGGCAGGAGCGCAGCGACTGGGGGGCTCAATGACTCCTGATCATGGTGCCGTAGGCTTGTTCGGTGAGAACTTCGAGCAGCATCGCGTGCGGCACGCGGCCGTCGATGATGTGCACCGTGTTCACGCCGTTCTTGGCCGCGTCCAGGGCGGAGGAGATCTTGGGCAGCATGCCGCCGGAGATCGTGCCGTCCTCGAACAGCTCGTCGATCTCGCGGGCCGACAGGTTGGTGAGCAGGTTGCCCTGCTTGTCGAGCACGCCCGAGATGTTGGTGAGCATCATCAGCTTCTCGGCCTTGAGCACCTCGGCCAGCTTGCCGGCCACCACGTCGGCGTTGATGTTGTAGTTCTCGTTGTTGCCGCCGAAGCCCAGCGGCGAGATGACCGGGATGAACTGGTCGTCCTGCAGCGCCTTCACCACCGACGGGTCGATGGATTCGATCTCGCCGACCTGGCCCACGTCGTGTTCCTTGGTAGGGTCGTTCTTGTCGAGCATCTTCAGCTTGCGCGCACGGATGAGGCCGCCGTCACGCCCCGTGAGACCCACCGCCTTGCCGCCCGCGGCATTGATGAGGCCTACGATATCCTGCTGCACCTGGCCGGCCAGCACCCACTCCACCACTTCCATGGTCTCGTCGTCGGTGACGCGCATGCCCTGGATGAAGGTGCCCTTCTTGCCGACCTTGGCCAGCGCCTCGTCGATCTGCGGCCCGCCGCCGTGCACCACCACCGGGTTCATGCCCACGAGCTTGAGCAGCACCACGTCTTCGGCGAAATCCTGCTGCAGGCCCGGGTCGGTCATGGCGTTGCCGCCGTACTTGATGACGATGGTCTTGCCGTGAAAGCGCCGGATGTAGGGCAGCGCCTCCGCCAATATCTCCGCCTTGTCGCGAGGTGCGATGTGGCTCAGGTCCGGGGACGAGGGGTGCGGAGGGAAGGCGGGAGGCTCGGAGCTCATGGTGAACGTCTTTCTGCGAAAGCAAGATGAAAAGGCAAGTCGGCGAAATTGTAGGGGGGCACAGCCCTGCAGGCTTGTGAACCGCCGCCCGGCGGCGTTACCCTCATCAGGGGGAAAGCCACCGCGAATTGCATCACCTATTCTCGGCGCCCCAAAACCATTCAGGAGGATCTCATGCGAAGTCTTGTCGCAGCCCTGCTGCTGTGCTGCTCCGCGGCGCAAGCCGGCACCTTTACCGTCAACTTCAGCAGCCCCAGCCTGCACGTCGTGGATCTCACGCCGGCCGACGCAAACGCCGCCACGATGACTGTCATCCCCTCGGGCACACCCGGCTCCGCGCTGGCCGATTGGAACACCCCCATCAGCTTCGGCGGCGAATTCTGGGCGGATTTCAACAACGTCCAGCCGGGACCCGACTACACCTTGACCGGCACGCTGGGCGCGCACAGCGCTGTCGAGTGGACCATGAACTACGCCATCGACGGAACGTTTGCACCCTCCGACCCGTTGCTGATCGATCGTGCGTTCTTCATGGGCGGCGTTGGCGGCATCACCGAGAACGGCTCGATCAACACCCAGGAGATCTTCTCGCCCAGCATCTTCGAGACGGATGTCCACCTGTCCGGCCCCTTCGAGTTCATGCTCAGGAACGACGCCGACACCGCCACCGGCTTCACGCTGAACATGATGTTCCGGCTGGACACCACGTCGGAATTCACCCGTCCCGTTCCTGAGCCTTCGACCTACCTGTTGATGCTCGGCGGGCTCGCCCTGCTTCCGCTGGCTCGCCGCAAGATGAAGTCCAAGGCTGACCGAGCCTAATAGGTTCGTCCGCGCTTGTATTGCGCATGGGCACGGCGTGTGAGCGTCGTGCCCTTTTGCATGGCGGCGAACGAGGCGCCCGCATGCGCGTGGCAGATCGCCAGGCCGAGCGCATCGGCGGCGTCCTTGCCCGGCAGGCCCGGCAGCTTGAGCAGGCGCATCACCATCTCCTGGACCTGCTCCTTGCGCGCCTGGCCGTGGCCGACGATGGCCTTCTTCATCTGCAGCGCGGTGTATTCGCAGACGTCCAGGTCGTTGGAGACGAGCGCGGTGAGCGCCGCGCCGCGCGCCTGCCCCAGCAGCAGCGTGGACTGCGGGTTCACATTGACGAACACGATCTCCAGCGCCGCGCAGTTGGGCTGGTAGCGCGACGTGACCTCGCGCACGCCGTCGAAGATGATCTTCAGACGTGCGGGCAACTGCCCGATGTCCACGGCATCGGTCTTGATCGTGCCACTTGCCACGTAATGAAGTTGCGCTCCTTCGGTCTCGATCACGCCGAAGCCGGTGGTGCGCAGGCCGGGATCGATCCCTAGGATTCGCATGACGCGGATTGTGTCCCGCAATGGGCGGGGTCAGAGGCCGAAGTACCAGCGCACCGCGTGAAAGAACACCGGCGCCGAGAAACACAGCGGCGCCACGCGATCGAGGAGGCCCACCGCGCCCGTGACCGATGCCTTGCCGCCCCAGCTGCGCACGCCGGCATCGCGCTTGAGCGCCTTCATCACGAATTCGCCCAGCGTGCCGGTGCCGCCGGCGATGAAGCCCATCACCAGCGCCGGGATCGGCTTGAAGGGCGTCGCCCAGTACAGCAAGGCACCGACGAAGGCCGCGACGCCCGCGCCGATGGCCCACGCACGCCACGAGAAGGAGCGGCTGATGGCCCGCGCCACCGGACGCCGCCGCAATTTGCGCGAGGCAATCTCCTGCGCGATCTGCGCCGTGGCGACGACGACCACGAGATAGAACACCATGAAGGCACCGCGACCCGCGAACTTGGGCAGGTCCAGCAGCAGCAGCGCCGGCGCATGGCTCATGCCGTAGATGCAGACCATGATGCCCCACTGGATCTTCGAGGTGCGTTCGAGAAAGCGATGCGGGTCGTTGCCGAAGGCGCTGACGACGGGAATCGCGAAGAACACGTAGACGGGGATGAACACCGTGTACAGGTCGAGCCGCTGGCTGCCGGCGAGCACGAACTGGAAGGGCAGGACCAGGAAGAAGGCCAGCAGGAGGCTGCGGTGGTCGGCGCGCCGGGTCTGCGTGAGCGTGATGAACTCGCGAAACGCGATGAAGCTCACCAGGCCGAAGAGGATGGTCGCCACCACCGCGCCCAGCACCCACGAGATCCAGAACAGCGAGGCGCCCCACCACACCGCCCGCAGGTCACGCTTGAACTGCTCGTGCATCTCCTGCCGCTCGGGCGTAAGGTCGCGGATGGTGCGGCTGACTTCGACGATGGTGACCAGCGCGAGGATGCCGAAGAGCGCGAGGAACAGCAGGCCGACCTGCTGCGTGATGGTGAGATCGCGAAGCGCGCCCATCAGCGGATGCTCCTCAAGGCCACGACGGCGTCGCGCGCACGGGTGAGGAAGGCACGCTTGTCCTCGCCGGGTTCGATCTGCAGCGGCGCACCGAAGGTCACGGAGCACAGGATGGGCACGGGCACCACTTCGCCCTTGGGCATCACGCGCTGCACGTTGTCGATCCAGGCCGGAACCAGTTGCACGTGCGGGAACTGCTCGGCGAGGTGATAGAGCCCCGACTTGAACGGCATCGGGTCGCCCTTGTTGCCGCGCGTGCCTTCGGGAAAGATCACGAGCGAGTCGCCGTTCTTGAGCGCTTCGATCAAGGGCTCGAGCGGGTCCTGGTCGTCGGTGCGCTGCCGGTTCACGTACACCGCGTTGAAGATCTCGCGCGTGATCCAGTGCTTGAGCGGCGTGGACGTCCAGTAGTCCTTGGCCGCGATGGGCCGCGTCACGCTGCGCAGGTCACCGGGCAGCGCGGCCCAGATCAGCACCCAGTCGAAGTGGCTCTGGTGGTTGGCGAAGTAGATGCGCTGCTCCGCCTTGGGCGGGCATCCGTACCAGTGGCCTTGGGCGCCGGTGATGAGCCGGGCAAGAAAGGCAAGGAAGAGACCGGCCGCCTCAGGAAGTTTCATGGAGGCGGATGCTAGCCTGGAACGCGGCGAAGCCCGCGCTCATCAAGCCACGACCGCGGAGCCGGCTTTGCCGGTCCGCCGGGTGGCGCCCCTCGGGGGCAGGAGCGCAGCGACCGGGGGGCCGACATCAGTGCCTGAAGTGACGCACGCCGGTCAGCACCATCGCGATGCCGCGCTCATCGGCGGCTGCGATCACCTCGTCGTCGCGCACGCTGCCGCCTGGCTGGATCACGCAGGTGGCTCCCGCTTCGCACACCACGTCCAAGCCGTCGCGGAACGGGAAGAAGGCGTCGCTCGCGACCACCGAGCCCTTGAGCGTGAGGCCGGCGTTCTCGGCCTTGATGCTCGCGATGCGCGCCGAATCGATGCGGCTCATCTGGCCTGCGCCGACGCCCAGCGTCATGCCGCCGCCGCAGAAGACGATGGCGTTGCTCTTCACGTACTTCGCGACCTTCCATGCGAAGAGCAGGTCGTTCATTTGCGCCGCGGTGGGCTGCACCTTGGTGACCACCTTCAGCTCGCCACGATCGACCTCGCGGTTGTCGGCGGTCTGGATGAGCAGGCCCGAGCCCACGCGCTTCACGTCCTGCGCGTTGCGACCCTGCTCCCAGGGCGTCGCGCCGCCCGGCGGCAGGGCGATCTGCAGCACGCGGGTGTTGGGCTTGGCCGCGAACACCAGCAGCGCCTCGGGCGTGAAGGCCGGCGCGATCAGCACCTCGACGAATTGCTTGGCCACCGATTGCGCTGCCGTCGCGTCCACTTCGCCGTTGAAGGCGATGATGCCGCCGAAGGCCGAGGTCGGGTCGGTCTTGAAGGCCTTGGAATAGGCCTCGGCCGGGCTCGCGCCCACCGCCACGCCGCAGGGGTTGGCGTGCTTCACGATCACGCAGGCCGGCGCGTCGAAGCTCTTCACGCACTCCCACGCGGCATCCGCATCGGCGATGTTGTTGTACGAGAGCTCCTTGCCCTGCAGTTGCTTCGCGGTGACGAGCGAACCGGGCGCCGGGTTCATGTCGCGGTAGAACGCGGCCGACTGGTGCGGGTTCTCGCCGTAGCGCAGGTCCTGCAGCTTGACGAACTGCTGGTTGCTCTGCGCCGGGTACTCGTGGCGCGTGCCGTCGGCCTGCAGCGACGAGAGGTAATCGCTGATGGCGCCGTCGTAGTTGGCGATGCGGTTGAAGGCCGCCACCGACAGCGCGAACTTCGTCGCCTGCGTGATGCCGCCGGTCTTCAGCTCGGCCAGCACCTTCGCGTACTGCGACGCGTCGGTGAGCACCGCCACGTCCTTCCAGTTCTTGGCCGCCGAGCGCACCATGGCCGGACCGCCGATGTCGATGTTCTCGATCGCGTCTTCCAGCGTGCAGCCGGGCCTGGCCACGGTGGCTTCGAAGGGGTAGAGGTTGACCACGAGGATGTCGATGGTCGAGATGCCGTGCTGCTCGATCGCGGCCACGTGGGCGGGCACGTCGCGGCGCGCCAGCAGGCCGCCGTGGATCTTGGGGTGCAGCGTCTTCACGCGGCCGTCGAGCATCTCGGGGAACCCGGTGTGGTCGGCGACCTCGGTGACGGGCAAGCCGGCGTCGGCCAGCAGCTTCGCGGTGCCGCCCGTGGACAGCAGCTTCACGCCCAGGCCATGCAGCTCGCGCGCGAATTCGAGGACGCCGGTCTTGTCGGAGACGGAAAGGAGAGCGGTGTGTTGAGTCATGGCGTCACTTGATGAGTTTGTGTTCGACGAGCTTGCGGCGCAGCGTGTTTCGGTTGATGCCCAGCCACTCCGCCGCGCGGCTCTGGTTGCCTTCGGCGTGCTTCATCACCACGTCCAGCAGCGGCTTCTCCACGACGTTGAGGATCATGTCGTACATCGCTGTCGGTTCGACGCCGCGCAAGTCCTTGAAGTAGCTCTCCAGGCTGTCCCGGATGCACTCCTCAATATGTTTTTTGCTCATGCTTGTTGTTCGAGATACGGTTCATTCGCCGCGCCGCTCGTGGCGGGCAGCAACTTGTGCGCGACGGCCAAGGCATCGAACCAGTCCGTCACCGCGCGCACTTGTGCGTCGCAACTCTCCAGCAGGTTCATCTCGGCGCGGAACGCTTCTCCTCCAGGCAAGGCCCTCACCGCCCAGCCGATGTGCTTGCGTGCAGTGCGAACCCCCGCGTACTCGCCGTACAGGCCGTAGTGGTCGTCCAGGTGTTCGAGCAGCCAGCGCTTGGCTTGCAGCACCTCCGGAGCTCCCAGGTGCTCGCCGGTGTCGAGGAAGTGCGCGATCTCGCGGAAGATCCATGGCCGCCCCTGGGCCGCGCGGCCGATCATCACGGCATCGGCGCCTGTGATGCGCAGGACGTCGCGTGCCTTCTCGGGCGAATCGATGTCGCCGTTGGCCACCACCGGGATGCGCAGCGCCGCCTTCACCGCGGCGATGGTGTCGTACTCCGCGAAGCCCTTGTAGCCCTGCTCGCGCGTGCGGCCGTGCACCGTCACCATCGCGATGCCGGCGCTCTCGGCCGCGCGCGCGATGCGCACCGCGTTGCGTTCAGCGTCGCACCAGCCGGTGCGCATCTTCAGCGTGACGGGCACGTTGCGCGGCACACAGGCCGCCACCACCGCCTCGACGATCTCGAGTGCCAGCGGCTCGTCCTGCATCAGCGCCGAGCCCGCCCACTTGTTGCACACCTTCTTGGCCGGACAACCCATGTTGATGTCGATGATCTGCGCGCCGCGGTCGATGTTGTAGGCCGCGGCCTCGGCCATCATGGCGGCGTCGGTGCCGGCGATCTGCACCGAGATCGGCGCCACTTCGCCGTCGTGGTTGGCGCGCCGGCTGGTCTTCAGGCTGTTCCACAGGTCGCGGCGCGATGTGACCATCTCGCTGACCGCGTAGCCCGCGCCCAGGCGCTTGCACAACTGCCGGAAGGGACGGTCCGTCACCCCCGCCATCGGCGCGACAAAGAGGCTGTTCGCCAGCTCGATGTGGCCGATCTTCATGGGGTTGGAAGTGGGGAGTGCTGAAAAAGGAGGCAGAAGTATAGCGGCTGGGATTCCCCGCTTTGCGGGGGGCGCGGGGTTCGCATAATCCCGGTGATGGAGGACTGGATCCAACACCTGCTCGCCCACCTCGCGCTGCCGCAATACGGGCTGAGCACCATCTTCGTCGTCTCGTTCGTGTCGGCCACCTTGCTGCCGCTGGGCTCCGAGCCCGCCGTGCTCGGGCTGGTGATGTTGAACAGCGCCCTCTTCTGGCCGGCGGTGCTGGTCGCCACCCTCGGCAACACGCTCGGCGGCGCCGTCACCTGGTGGATGGGCTACGGTGCGGAGCGCGCCTACGAGCACGTCACGCACGACGGCAAGGCGGCCCATCCCCGTGCGCTGCGCTGGCTCGAGCGATTCGGCGCCCGGGCCTGCCTGCTGTCATGGCTGCCAGGCGTGGGCGATCCGCTGTGTGCCGTTGCCGGCTGGCTCAAGCTGCCCTTCTGGCCCTGCGTGATGTACATGGCCATCGGCAAGTTCGCCCGCTACGTGACGATGACGGCAGCAGGGCTTTATTTCGTGCCGGCCGAATGGCTGCGCGTGTAACGACACGCTTCAGGAGTTTTCAGCGGCTCATCAGGACTTCATAGACGGCAAGAACGACATTGGTGACACGCCATCAATCAACCAACAAACGTCGTTCGAGGAGTCGCCATGATCGCCACCGTCTTCCAGATGTCCAACTCTTCCGCCATGCGCAAGACTGCCGGCCCGATGTCGGTGCACGTCGCGATGCTTGCGCAGCAGGCGGCCTTTCGCGACGAACCGGCGCAAACCGACGTGATGGTCTACCACCAGCCAGGGTCCGACGTGCCGGTGCCGGCGTCATGGCGGCCGTCGGCCGCGATGCCGCTCACGTCGGTCGACCTGGAATGCAGCCCCCGCGAAGTCATGGACTACGACGACCAGACGCTCGGGTGGGAGTCGGCCGGCGTGAGCCTGTCGCGCCTCACCCACCTGGAGCGTCACACCTCGCCGCAGCGCATCGCCGATCGCCGCCGCGCCGAACGCTTCCACACGTCGCTGATGATCATCTGCGGCGCCGTCACCTGCACGGTGGCCGCCTGGCTCGCCTTGCTGTGAGGGCGCCCATGATCCTCGCCTGACCGACCTCCCACCGAAGCGGGGCACGTGCGAACGTGCCCCGCTTCGCTTTTCCGGGCCGTCGGCCCAGGTCGCCGCTCAGTTCGTCGGATACCCCACGATCTTCGTCAGCGCCGGCGCCCCGCTGAGCGCGAAGGACGCGAGCCTGCCACCCATCACCGTGCCTTCCACGCTGCCCACGTTCAGGCCGGTGTAGATCCAGTCGCCGGCGAGCACGAGGTTGTCGAAGCCCGACCCCCAGGCCTTCAGGCGGTACTTGGTGCTGCCCGGCGGCGACAGCACGTAGCGCTCGGTCGGGTCGATGTTGGCGCGCCAGAACTGCTGGTCGAAGCGCTTCGTGCCGACGCCCGCGGTCTCTTCGTCATAACCCTGCAGCAGGCTGAAGTCCATGCCGATCGGGTCACCCGGCGGGCTGACCTTGTTGCTCGTGGCCAGCGGCAGCAGCGGGCCCATGCTCGCCTGCAGGTACTGGATGCACTGGTACTTGACGCGTTCGTGCTGGCGGCGCGGATAGTCGGTGTCGGTGAAGGGCGGCGGCGGGTCGTAGTCGGACATCAGGCCCGAGAAGTACCACAGCGCCTTGGGCGTGTTCGCCTTGGGCCACGACTCCCATTTCAGCAAGTGCGTGAAGTCGACCTGGCCGTCCAGCGGGTCGACGTAGGTCGCGCCGATCACCGTGTCGAACTCGTTCTTGAACTCGGTGGTCCAGCCCATGTCCCGGGTGCTGCGGTTGAACCACAGCTGCATGGTCTGCGTCTGCGCGGTGGTGACGTTGGCCACCATGTCGCGCCAGGCCTGGCTCTGGTCCAGCAATTCCTTGCATAGGTAGGGCACCGCGCCGATGGAGATGGCGAACACGATGCGGTCGTAGTCGCTGCCCGCGAGCAGCTTCTTCTCCGTCACCGGCTGCCAGCGCGTCCAGTAGGACTCGAGGTCGATCTGCTCGGCCCTCAGGGCGTCGCCCTCGACCAGCTGCCCATACAGCGGATCGGCCGGCCAGGCGGGCAGGCCCTGCACCTCGATGAGCGGCTGGTAGCCGTCGGCGGGCGCCTTCAGCGTGGCCTGCACGCCCATCTCGATGGAGGCGATGGTCTTCTTGTCGGCCGAGAGGTTCAGCGACTCCACCTTGTGGAAGAACTCGAACTTCACGCCGCGCTTCTTCAGCACGAGATACATCGGGGCGATGATGGTCTCGCCGCTGCCTGCCTCGAAGGTCCAGGCGAAGGCGCCCATGTAGGCGAAGCTGCGCAGTGTCCAGTGCAGGTAGGCGCCCGCGGCCATCGACGCGGTACGCGTGGTGTCGCCGTTGGGGTACTGGTAGGACAGGTTGGTGGTGTTCAGCGACAGCGCCGAGGACACCGTCATGTTCGACGCGCCGTGCTTCGCGAGCCAGTCGGCGAAGTTCATGTCGTCGATGGAGTCGAAGCCCTTGTTGGCGATGTCGTCCTTGATCGTTCCCTTGACGATCGCCAGCAGGAAGTTGCTGACGATGTAGATGCGGCGCAGGTCATCGTTGTCGGTGAAGCGGTCGCCCAGGTGCTCGGACAGCCATTCCCAGGCGTTGTCCAGCAGCTCGATCAGCCCGGCGCCGAGCTCGAAGGCGCCCTTGATCGCCTTGTCCAGCAGGTGCATGAGGCCGCGGCCCATTTCCCGCGCGATCAGGTTGTCGCCGGTGATCTTGTGGATGTTGTCGTCGAAGATCTGGTGCACGAAACGCACCAGCGCCTGGACCCAGTCTTCCACCTTGCCGAGCGATGACGGGTCGGAAGGCAGCAGGTCGTTGGTGGGCGCGGTGAACGGCCACTGCTTCCAGTTGTTGTCGATGAACTCCCACATCAGCACGAAGCTCTCGGGCTTGAAGGCTTCCTCGAAGGTCGCGATCTTCTCGCCGGGCTTGCGCCCGAGCGCGTCGTAGACCTCGCGCATCATCGGCAGCGCGTTGTAGTAGCAGCCGAGGAAGCCGTGGATGCCGTGCTCCTGGATGCGGTCGTTCGGCCCGCGCCCCGTGGCGCATTTGCCGCCCAGCCGCCAGCCGAGCTGGTACAGGGTGATGTCGAACTTGTCCTGCCAGCCGGGCTGGCTCGTGAGCTCGAAGGCCGTGCTCAGTGCGGCGATGCCGCCTCCAAGAATCGCAACTTTCTGTGGTGAGGTCGCTTGTCCCATTGCTCTTCTCCCTTGAAGGTTTGTTGAAAGACCCGATGCGCTCGGGCGGGCGTCTTCTTGTTGGGGTCAGCGCGCGCGACAGTGCCGCTTCAGGGCGGCAGGCGGCCCGCGGCGGCGGGTGGGCGATGCGGCACGCGGGCCGTCATCAGCCTTCCCAGCCGGCCTGGCGAAGCGCCGTCACGAAGCGCTCGAGGTGCGCGGGGTCGGCAAACGGGTGGCCCACCTTGAGCGTGAGCATGTTGTAGACGGGCATGGTGCGGCGTGCCTCTTCCAGCGCCTCGCGGGCGCGTTCGAGGTTGCCGGCCGCGGCCTGGCAGGCCGTGAGCAGGTAATAGTTGAAGAACCAGTCGGGCCGCTTGGCCACGGCCTCCATCGCGTAGCCCACCGCTTCATCGTCGCGCCCGACGACGAAGGACGCGAGCGCCTGGGACCGCAGCCACAGGCTCAGGTGCGGATCGCTCGGGCTGCACTGGATGGCGCGCTGCACCTGCACCATCGCCTCGTCGTAGCGGCCGGAGAAGGCCAGCAGCCGGCCCAGCTCGCCGGCCGCGGCGGCGAAGTTGGGGTACAGGTCGAGCGCGCGGCGCTGCTCCGCCATGGCGGCATCGAGCTTGTAGATGCACGACAGCGCCGTGCCCAGCGTGAAGTGCGCGTGGGCGTCGTGGTCGTCGTTGCGCACCGACTCCATCGCGAGCCGGTTGGCTTCGCGGATCAGCTTCTCGGGGTCTTCGGCCCGGCCGCGCCAGGCGTCCGACATGTAGGTGAACGACAGCAGCGCGAGGCTCGCCGAATCGTTCGGCTTGATCTTCAAGGCCTGCTCGAGCAGGCGCCGCGCTTCCATGTTGTTGGGCGCGGTGGAGCGCCAGAAATTCCAGCGCGCCCGCATGAGCAGGTCCCAGTGCTGGATGTCGCGCGTCGCGTGCGGCTCGTGGTTGACGGCGCGCGTCTCCTCGCGCCGCAGGAACACCGGCTCGATGGTGCCGGCGATGGTGGAGGAGATCTCGTCCTGCACCGCGAAGAGGTCGTGCAGCGAACGGTCGAAGCGGTCGGCCCAGGCGGTCTCGCCGCGCGCGCCGTCGACCAGTTCGGCCGACACGCGCAGCTTGTCGCCCGCGCGGCGCACGCTGCCGGCCACGAGATAGCGCACGCCCAGCTCGCGGCAGATGGCGCCGAAGGACATGTTGCTCTGGCGGTAGGTGAACGACGAGTTGCGCGCGATGACGAAAAGCCAGCTCGAGCGCGCGAGGCTTGCGATGATGTCCTCGGCCAGGCCGTCGGCGAAATACTCCTGCTCGTCGTCGCCGCTCAGGTTGGCGAAGGGCAGCACGGCGATGGATGGCCGCGTGCCGGCGGACTCGACGGTGGGCGGCGCCTGCTGCTCGATGCGCACCGTGAAACGGTATCCGCGCCCCGGAATGGTGGCGATGGCCTCGGGACCGAGCAGCTTGCGCAGCGTGGAGATCTGGACCTGGAGGTTGTTCTCCTCGACGACCACGTCGGGCCAGACGATGTCCAGAAGCTCGTTCTTGCCGACGAGTTCGCCGGCGCGCTCCACCAGGGCCAGGAGAACATCGAAGGCACGCGCGCCGAGGACCGCCGGCTCGCCGTGAATCAGCAGGCGGCGTTCATGCGGCTGCAGTTCGCAGTGGCCAAATCGGATCGATGCGGACACGCCCATTCCCATCACACAACGTTGGCGGCAAATGTATCGCGTGATGCATCTTCCGGGCCATCAAACATGCGACACCTGCCAACAATTCACCTCGGCAACGCGTGCTCCAGATCATTGAGAACGCCTTCAAGCCGCTTGAGCGCCCAGGCAGCGCGTGTGCGAGGAGCGCGCTTGTTCACAAGCGTGCGTTCGCGGTCGTCCAGGACCGCGTCGTCGATCCGCACGCCGTGGGGCGCGAGCTTCGCCGACAGCACGCTGCGGCGCGATCGCAGCATCTGCCGCGTCTGCTGGTAGGCGTGCTCCGCCAGGGCCCTGCGTTGCGAGTAACTGAAGGTGTTGGCAAGGAACATCTCAGGGTCGCGCTGGTCGGGCTCGAAGAGCACGATGGTCGTGTCCGGATGATTGCGCTCGTAGGCCTTCATGCCCAGCTCCAGGCGCGAGTGGATCATGGTGCGGAAGGTTTGCGAAAGCACCACAGGCAGCCCGCCGTCCACAAGCTTGGGGATGCGCTCCTCGCCGCTCGACAGTACGCGGTGCTGCGGCGCCTCGCTCGAGTTGAACGGCACGAGCGGGTTCAGGCACAGCAGCAGGTCGACGTCTTCCTCCAGGAGCACCGAGGCGTGCAGCGTCTTCTTCAGCGCGCCGTCGACGTAGTAGCGACCGTCGATCTCCACCGGTGGGAAGAGTCCGGGCAGCGCCGCGCTCGCCTGCACGGCCTTGGAGATGGGCACGTGGTCGAAGCCCGGCTGGCCAAAAGGCGCGGGGTCGCCGCTGTCCAGGTCGGTGGCCACCAGCACCAGCTTGCGTTCCAGCTGCCGGAAATCGTTGGTGCGCCCGGGGGCGGAGAACTGGCGCCGCAGCTGCACGTCGATCGCGGCGTTCGAGAAGAACCCCGCCGGCAAGGCGCGCCCCAGCCGCTCGAAGGCCGAGGACAGCGATCGCCGGGTGAAGAGGTAGCGGTACGAGGCCTGCATGGTCAGCATCGGCAGCGAGGCGAGCCGCTTCGCAATCTCGCCCCAGGCCGGGCGGATCAGCACCGAAGGCTTGAAGATGTCGTGCGCCGCGCCGACGTTCTCGATGAACGACGCGCAGATGTCGCGCGGGCTCAGGCCGTTGGCCAGGCCCGCGGCGATGAAGCCCCCAGCCGACACGCCGACATAGGCGTCGAGGTCGTTGAGCGCGAGCCCGTCCAGCGATTCGTCCAGGGCGCACAGCGCACCGATTTCGTAGATGGCACCCAGCGGGCCGCCGCCGGCCAGCGCGAGTGCGATGCGGGGCTTGTGGTTCGAGGTCGTCTTCGGGGAACGGGGCATGCGGGGAGTCTAGGTGGGCGGTGCCGTCACGCCATTGGAGACGGGCTCTAAAACCAATCGAGGAAAACCCGTTTCGCCATGCGCACACCGTGCACAAAACGAAAGAGGCGCCGAAGCGCCTCTTGTCGCGGGTCAGCCGCGGGCTCAGGCCGCGCGGCGGGCCGAGGTCCGCTTCGCGGCCGGCTTGGCCGCGCCGTTGGCCGCTTCTGCCACCTTGGCAGAAGGCTTGGCGGCGGGCTTGGCAGTCTTCTTGGCGGTGGCGGGCTTGGCAGTGGCGGCGGGGCTGCCCTTCGACAGCTTGGCCACCTGCGCGCTCAGCTCGTCGATGCGTGCGATCAGCGCTTCAACGTCCTTGGACGAAGGCACGCCCAGCTTGTTCAGCGCCTTGGAGGTGCGCTCCTCGAAGATGGACTCGAGCTTGTCCCACTGTTGGCCGGCCTTGGCGGTCACGTCGCCGGCCATGTTGCTCATCTTGCTGGTCACCTCGCCGATCTTTTCCTCGGCGACGGCCTGGGTCTTGCGCTGCAGCGAGGTGCCTTCCTTCACGAGGGCTTCGAAGACCTTGCCGCCTTCTTCCTGCGCCTTGGAGAAGGCACCCAGGCCGGCCAGCCAGATCTGCTGGGCGGATTCCTTGACGGTGCCGGCCAGCGCGCCGTCGAACAGGCTGGCGGCGGACGCGGCCTTCTTGTCCGCCATTTGCTTGAGCTTCTTGACCATGGTGTCGGTTCCTCTGTAAATGTCGCTGCGAGTGAGCGCCATGTGCGCCGGCGCCGTGGCGCGACTATAGGCGCGCGACTTCCCACGGACATCGGGATTCTCTAGTGAGTGGGCTCTATGGGGTGCAGCATGCAAGCCACGCATGTGCCGCGCAGCAGCGGCCTGCGCTAATCTTCCGCCCCGTTGCTCCCGCCGCCCCGCTGTGCTTCGGGTAAACGACGAAGTCGTCGGCCCGAAGCTTCGGGCAAGAATCCACGGCAACCCCGGCACCCCGCCATGCGCAAACAACGAGGAGAAAGCATGCAGTATTTCGTCACCGGAGCCACTGGCTTCATCGGCAAACGACTCGTCAAGACCTTGCTGGAGCGACGCGGCTCGACGGTGTACTTCCTGCTTCGGCCGGAAAGCGAAGGCAAGGTCGCCGACCTGCTCGCATACTGGGGCGTGTCCAAGACCCGCGCCTGTCCGGTGTTCGGCGACCTCACGACCAAGAAGCTGGGCGTGGCGGCCGACGACATCAAGCAGCTCAAGGGCCAGATCGACCACGTCTACCACCTCGCCGCCGTCTACGACCTGGCCGCCGACGAAGAGTCGCAGGTGCAGGTCAACATCGAGGGCACGCGCAACGTGGTCGAGTTCGCCCGCGCGATCGACGCCGGCCACCTGCACCACGTGAGCAGCATCGCCGCGGCGGGCTTGTACGAAGGCGTGTTCCGCGAGGACATGTTCGAAGAGGCCGAAGGGCTGGACCACCCCTACTTCATGACCAAGCACGAGAGCGAGAAGATCGTGCGCAAGGAGTCCAAGGTGCCCTGGACGGTCTACCGCCCCGCGATGGTGGCGGGCGACTCCAGGACCGGCGAGATGGACAAGATCGACGGCCCGTACTATTTCTTCAAGCTCATCCAGCGCATGCGGCAGATCCTGCCGCCGTGGATGCCGAGCGTGGGCCTGGAAGGCGGCCGCGTGAACATCGTGCCGGTGGATTTCGTCGTCGCGGCACTCGACTTCCTGAGCCACCAGAAGGCCGACATCAACAAGAAGTGCTATCACCTCGTCGACCCGCAGGGCTACCGCGTGGGTGACGTACTGGACATCTTCAGCAAGGCCGCGCACGCGCCGAAGATGAACCTCTTCATCAATGCCGCGCTGCTGGGCTTCATCCCCAAGAGCGTCAAGAAGGGCCTGATGGCGCTGGCGCCGGTGCGCCGCGTGCGCAGCGCCGTGATGAAGGACCTGGGGCTGCCCGAGGACATCTTCACCTTCATCAACTACCCCACCCGCTTCGACTGCCGCGAGACGCTGACCGCGCTCAAGGGCTCGGGCATCGAATGCCCCAACCTCAAGGACTACGCCTGGGTCATCTGGGACTACTGGGAGCGCCACCTCGACCCCGCGCTATTCATCGACCGCTCGCTGCGTGGCACCGTCGCCGGCAAGGTGGTGCTGGTGACGGGCGGCTCGTCGGGCATCGGCCTTGCGGCAGCGGTGAAGTTCGCCGAAGCCGGCGCCATCACCGTGATCTGCGCGCGCGACGAAGCCAAGCTGGCCGAAGCGAAGAAGGAAATCCTCGCGGCCGCCGGCAAGGACGCGATGGTCGTCACCTACTCGTCCGACATCGCCGACGAAGCCAGCTGCAAGGGCCTCGTGAACTGGCTCACCGAGACCTATGGCGGCGTCGACTTCCTGATCAACAACGCCGGCCGGTCGATCCGCCGCGCCATCGAGGCCAGCTACGACCGCTTCCACGACTTCGAACGCACGATGCAGCTGAACTACTTCGGCTGCCTGCGCGTGACCATGGGGCTCCTGCCGGGCATGGTGGCCAAGAAGAAAGGCCACATCGTCAACATCAGCTCCATCGGCGTGCTGACCAACGCGCCGCGCTTCTCGGCCTACGTGGCGTCCAAGGCGGCGCTGGATGCGTGGACGCGTTGCGCATCGAGCGAATATGCCGACCAGGGCATCACGTTCACGACGATCAACATGCCGCTGGTGCGCACGCCGATGATCGCGCCCACCAAGATCTACAACAACGTGCCCACGCTGGCGCCGGAAGAGGCGGCCGACATGATCGCCAATGCCTGCGTGGAGAAACCGGTGCGCATCGCCACGCGCCTGGGCATCTCCGGCGAACTGCTGCACGCGCTGATGCCGCGCGTGGCGCAGATCGTGATGAACACCAGCTTCCGCATGTTCCCGGACAGCGCGGCCGCCAAGGGCGACAAGAACGCCAAGCCGGTGCTGTCGCCGGAAGCCATCGCGATGCAGCAGATGATGCGCGGCATCCACTTCTGATCGACGCCGGCCTGCGGCTTTCGTGGCCCGCAGGCCGGTGCGCGCCTGCGCGGACAGGCCTTTCGCATCGCGCCGGGCGCACACCGCGATTGACGCACTGAGGCAGACAGCGACGAAGCTTTCGTCGCCGACGCTGCTACACGCCATGCGTCGCCCTTCTTCCAGCGGGGAGATGCGTGCGGCCAGCACGAGCACCCATCATCCAGACCGTTGCTGGACAGTACCGTGGCGCGCTTGACGCAATGCCACGTCGAGGGCGTTGGCTTTCCGGGTTTGTTGCCGCCCGTGTCCGTGGGTACCTGCAAGAAGTGTCAGCTTGTTCGCCGAGTGGTCGCGACCAAGAATGCTTTCAGGGACGACTCGCCTGCGTATGACAAGCACAACAAAGCGGTTCCATTTTCTTTCCGGACTCCCTCGTTCAGGCTCGACGCTGCTTTCTGCCATCTTGCGGCAGAACCCGCGCTTTCATGCCGGAATCTCGAGTCCCATCGCATCGTTCTTCACCGGCATGCTCGACCAGGTCGCTGCCGGCACCGAGTTCGGCCCGCTGGTAACGCAAGACCAGCGCCGCCGGTTGCTGCGCGGCCTGTTCCACAACTACTACGCCGACCATCCCGACGACGCGGTCATCTTCGACACCAACCGCCTCTGGTCGGCCAAGCTGCCCGCGATTCTCGACCTGTTCCCGCAGGCCCGCGTGATCGCGTGCGTGCGCAACGTGGCATGGGTGATGGACAGCATCGAGCGGCTGTACCGGGCCAACCCTTTCGAGAACACCCGGCTATTCGGCGACACGATCGAGCGCAACACGGTCTACAGCCGCGTGGACACGCTGGGCCAGCGCAATCGGCTGGTGGGCTTCGCGTGGAGCGCGCTCAAGGAAGCCTTCTATGGCGAGCACGCCGGCTCGCTGCTCGTCGTCGACTACGAGTTGCTCGCCCAGGCCCCCGCGAAAGTCCTGCCGCTGGTCTACCAGTTCATCGGGGAGCCGTGGTTCGACGGACACGACTTCGGCCGGATCGAATTCGATGCACCGGAATTCGACACGGCCCTGGGCCTGTCGGGCCTGCACAAGGTGCGCCCGCACGTGTCGCTCGAGTCGCGCCGCACGATCTTGCCGCCCGACCTCTTCGCCCAGTACCAGAACATGTCCTTCTGGCAGGACATCGCCAACAGCAGCGCCAACGTCATCACCGCCGCCAAGACCTGAGGCCCACCATGAATCGCCGTCGCAACACAGTCTGGAACAACGTCCTCCAAGCCTTTGCTGCGATTCGCGAAGGGGAGCGGCCCAGGGTCGCGCCGCAGCGGCCCGCAGTGCGCTCGTCGGCTGTTCGCATCATGGCGCTGGAGCCGCGGATCATGTTCGACGGCGCAGCCATGGCGACGGCTCTCCACGCGGCGCAGGCCGAGGCGGCGCACGAGCACGCGGTGATCGACAAGTCGAGCCTGGCGAACTGCCCGGCGTTGGCCGTCGCGCCGTCCACAGACAGTGACGCAGCGTCTCCCGGTGCGCGCAATGTGGTGTTCGTCGATGCCCGCGTGCAGGATTCCACCGACCTGCTGAAGAACGTCGCAGCCAACACCGACGTCGTCTACCTGCAGCAAGGCAGCGACGGCCTGAAGCAGATGTCGGACTACCTCGCGCAGCACGAGGGCGCGGCGTCGGTACAGATCATCGCCCACGGCAACACCGGCGACCTGTGGCTCGGCAACACCTACCTGTCGGCAGACACGCTGGCCAGCCACGCGGCTGAGCTGGGCGCCATCGGCCGCGACATGCGCAGCGGCGGCGACATCCTCATCTACGCGTGCAACACCGCCGCCGGCGACCAGGGCATGGCCTTCGTCGCGTCGATCGCGGACCTCACGGGGCGCGACGTGGCGGCGTCGAACAACCGCACCGGCGCCCACACCGACTGGAACCTGGAAATCAGCGTCGGCCACATCGACGCCACGCCCCTCCTGTCGGCGGCATCGGAGTCCGCCTACGACCACGACCTGGCGCTGCTGACCGTGACGAGCAATGGGGACACCGGAGCAGGCACGCTGCGCAACACCATCGCCTCGGCGACCAGCGGCGACACGATCACCTTCAACACCGGAATGACCGTCACGCTCAGCTCGGGCCAGCTGACGATCAACAAGAACCTGACCATCGACGGCGACCTCGACAACAACGGAACCGCCGACGTCACCATCAACGCCAACCACACCAGCCGGGTCATCAACATCACCTCGGGCACCGTCATGCTGGACGGGCTCGTCATCACCAACGGCTTCCTGACCGGGGCGGGTGGCGATACGCCCGGCACCAGCGCCGGGCTGGCCGGCGGCGATTCGCTGGGCGCGGGCATCAGCAACGCCGGCACCCTGACCATCACCCACAGCACCATCACCGCCAACAAAGCAGCGGGCGGCGGCGGCGGTGGCGGCGGCAACCTCGGCGGCGGCGGTGCGGGAGGCGGTGGCGGCGGTTTTGGCACCGCATTCGGCGGCGCGGGGGGTGCGAACCATGGCTCGGCCGGTGGCGCAGGATCAGCCGGCGCCGGCGGGAGAGGCGCCGGTTACTCGGGCATGGGAGGCGCGGGCGGCACCACCACAGGCGGCGCCGGCTCCACCTACGGCGGCGGCTACACAAACGGCGGCAACGGCGGCACGGCCAACAACGGATCGATCGGCATCGGCGGTGGCGGCGGCGGTGCCGGCTACAACTTTGCCGGCGGCCGCGGCGGCAATGCCGTGGGCGGCATCTACAACACCGGCACGATCGTCATCACGGCAAGCACGATCACCAACAACATCGGCGCTGCCGGTGGCGGTGGCGGTGGAGCCTCCCCGGGCGGGGCGGGCGGCAACGGCGGTGACGGCGGATCCGGCACCGGCGCCATCTGGAACAACGGCGGCACCGTGCAGATGGATTCCGGCACTTATGCCACCTTCGGCACCACCAACGCCGGCGGCGCGGGAACCGGCGGCATCGCCACCAAGGGCGGCAGTTCCAACGGCGCGAGCGGCACAGCGGTCGCGAAGATCGCCACCACCGCCGGCGGCACCACCGACACCAACCTGGCGTCGATCACGAGCGCAACCTACGACGCCAGCACCGGCAGCCTGGTGGTCACCGGCACCGGCTTCGTGGCGGCGGGCGGCGCGGCGAACGACATCGACGTGTCCAAGCTGACCTTCGCCGGCGAGGGCGGCAGCACCTACACGCTGACGGACTCGGGCGACGTGGAGATCAGCTCGGCCACCGCGTTCACCGTGACCTTGAGCGCCACCGACAAGGCCGCCGTCAATCTCATCGTCAACAAGAACGGCACGAGTGCCACCAGCGGCACCAGCTACAACCTGGCCGCTGCCGAAGACTGGGACACCGGCGTCGCGCCCTCATCGACGATCGCGGACCTGACCGGCAACGGCATCACGGCGAGCAACGTGGCCGTGCCGTCCATCACGAGCGCCACCTACGACGAGAGCACCGGCGCGGTGGTGGTCACCGGCACCGGCTTCCTGAGCGCGTCCGGCGCGGCCAACGACATCGTCGCGAACAAGTTCACCTTCACCGGCGAAGGCGGCAGCACCTACACATTGACCGATACCAGCAATGTCGACATTGCGTCCGGCACGACTTTCACGCTCACGCTGAGCGCGACGGACAAGGCCGCGGTCAACCAGATCGTCAACAAGAACGGGACCAGCTCGACCAGCGGCACCACCTACAACCTCGCCGCCGCCGAAGACTGGGCGGCCGGCGCCGCGTCGGCGGTGGTCGTGGCCGACACCACGGGCAACGGCGTGACCACCAGCAACGTCGCGGTGCCTGCCATCACCAGCGCCACCTACAACGCAAGCACCGGCGCGCTGGTGGTGACCGGCCTGGGCTTCTCCTCGCTCGGCGGCGCGACGAACGACATCGTCGCCAACAAGTTCACCTTCACCGGCGAAGGCGGCAGCACCTACACGCTCACCGACACGGCCAACGTCGAGATCACCTCCGGCACCAGCTTCACGCTGACCTTGAGCAGCACCGACAAGACGGGGATCAACCAGCTCGTCAACAAGAACGGCACCAGCTCGACCGGCGGCACGACCTACAACCTCGCCGCGGCCGAAGACTGGGCCGCCGGCGCCGACGCCGCGGTGGTCGTGGCCGACACCACGGGCAATGGCGTCACCGCCAGCAACGTCGCGGTGCCGGCGATCACCAGCGCGACGTACGACGAGAGCACCGGTGCGCTGGTCGTCACCGGCACCGGATTCCTGGCGCTCACTGGCGCCACCAACGACATCGTCGCGAACAAGTTCACCCTCACCGGCGAAGGCGGCAGCACCTACACGCTGACCGACACGGCCAACGTCGAGATCACCTCCAGCACCAGCTTCACGCTCACGCTCAGCGCGACCGACAGGGCCGCCATCAACCAGATCGTCAACAAGAACGGCACCAGCTCGACCGGCGGCACCACCTACAACCTCGCCGCAGCCGAAGACTGGGCCGCCGGCGCCGACGCCGCAGTGGTCGTGGCCGACACCACGGGCAATGGCGTCACCGCCAGCAACGTCGCGGTCCCCACGATCACCAGCGCGACCTATGACGAGAGCACCGGCGCACTGGTCGTCACCGGCAGCGGATTCCTCAAGCTCTCCGGCGCCACCAACGACATCGTTGCCAACAAGTTCACCTTCACTGGCGAAGGCGGCAGCACCTACACGCTCACCGATACCGCCAACGTCGAGATCACCTCCGGCACGAGCTTCACGCTCACGCTGAGCGCGACGGACAAGGCCGCGATCAACCAGATCGTCAACAAGAACGGGACGAGCTCGACCAGCGGCACGACCTACAACCTGGCCGCGGCCGAAGACTGGGCCGCCGGGGCCGACGCCGCGGTGGTCGTGGCCGACACGTCCGGCAACGGCGTCACAGCCAGCAACGTCGCCGTGCCGGCGATCACCAGCGCCACCTACAACGAAAGCACCGGCGCGCTGGTCGTCACCGGCACAGGCTTCCTCTCGCTCAGCGGCGCCACCAACGACATCGTCGCCAACAAGTTCACCCTCACCGGCGAGGGCGGCAGCACCTTCACCCTCACCGACACGGCCAACGTCGAAATCACCTCCGGCACCAGCTTCACGCTCACGCTCAGCGCCACGGACAAAGCCGCGGTCAACCTGATCGTCAACAAGAACGGGACCAGCTCGACCAGCGGCACGACCTACAACCTCGCCGCGGCTGAAGACTGGGCGGCGGGCGCCGATGCCGCGGTGATCGTGGCCGACACGACCGGCAACGGCATCACGGCCAGCAACGTCGCCGTACCGGCAATCACCAGCGCCACCTACGACGAAAGCACCGGAACGCTGGTCGTCACCGGCACCGGGTTCCTCTCGCTGAGCGGCGCCACCAATGACATCGTCGCCAACAAGTTCACCCTCACCGGCGAAGGCGGCGCCACCTACACCCTCACCGACACGGCCAATGTCGAGATCACCTCCGGCACCAGCTTCACGCTCACGCTGAGCGCCACGGACAAGGCCGCGGTCAACCTGATCGCCAACAAGAACGGCACCAGCTCGACCGGCGGCACCACCTACAACCTCGCCGCGGCGGAAGACTGGGCCGCTGGCGCCGCGTCAGCAGTGGTCGTGGCCGACACCACGGGCAACGGCGTCACCGCGAGCAACGTCGCCGTACCCACCATCACGAGCGCCACCTACGACGCCACCACCGGGGTGCTGGTGGTCACGGGCACCGACTTCCTGAAACGCTCGGGCGCGACGAACGACATCGACGTCTCCAAGCTCACGCTGTCGGGCGATTCGACGAGCTACACCCTCACCACCTCCAGCGTCGAGATCACGAGCGGCACCTCGTTCACCGTGACCTTGAACGGGACCGATTTCGCAGCGGTGGCATCGCGGTTGAACAAGTCCGGCACGAGCTCGCTGGGCAGCGTCACCTACAACATCGCGGCAGCCGAAGACTGGGCCGCCGGGGCCGACGCCGCGGTGGTCGTGGCCGACCTGACCGGCAACGGCATCTCCGTGGCCAACGTGCCCAATGCGGCGCCCGTCATCGCCAACCTCGGCGGCGACAGCGCTTCGTATACGGAGGGCGGCGCGGCCGTCAAGCTGGACACCGGCACCGCCGCCGCCGTGACCGATACCGATTCGGCCAACTTCAACGGCGGCGCACTCACCGTCGCCATCTCCGCGGGCGGCGTGGGCGGCGAAGACGTGCTGGGCATCGACACCAGCGGCACGGTGTCGCTCAGCGCGGGCGTGACGGTGGGCAGCCATGTGTCGGTCGGCGGCGCGGACATCGGCACGATCAGCAGCAACGGAAGCAGCGGCGCCAATCTCGTCGTCGACTTCAACAGCAATGCCACGGCGGCGCGCACGACCACGCTGCTCAATGCCGTCACCTACCTCAACAGCAACAGCACCCAGCCCAACACCGGCAACCGCACCATCGACTTCACTGTGAGCGACGGCGCCGGCGGCACCAGCACGGCGGCCAGCACGACCGCGCAGATCGTCGGCGTCAACGACGCGCCCACGCTCAGCGCAACCGGCGGCACACCCACCTACACCGAGAACGGCAGCGCGGTCGACCTGTTCAGCGGCGTGTCCGTCAGCACCGTCGAGACCGGCCAGGCCATCACGCAGTTGACGCTCACCGTGAGCAACGTGACCGACGGCGCCAGCGAAATCCTGCGCATCGACGGCACCGATTTCGCCCTGACCAACGGCAGCTCCGGCACGTCCGCCACCAACGGCATATCGGTGTCCGTGTCCGTGGCGTCGGGCACGGCGACGGTGACCATCGGCAAGGTCGGCGGCATCAGCTCGGCGGCCGCTGCGACGCTCGTGGACGGGCTCAGCTACCGCAACGCCAGCGAGCTGCCCGGCACCACCAGCCGCGTCGTCACCTTGACGGGCATCCAGGACGACGGCGGCACCGCCAACGGCGGCGTGGACACGAGCGCCCTGTCGGTGGCGGCCACGGCCTCCGTGGTGTCGGTGAACGACGCCCCGAGCATCACCGCGCCGGGCAGCATTGCCATCACCGAGGACGTGAGCGGTGCATTGACGGGCATCAGCTTCGCCGACGTGGACGCCAACGGCGGCAGCGAAACCGTGAGCCTGTCGGTGGGCAGCGGCACGCTCGCGGCCACGAGCGGCTCCGGCGTGACGGTGAGCGGCAGCGGCACCGGCTCGATGACGCTCAGCGGCAGCATCGCCAACATCAACGCCTTCATCGCGGCGAGCAACGTCGGCTTCACCACGGCCAGCAACGCGTCGAGCAACGTGACCTTGACGGTGGGCATCGACGACGGCGGCAACACCGGGACCGATCCGGGCATCTCCGGCACGGGCGGCAGCGAGGCCGCATCGACCACCGTCACGCTCGCGGTGGCCGCCGTCAACGACGCGCCGGTCAACAGCGTGCCGGCGTCACAGCACGTGCCGCAGGACGCCTCGCTGGTCTTCGACACTGGCCACGGCAATCTCATCTCCATCGCCGACGTGGACGCCGGATCATCCCTGATGCAGGTGACGCTCACGTCCACCCATGGGCTGATGACGCTCTCCGGCACGACCGGGCTCAGCTTCTCCGTGGGCAGCGGCAGCGGCGACGCCACCATGACGTTCACCGGAACGATCGCGGACGTCAACACGGCCTTGAACGGCCTCAGCTTCGCACCCACCGCCGGCTACAACGGCGCCGCGAGCCTGCAGATCACCACCAGCGACCAGGGCAGCACCGGCAGCGGCGGCACGCAGACCGACACGGACACCATCGCCGTCACCGTCGACCCGATCAACCCGGTCGTCACCACCGTCCATGCCGGCAGCCCGGACGGCAGCTACAAGGTCGGCGACACGGTGACGGCCACCGTGACCTTCGACATGGTGGTCAACGTGGACACCACCGGCGGCACGCCCACCTTGCTGCTCGAGACCGGCAGCGTGGATCGCAATGCCGTCTATGTCTCGGGCTCGGGCACCAACACGCTGAGCTTTTCCTACACCGTGCAGCCGGGTGACGCCAGCGCCGACCTGGACTATCAATCGACCGGAGCGCTCGCGCTCAACGGCGGCACGATCCGCAGCGGCACCAGCCTGGATGCCGTGCTCACGCTCCCGGCGACCGGCGGCGCGAACTCCATCGCCGGCCAGCACGGCATCGTGATCGACGGCGTGGCACCGGTGGTCGCGAGCGTCGGCGTGCCACCCGACGCGACCTACGTGGCCGGGCAGAACCTGGACTTCACGGTGAACTTCAGCGAGGCCGTGACGGTGGACACCACCGTCGGCACGCCGCGCATCGCCGTCACGCTGGACACCGGCGGCACGGTCTACGCCAGCTACCTCTCAGGGTCGGGTTCCTCGGCACTGGTCTTCCGGCTCACCGTGGCCAGCGGTGAACTCGACAGCAACGGCGTGTCGCTGGGCGGCAGCGTGGACACCAACGGCGGGACCCTGCGCGACGCGGTGGGCAATGCCGCGGTCACGACGCTCAACGGCGTGGGCGCGACGACCGGCGTGCTGGTCGATGCGATCGATCCGACAGTGGCGACGGTCGGCGTGCCCGCGAGCGGCAACTACAACGCGGGCGACGTGCTGGGCTTCACCGTCAACACGAGCGAAGCCGTGACGGTGAACACCACCGGCGGCACGCCCCGCCTCGCACTGGACATCGGCGGCTCGACGGTCTATGCGACCTATGTCTCCGGCTCCGGCAGCGGCGCGCTGGTCTTCCAGTACGTCGTGCAGCCAGGCGACTCCGACACCAACGGCATCGCGGTCGGTGCACTGCAGACCAACGGCGCGACCTTGCGCGACGCGGCAGGCAACAACCTGGCGCTAACGCTCAACGGCGTGGGCAGCACCACCGGTGTGCTCATCGACACCACTGCGCCCACGCCATCGGCGATCGTGCGTGTCGATGCGACCCCAACGGATGCAGCCAGCATCAGCTACACCGCCACCTTCTCCGAAGACGTGAGCGGTGTCGATGCGAGCGACTTCGCGCTGGTCGCCACCGGCACCGCCAGTGGCAGCGTCGCGTCGGTGACGCAGGTCGATGCCCACACCTACACCGTCCTCGTGAACACCGTGGCGGGCACCGGCAGCCTGCGGCTGGACCTGAACGCCAGCGGCACGGGCATCGTGGACACCGCCGGCAACGCGCTGGCCGGTGGCCTCGCCGGTGCGGTCTATGTGGTGGACCGCGATGCACCCACGGTCGCGAGTGTCGGTGTGCCGCCCAATGCAACCTACGTGGCAGGGCAGAACCTCGACTTCACGGTGAACTTCAACGAAGCCGTCACCGTGGACGCCACCGGCGGCACGCCGCGCATCGCCGTCACGCTGGACACCGGCGGCACAGTCTACGCCAGCTACCTCTCGGGGTCGGGTTCCTCGGCACTGGTCTTCCGGCTCACCGTGGCCAGTGGCGAACTCGACAGCAACGGCGTCTCCGTCGCATCGACCTTCGACGCCAACGGCGGCACCGTGCGCGACTCGCTCGGCAACAACGCCGCCTCTGTCCTGAACGGCGTGGGAGCCACCACCGGCGTGCTGATCGACGCCATCGACCCGAGCGTGACCAGCGTCGGTGTCCCGGCCGATGGGGTCTACACCGTCGGCAGCGTCTTCACCTTCACCGTGAACGCCAGCGAAGCCGTGACGGTGAACACCTCCGGCGGCACGCCGCGCCTCGCGCTGGACATCGGCGGCGCCACCGCCTACGCGAGCTACGTGTCCGGTTCGGGCAGTGGCGCCCTCACCTTCCAGTACACCTTGCTGCCCGGCGACAACGCGGCCGGCGGCATCGCGGTCAGTGCGCTCCAGCCCAACGGCGGCACGATGCGCGATGCCGCGGGCAACGACCTGGTCCTCGCGCTGAGCGGTGTGCCGCCCACCACCGGCATCGTGGTCGACACCGCGGCGCCGACCGCCACCTCCATCGCCAGGCTCGACGCCACGCCCACGTCGACGCAGACGGTGCGCTACACCGTGCAGTTCTCCGAGAACGTCACCGGCGTGGACCTGTCGGATTTCGCGCTTGCCAAACAGGGCGGCGCGCAAGGCGACGTGATCTCGGTGACGCAGGTCGATGCCCATACCTATACCGTGCTGGTCGGCCACGTCGCGGGCAGCGGCCAGATCGCCTTGCAACTGAACGGCACGGGCAGCGGCATCGCGGACGGCGTGGGCAATGCCATGACCGGCACCACCATGGGCGAAGCCTATGTGCTGGTCCCCGTTCCGAGCGCGCCGCTGCCGGCTCCGATGCCGATCCCCGAACCCGCGTCGCCGACCACACCCGTCACGCCACCATGGACGGCGCCGGTGACGTTCAACCCGGGCACGCCGATCAACCAGATCGACGCGCCGACGATCACGCTCGTGACCGGCCCGGGGAATGCCTCGGGGAATGGCCCGGCCACGATGCTTCCGGGCGCCGGCATGGCGAACAACATCGTGTCGCTCGGACCCGATGCGCTGGCCATCGACAGGCTGACGATCACGAGCACCCCCGGCCCGTACCCGGGCTTCATCGAAACCGGCGCGGGCAACCGGCCGGGCCTGCAGGCCTTGCCCGAGATCGGCAACTTCAGCGTTCGCGCCGGCCAGGCGGTGAACATCGGGCTGCCGGCATCGACGTTCACGCACAGCGATCGCGGCGAGTCGATCACCATCGAAGTGCGGCTGTCCGACGGGCGGCCGTTGCCGGCCTGGCTGAAATTCGACCCGGTCACCGGCACGCTGGTCGGGCAGCCTCCCGCCGGCGTGAAGCAGGTCCTTCACGTCGAGATCATCGCGCGCGACAGCCATGGCAACCGCGTGAGCTCGCACCTCGACATCGACGTGAAGGCGGACGCCCCGCCGCCCAAGGCCCGGGTGTCGTCCGCCGATGCCGATGGCGCCGGACGCAGCGCACTGGCCGCGCAGTTCGACGGCCAGGGTGCGATGGCGCGACAGGCCGAACGCCACGCCCTGCTCGATCACCTGCGCGCTGCCGCCCGGCAGCACGCCTGACAAGAAACTTCAAGGAGAACCCCATCGTGATCGCTCGCCATCGTCCGCCCAGGCTGTTGCTGCTCGCCACCTTGATCGCAGCGGCCCTCGCCGGCTGCGCCGTCCAGCCCCGTGCCCTCACGGCCGACGAACGACAGGCGACGGTGCAGGCAGACCGCAGCGCGATGGCGACGCAGCAAGAGCCGGTGCAAGGCGCGATCACGCTCGAAGAGGCGATGGCGCGGGCCATCAAGTACAACCTCGACTACCGGCTCAAGCTGATGGAAGAAGCGGTCGCGCAACGCCAGCTCGATCTCTCGCGCACCGACCTCCTGCCCAAGCTCGCGCTGTCGGCCGGCTACTCGGGACGCGACAACGAGCTCGCCTCGTCGTCGCGCGACGTGATCACGCGCGCCCAGTCGCTGGTGCCGTCCACCTCGACCGATCGCGAGCGCGTCACCGCCGACCTGAACCTCAGCTGGAACGTGCTCGACTTCGGCGTGAGCTACTACGGCGCGCGCCAGCAGGCCGACCGTGTGCTGGTGGCGCAGGAGCGTCGCCGCAAGGTGGTCCACCTGCTGATGCAGCAGACGCGGCTGGCCTACTGGCAGGCCGCCGGCGCGCAGTTGCTGGAAGGCAAGGTCGAGCCGGTGCTCGCCTCGGCCCGCAAGGCACTCGAGGACTCGCGCACGGTCGAGGTCGAGAAGCTGCGCTCGCCGCTGGAGGCACTGAACTACCAGCGGCAGCTCATCGACATCGTGCGCCAGCTCGAAGCCGTTCGCGACGATCTCGCGCAAGCCAAGCCGCGGCTGGCGTCCATCATGAACCTCGAACCGGGGCAGTCCTTCAAGGTCGCTGTGGCGCCCGCCCTCGATGCGCCGCGCATCAGCCTGCCGGTGGCGCGCATCGAAGAAGCGGCGCTCCTGAACCGGCCGGAACTGGTGGAGGCGCAGTACAACGAACGCATCGGCGTGCTCGAAACGCGCAAGGCACTGGCGCGCCTCTTCCCGGGCGTCGAACTCAGCCTAGGTGGCCACTACGACAGCAACAGCTACCTCGTGAACAACCAATGGAGCGACGTCGGCCTGCGCGTGGGCTGGAACCTGTTCAACGTGCTGAACGCCGGCACGATCCGCGGCCTCGCGCAGTCGCAGCTCGAGGTCGCGCATCAGCAGCGCCTGGCCCTGAACATGGCGGTGCTGACCCAGGTGCACGTCTCGCAGCTCGAATACCTCGGACGGCTCAGGCAGTACGAACTCACGCAGCAGCTCAACTCGGTCGAGCAGCGCATCCTGCAATACACGCGCAATGCATCGTCAGCCAACGCACAGGGCAAGCTCGATGAGATCCGCGCGAGCGCATCGGCCATGATGTCCGAGCTGCGCATGTACCAGAGCTACGGCGCGCTGCAAGGCGCCTACGGCCAGGTCATCGCCACCATCGGCCTGGACCCCTTGCCGGAATCGGTGCCGTCGCATGACCTGAAGACGCTCGGCGACGCGGTGCGCGCGTCGCAGCAGAACTGGTCGAAGACGGTGAACCCCGGGGGTGGTGCATGACCCGATGCGCCGGGCTGGTGGCTCTTCTCGTCTGCCTTTGCACCAGCGCCACCGCACAAAACGTCAACCTCGCGTCCGACAAGGATGGCCGCATCCGCACGCAGCTCAATTCGCGCAACGCGGTGACGCTGTCTTCCGAGATCGCGGCCCGCATCGCAAGCCTTCCGCTGCGCGAAGGCGACGCCTTTCGGGCTGGGCAGCAGATCGTCGGTTTCGACTGCTCGCTGTACCAGAGCCAGCTTCGCAAGGCCGAGGCCGCCGTCGACGCGGCCAACGCGGTCCTGCAATCGAACCAGCGGATGGCCGAACTCAACTCGATCGGCAAGTTCGAGGTCGAGCAGGCACAGGCCAGGTCGAAGGAGGCACAGGCCGAGGCGGCAAGCACGCGGCTGCTGGTCGGGCGATGCGGCATCGCGGCACCCTTTGCCGGACGCATCGCCAAGCGGCACGTCGCCGCCCACCAGTACGTGACGCCGGGCAATCCGCTGCTGGACATCGTCGAGACCGGCCAGCTGGAACTGCAGATGATCGTGCCGTCGAAGTGGCTCGCCTGGCTCAAGCCGGGCGCGGGCTTCACCGTCGACGTGGAAGAACTGGGCAAGAGCTATCCGGCCAAGGTGCAGCGCGTTGGCGCGCAGATCGACCCGGTGAGCCAGACGGTGGCGGTCTTCGGCGTGGTCGACGGCAATCAGCCGGGCCTGCTGCCCGGCATGAGCGGCTGGGCCGTGTTCCCGACGCGCAGATGAATTGACATGAACGCCCCCGACCTGTCCACGCCGCTCGTGAGCCTGCTGCAGCTGCAGCGGCGCGCGCGCCAGGCGGCCACGGCCGAGGCGCTGGGCTTCATCGTGGTCAACGAAACGATGCAGCTCGTTCGCTATCGCCAGGCCGCGATGTGGAGTGCCGCGGGACTGGGCCGCGTCGCTACGGTATCGGGCGTGCCCGAACCCGACCCCAACGCGCCCTACGTGCAGTGGCTGAGCGCCTTGTGCAGGCACCTCGCACGCGGGCAGGCGGCGGCCGAGGAGGTCGATGTCGACGCGCTGCCCGAAGCCATCCGCACCGAGTGGTCCCACTGGCTGCCCGCGCGTGCGCTGTGGCTGCCGCTCGGACGCGAGGGCGAGGACGCCGAAGGCGGGATGCTGCTGGCGCGTGATGCCGCCTGGAGCGAACACGAGATCGCGCTGCTGAAGGAGCTCGCCCACGCCTACGGTCACGCCTGGTCCGGCTTCAGGGCACGTCAATCGCTTGTGACGCGCACGCTGTCGTCGCTGCGCACCGGCAGGACGCGCCGGCGGCTCGCGATCGCAGCGGTCGCCGCCTGCCTCATCCCCGTGCGGCTGTCCGCCTTGTCACAGGCGGAGGTCGTGCCGCAGGAGCCGTTCATGGTCCGCGCGCCGCTGGATGGCGTGATCGAACGCTTCGACGTGCGGCCCAACCAGCCGGTGAAGGTCGGCACGCCGCTGTTCAGCCTGGACACCACGGCCTTGCGCGCGCGCATGGAGCTAGCACGCCGTGCGGTGGACACGGCGCAAGAGGAGTACCGCCAGTCGGCGCAGATGGCCGTCACCAGCGACAAGAGCCGCGCGGAGACCGCGGTGCGGCGCGGAAAGCTGCAAGAGAAGTCGGTCGAGATGGACTACACCGCCGAGCAGTTCAACCGCGTGCAGGTCAAGGCCGATCGGGAGGGCATCGCGGTCTTCGCCGACACCAACGACTGGGTCGGCAAGGCGGTGAACCTGGGCGAACGGGTCTTGGTCGTCGCCGACCCCGCCAAGGTCGAACTCGACGCGTGGCTGCCTGCCGCCGACCTGCTGCCCGTGACTCCGGGCGACACGCTCACGCTGTACCCGCAGGGCTCGCCCCTGAGCTCCTTCCAGGCGAAGGTGTCGAGCGTGGCCTACCGCGCCGAGGTCACGCGCGAAGGCTTCCTCGCCTACCGGATCAAATCGACCTTCGCTCCCGGCCAGCCGACGCCGCGCATCGGCCAGCTGGGCACGGCGCGCCTGAGCGGCGGCTGGGCTCCGCTTGCGTACGTCGCCTTGCGCCGCCCGCTGTCGGTGGTGCGTCAATGGATGGGCTGGTGAATCTCTTCGCACCGCCGCAGCTCGTGCTGCCCGAGCTTCGGCAGGACCTTGCCTTGCACCCCGGGCCCGACGCCCTGGACGGCACGCCGACGTGGACGCTGCACGATCCGGCGAGCAACCGGTTCTTTGCCCTGAGCTGGCCGGCCTTCGAACTGCTCTCGCGCTGGACGCTGGGCACCACGGACGCGGTGCTGGCGGCCGTGGGCCGCGAGACCACCTTGCATCTCACGCCGCAGGACATCGAGGGCCTCGTGCAGATGCTCGGCGGCAACCACCTGCTCGTGGCCCGCAACGCGCAGGACACGCAGATGCTGGCCGCGCATGCGCGGGCCGCGAGGCTGTCGCCGTCGCAGTGGCTGCTGAAGAACTACCTCTTCTTTCGCGTGCCCCTGCTGCGGCCGATGCGCTGGCTGCAAAGAACCAGCCGATGGGTGCGCTTCGCCTACACGCCCGTCTTCTGGCTCGCCATCGCCGCACTCGCCTGCACGGGGCTCGCGCTCGCGTCGCAGCGCTGGGATGAATTCACCCACACCTTCGTGCACTACGCGAGCTGGGACGGGCTGCTGGCGATCGGCATCGCCTTGAGCGTCGCGAAGGTGCTGCACGAGCTCGGCCATGCCTTCACCGCCACGCGATACGGCTGCCGCGTTCCGACCATGGGCGTTGCCTTCCTCGTCATGTGGCCGGTGCTCTACACCGACACCAACGAAGCCTGGAAGCTCACCTCCAGGCGAGAGCGGCTGGCCATCGGCGCGGCTGGCATGCTCAGCGAACTGGCGCTTGCCGCGATCGCGCTGGTCGCCTGGAACCTGCTGCCGGACACGCCGGCCTTCGGCCCGCTGCGCTCCGGCGCGTTCCTGCTGGCCACCACCACCTGGCTGCTGACGCTCGCCATCAACGCCAGCCCGTTCATGCGCTTCGACGGCTACTTCCTTCTGTCGGATGCGGTGGGCATGCCCAACCTGCACGAACGCGCCTTCGCCCTTGCGCGCTGGTGGCTGCGCGAGCGCCTGTTCGGCTGGGGCGACGCACCGCCGGAGGCCTTCAATCCGACACGCCGGCGCTGGCTGATCGGCTTCGCCTTCGCGACCTGGGTGTACCGGCTGGTGCTCTTCCTGGGCATCGCGCTGCTGGTCTATCACGCCTTCTTCAAGGCGCTCGGCGTGCTGCTCATGGCCGTGGAGCTGGGCTGGTTCATCGCGCGCCCGGTGGTGCGCGAGCTCAGGGCATGGTGGCAAGGCCGCGGGCGCTTGCGCTGGAATCGGGCGTCGATCCGGACGGCCGCGGCTGCGGGCGGCATGCTGCTCCTGCTGCTGTGGCCCTGGCAGGCCGCGGTGCGCGCGCCGGCGGTCCTGGCCGCCCGGCAGTCGCAGGCGATGTACGCCCCCTACCCGGCTCAAGTGATGAGCCGCCTGCCGCAAATCGGCGACCACGTCCGTGCCGGCCAGACCTTGCTGCAGTTGCGCTCGCCCGACCTCGCCTCGCGCCTCGCGCTGGCCCGCTCGCGCGAGGAACAACTGCGCTGGCAGCTCAGCCAGCAACCCTTCGACGAGCACCTGATGGAGGTCGGCCCGGCGTTGCGAAAGCGCTGGGAAGCCGCCGCGTCGGAGGTGTCGGGGCTGCAAAGCGAGACGCAACGCCTGTCGCTGGTCACGCCCTTCGACGGCACGGTGGTCGAAGTCGCCGACGACGCCCGTGAAGGCACGTGGATCCCCGGCGGAGAACGCCTGCTGCAGGTCATCGGCCCGCACGGCAGCAAGGCGGACGTGTTCGTGGACGAGGCGGCACTGGACGGCCTGTCGCTGGGCCAGCAGGCCGTGTTCGTCCCGGCCTCACTGGAGGAACCGGCGGTGCACTGCGCGGTGAGCGGCATCGATGCCGTGCAGTTGTCCACGCTGGACGTTCCAGGCGTGGCAAGCCCGTACGGAGGAGAAATCCCCGCGCAACGCGCATCCGACGGGCGGCTGCTGCCCTTGCAGCCCACCTTCCGCGTGCGGCTGGAGCAGTGTGATCGTCAGGCGCCGCCGCGCTCTGAACTGGCGGGGACGGCGCACCTCCAGGGGCAACGCCGCTCGCTGGCCGGTCGGGCGCTGCGTGCCTTGAGTGCGCTGTGGCAACGCGAATCTGTGCTGTGACCTACCTGTGGTCACAGGCAGTGGCGAGGCTTCGGCGACAATTCGCCGGATGTATGCATTGTTTGAAGACGGCGGGAAGTTTCTCGCCGGACGCGTCATGTCCGAGGCCGACAGCTCGCTGCAGATCGAGCTCGACTCGGGCAAGCGCGTCAAGGTCAAGTCCGCCAACGTGCTTCTCAAGTTCGAGAAGCCGCAACCGGCCGAGCTGATCGCCTCCGCGCAGGCGATCGCGCAGGACATCGACCTGGACCTCGCCTGGGAATTCGCGCCCGAGCAGGAATTCGGCTTCGCCGACCTGGCGCGCGATTACTTCGACGCCAGCGCCGACACCGCCAAGCAGGCCGCGGCGCTGTTCCGCCTGTTCGAGGCGCCGCACTACTTCCGCCGCCTGGGCAAGGGCAACTTCAAGAAGGCGCCCGAGGACATCGTCAAGGCGGCGCTCCTGGGCATCGAGCGCAAGAAGCAGGTGGCCGCGCAGATCGACGCCTGGGCCGGCGAGCTGGTGGGCGGCCAGTGCCCGCCGCCCGTGCGCGAGCAGCTCTACAAGATCCTCTTCAAGCCGGACAAGAACGCCCCCGAGTACAAGTCGGTGGTCGAGGCGTCCAAGCGCGCGCAGAAGGCGCCGCTCGACTTGCTGACGCAGGCCGGCGCCATCGATTCGCCCTACCAGTTCCACTGGCGGCGCTTCCTGTTCGAGAACTTCCCCAAGGGCACGGCCTTCCCGGCCTTGTCCGCCCCGCCGATCAAGGAAGCGCTGCCGCTGTCCGACGCGACCGCCTTCTCCATCGACGATTCGCAGACCACCGAGATCGACGACGCGCTGTCGGTGCAGGGCCTGGGCAGCGGCACGGTGGTGTTCGGCGTGCACATCGCGGCGCCGGGCCTGGCCATCGCGCCCGACGGCAGCGTGGACAAGGTCGCGCGCGACCGGCTGTCCACCGTCTACATGCCGGGCTACAAGCTCACCATGCTGCCCGACGAGGTGGTGCAGGCCTACACGCTGACCGAAGGCCGCGACTGCCCGGCCGTGTCGCTGTATGTGACCTTCGACGAAGCGACGCTGGCCGTCACCGGCAGCGAGACGAAGCTGGAGCGCGTGCGCATCGCCGCGAACCTGCGGCACGACCAGCTGGACAGCGTCATCACCGAAGACTCGCTAACGGGCAAGGCGCCCGCGGCCTACGACTTCGCGCCGGAGCTGGCGTTCGCGTTTCGCCTGGCCAACCACCTCAAGGCGCGGCGCGAGGTGGTGCGCGGCAAGCCGGAAAACTTCAACCGGCCCGACTACAACTTCCGCCTCACCGGCAACGACGGCCGCGAGCCGCGCGGTGACGAGGCGGTGAGCATCACCACGCGGCAGCGCGGCGCGCCGCTGGATCTGATCGTGGCCGAAGCCATGATCCTTGCCAACAGCACCTGGGGCGGCTGGATCGCCGAGTGCGGCGTGCCGGGCATCTACCGCAGCCAGGCCAGCCTCGCACCGGGCGTGAAGGTGCGCATGGGCGTGAAGCCCGCGCCGCACGCCGGCATGGGCGTGGCGCAGTACACCTGGGCCACGTCGCCCCTGCGCCGCTACGTCGACCTGGTCAACCAGTGGCAGATCATCGCGTGCGCCCGCCACGGCCGCACCGCGCCGCTGTCCGCGCCCTTCAAGCCCAAGGACGCGGCGCTGTTCTCGGTCATCTCCGGTTTCGATGCGGCGTACACCGCCTACAACGGCTTCCAGTCGGGCATCGAGCGCTACTGGACGCTGAAGTACCTCGAGCAGAACGGCATCGCCGAGCTCAACGCGGCGGTCATGAAGGACGGCCTGGTGCGCGCCGACGACCTGCCGCTGGTGTTCCGCGCGCTGGGTGCCGACGGCATGCCGCGCGGCGCGCATGTGCGCGTGCGCATCACCGGCACCGACCTGCTCACGCTGGACGTGCACGCGAGCGTCATTGCCCGCCTCGACGATGAGGCCGCTGCTGCCGCTCCGGTCGATGAAGCCGACGCCGAGGAAGCTGCCGAAAGCGCCGGCCCGCTCACGCTCGCCATCGACGTCAAGGACGGCGAGGACGAGCCCGCGGCCGCGACCACCACCGCCTGACGGCCTTCGACGACCCATCCACAACAGCATGCTGCGCAAACTCTCGACCCTGCAGATCGCGCTGCTCGCGTCGCTGGTTTTCCATGGCGCGCTGCTCGCGATCCAGCGCTCCAACCCGCAAGCCTTCGAGCGCATCTTCCAGGACACGCCGCTGGAGGTGATCCTCGTCAATGCACGCTCGAAGGAGGCGCCCACCAAGGCGCAGGCCATCGCGCAGGCCAACCTCGCCGGCGGCGGCGAGGCCGAGAGCGGCCGCGCGACCTCGCCGCTGCCGCCGTCCGAGACGGTGGAGCTGGGCGAGAGCATCGAGGCCTCGCGCAAGCAGATCGAGGAGCTGCAGGAAGAACAGCGGCAACTGCTCGCGCGGCTGCGCCAGCAGATGGAAGCCCTGCCCGCGCCCGACCCGAAGAAGGAAGCCAAGACGCCCGAGGGCCGAGCCGCCGCCGAGCAGCGGCGGCAACTGCTGCAGCTGACCGCCGAGATCGAGAAGAAGATCAACGAGGAAAACTCGCGGCCGAAGAAGCGCTACATCAGCCCGGCCACCAAGGAGGCGGCCTACGCGATGTACTACGACCGCCTGCGCCGCAAGATCGAGGAGCGCGGCACGCGCAACTTCCCCGAGTCGCGCGGGCGCAAGCTGTACGGCGAGCTGGTGCTCGTGCTCACGGTGGATTCGCAAGGGCGCGTGGTCGATGCGGAAGTCGTCGTGCCGTCGCAGTCCAAGCTGCTGGACAAGCGGGCGCTGGCGATCGTCAAGGCGGCCGCGCCCTTCGGCGCCTTCACCGGCAGCATGAAGCACGAGGCCGACCAGCTCGAGATCACCTCGCGCTTCCGCTTCGAAGGCGAAGGCGGCCTCACGACCACCTTGATGGCCAACCCCGGGCGCTGAGACGCCGAGCACAAGACGATGGACAGATACGTGGTGGCCGGCAATCCGGTCGAGCATTCGCAATCGCCCTTCATCCACGCCATGTTCGCGCAGGCGACCGGCGAAGCGGTGGAATACGGCCGGCTGCTCTGCCCGCTGGACGGCTTCGAGGCGACCATCCGCCGCTTCGCCGACGAGGGCGGACGCGGCTGCAACGTGACCGTGCCGTTCAAGTTCGACGCCTGCCGGCTGGCGTCCACCCACAGCGATCGCGCGCGGCTCGCGCAAGCGGCGAACGTGCTGCGCTTCGATGCCGCCGGCTGGACGGCCGACAACACCGACGGCGCGGGACTGGTGGGTGATATCCAGCGCAACGCGGGCGTGCGCATCGCCGGCTGCTCGGTGCTGCTGATCGGTGCCGGGGGCGCGGCCGCGGGCGTGCTGGGGCCGCTCATCGACGCCGGCGCCTCGCGCGTCGTCGTGGCCAACCGCAGCGTGGACAAGGCGCAGGTGCTCATCGCTCGGCATGCCGAGCTCGCCCTCGCCCGCGGCACCGAGCTGCAGGCCGCGGCGTTGACGGGCGCGGGCCATGCCTTCGACATCGTCGTCAATGCCACCGCCACCAGCCTCAACGGCGCCGCCGTGCCGGTCGATGCCCGCGTGCTGCGTGAAGGCACGCTGGCGCTGGACATGATGTACGGCCCGCCCGCGCAAGGCTTTCTCGATTGGGCGGCCCAACACGGGGCCACCGGGCGTGACGGCTTGGGCATGCTGGTCGAACAGGCGGCCGAGGCCTTCCTTTTCTGGCGCGGACTGCGGCCCGACACGGCGCCGGTGCAGCGCGCGCTGCGCGAGCGGCTGGCCGCCAAGGCCTGACCGCGGCGCCATGAAGACACTGTGGCGCTTCGCCGTGCTCATCGTCCTGAGCTTCATCGCCTTGCAGCTGTACTTCGTGCTGCGCGTGGCGCTGATGACGGTGGTCGATCCGCAGTCCACCACCTTCCAGCGCTCCGAGGCCTTCCGCCTGCTCGCGGAAAAGCACCAGATCGCCTGGAGCCAGCGCTGGGCCGATGACCGGCAGATCGCGCCCACGCTCAAGCGGGCGGTGATCGCCTCGGAAGACGCCAACTTCTTCGACCACAGCGGCGTCGAATGGGACGCGCTGGAGAAGGCCTGGGAGAAGAACCAGGCCGCCGAAGCACGCGTCGCACGCATCAACGCCGAGAACGAGAAGCGCGCGGCGGCCCAGGCGGCCCGCGAAGCTGCTCGTGAGGCGGCGCGCGCGGGCCGTCGCAAGACCAGCGCGTCGACCCCGGCGGCACCGCCGCCCGCCCCGCGGCCGGTGCCTCACGTGCAGGCCAAGATCGTCGGCGGCTCCACCATCACCCAGCAATTGGCCAAGAACCTCTTCCTCGGCAGCGAGCGCAACATCGCGCGCAAGGGCCAGGAAATCCTCGTCACCTTCATGCTGGAGGCGATGCTCAGCAAGCAGCGCATCCTCGAGATCTACCTCAACAACGTGGAGTGGGGCGAAGGCGTGTTCGGGGCGGAAGCGGCGGCGAGGCACTACTTCCACGTGAGCGCTTCGCAGCTCTCCGCCTCCCAGGCGGCGCGGCTGGCGGTGATGCTGCCCGCGCCCAAGCGCTTCGAGAAGAAGCCGGACTCTGCCTACGTCGTTGGCCGTGCCGGCACCGTCATGGCCCGCATGGGCGCGGTCGAACTGCCCTGAGCCCGATGCGAGGCATGCGCGATTCGGCGCCGCCCGGGCGCGGAATCGCCCCGGCTCCTAGAATCGACCGCATGTCTGCCTCCCTCAGCGCCGAGATCGCCGCCACCGCCGCCCGGCTGGTGGTGGAAGAAGGCATGGAATACGGCCCCGCCAAGCGCCGCGCGGCCAAGGTGCTGGGCAAGCACAGCGTGCGGCCGGCGGAGCTGCCGAGCAACGACGAACTCGAAGACGAGGTCCGCAGCTACATCGACATCTTCTGCGCCGACACGCAGCCCGCTGAACTCCAGGCGCTGCGCGACGTGGCCGCGGCCTGGATGGAACGGCTCGCGGAATTCCGGCCACACCTCACCGGCGCGGTGTGGCGCGGCACGGCGACGCGCCTGTCCGCCGTGCACATCCAGCTGTACTGCGACGACTCCAAGGCCGCCGAGCTCGCGCTCATCGACAAGGGCGTCGACTACGAAGTCGGCAGCCTTCCCGGCCCGCGCGGCGAGCCGGTCGACGTGCTCAGCGTGGCCTCCCGCAGCCAGGCGCTCGGCGAATCGGTCACGGTGCATCTCACGGTGCTCGACCACGATGACCTGCGAGGCGCGCTCAAGCCGGACGCGCGCGGACGAACCCAGCGGGGCGACCTGGCTGCCCTGCGCCAACTGATGAACGCATGAACCGACGACTTCTCCTGGGTGCCGGCGTGGGCGCCGTGGCGGTCGCGGCCGGCGCTGGTTATGGCTTCTACCGCTCGCAAGCGGCGGGTGCCGACAGCGCTCCGGCCCTGTGGGACCTTCGCTTCGAGCAACCCGGCGGCGGCACGCTCGCCATGTCCAGCCTGCGCGGCAAGCCGCTGCTCGTGAACTTCTGGGCCACCTGGTGCGCGCCGTGCGTGAAGGAAATGCCCATGCTCGACCAGTTTCACCGCGACAAGCAGGCGGCGGGCTGGCAGGTCGTCGGCATCGCCGTGGACGGCCCGACCCCGGTGCGCGAGTACCTGGCCAAGCTGCCGATCGGCTTCCCCATCGGCCTGGCCGGCATGGAAGGCGCCGAGCTCAGCCGAACCCTGGGCAACGTCAGCGGCGGACTGCCGTTCACCGTGGTTCTCGACGCTTCGGGGCACATCATCGCGCGCAAGCTCGGGTCGATTTCGCCCAAGGACCTGGCCGACTACGCGTCCCGGGCTTGAACAGCCTACTCAAAGAAGTCAAGTCATTTAATTTGCGTCAAATCGCTGGCAACGGACCGTAAAGCGCGTAAAGTTCGCCCGGTTTTAGAATCCACCGGTTCCGTTTCCACCGGTCTTCCAGCGCTTCATGCAGATTCTTGTCCTTCATGGTCCGAACCTGAACTTGCTCGGCACCCGTGAACCGGGTGTCTACGGTTCGGTCACTTTGGACCAGATCAATGCAGAACTGACGCAGATTGCCGCAAAAGCCGGTGCCTCCCTGGCCAGCTTCCAGAGCAACCACGAGGGGGCGCTGATCGACCGCGTCCAAGCCGCGCAGCACGACGGAACACAGTTCATCATCATCAATCCCGCGGCCTACACCCACACCAGCGTGGGCCTGAGAGATGCCCTGGCCGGCGTTGCCATCCCTTTCATCGAAGTGCACCTGTCGAACGTGCACAAGCGCGAATCCTTTCGCCATCACTCCTATTTCTCGGATCTCGCTGTCGGCGTGATCTGCGGACTGGGCGCCGCCGGCTATCGGCTGGCGCTCGAACACGTTCTCGCCCGGCCCCGTCCATAAGGCACCGGCGGCGCGAGACCCCGCGGGCGGCGAAGACCGTCCCGCCTCAAGACAAATAAAGTTGGAGCTTCCATGGACCTTCGCAAGCTGAAGACGCTGATCGACCTCGTATCGGAGTCGAACATCTCCGAACTGGAAATCACCGAGGCCGACGGCAAGGTGCGCATCGTCAAGTCGGACCCCGCCGCCGCGACGGCGCAGCCGATGCACATGCCCGCCGTGAGCATGGCCGCCCAGCCGATGCCGGTCCAGGCTCCCGCCGCCGCGCCCGTGGCAGCCGCCGCACCGGCGGAGCCGGTCGTGCCCGCCGGACACGCGGTGAAGTCGCCCATGGTCGGCACCTTCTACCGTTCGTCCAGCCCCGGCTCCAAGGCGTTCGTCGAGCTCGGCTCGGAGATCAAGGAAGGCGACCCGATCTGCATCATCGAGGCGATGAAGATCATGAACGAGATCGAGGCCGACAAGACCGGCCGCGTCACGCAGATCCTCGTCGAGAACGGCCAGGCGGTGGAATTCGGCCAACCGCTGTTCATCATCGAGTGAGACTGACTCGATGTTCAAGAAGATATTGATCGCCAATCGAGGCGAAATCGCCCTGCGAATTCAGCGGGCGTGCCGCGAGCTCGGCGTGAAGTCGGTCGTCGTCTATTCCGAGGCCGACCGCGACGCCAAGTACGTCAAGCTCGCCGACGAGGCCGTGTGCATCGGCCCGGCGCCGTCCGCGCAGAGCTACCTCAACATGCCCGCGATCATCGCGACGGCCGAGGTGACGGACGCCGAAGCCATCCACCCGGGCTACGGCTTTCTCTCGGAGAACGCCGACTTCGCCGAGCGTGTGGAGCGCTCGGGCTTCACCTTCATCGGCCCGACGCCGGACTCCATCCGCACCATGGGCGACAAGGTCGCGGCCAAGCAGGCCATGATCAAGTCAGGTGTGCCCTGCGTGCCCGGCTCCGAAGGCGCCCTGCCCGAGGACCCGAAGGAGATCATCCGAATCGCCCGGGCGGTGGGCTACCCGGTGATCATCAAGGCCGCAGGCGGCGGCGGTGGCCGCGGCATGCGCGTCGTGCACACCGAGGCCGCGCTCATCCACGCCGTGCAGACCACGCGCTCGGAGGCGGGCGCCGCCTTCGGCAACTCGGCCGTCTACATGGAGAAGTTCCTCGAGAACCCGCGGCACATCGAGATCCAGGTGCTGGCCGACACGCACAAGAACGCGGTGTGGCTGGGCGAGCGCGACTGCTCCATGCAGCGCCGCCACCAGAAGATCATCGAGGAGGCTCCGGCGCCGGGCATCTCGCGCCGGGTGATCGAGAAGATCGGAGAGCGCTGCTCGGCCGCCTGCAAGCGCATCGGCTACCGAGGCGCGGGCACCTTCGAGTTCCTCTACGAGAACGGCGAGTTCTTCTTCATCGAGATGAACACCCGCGTGCAGGTGGAGCATCCGGTGACCGAGCTCGTCACGGGCATCGACATCGTGCAGATGCAGATCCGCGTGGCCGCCGGCGAGAAGCTGCCCTTCGCGCAGCGGCAGATCCAGATGCGCGGGCACGCCATCGAATGCCGCGTGAACGCCGAGGACCCGTACAAGTTCACGCCCTCGCCCGGCCGCATCACGATGTGGCACCCGCCCGGCGGCCCGGGCGTGCGCGTCGACTCGCACGCCTACACCAACTACTTCGTGCCGCCCAACTACGACTCGATGATCGGCAAGATCATCGTGCACGGCGACACGCGGGAGCAGGCGCTGGCGCGCATGCGCATCGCGCTGTCGGAGACGGTGGTCGAAGGCATCCTCACCAACATCCCGCTGCACCGCGAGCTGATGGTCGACCCGAAATTCGCCGAAGGCGGCACCAGCATTCACTACCTCGAAGGCTGGATGAGCAAGCACAAGCGCTAAGCTCGCGGCCATGGTCGAGTTGCTGCTGCTGGCGCCCGAGGACATCGTCGAGACGGTGTCCGATGCCCTGAGTTTCGAGTTGGAGGCGCTGTCGGTCTCGGTGGAAGACGCCGATGCCGACACCGGCGCCGAGCGTGCGCTGTTCGGCGAGCCCGGCATGCCGGCGCCACGTGCCGGCTGGCAGCGTTCGGTGCTGCGCGCGCTCTTCGAATCCGAAGAGGCGGCCACCGACGCCGCGACCTTGCTGCTCGCGCAAGACTGGGCGAGCGACGTGCACGTGCAGTCGCTCAGCCGTGTCGAAGAACAGGACTGGGTGCGGCTCACGCAGTCCCAGTTCGCGCCGGTCGACATCACGGACAGCTTCTGGATCGTGCCGAGCTGGCACGAGGCGCCCGCCGCGGCGAAGACGGTGATCCGCCTGGACCCGGGCCTGGCCTTCGGGACCGGCACGCATCCGACCACGCGCATGTGCCTGCGCTGGATCGCGCGGCAGGCCGGCGCGCGCTCGGCGCAATGGCAGCGGGTGCTCGACTACGGCTGCGGCTCGGGCATCCTCGCCATCGGCGCGGCCTTGTTCGGCGGGCGCGGCATCGACGCGGTCGACATCGACCCGGCCGCCGTCGAATCGACCAAGGCCAATGCGCATGCCAATGGCGTCGCCCTGAACGCCGGCTTGCCCGACGCGGCCCACGGTGCCTACCCGCTGGTGCTCGCGAACATCCTCGCTACGCCGCTCAAGTTGCTGGCGCCGCTGCTGTGCGGCCACCTCGATGCGGACGGCGACCTGGTGCTGGCCGGCATCCTCGAGCGCCAGGCCGACGAGCTGAAAGAGGCCTATGCGCCATGGGTCGTGCTGGAGGTGAGCGACAGCGAAGACGGCTGGATCCTCATGACCGCGAGAAAGGCACGCGCGTCATGAACATGGCCACGCGCTGCGTCGCGTGCGGCACCATTTTCCGAGTGGTGCAAGACCAGCTGAAGGTCTCCGAAGGATGGGTGCGCTGCGGCCGATGCGACGAGGTGTTCAACGCGCTCGAAGGCCTGTTCGACCTCGACCGCGAGCAGCCACCGCCGTGGAAACCGGGTGATGGCGACAAGGCGAGCAAGCGCGAAAGCGCCTTCGCCAAGACCGCGGCCGACCTGGACGAGGACGACCGCATCGCGTCGCGCTTCTTTCGCCCGGAAATGGAGGACGTCGACAAGACGCCGGCCGAGGCGGTGGACGAGCGCTTCCGCCACGATTTCGCCGACGCGGAGTTCAACACCGCACTCCTGAGCGAGGACGAAGGCGGGCACCGCCGGCCGGTCGTGCCCGAGGAGCCTTCGGCGCCGCGCTCCCGCGCGAAGAAGAAGCCCCCGCCCACCTTCATCCGGCACGCCGAGCGCGAGGCCCGCTGGCGCACGCCGCTTGCGCGCATGGTGCTCGGCTTCTTCGCCATCACCCTCTCCATCGCGCTCACGCTGCAGGTGGCGAACCACTTCCACGACACGCTCGCGGCGCAACACCCGTCGCTGCAGCCGGCGCTGGCCGCGTGGTGCGGCTTCGCGCACTGCCGCATCGAAGCGCCCCGGCGCATCGACGACGTGACGGTGGAAAGCAGCACCTTCGCTGTGGCCGCACCGAACACCGATTCATACAAGCTCGCGGTCACGCTGCGCAACCGCGGCACGCTGCCCGTCACCATGCCGTCGGTCGATCTCACGCTCACCGACGCGGGGGGCCAGTTGGTCGCGCGCCGCGCGCTGAGCCCCTCGGACTTCAACGTGTCCAACCCCGTGCTGGCCCCCGGTGCCGAGATGCCGCTGCAGTTGCTGCTGAGCGCCGGCACCAAGCTCGTGTCGGGCTACACGGTCGAAGTCTTCTACCCCTGATTCCCCACCTTTGCATCGGAGTGCCTCATGGCGGCATTGATCTGCGGATCCCTCGCGTTCGACACCATCACCACCTTCCCGGGTCGCTTCGCGCAGCAGATCCTGCCCGAGCAGGTGCACATCCTGAACGTGTCCTTCCTCGTGCCCACGCTGCGGCGGGAGTTCGGCGGCTGCGCGGGCAACATCGCCTACACGCTGAACCAGCTCGGCGGCGAATCGGTGGTGCTGGCCGCCGTGGGCGCGGACGGACAGGACTATCTCGCGCGGCTCAAGGGCTGGGGCGCGACGACCCAGCATGTGCGCGTGGTGGCTGACAGCTACACCGCGCAAGCCATCATCATCACCGACACCGACAACAACCAGATCACCGCCTTCCACCCGGGTGCGATGCAGTCGGCCCACCTCACGCCGGTGCCCGCGAACCCCGGCATCCGCGTGGCCATCATCGCGCCCGACGGCCGCGACGCGATGATCCAGCACGCGCAGCAACTGGCCGACGCGAAGATCCCCTTCATCTTCGATCCGGGCCAGGGCCTGCCGATGTTCGACGGCGACGACCTCAAGCGTTTCGTCTCGCAGGCGACCTGGGTGGCCGTGAACGACTACGAAGCGAAGATGCTGTGCGACCGCACCGGGCAATCGCTGGAGACGCTGTCGCGCTCGCACTTGAAGGGCGTGATCGTGACGCTCGGTGCCGAAGGCTGCGAGCTGTGGCAGCAAGGCGTGCGCACGCATGTCCCGGGTGTGAAGGCAGCGGCCGTGGTGGACCCGACCGGTTGCGGCGATGCCTTCCGCGGCGCCCTGCTCTACGGCCTCGAACGCGGCTGGCCGCTCGAGCGCTGCGTGGCCATGGGCAACAAGATCGGTGCACAGAAGATCGCGTGCGCCGGGCCGCAGAATCACACGCTCGACGCCGCCACGCTGACCGCCGCCTAAGGACTCTGTGGCATTCGACGCACGATCCACGCTTGTGCGTCGGCCATGGCGACGTCAACGCGCACCTGCTTGCGCCGAGACGTCATGCCGCGAACCAGTTCAACGCAGCGGCGTTGAACGCCCAATTCCTCGGCAAGCCAGGCCACAAGCGCATCATTCGCCTTGCCATCCACTGGCGGCGCCGCGAGGCGGATGCGAAGCGCACCATCGTGCAAGCCGATCAACTCGGTTCGCTTGGCGCCAGGCACCACGCTGATGTCGAGAACAACGGCGCCATCAACGCCGCGTAAACACGGCCAACCTGGCGTCATGGCCAGTCCCTCTTCAACGCACACCTTACTCATTCACGCGACCGCGACAAGTGCAACCCACCCGAGCAAGCGTAGCGAAGCGATTGATCAAGGGGCGCCCGCGGATCTGGCTCCGCCAGTCCGCAGGGAGGCGCCCCTCGGGGGCAGGAGCGCAGCGACTGGGGGGCCAACATCCACCCACAAAAAACCCGGCCGAAGCCGGGTTTTGAGTCACGACCTTCTCGATCAGGGCTTGTTGCCCGTCGGGAAAGGCCATGCAGCTTGCGGGCTGAGTGCCGTCTTGGCAGCCGGTGCCGCTGCAGGCTTCGCAGCAGGGGCAGGGGCAGCAGGTGCGGCAGGCGCCTTCTTCGCAGCGGCCTTCTTGCCAGCGGCCTTCTTGGGGGCAGCCTTCTTGGCAGCAGCCTTTTTAGGAGCAGCCTTCTTGGCAGCAGCCTTCTTGGCAGGGGCCTTCTTGGCCGCAGCCTTCTTCGCAGGCGCCTTCTTGGCAGCGGCCTTCTTCGCCGGCGCCTTCTTCGCTGCCACCTTCTTGGCTGCAACCTTCTTCGCTGCCGCCTTCTTGGCCGGAGCCTTCTTCGCTGCCGCCTTCTTGGCCGGCGCCTTCTTCGCTGCTACCTTCTTGGCCGGGGCCTTCTTAGCAGCAGACTTCTTCGCGGCAGGTTTCTTTGCCGCAGCTTTTTTCGCAGTTGCCATTACATTCTCCTTGATCAAGTTGCAAAAGCACCGACCGAGTCGGGTCAAGCCCTCATCGATCGGCTATTCACCGTCTGATGGTCTGGCTGCCGCCGATATGGCGGCAGTCGCCCCAGTACGATGAATCAGGTGGCGGACCGCGTGCGCTGCTTCTTTGTCAGCACATCACGACCCGCGAATCTTGATCTCTCACTATCGGTCTCAAAAGCCGCGGCTTGAGAAACCGTCAATCCCAAGACAGGGCGCCACCGGACTGGTATTCGATGACGCGGGTCTCGAAGAAATTACGCTCCTTCTTCAGGTCGATCATTTCGCTCATCCACGGGAACGGGTTTTCCTCGTTCGGGAAGAGCTCTTCCAGGCCGATCTGCGTTGCACGCCGGTTGGCGATGTAGCGCAGGTAGCCCTTGAACATTGACGCGTTCATGCCGAGCACGCCGCGAGGCATGGTGTCCTCGGCGTAGCGGTACTCGAGCTCGACGGCCTTCGTGAACAGCGCACGGATCTCGGCCTTGAACTCGGCCGTCCACAGGTGCGGGTTCTCGTTCTTGATCTGGTTGATGAGGTCGATGCCGAAATTGCAGTGCATCGACTCGTCGCGGAGGATGTATTGGTACTGCTCGGCCGCGCCGGTCATCTTGTTCTGGCGACCGAGCGCGAGGATCTGCGTGAAGCCGACGTAGAAGAACAGGCCTTCCATCAGGCAGGCGAAGACGATCAGGCTCTTCAGGAGAGTGCGGTCGTTCTCCGGCGTGCCAGTGCGGAAGTTCGGGTCCATGATCGCGTCGATGAACGGGACCAGGAACTCGTCCTTGTCGCGGATGGACGCGACCTCGTGATAGGCGTTGAAGATCTCGCTCTCGTCCAGGCCGAGCGACTCCACGATGTACTGATAAGCGTGGGTGTGGATCGCCTCTTCGAAGGCCTGGCGCAGCAGGAACTGCCGGCACTCGGGCGCCGTGATGTGGCGATAGGTGCCCAGCACGATGTTGTTGGCGGCCAGTGAATCGGCAGTGACGAAGAAGCCGAGGTTGCGCTTGACGATACGACGCTCGTCTTCGGTCAGGCCGTTCGGATCTTTCCACGTCGCGATGTCGCGCGACATGTTGATCTCTTGCGGCATCCAGTGGTTGGAGCACGTGGCGAGGTACTTCTCCCATGCCCACTTGTACTTGAACGGCACCAGCTGGTTGACGTCGGTCTGGCCGTTGATGATGCGCTTGTCGGCGGCATTCACACGGCGCGTGCTCGACGCTTCGACCTTGACGGCCTGCGGTGCAAATTGAGTGGGGACGGTGGTCTCGGGAGCCATCACAGGAGCCGGCTGCGGAGACGGATGAACCGCACGCGCCGAAGACGGTGTCTGCGCGGGGCTCGAATGATTCGATGTCGAGGGACTGACTTCTTCTTCCCAAACCAACATGGTGGATTTCCTGTGCGTTCGAATTATGAGAGTGTTGCGTCCAAACACCAAGCACTTCTTGACATCGGACGCGCTTCGCTGTTGTTCGTTGTTGCTTGATTGCATCGATGCATCGCGATGCCGAACGTGATCTCGCGATGCATCGTGTGATGCAAACGGCGTGCGCGACTCGTCGTCACGCACGCCGTTCATCACTTCATCACTGACACGCCTCGCAAGTCGGATCGTCGATCGCGCAGAACTTGATGTCGGTCGCGGGCTCGCTGCTCGCAGCACTGCTCGCGCTGCTGCCCGACGAGGTCGCAGCCGCGATCTGCGCGCGTGCCGCGGCGGCTGCCGCTTCCATCGCGCCCGAGCCCGAACCGCTGGACACCGAGTTCATGTTGCCGGCCTTCACCGTCGACTTCTCGGCGTGCGTCGCGCCCACCGTGCGCAGGTAATAGGTCGTCTTCAGGCCGCGCAGCCAGGCGAGCTTGTAGGTCTCGTCGAGCTTCTTGCCCGAGGCGCCGGCCATGTAGATGTTGAGCGACTGCGCCTGGTCGATCCACTTCTGGCGGCGCGCCGCGGCCTCGACCAGCCACTCGGTCTCGACCTCGAAGGCCGTCGCGTACAGCTGCTTGAGTTCCTCGGGCACGCGGTCGATGCGGCGCAGCGAGCCGTCGAAGTGCTTGAGGTCCATCACCATCACGTCGTCCCACAGGTTGAGCTTCTTCAGGTCGCGAACGAGGTACTCGTTGATGACCGTGAATTCGCCCGACAGGTTGGACTTGACCGACAGGTTGCCGAAGCTCGGCTCGATCGACGCGGACACGCCGATGATGTAGGAGATGGTGGCCGTCGGGGCGATCGCCACGCAGTTGGAGTTGCGCATGCCGTGCTCCTTGATGCGAGCGCGCAGGGCATCCCAATCCATGCTGATGCTTCGGTCCACGTCGACGTAGCCGCCGCGGGCTTCGGCCAGCAGGTTGAGCGAGTCGATCGGCAGGATGCCGCGGTCCCACAGCGAGCCGCGGTAGGTGCTGTAGCGGCCGCGCTCTTGCGCGAGTTCGGTCGAGGCCCAGTAGGCGTGGTAGCAGACGGCTTCCATCGAACGGTCGGCGAACTCGACGGCTTCTTGCGAGGCATACGGCACGCGCAGCTCGTGCAGCGAGTCCTGGAAACCCATGATCCCGAGGCCCACCGGCCGGTGGCGCAGGTTGGAGTCGCGCGCCTTCTTGACCGCGTAGTAGTTGATGTCGATGACGTTGTCGAGCATGCGCATCGCCGTCGCCACCGTCTTCTTCAGTTTGGCCTGGTCGATCTGGCCGTCCTTGATGTGGTGGACGAGGTTGACCGAGCCGAGGTTGCACACCGCGATCTCGCTCTCGTTGGTGTTGAGCGTGATTTCCGTGCACAGGTTGGACGAGTGCACCACGCCCACGTGCTGCTGCGGGGAGCGGATGTTGCAGGCGTCCTTGAAGGTGATCCAGGGGTGGCCGGTCTCGAACAGCATCGAGAGCATCTTGCGCCACAGGTCCTTCGCAGGCATGCGCTTGTAGAGCTTGATCTCACCGCGGTCGACCTTCGCTTCGTACGCGGTGTAGGCCTGCTCGAACGCGGTGCCGAACTTGTCGTGCAGGTCGGGGCAAGTGGACGGCGAGAACAGCGTCCAGTCGCCGCCTTCCATCACGCGCTTCATGAACAGGTCCGGAATCCAGTTCGCGGTGTTCATGTCGTGCGTGCGGCGGCGGTCGTCGCCGGTGTTCTTGCGCAGCTCGAGGAATTCCTCGATGTCCAGGTGCCAGCTTTCCAGGTAGGCGCAGACCGCGCCCTTGCGCTTGCCGCCCTGGTTCACCGCCACGGCCGTGTCGTTCACGACCTTCAGGAACGGGACCACGCCCTGGCTCTTGCCGTTGGTGCCCTTGATGTGCGAGCCGAGCGCGCGCACGTTGGTCCAGTCGTTGCCGAGGCCGCCGGCAAACTTGGACAGCAGCGCGTTTTCCTTCAGCGCCTCGTAGATGCCGTCGAGGTCGTCGGCGACCGTCGTGAGGTAGCAGCTGGACAGCTGCGAGCGCTGCGTGCCGGCGTTGAACAGCGTGGGCGTGCTGGACATGAAGTCGAAGGTCGACAGCACTTCGTAGAACTCGATGGCGCGGGCTTCGCGGTCGATCTCGTTGAGCGCCAGGCCCATGGCGACACGCATGTAGAAGGCCTGCGGCATCTCGATGCGCACTTCGTTGATGTGCAGGAAGTAGCGGTCGTACAGCGTCTGCAGGCCGAGGTAATCGAACTGCAGGTCGCGGTCAGCCTTGAGCGCGGCGCCCAGCTTGGCGAGGTCGTACTGCAGCAGCTTCTCGTCCAGCAGCTCGGCGGCCACGCCCTTCTTGATGAAGGTCGGGAAATACTCGGCGTAGCGGACCTGCATGTCGGAGTGCAGCAGCTCCTCGCCGACGATTTCCTTGCGGATCGTGTGCAGCAGCAGGCGCGCAGTGGCGCGGGTGTAGCCGGGGTCCTTCTCGATCAGCGTGCGGGCGGCCAGGATGGCGGCCTTGTGCACTTCGTCGATTGGCACGCCGTCGTACAGGTTGCGCTTGGTCTCGGCCATGATCGGGTCGGGCTTCACGTCGGCGCCCAGGCCGGCGCAAGCAGATTCGATCAGCGTCTGCAGGCGCTGCAGGTCGAGCGGCACGCGCTGGCCGCGGTCGATCACCGAGATGCCCGGCTCGACCGCCGCCACCGCCGGGATGCCCTGCTTCGCGCGCTCTTGCGTGCGGCGCTCGCGGTAGAGCACGTAGGCACGCGCCACTTCATGGTGGCCGCCGCGCATCAGGCCGAGCTCAACCTGGTCTTGCACGTCCTCGATGTGGAAAGTGCCGCCGCCCGGACGCGAGCGCAGCAACGCGCGCACCACCATCTCCGTCAGGCCGTCCACCGTCTCGCGCACGCTCGCCGATGCCGCACCCTGCGTGCCATGCACCGCGAGGAAGGCCTTCATCAATGCGACGGCGATCTTGTTGGGTTCAAAAGACACGACTGCGCCGTTGCGGCGGATGATCTGATAACCCTGGTAGGCCGACGACGCTGCGGAAGCAGGCGTGGCGACAGCCGATACCGGCGCGGTGGGCGACGACGAACGGGCGGTGACAGTTTGCATGGGACTCCTTCTTTTATGGATGCACCCAAGCGCCTCAACAGGCACTCGAGCCGGAAACACAGTCGTGATCGTGGTTGTTGCCCTGCTGCCACCCGTCCACAGCGTTCAAGACAACGCAAAACGCCGGCCGGACGCCCATTTGCGGCGAGCCAGCGGCTGTGCATAAGTCTGTGGATTTCGGGTGGAGTGCACGTGGATGACCAAGGCTTCGTTGTCCACTACATCTGGGGCATCTACGTGCATTAGACACTACCTATAGCGTACCGCACTTCGGGCATTCCAGGATGGTGGGCGTGCGAAGCCCGACCTCGACCACAGTTTCCGCTGGGCAAACGGGCCCGATTGCGCTAGCAAATCGAGCGGTGTGCCTGCTCGCAGACAACGCTAGGCGCGCGGGGGAAAACCGATGTCGTCCCAGGCCAGTCGCTCACGCAATTCATTCCATGAGAAACCGGGCCCCGGATCGATCTTGCGGCCGGGCGCGACATGCTCATGTCCGACCACATGCCGCAAGGCGTAGCGGGTTCGCACCGCCCGCAGCAGTCGCTCGAGCGAAGCGTATTGGGGCGCCTCGAAGGTCTCGCCTTCCAGGCCTTCGAGCTCGATGCCGATGGAAAAGTCGTTGCAGTTCTCGCGGCCGTCCCACTCGGACCGGCCCGCATGCCAGGCGCGTTCGTCGCAGGACACGAACTGCATCACCGCGCCGTCGCGGCGGATGAAAAAGTGTGAGGACACCGTGAGCCCGCGGATCTTCTGGAAGTATGGGTGCGCGTCCCAGTCGAGCCGGTTGGTGAACAGGCGCTCGACCTCGTCACCACCATAGATGCCCGGCGGCAGGCTGATCGAGTGAATCAGCGCGAGGGAAACGTCGGTGCCTTCAGGACGCGGCCCGTGGTTGGGCGATTCGCGGCGGATGGCGTCGCGCCACCAGCCGCCGTCCCATTCAGCCGCCTCGATCGCCATCGAAGCTGTCCCCGCCCACGCTCACGCCCAGGCGCGCCATGCGGTAGCGCATCTGGCGCAGCGACAGCCCGAGGCTCGCGCCGGCCGCCGTGCGGTTGAAACGATGGCGCTCGAGCGCGCGCAAGAGGATGTCGCGCTCGACTTCATCGAGGTAGGCGGCCAGGTCGTCGGGCAGCGGTGCCGCGGCAGGCGGTGCGGGCGGCGGCTCGGGCGCCAGCACCGCGGGGTCGATGCGGGTGTTCTCGGTGATGAGATCGAGTTCCTGCGCCGCGCTGTCAGTGAACACCGTCTCGGGCAGGCCGAGGTCGAACACGTCGATCGCTTCGTCGCCCGACAAGGCCACTGCGCGGTGCAGCAGGTTCTCCAGCTCGCGCACGTTGCCCGGGAACGGGTAGCGCGCAAGGTGCACCAGCGCATCGCGCGTCAGGTGCGGCGCGGGCGACACGTTGGCATCGCGGGCGATGCGCTCGAGCACCTGGTCGCTGATGACGGCGAGGTCTTCCAGCCGCTCGCGCAAGGGCGGCACGCGGATCTGGATCACGTTGAGCCGGTAGTACAAGTCTTGGCGGAAGCGGCCGACCAGCACCTCGGCGCCGAGGTCCTTGTGCGTGGCGCTCAAGAGCCGCACGTTGACCGGCTGCTCGCTCACCGCGCCCACCGGCCGCACCGAACGCTCCTGGATCGAACGCAGCAGCTTCGACTGCATCGACAAGGGCAGGTCACCGATCTCATCGAGGAAGAGCGTGCCGCCGTTGGCCGCCTGGAAGAAGCCTTCCCGGTCCTCGGCCGCACCGGTGAAGGCGCCCTTGCGGTAGCCGAAGAATTCAGCCTCGAGCAGCTGCTCGGGGATCGCGCTGCAGTTCACCGCGATGAACGGCATGTTGCTGCGCGGGCTCACCTCATGGATGGCGCGCGCGACCAACTCCTTGCCAGTGCCCGACTCGCCGTGGACGAGCACGGGCGCCATGCTTCGCGCGACCTTCTCGACCAGGGAGCGCACTTCCTGCATCGCCGCGGAGGTGCCGGCCATGCGCGCGAGCGCGGCACTCACCGGCGCCGCGGGCGTTGGGGTCGGCCGAGGCCGCGGCGGGGCCACGGGAGGGGCCCCTGCACCTGTCGCACCGGTCGGGCTGGGCGCTCCTGTCGTCAGCACCGCCGACTCGCTCTCCGAGGGCAGGCTCGAAGGCACCATCGTCGGCACCGTCAAGGGTGCGCGCCCGAGCGCCGAGGCGACCACCGCGCGGAACTGCTTCAGGTCCACCGGCTTGGTGAGGTAATCGTAGGCACCCGCCTTCAGCGCCTCCACCGCGTTCTCGGCCGATCCGTAGGCGGTGATGACGATGGCCTTCTCGCGCCGTCCGCCTTCTTCCAGCTTGCGCAGCAGGTCCAGTCCCGTGCCGTCGGGCAAGCGCATGTCGGTGATGACGGCGCTGTAGGTGCGGTCCTTCAGGTGCAGCAGCGCTTCCTCGACGGAGCCCGCCGTCTCGATGTCGTAGCCCTCGCGCAGCAGCGTCAGTTCGTACAGCGTGCGCAGGTCCGGCTCGTCGTCGACGACCAGCAGGCTGAAATGGGAAGGCGAGGACATCGTGCGTCTTGTCTCGGTTGTGGTCCGTCAGTGGGCGGAGGCCTGTTCATCGTGGCCGACGAGCGGCTGGCGGCGCATCACCACGTTGAACTCGTTGCGCGTCGCGTCGCCGGGGGTGCGCAGCCGATAGTCGATGCTCGCGCCGTAGCGCTCGCACAGCTCCCGGCAAATATACAGTCCCAGCCCCGTCCCGCGGCTCCTCGTGGAGAAGAAGGGCTCGAAGAGATAGCGCTCGACATCAGGCGGTATGGGCGGCCCGTCGCTGGCCACGCTCAGTCGCACGCTGGACTCGTCGGGCGAGGTCAGGCGCACCTGGACGGAGCTTGCCGCCTTGGTCGAATGGCGGTAGCCGTTCTCCAGCAGATTGATGAGCACGCGCCGCAGATGGTCAGGGTCGAAGACCGCCCCGAGCTTGTCCTGCGCGACGTCGATGCTGATGGCGCTGCCCGGCCCCATCGCGACATTGGCGCCCTGCGCCCAGCCATTGCAGGCTTCGCGCACCACCTCCGATGCATCGATGACGCCGGCGTCCACCACCGTGCCGGGCGCAACTTCCATCACGTCGTCCACGATGCGCTTGAGCCGCTCGACGTTGTCGTTGACCATCTGCGTGAGCTGGCGCTGGCTGGGCGTGGTGGCGTCCTCGGACAGCAGCGCGTTGGCCTGCGCGATGGCCGCCAGCGGGTTGCGGATCTCGTGCGCGATGCCGGCCGACACGCGGCCCATCGCGGCGAGCTTTTCCTGCCGCGTGCGCGCCTGCATGTTGCGCACGTCCTCGAGCAGCAGCACGCAGAACTCCTCACCGGCCTGCGAATCGGTGCGGCGCGTGAAGCGGATGCGAACGCGCAGCGTGCGCAGTTCGCCGGGCGAGAACTCGAGCACCACGTCGCGGCCCGCCTCGGGCCACACCGCTTCGACGAAGGCGCGCTCCACCGTCTTGACGAGCTCGTTCCAGGCCTCGACGTTGCGCAGCTGAAAGGGCGCCGGCCGGCACATGCCGGTGGGCGCGAGCAGCCGCCGCGCCGCGGGGTTGGCCGCACGCACGCGCCCGCGCCGGTCCACCACCAGCACGCCGTCCTGCATCTCCTCGATGACGAGCCGGTTGAGTTGCGCCTGCTGGCGCGCCAGCTCCAGGCTGCCCTTGGCCGTCAGCTCTTCGCGCGCGAGACGGCCGGCGAGTTCACCGGCCAGCACGGTGATGACGAAGAGGCCACTGCCCGCGAGGCCGGCCTGCGTCATCAGCGCGGTCGCGTCGCCGCCGGACAGCACCGACAGCCAGGCGCTGCCCAGCAGCGCCAAGGCGACGAACGCGGCCGTGGCCAGTGCCTGCAGCCGTGGCGTGAGCACGCCGGCCATCAGCACCGGCAACACCAGCAGCGCCACGTAGTTGAAGGTGGAGCCGCCGGGCGACAGCAGATGCAGCGAGGTGAAGCAGACGATGTCGGCGCCGATGGTCGCCATCCATTGCGGCCCGCGCAGCCGCGCGAGCTCGTGCGGATGAACCTCCCGGTTGAAGCGCGGCAGCAGCCACATGCTCAAGGCGAGCAGCGCATAACCCAGGCTCACCAGCACCACCGGCAGGCTGGGCCGCGAGCCGAAGAAGAAGGCCACCACCACCGTGAGGATGAGCGCCACGCCGAGCGCCGCCCGAGCGCCGAGGAAGACGCGGTAGATGCGGTCGAAGGCCGTCTGGCCGGCGCTGATGATGCGCCGCGCCTGGCGCGTCAGGAACTTCGAATCGGCCGGCGCATTGGCTGCGGCGGCAAGGCTCGCGTCATAGCGCGATTCGTCGTCGATGCCGCCGCTGTCGCCCATCTGCGTGTCGGTGACACCGATGGCACCGAACCACGATTCCTCCGGCGGCTCCGGCCTGCGCTTGGCACGTCGCTCGCCTCGCCGCCGTTCGCTTGCCGCCGGCTGCGTGCTGCTCATGCGGTGGGATGCGCGCGTTCGTACTCCGCGCGATGGGCTTCACTGCAGAAGACGCCGCCGCGCCCGGGCAAGGCCTCGCCTTGCGGCATGTGCAGGCCGCACTGCGCGCAGGCCAGGATGGGTTGCGCCGGCGGATCGGCCGGGCGGCCTTGCGGACGCGCGGGCGGCACTTGCGGCGCCTTGCCGCGCATCATCCACAGCACGGCCACGACGACCAGGACGAGAAGGACGAGTTTGAACATGGCGGTCGGTGGGTCAGAGAGTGGGCGTGCGATGCAGCACGACCTCGAAGACGAATCGGGAGCCGACGTAGGCCAGCAGCAGCAGGCCCGCGCCGGCATACAGCCAGCGCGCAGCGCGCGGCCCGCGCCAACCAAAGGCCCGGCGGCCGACGAGCAGGCCGGCGAAGACCGCCCAGCCCATCAGCGACAGCACCGCCTTGTGGTCCCAGTGCCAGGGCCGCGAGAACCACCAGCCCAGCACGATCGCGCCGCTCAGCACGGCGAAGCCCGCACCCACGAAGCGGAAGGTGAGCCGCTCCAGCCGCAGCAGCGGCAAGCCGACGCTGTGGGACGCCGCGGGGGCCGCGCCCAGCTGCGGCACCCGGCGCATCTGCTTGTCCGCCCGGCTGAGCATGGCCGCATGCAGCACCGCCGCGCCGAAAAGCCCATACGACGCGATGCCCAGCACCCAGTGCAGCGGCACCCATCGCGACACCAGCTGCGGATGAAGCTCGCCCGGGAACATCACCGCCAGCAACACGGCCACCGCACCGAGGAGCGACAGCGCCCGGCGCACGCCGGTGAGCGGCAGCCAGCGGCTTTCGATCAGGTAGACGGCGATCACGAGCCACAAGGTGACGGACAAGGCAGGCGCGAAACCAAAGCGCGCGCCGGACACGTCGGTGCCAATGCCCGAGGTATCCACGGCGATGGCCAGCGCGTGGGCCAGCCAGGCGATGACGAGGCTCGCACGCACCCAGGTGTCCGCGCGCTGAGGCAAAGCGGCGGCCAGCACATAGGTCGCCAACGCCAGCAGACCCGGCAGCGCGACGGCCCAGGCCCCGCCGGCAGACCCGAAAGATAGAATCATTCGCAGAGTGTACTTTCGCGCCCCTCGCGAAGCGCCCCCTGCTTCACCACAACGACGGGCTGCAAACCAAACATGGCATCCACCCTCACCGACCGGCTGAGTCGCCTCGTCAAGACGATGCGCGGCCAGGCCCGCATCACCGAAGACAACGTGCAAGAGATGATGCGCGAGGTGCGCATGGCCTTGCTCGAAGCCGACGTGGCCCTGCCCGTCGTGCGCGATTTCATCGCCCGCGTCAAGGAGAAGGCGCTGGGCGCCGAGGTGGTGGGTTCGCTGTCGCCGGGGCAGGCGCTGGTGGGCATCGTCAACCGCGAGCTCGCCGCGACCATGGGCGAGGGGGTGTCCGACATCAACCTCGCGGCCCAGCCGCCGGCGGTCATCCTCATGGCCGGCCTGCAGGGCGCGGGCAAGACGACCACCACGGCCAAGCTCGCCAAGCACCTGATCGAGAAACGCAAGAAGAAGGTGCTCACGGTCTCGGCCGACGTGTACCGGCCCGCGGCCATCGAGCAGTTGAAGACGGTGACGAAGCAGGCGGGCGCCGAATGGTTCCCCTCGCACGCCGATGACAAGCCGGTGGCCATCGCAATGGCTGCGCTCGACCATGCCAAGCGTCACTACTTCGACGTGCTGCTGGTGGACACCGCCGGGCGCCTGGCCATCGATGAAGCGCTGATGAAGGAGATCGCCGAGCTGCACGCCTCGCTCAAGCCGGTCGAGACGCTATTCGTGGTCGACGCGATGCAGGGCCAGGACGCGATCAACACCGCCCGTGCCTTCAAGGAAGCGCTGCCGCTGACCGGCATCGTGCTCACCAAGATGGACGGCGACTCGCGCGGCGGCGCGGCGCTGTCGGTACGGCAGGTGACCGGCGCGCCGATCAAGTTCGCCGGCGTGAGCGAGAAGATCGACGGGCTCGAGGTGTTCGATGCCGAGCGCCACGCGGGCCGCATCCTCGGCATGGGCGACATCGTCGCGCTGGTCGAGGAAGTGACCAAGGGCGTGGACATGGCGGCGGCGCAAAAGCTCGCCGAGAAGGTCAAGTCCGGCGACGCCTTCGACCTGAATGACTTTCTGTCACAGATATCACAAATGAAGAAGATGGGCGGCTTGTCAGGCCTCATGGACAAGCTGCCGACGCAGATGACCGCCAAGGCCGGCGCCGTCGACATGGACAAGGCCGAGCGCGACGTGCGCCGCATGGAGGGCATCATCTGCTCGATGACGCCGCTGGAGCGCCGCAAGCCCGAGCTCATCAAGGCCACGCGAAAGCGCCGCATCGCCGCGGGCGCCGGGGTTCACGTGCAGGAAGTGAACCGCCTTCTCAACCAGTTCGAGCAGATGCGCGACATGATGAAGAAGATGAAGGGCGGCGGCATGATGAAGCTGATGAAGCGGATGGGGGCCATGAAGGGTTTCCCCGGACCGCGGTAGTGAACCTTGCGTAACGGCTGCGCATTGACCGGGCCAGCGCGCCCGGCTATGGTCAGCCATCCGACCATTGACGCAGTACGCCCTTGAACCTCGCCCTCATTGCACTCGTTCTCGTCCTGGCCCTGCTCCTCGTCTGGTGGGGCGTCCGCAACCGCGCCACCCGCCGGTCCGAGGGCTCCGGCTCCGAAGGACTGGACACCGTCGCCGCCTGGCCGCCGCAGGCCACCCGCGTGCTGACCACGCAGGAACGCCAGGCCTACGACCTGCTGCGCAACGCCTTGCCGGCACACATGATCCTCGCGCAAGTGCCGCTGCAGCGCTTCCTCAAGGTGCCCACGCGCAACTCGTACGCCGAATGGCTGCGCCGTGTGGGCCACCTGAGCGCCGACTTCGTGATCTGCGATCGCCACTCCCAGGTGATCGCCGTGGTGGAATTGCGCAACGACGACCCGATCAGCGGCCGCGCCCGCCGCCGGCAAGACCGCATGCTGAAGGTTCTGGCGGCGGCGCAGGTCCCCGTGCACCAATGGCAGTCGTCCGCCTTGCCGAGCGTCGATGCGGCCCGCGAAGCGATCGCGCCGTCTGCGCCGGTATCGGAACTGCCCGGTACCACAAGCGGCGTGCTGCGTTCCGCGCCGGGACGTCCTGCCTTCAGTAAGCCGCGTTTCGAAGCGCAGGCTGCCGCCGACGCGGCCGAAGAAACCGCCGTGCGCGAGCCACCGCCGTCCACCTGGTTCGACGACCTCGACACCGGCCCGGCACCGCTCGATCCGGAACTGCCGAGAAGAACGCCGGAGCAGAAAAGCCGCCAGGTACGCTGATGCGTGCCGGCGCTCAGCCGAGCAAGGCGGTCGCGAACTCGCGGGCGTCGAAGGTCTCGAGGTCTTCGAGCTTTTCACCCACCCCGATGAAATAGACCGGCACCGGCCGCTCGCGCGCGATCGCCGCGAGCACGCCGCCCTTGGCCGTGCCGTCGAGCTTGGTGACGACGAGGCCCGTGAGCGTGAGCGCATCGTCGAAGGCCTTGACCTGCGTGAGCGCGTTCTGCCCGGTGTTGCCGTCGACGACCAGCAGCACCTCGTGCGGCGCACCATCCTGCGCCTTGCCGATGGTGCGCTTGATCTTGCGCAGCTCCTCCATCAGGTGCAGTTGCGTCGGCAGGCGGCCGGCGGTGTCGGCGATCACCACATCGCAGCGGCGCGCCTTGCCGGCCACCACCGCATCGAAGGTCACGGCCGACGGGTCGCCGCCTTCCTGGCTCACGATCTCGACGTTGGTGCGGCCGGCCCACACCGCGAGTTGTTCGCGGGCGGCGGCGCGGAAGGTGTCGGCCGCGGCGAGCAGCACCTTCTCGCCGGCCTCGGCCAGGTGCCGCGTGAGCTTGCCGATGCTCGTGGTCTTGCCGGCGCCATTGACGCCGACCACCATCATCACCGTGGGCGACGCTTCGCCGATGACGAGCTGCTTCTCCAGCGGCTTGAGCAGCTCGGTCACGGCATCCGCGAGCAGCGCCTTCACCGCCGCAGGATCGGTGGCCTTGGCTTCCTTCACGCGACGCTTCAAGTCGCCGAGCAGGAACTCGGTAGCCTTCACGCCGGCGTCGGCCATCAGCAAGGCCTCTTCGAGTTCTTCATACAGCGCGTCATCGATCTGCGTGCCGGTAAAGACCTGCGCGATGCTGGAGCCGGTCTTGCGAAGGCCGTTGCGCAGCTTCGCGAACCACGATCGGCGTTCTTCGGGCGTCGGCTCGGGCGGCCCGCTGGTCACCGGTGCTGGCGCGAGAGGAGCGGAGATGGAAGGCGTTGCGATGGTTGCAGGCGCGATGGCCACGTCTGGCGTGACTGCGGAGGGGATCACCGGCGGCGGCGGTGCGCTTGGTTCGCGCAGTGCATCGGGCGTCGGAACCGCGATGGGTGAGGCGGGTGGCGCAGGCGCGGAAGGAGCGCCGAAGCCGAGCTTCTCGCGCCAGCTGCGCTCGGGTGCCGGTGCCGGCGCAGTGGCTTCCGGCGCAGGCGTGGCGGCAGGCGCCGAGGGCGCGGGCGACGGCTCGGCCGCGGTCTTTTTCTTGAAGAAGCTGAACATGCTGGAGGGTGGTTTGCGCCGTTATATAATGTGAGGCTTAGGCGCTTTAGCTCAGTCGGTTAGAGCGACGGAATCATAATCCGCAGGTCCGGGGTTCGAATCCCTGAAGCGCCACCAGACACCAAAAGCCTTGCAGATGTACAGTCCGCAAGGCTTTTTTCTCAACAGCCACTGGATCAACACCATGTACCGCTGTGCCATCGCTGCCATCAGTGCAGTGTGCCTTGTCGCCCCCGCCGCTGCGCAGGCCGTTCGCAATTTCCCGCAAAACGCCCTGCGCGGCGCGCTGCAGATGAACTCCCCGAGCGAGGCCTTGCTCAACGGCCAGTCCGTTCGGCTCGCGCCGGGCCTGCGCATCCGCGGGCAGGACAACATGCTGCACTTGTCCGGCGGCCTGCTCGGGCAGAAGTTCCTCGTGAACTACACGTTGGACATCGACGGCCTCGTGAAGGACGTGTGGATCCTCACGGCCGAAGAAGCGGCGAAGAAGCCATGGCCGAGCACGGCAGCCGAAGCGCAAGCCTGGTCCTTCGATCCTGTCGCCCAGACCTGGACCAAGCCATGAGCATGACGCCGAGCCGCTTCAACGCACCGCGGGGGTTGTCATGAGCAAGAAGGTGTTCATCAAGACCTTCGGCTGCCAGATGAACGAGTACGACTCGGACAAGATGGCCGACGTGCTCCATGCCGCGCAAGGCTACGAGCCCACCACCGACGTCGAGGAGGCCGACCTCATCCTCTTCAACACCTGCTCGGTGCGCGAGAAGGCGCAGGAGAAGGTGTTCAGCGACCTCGGCCGCGTGAAGCACCTGAAGGCCCGCGGCGTGATGATCGGCGTGGGCGGCTGCGTGGCGAGCCAGGAAGGCGCGGCCATCATCGAGCGCGCGCCGTACGTGGACGTGGTGTTCGGTCCGCAGACCCTGCATCGGCTGCCCGACATGCTCAACCGCCGCGAGGCACAGAAGCGCCCCCAGGTGGACATCAGCTTCCCCGAGATCGAGAAGTTCGACCACCTGCCGCCGGCACGCGTCGACGGCGCGAGCGCCTTCGTGTCGATCATGGAAGGCTGCTCCAAGTACTGCAGCTACTGCGTGGTGCCCTACACCCGCGGCGAGGAAGTCTCGCGGCCGTTCGACGACGTGCTGGTGGAAGTGGCGGGCCTGGCCGACCAGGGCGTGAAGGAAGTGACGCTGCTCGGCCAGAACGTGAACGCCTACCGCGGCACGATGGGCGAGACCAGCGAGATCGCCGACTTCGCGCTGCTCATCGAGTACGTGGCCGCCATCCCGGGCATCAAGCGCATCCGCTACACCACGAGCCACCCGAACGAGTTCACACAGCGGCTCGTCGATGTCTATGCCAAGGTGCCGCAGCTCGTGAACCACCTGCACCTGCCGGTGCAGCATGGCAGCGACCGCATCCTGATGGCGATGAAGCGCGGCTACACGGCGATGGAATACAAGAGCACGATCCGCAAGCTGCGCGCCGTGCGGCCGGGCATCAGCCTGTCGAGCGACTTCATCGTCGGCTTCCCCGGCGAGACGGAAGACGACTTCGCGAAGATGATGAAGCTCATCGACGACGTCGGCTTCGACAGCAGCTTCAGCTTCGTCTTCAGCCCGCGCCCCGGTACCCCGGCCGCCGCCTTGCACGACGACACGCCGCAGGCCGTGAAGCTCAAGCGGCTCCAGCATCTGCAGGGTGTGATCGAGGACAACGCCAAGCGCATCAGCGCATCGCTGGTGGGCCGCGAGCAGCGCATCCTCGTCGAAGGCCCGTCGCGCAAGGACCCGGCCGAGCTGATGGGCCGCACGGAGTGCAACCGCATCGTCAACTTCAAGGGCGCACCGCGCCTCGTCGGGCAGATGGTGGACGTGACCATCACCGAGGCCTACCCGCATTCGCTGCGGGGCGAGGTCGTCGTCAAGGAAGAAGCGCTGTCCTGAATCTGGCGGGCAGGCGACGCCCTCGCCTGCTCCGATGCTCATGCCCCCACGCGGTCCTGGGTCGTCCCAAGCGACCTGGCAGTGCACCTGGTTGCGGCCCGCGCCCTTGGCTTCGCAGAGTGCGCGGTCGGCGCGCTTCATCAAGGTGTCCAGCGTGTCGCCCCCGCAACAGCGCGGCCACGCCGAAGCTCGCCGTCAGCCGTCCCGCGCCGCCAAAGGGCGTGGCCTCGAACTGTCGGCGCAACACCTCGGCGAACGCCGCCGCCGCATCGATGTCCGAGTGCGGCAGAAGCATCGCGAACTCCTCCCCACCGGGGCGGTACAGCCCGTCGCGCCGCTTGGACGCCTGCAGGGGGTGGGACGCAATGCCCTTCAGTGAAACCCAGTGCGCAAGTTCGCGCCATCAGCGGATGCGCCGATGAGTTGCGACAAAGTGCCGCTTCTTGCGACTCAGCGGCTGCGACCGAAGCCGGCCCACCACAGCCCGGCGGCGCTCGCGAGCACCATCGCGCTGTAGTTGGCGATCTTGCCGTCGCGCCCGAGCACGACGAGTGCCGCGATGGCCGCGAGCAGCGCGAAGCCGGCCGACCACGTCCACAGCCGCAGCAGAGAGCGGCCAGTCATCTCGTGACGCCAGGCGAGTTTGGCCATCAATGAGGCGAACAGGCCGATGCAGGCGGGTGCCGCAGCGAAATTGAGGAGGTGCCAGAGGGCGCCGAGAAAGTCCAAGGTGGGGTCCGCAGCATCGAAAGAGAACGAAACCGGCGTCCGATCTGTGCGGAATCCGACGAAAGGACTTTGCGCCAGCCCAAGTCCTTGAATTGCAACGAATTTTATAATCCCCCCATGACCGTCCTGGCCCTCGGCTTGAATCACGCCACCGCGCCGCTCGATTTGCGCGGGCGCTTCGCGTTCTCGACCGAGCAATTGGCGCCGGCGCTGCGCGCATTTCGCGAGCGGATGAACCGCTCTCCCGAGGCGGCGATCGTCTCCACCTGCAACCGCACCGAGCTCTACATCGCCGACACCGGCGCGGGTCACAGCCTCCTGCACCCGGCCGTCGACTGGCTCGCCCACGTCGGCGGCGTCGGCGGCCAGACGCTGCGCGAACACGCCTACGTGCTCGAGGATGGCGCGGCGGCCCGGCACGCCTTCCGCGTGGCGAGCGGCCTCGATTCGATGGTGCTGGGCGAACCGCAGATCCTCGGCCAGATGAAGCAGGCAGTGCGCGAGGCCGACACCGCCGGCACGCTCGGCACGACCTTGCACCAGATGTTCCAGCGCTCCTTCGCCGTCGCGAAGGAGGTGCGCACGTCCACCGAGATCGGCGCGCACTCGATCAGCATGGCCGCCGCCTCGGTGCGCCTGGCCGCGCAGCTCTTCGAAGACCTGGGCGACCTGAAGGTGCTGTTCGTGGGCGCGGGTGAGATGATCGAGCTCGTTGCCACGCACTTCGCCGCGCGGCGCCCGCGCACGATGGCCGTTGCCAACCGCACGCTCGAGCGCGGCGAGAAGCTGGCCGGCCGCTTCGGTGCCGAAGCGCTGCGCCTGGCCGACCTGCCGCAGCGCCTCGCGGAGTTCGACGTGGTGGTCTCCTGCACCGCGAGCTCGCTGCCCATCATCGGGCTGGGCGCCGTGGAGCGGGCCTTGAAAGTGCGCCGGCACCGGCCGATGTTCATGGTCGACCTGGCCGTCCCGCGCGACATCGAACCCGAGGTGTCGCGGCTGTCGGACGTGTACCTGTACACCGTCGACGATCTCTCGGCGCTCGTTCAATCCGCCGGCGAGAAGCGCCAGGCCGCGGTCCAGCAGGCCGAGGCCATCATCGAGACGGGCGTGCAAGGCTTCGTGCACTGGCTGGACCAGCGCGGCACGGTGCCACTCATCCAGGCGCTCAATGCGCAGGCCGATGATTGGCGTGCCACCGAAATCGCCAGGGCGCGCAAGCTGCTCGCCAAGGGTGCTGATGTCGATGCCGTGCTGGAAGCGCTGTCGCGCGGCCTCACGCAGAAGATGCTGCACGGCGCCCTCGCCGAGCTGCACGCGGCCGACGGCGAACAGCGCAAGGAACTGGCGAGCACGGTGTCGCGCCTCTTCCTGCGCAACGCCGCCCGCCTTCCGGCCGACGATTCCTCCGAAGACCAGCGTTAGCGACGCCACCGTCGCGGGCGGTGCGCGTCTGGCGGAGCAGTCCGCGGCGAGCTCGGCCCTTCCCCGTCCACCGGCTTCGAGCACCCGATGAAAGAATCCCTTCGACAACAATTCCAGCGCCTGGCCATGCGGCTTGCGGAGCTGGACGCGACACTCGCCGACGGCAAGGTCGCCTCCGACATGAAGCGCTTTCGCGAACTCACGCGCGAGCATGCGGAAGTGTCGAGTGTGGTCGAGCGCTTTCGCCGCTTCGAGCAGCGCGAGGCCGACCTCGCCTCCGCGCGCGAAATGCTCGATGACCCCGAGATGGCCGAGATGGCGCGCGAGGAAATCGCGGACGCGCAAGCCGACGTGGATCGCCTGCACCACGAGCTCCAGACGGCCTTGCTGCCGCGCGACCCGGACGACGACCGCAACGCCTTTCTCGAAATCCGCGCGGGCACCGGCGGCGACGAATCGGCCCTCTTCGCCGCCGACCTGGCGCGCATGTACCTGCGATATGCCGAGCGCCGCGGCTGGCGCACCGAGGTGATGTCCGAGAGCATGTCCGACCTGGGCGGCTACAAGGAAGTGGTGTTCCGCATCGAGGGTGACGGCGTGTATGCGCGGCTGAAGTTCGAATCGGGCGGCCATCGGGTGCAGCGCGTGCCGGCCACCGAGACGCAGGGCCGCATCCACACCAGCGCGTGCACGGTGGCCGTGCTGCCCGAGCCGGACGAAGCGGAGGAGATCCAGCTCAACCCGGCCGAGTTGCGCATCGACACCTTCCGTGCGAGCGGCGCAGGCGGCCAGCACGTGAACAAGACCGACAGCGCGATCCGCATCACCCACCTGCCCACGGGCATCGTGGCCGAATGCCAGGACGACCGTTCGCAACACCGCAACAAGGCCAAGGCCATGGCCGTACTGGCCGCGCGGCTGCGCGAGAAAGACCGCTCCGAGCGCGCTGCGAAGGAAGCCGCGACACGCAAGGGCCTGATCGGCTCGGGCGACCGCAGCGACCGCATCCGCACCTACAACTTCCCGCAGGGGCGGCTCACCGACCACCGCATCAACCTCACGCTGTACAAGCTGCAGTTCATCCTCGATGGCGACCTGGATGAAGTGATTGCCGCGCTCGAGGCTGCCCGTGCGGCCGAGCAGCTGGCCGCGCTGGAAAGCGGCGAGGCGTGAGCATGCTCACCATCGGCGACGCATTCACCGCGGCGCGCGAGGCCGGCGTCGAGCGGCTCGATGCGCAGCTCCTGCTCGCGGCCTGCACGCAGCGGCCGCGCGCCTGGCTCATCGCGCATGCGGATGCCCCCCTGGCCGTCGAGTCGACCAACACCTTCCTCGCATGGCTGCGGCGACGCGCCCAGGGCGAGCCGCTGGCCTACATCTTCGGCGAGAAGGAATTCCACGGGCTGCTGTTGAAGGTCGACGCCAACGTGCTCGTGCCGCGGCCCGACACCGAGACGCTGGTCGATTGGGCGCTCGAGGTCATCCGAGCCGGCGACCCGGCCACGCGCGTGGTCGACCTGGGCACGGGCAGCGGCGCGATCGCCCTGGCCATCAAGCATGCGGTGGCCAGCGCCGATGTTGCGGCCGTGGACGAAAGCAGTGGCGCGCTGGACGTGGCACGCGCGAATGGCCAGCGGCTTGCCCTGTCCGTCGACTGGAAGCTCGGGCATTGGTGGCAGCCGCTGGGCGCCCAGCGCTTCGACATCGCCGTGAGCAACCCGCCCTACGTGGCAGACGCCGATGAGCATCTGGCCGCCCTCTCCCACGAGCCGCGCTCGGCGTTGACCGCCGGCGCGGACGGGCTGGACGACATCCGTGACATCGTCTCGGGCGCTCTCCACCACCTCGCCCCGGGGGGCTGGCTGATGCTCGAGCACGGCCACGACCAGGCGGCGCGGGTGCGCGAGCTGCTCGATCGGGCGGGCTTCGCAGGCGTGCAATCACGGCGCGACCTGGCCGGCATCGAACGCTGCACCGGCGGCCGCGCGCCGCTTTGATGCGCTGCGGCGCCACGTCGCGCCAACTAAGTCACGCGGCGCGGCCGGCCCGCGACACCCCATTCCAAACGCAGGCCAAAGCACACACAAACGCGGCCGCGCGGCGTAGCATGGAAGCGATTTCGCGAAGACAAGCAGGTCCGGGACGCTTCAAAGGAGCATGTCATGCGATCAGCACGTTGGGTGGCCGCCGCGACGCTCGTCCTGAGCACGGCGGGGAGTGCGTGGGGTGCCGACGGCTTCATGCCGTCCGACGCGAGCCTGTGGCCGCGATGGCAGGGCCGACTGGCCCTGGGCACCTTGTCGCCCGCCACCCACCCGGACGCGATGAACCTGGACAGCCAGGGGCTCAGGCTGGGCGGCGCGAGCCTGCTGGGCGACTACTACTTCAGCCGCAGTTGGCGCGGCGTGGGCAGCGGCAGCGGCTTCCGGGCCACCAGCGGGGTGATCCTCGGTGCACGCTCGTCCAACCTCCTCACGGCGACACCGTCGGCCAACCCGGCCGGGCATGCCTTCAACGTCGAGCGGCGGGCGGTGGGCGTCTGGGGCCTGCAAGTGCCGGGTGACAGCGGCAACGACCCCGTGCCCTACGTCGGGCTGGGCTATTCGGGTCTCGCCGGCAAAGGCGCCTGGGGATTCAGCGCAGACCTGGGCGTGATGGCACTGAACCCGGGTTCCGCAGTCAAGCTCGGCCGCCAGGGGCTGGACGATTCGCTGCGCGACCTGCGCCTGTCCCCGATGGTCCAGCTGGGCGTGAGCTACTCGTTCTGAGGCTGGCGCGCCAATTCTGGCGCCCCGCCAAGACCGCACCGGCGAACCCACCTCCCGTTTGCCGTATAACCACGCCTGTTTCATCATTGCCCCAAGGCTTGTGACCATGAGCGACGTTCAACAGCGCATCGACGACCTCGTCAAGAACAACCGGGTCGTGCTCTTCATGAAGGGCACGGCGCAATTCCCGATGTGCGGCTTCTCCGGCCGCGCAGTGCAGATCCTCAAGGCCTGCGGCGTCACCGACCTGACCACCGTCAACGTGCTCGAAGACGAAGGCGTGCGCCAGGGCATCAAGGAATACGCCAACTGGCCGACCATTCCGCAGCTGTACATCAACGGCGAATTCGTCGGCGGCTCGGACATCATGATGGAGATGTACGAAGCTGGCGAGCTCCAGCAGGCGCTGGGCAGTGCGGCCTGACTCGATGACGGACTCCCCGCCGGAGTCTCGCGTCGTCGTCGGCGTGACCGGCGCCACCGGCGCGGTGTATGCCGTGCGGCTGCTCGAGCGCTTGCGTGCGGCGGGGCGTGAGGTGCACCTGGTGGCAACGTAGGCGGGCGTACTGAACGTGCACCACGAGCTGGGCCTGGACCGCCGCGCGCTCGAAGCGCTGGCCGACGTGTCCTACAGCCCGGCCGACGTGGGTGCCGCGATCGCGAGCGGCTCGTTTTCCACCGAGGCCATGGTCGTCGCACCTTGCTCGATGAAGAGCCTCGCGTCCATTGCCCACGGGCTGTCGGACAACCTGCTCACCCGGGCCGCCGACGTCGCCTTGAAAGAGCGCCGCCGGCTGGTGCTGATGGTTCGCGAAACGCCCTTCAACCTCGCGCACCTGCGCAACATGACGGCGGTGACGGAAATGGGCGCCATCGTCTTTCCGCCGATGCCGGCCTTCTATCACCGGCCGCAGAGCATCGACGAACTGGTCGGCGACACGGTCGAGCGCGTGCTCGCGATGATCGGCGTCGAATCGGCGATGCCGCGGTCCTGGTCCGGCCTCTGAGCGCCCGTCAGGGTGCCGGCGGCAGGTAGTCCCAGTTCTTGCGGGCACCGAACACGAGGTTCGGATATTCCGGCCGGCCGCGGCTGCCGTTGTAGCGCCCGAGCGCCATGAACAGGTCGCCGCGCTCGATGTCGAGGTAGTGGCGCAGGATCACGCAGCCGAAGCGCAGGTTGGTCTGCATGTGGAAGAGCGCCAGCGTGTCGCCGCCGCCGATCAGCCGCGCCCAGAAGGGCATCACCTGCATATAGCCCCGTGCGCCGACGCTGCTGATGGCGTACTTGCGGAATCCGCTCTCGACCTGGATGAGCCCGAGCACGAGCCCCGGGTCCAGCCCGGCGCGCTTGCTTTCGTACCAGACGGTTTCCAGAAATTCGACGCGCGTGGTGTGGTCGGCCGTGCGCTTCTTCAGCCGCGTGCTCATCTCGCCCAGCCATCGGAGGTAGGCCAGGCGCGCGTCGGTGGTGTCGAAGACGGGTTTGGGCGGGGCGCTGTTGGCGATGGATGCGGCCAGCGCGGTGCGCACCGCATCGGCCAGGGGCTCTTCTTTCTGGGCGCCGGCGAGCGCCACGTCCGGCAGCATCGCGCCTGCGGCCGATGCGAGCATGGCCAGGGTCAACGCGCGCCGTCCCCTGCCTCGGCAGGACAGATCAGGAAGATGGCGGGCGGACCGGTGGTGCATCAACAGGCACTGGCAAAGCGTTCAGACAAGCCTCAGTCTCTCTTGACCGGGCATGGTTCCAAAACAATGTCCCGCAAAGCCATGCCGGCGGCATTCCTGCGCAGCTTTCGGCGCGCCCGGCGCCAAGCGGTCAAGCCAGCTTGGCCTGCACGAACGCTGCAATCTCGCCTGCACCGACACTCGTCGCCTGCGCATCGCGGCGGCCCTGGTACTCGACCTTGCCGTCCTTGAGCCCGCGATCGGAGATGACCACGCGGTGCGGGACGCCGACGAGCTCCCAGTCCGCGAACATCGCGCCCGGACGTTCGCCGCGGTTGTCCAGCATGACGTCCACGCCCTGCCCCTGCAGTTGGTCGTGCAGCTGGTCGGCGGCGGTTTGCACCTCGGGCGAGCGGTCGTAGCCGATCGGGCAGATGACGACGGTGAAAGGCGCGAGCGCATCCGGCCAGATGATGCCGCGCTCGTCGTGGTTCTGCTCGATGGCCGCACCCACGATGCGCGTCACGCCGATGCCGTAGCAGCCCATCTGCATGAGCTGCGGCTTGCCGGTCTCGTCGAGGTAGGTGGCGTTCATCGCCTTCGAATACTTGGTGCCGAGGAAGAACACATGCCCCACCTCGATGCCGCGCTGGATGGCGAGCGCACCCTTGCCGTCGGGCGACGGATCGCCCTCGACGACGTTGCGGATGTCGGCCACCACGTCGGGCTCGGGCAGGTCGCGGCCCCAGTTCACACCGGTGATGTGGAAGTCCACTTCGTTGGCGCCGCAGATGAAGTCGCTCATGTTGGCGACCGTGCGGTCGGCGACGATCTTCACCGGCTTCTTGAGGCCGATCGGGCCGAGGTAGCCAGGCTTGCAGCCGAAGTGGTCCTCGATCTCGCCGACGGTGGCGAAGCGATAACCCTCTTTCAAGCCCGCGACCTTGCCGGCCTTCACTTCGTTGAGCGCATGGTCGCCGCGCACGAGCAGCAGCCACACGGTCGTCTTCACCACGTCGCCCGCTTCGTTCTTGTCGTCGGTGGCGAGCACCAGCGACTTCACCGTCGTCTGCAGCGGCACGCCCAGCAGCGCGGCGACATCCTCGCAGGTGCTCTTGCCGGGCGTGGGCGTCTTCGTCATCGGCTTCGTGGCCGCGCCGCGCGTGGCGACAAGCGGCAGCGCCTCGGCGAGCTCGATGTTGGCCGCGTAGTCTGAATTCGGGCAGTAGACGAGTGCGTCTTCGCCGGTGTCGGCGATGACCTGGAATTCATGGGAACGATCGCCGCCGATGGCGCCGGTGTCGGCCGCCACCGCACGGAAGGTGAGCCCCAGGCGCTCGAAGATGCGCTGGTAGGCGGAATACATCTGCTCGTAGCTCTTGCCCGCCGACGCCTCGTCGCGGTCGAAGGAGTAAGCGTCCTTCATCGTGAACTCACGTCCGCGCATCAGGCCGAAGCGCGGGCGGCGCTCGTCGCGGAACTTGGTCTGGATGTGATAGAAATTTTTCGGCAGCGCCCGGTAGCTGCGAAGCTCCTGGCGCGCGATGTCGGTGATGACTTCTTCGCTGGTCGGCTGGATCACGAAGTCGCGATCGTGCCGGTCCTTCAGGCGCAGCAGTTCGGGCCCCATCTTCTCGAAGCGCCCTGTCTCCTGCCAGAGCTCGGCGGGCTGCACCACCGGCATCAGCAGTTCGACGGCGCCGGCGCGATTCATCTCCTCACGAATGATGTTCTCGACCTTGCGGATCACCCGCAGGCCCATGGGCATGTAGTTGTAGATGCCCGCGCCCAGCCGCTTGATGAGGCCAGCTCTCATCATGAGCTTGTGGCTCACGACCTCGGCATCGGCGGGCGCTTCCTTGAGGGTGGAAATGAAGAACTGGGAAGCTTTCATGCGGTGCGAAAGAAGTGGGAGTTGGCGCGGCGAAGTGAGGGAAACCCAAGGGGTTGCGTCCCGTCATGCCGGTGCAATAATCGTTTCAACGAAAATTTGGGGTTGATTATGCTCGACCGTGAAGGGTTCAGACCCAACGTCGGCATCATCCTGCTCAACCAGAAAAACCAGGTGTTCTGGGGCAAACGCATCCGCACTCATTCCTGGCAGTTCCCGCAAGGGGGCATCAAATACGGCGAGACGCCTGAGCAGGCGATGTACCGCGAGCTTCATGAAGAAGTGGGGCTCACGCCGGAGCATGTACGCATCATCGCGCGCACGCGCGACTGGCTGCGCTATGAAGTGCCCGATCATTTCATCCGTCGCGATGCACGTGGCCATTACAAGGGCCAGAAGCAGATCTGGTTCCTGCTGCAGCTCGTGGGCCGCGACACCGACATGAACCTGCGTGCCACCGATCATCCGGAGTTCGACGCCTGGCGCTGGAACGAGTACTGGGTGCCGCTGGAGGTGGTGATCGAGTTCAAGCGCGACGTCTACCAGATGGCGCTGACCGAACTCGCGCGCTTCCTGCCGCGCGGCAGCCACCACAACCGCTACCTGCGCTCGGGCATGCGTCCGCACCATCGCGATGAAGAGCACGATGGCCGGCAGCACCACGTAGCGCGCGACGGCGCGGCGACGGAACCCGCCATGCTTCCATTGCCTGAGGTGCCGAAAACACCTCGTCAGTGACCGGTCAGGTCAGGACGAGGTTGTCCCGATGAATCATCTCGTGCTCGCCGGTGAAACCGAGCAGCCGTTCGAACTCGCTGGACGGCTTGCGTGCGATGAGCCTCGCCTGGCTGCTCGAATAGTTGGCCAGGCCTCGCGCGATCTCCACGCCTGAGAGGCTGCGCACGGCGATCACGTCGCCGCGATGGAATTCACCCGTGACTTCCATCACGCCGATCGGCAGCAGGCTCTTGCCGTCATCGCGCAGCTTGGCAACGGCGCCATCGTCCACCACCACGGCGCCGCGCATCTGCAGGTGATCGGCCATCCACTGCTTGCGCGCAGCCATCTTCTGCGTAGGCGCGAGCAAGGCCGTGCCGATGGCCTCGCCGCTCGTCAGCCGAAGCAGCACGTCGGGCTCGCGGCCCCAGGCGATCACCGTGCTCGCACCGCTCTTGGCCGCACGCTTGGCGGCGAGGATCTTGGTGATCATGCCGCCCTTGCCGATGCTGGAGCCGGCGCCGCCCGCCATCTGCTCGAGCTCGGGCGCGCCGGCTTGCGCTTCGTGAATGAAGCGTGCGTCGGGGTTCTTGCGCGGGTCGGCCGAGTACAGGCCCTTCTGGTCGGTGAGGATGACGAGCGCATCGGCCTCGACGAGGTTGGCCACGAGCGCGCCCAGCGTGTCATTGTCGCCGACCTTGATCTCGTCGTTGACGACGGTGTCGTTCTCGTTGATGACCGGGATGACCTGGTGCGACAGCAGGGTCAGCAGCGTCGAGCGCGCATTGAGGTAGCGCTCGCGATCGGCCAGGTCCGCGTGCGTGAGCAGCACCTGCGCGCTGCCCATGCCGTGCTCGCGCAGCTTCGATTCGTAGATCTGCGCGAGCCCCATCTGCCCGACGGCCGCAGCCGCCTGCAGCTCGTGGATTTCCTTGGGGCGGGTCGCCCAACCCAGGCGCTTCATGCCCTCGGCGATCGCGCCGCTGGACACCATCACCACTTCGCGGCCCTGCGCGGCGATGGCCGCCATCTGACGGCACCAGTTGCCCACGGCCTCGGCATCGACGCCGCGACCTTCGTCGGTGACGAGGCTGGAGCCGACCTTGACGACGATCCGCCTCGCGTTCTTCAACGCCTGCGTCATGGCTGGGTGGCGTCGGCGGCGTCGGGCGTGAAGCGCGGGTCCGGATCGTCCGGCACCACATTCTTCAGCTTGGAGACATGCTTGTAGATCGCCTTGATGAGCGGCTCGCAGCCTTCGCGCGTCAAGGCGGAGATCTCGAACACCGGGCCCTTCCACTTGAAGCGCTTGACGAAGTCCTTCACGCGCTTCTCGCGCTCTTCGGTGGGCACCATGTCCAGCTTGTTCAGCACCAGCCAGCGGTCTTTCTCGTACAGCGTCTTGTCGTACTTCTTCAGCTCGCCGACGATGGCCTTGGCCTGGGCGACGGGATCGACCGCCTCGTCGAAGGGCGCGAAGTCGATGACGTGCAGCAGCAGGTGGGTGCGCTGCAGGTGGCGCAGGAAGAGGTGGCCCAGGCCGGCGCCTTCGGACGCGCCTTCGATCAGGCCCGGGATATCGGCGACGACGAAGCTCTGCTCCGCCTGCACGCGCACCACGCCGAGGTTGGGATGCAAGGTCGTGAACGGATAGTCCGCGATCTTCGGCCGCGCGTTGGAGATGGCGGCGATCAACGTCGACTTGCCCGCGTTGGGCATGCCCAGCAGCCCCACGTCGGCCAGCACGCGCAACTCGAGCTTCAGCTTGCGCGCCTCGCCCGGCCAGCCGGGCGTCTTCTGCCGCGGCGCGCGGTTGGTGCTGCTCTTGAAGTGCATGTTGCCGAAACCGCCGTCGCCGCCCTTGACGAGCAGCACCTTTTCGTCGGGCACCAGCAGCTCGGCGATGACCTGGCCGGTGTCGACGTCGCTGATGATCGTGCCCATGGGCATGCGCAGCACGATGTCCTCGGCGGCCGCGCCGAACTGGTCGGACCCGCGGCCGTTCTCGCCGTTGCGCGCTTCATGCCGGCGCGCGTAGCGGTAGTCGATGAGGGTATTGAGGTTGCGGTCGCCCACCGCGTAGACGCTGCCGCCGCGGCCGCCGTCTCCACCGTTGGGGCCGCCGAAGGGGATGAACTTCTCACGACGGAAGCTCATGCAGCCGTTGCCGCCATTGCCGGCGACAACGTCGATCGTGGCTTCGTCGACGAATTTCATGCCTGGGGTTTGTCTGTGCCTGAGGACGATTTGTCGCCGGGCTTGTGATTGAGCAGCGAGTAGACGCCGACCCCGATGAGGATCAGCGGCCACCACTGGCGGAGCCAGTCGAATTGCAGCAGCCCGAAGTTGTTCGCAAGGAACAAGCAGCCGATGAGGATGAGAACGATGCCGCTCTTGTTCATGGGGATGCCTTCGGAAGTCGCTGTCGCCGGATGGTAATGCAGGGGGAAACCCAAGAGCGGCATTCCGCGGAACCGCAAAAAACAAGCCCCGGCGATGCGGGGCTTGTTCGGTGATGCCGGGACGGTCAGACCGCCTTGACGTTCACCGTCTGGCGATTGCGCGGGCCCTTGAAGCCGTAGCTCACTTCGCCGTCGACGAGCGCGAACAGCGTGTGGTCACGGCCGATGCCCACGTTCGTGCCGGCGTGGAACTTCGTGCCGCGCTGGCGAACGAGGATGGCGCCGGCCGAGATGGTCTGGCCGCCGAACACCTTGACGCCGAGCATCTTCGGTTGGGAATCACGGCCGTTCCGGGTGGAACCGCCGCCTTTTTTCTGTGCCATGGTTCAGATCTCCTTGAAGTGTGGCTCAGGCGTTGACCGCACTGATTTCGATTTCAGTGAAGTTCTGGCGGTGGCCTTGGCGCTTCTGGTAGTGCTTGCGGCGACGCATCTTGAAGATGCGGACCTTGTCATGACGACCTTGGGCCAAGACCTTGGCCACCACGCTTGCACCCGTCACCAAGGGAGTCCCGACAGTCAGGTCAGCGCCGGCACCAATGGCCAGCACCTGGTCGATCGTGATCTCTTGGCCAACTTCCGCAGCAATCTGTTCTATCTTGATCTTTTCGCCAGCAGCAACCTTGTATTGTTTGCCGCCGGTTTTTATGACCGCGTACATATCAGCCCTTTCGTTGATAACTCGCTGGCCCAAACCAGCGGGCAAGCAAAGCCCCTGCGAAAAACGCAGAGCCCGCGATTGTACTACGGGAGCCAGCGGATGGCCAAATCCGGGCAGCCAAGCTGCGGGAGTGGCCGGCTGGCGGGCCACGGCCCGGATTCGGGCCGGGCGCCGTTCCTATAATCCGGGCCGTGTCTTCAGAGCCAAGCGTCCAGTCGGCGCACAACCCCCAGTCCTCCGCGCCGGAATCCGGTGCGGCATCGCTCATGGCCGCCGACATGCGGGAGGTCGACGCCGTGATCCAGCGGCGCCTGGCCTCCGATGTGGCGCTCATCAACCAGATCTCACACTACATCATCAGCGCCGGGGGCAAGCGCATCCGGCCGATGCTGGTGCTGCTGTTTTCCAAGGCGCTGGGCTTCACCGGGCCGGAACGCTTCGAGCTCGCCGCGACGGTCGAATTCATCCACACCGCCACGCTGCTGCACGATGACGTGGTCGACGAGTCGGCCTTGCGTCGCGGCCGCGAGACAGCCAATGCGCTGTTCGGCAACGCCGCGAGCGTGCTGGTCGGCGACTTCGTCTATTCGCGCGCCTTCCAGATGATGGTGTCGGTCAACCGCATCCGCGTGCTCGAGGTGCTGGCCGACGCCACCAACGTCATCGCCGAGGGCGAGGTGCTGCAGCTCATGAACATGCACGACCCCGACATCGCCGTCGAGGACTATCTGCGCGTCATCCGCTACAAGACCGCGAAGCTGTTCGAGGCGAGCGCGCGCCTTGGCGCCGTGCTCGCGGACGCGCCGCATCACGTCGAAGAGGCCTGCGCCGACTACGGCCGGTCGCTCGGCACCGCCTTCCAGCTCGTGGACGACCTGCTCGACTACGAAGGCTCCACCTCGCAACTGGGCAAGAACGTCGGCGACGACCTGCGCGAGGGCAAGCCCACCTTGCCGTTGCTCGTCGCGATGGAGCGCGGGACGGCACAGGAACGCGACCTCATCCGCCATGCGATCGAGAACGGCGAAGTCGCACGTTTGTCTGACATCGTTGAAATCGTCCGGCGCACAGGGGCGATAGAGGCCACGCGCGACGCGGCCCGTGCCCAGGCGGACAAGGCGCGGGAATCACTTTCCTTGATTCCCGCATCGTCGAGCCGAGAAGCTCTGCTAGAATTCTGCGTTCGGTCGGTGGACCGCTCGTTCTGAGCACTTCACTGACATGAAACGACAGGCGCCGCGTTCGTGGCGCCTTCAAAAATCGGGGTGTAGCTTAGCCTGGTAGAGCGCTACGTTCGGGACGTAGAGGCCGGAGGTTCGAATCCTCTCACCCCGACCAGTCTTCATCGCATCTCCCAACTCCTTTGCACTTTGTTTCCTTGGATGGAAGCGCTTGTGCGTCAAGGTCTCGCGCCGCCTCGGCGTGAAAAGTTGGCACGGTGCTCGTATGTACGAGATTTACAGTCCCGGAACATTCGGCGATCATGCTCGGGTTGTCCCCGTGGAGTGAACACTCAGTGTCCCGAATTTCCGCTGCTGGCACGCTCTGCGCTGATAGCGCCATGGCGCCTGCAAGGGCCCTCGCGCACTCTGTTCGCACTGACGCACCGCGGGGCGCCGCGTAAGCACATCGAAGCAGCATTGTGGACACCCTCACCGATACCTCCCATTCGAGCCTGACCGGCGTTGCCCGCGTTCTCGTGAACGCGGGCAAGATCAACGCCAAGACGGCGGAGGATCTGGTCAAGGCCGTTGCCAAGGACAAGAAGGGCAACTTCGTCAGCTCGGTGATCGGCTCGGGCGCGATCAGCGCATCCGACCTCGCCCACACCCTGGCCGGCGCCCTCGCGCTGCCGCTGCTGGACCTGAACGCGGTCGATTCGCAGAAGCTGCCGCGAAACATCATCGAGAACAAGCTCGCGGCTCAGTACCACGTGGTGGTGCTGGGCAAGCGCGGCAACCGCCTGTTCATCGGCGCGTCCGACCCGACCGACCAGGAAGCCGTCGAGCGCATCAAGTTCGCCACGCAGCTGTCGCCCGAGTGGGTGATCGTCGAGCACGACAAGCTGTCGAAGATCCTCGAGAACAGCGGCAGCACCGCCACCGAGACGCTGGAGTCGATGGCGTCGGGCGACTTCGAGTTCGACGTCACCGACGACGTCACGACGCAGGAGCAGCCCGAGACCGGCTCGGCCGAAGTCGAGGATGCGCCAGTCGTGCGCTTCCTGCAGAAGATGCTCATCGACGCGATCAACGCGCGTGCGTCGGACCTGCACTTCGAGCCCTACGAATACCACTACCGCGTGCGCTTTCGCGTCGACGGCGAATTGCGCGAGATCACGCAGCCGCCCATCGCGATCAAGGACAAGCTGGCCTCGCGCATCAAGGTGATCTCGCGGCTGGACATCTCCGAAAAACGCGTGCCGCAGGACGGCCGCATGAAGCTCAAGTTCGGCAGCAAGGCGATCGACTTCCGCGTCAGCACGCTGCCCACGCTCTTCGGCGAGAAGATCGTGATCCGTATCCTCGACCCGTCCAGCGCGAAGCTGGGCATCGAGGCGCTAGGCTACGAGAAGATCGAGAAGGACCGGCTGCTCGCCTGCATCTCGCGACCCTACGGGATGATTCTCGTGACCGGTCCGACGGGCTCGGGCAAGACGGTGTCGCTGTACACCTGCCTGAACATCCTGAACCAGCCGGGCGTGAACATCTCGACCGTGGAAGACCCGGCTGAAATCAACCTGCCCGGCATCAACCAGGTCAACGTGAACGACAAGGCCGGGCTCACCTTCGCGGCGGCGCTCAAGTCATTCCTGCGCCAGGATCCGGACGTGATCATGGTCGGCGAAATCCGCGACCTGGAAACCGCCGACATCGCGATCAAGGCGGCGCAGACGGGTCACATGGTGATGTCCACGTTGCACACCAACGACGCGCCCACCACGCTCACGCGCTTGCTGAACATGGGCGTCGCGCCCTTCAACATCGCCTCCAGCGTGCTGCTCATCACGGCGCAGCGCCTGGCGCGCAAATTGTGCGAGCTGTGCAAACAGCAGGCGGACTATCCGCGCGAGGCGATGCTGAAGGCGGGCTATGCGGAAACCGACCTCGACGGCAGCTGGCGCCCGTACCGCGCGGTGGGATGCTCGGCGTGCAGCAACGGCTACAAGGGACGGGTCGGCATTTACCAAGTGATGCCCATCAGTGAAGAAATTCAGCGCATCATCCTGGCCGAGGGAACGGCCATGGACATCGCCGAGCAGGCGCAACGCGAAAACATCCGCGACCTGCGGCAGTCCGGCTTGATCAAGGTCAAGGCGGGCGTGACGACCCTCGAGGAAGTGATCTCGGTCACCAACGAATGACCGGGGCCGAATTCAACAACGCGACAACGTTCGGGCGAGGAACGGGTTCCTCGGAGGCACTATGGCGACTGCAGTAGCCGCGAAACAAAATATCAAGGAAATTGTCTTCGAGTGGGAAGGCAAGGACAAGAACGGCAAGGTCGTGCGCGGAGAGATGCGCGCCGGCGGCGAAGCCATGGTGAGCGCCAGCCTGCGCCGCCAGGGCATCCTCATCACCAAGGTGAAGAAGCGCCGCATGAGCGGCGGCAAGTCCATCAAGCAGAAGGACATCGCCATCTTCACACGCCAGCTGGCGACGATGATGAAGGCCGGCGTGCCGCTGATCCAGGCCTTCGACATCGTGGCGCGCGGCAGCACCAACCCTCGCGTCACCAAGCTCCTGACCGACATCCGCAGCGACGTTGAGACCGGCACCAGCCTGTCCGCCGCCTTCCGCAAGCACCCGCTGTACTTCGATGCGCTGTACTGCAACCTCGTCGAGGCCGGTGAAGCGGGCGGTATCCTGGAGCAGCTGCTCGATCGCCTGGCCGTCTACCAAGAAAAGACGATGGCCATCAAGAACAAGATCAAGTCGGCGCTGATCTACCCGATCGCCGTGCTGGTCGTGGCCTTCGTGGTGCTCGCGGTGATCATGATCTTCGTGATCCCGGCGTTCAAGGACGTGTTCACCTCCTTCGGCGCCGACCTGCCGGCCCCGACGCTGTTCGTGATCGCCTTGTCGGAATTCTTCGTCAAGTTCTGGTACCTGATCTTCGGCTTCCTCATCGGCGGCGTGTACTTCTTCCTCCAGTCGTGGCGGCGCTCCGAGAAGATGCAGAAGGCGATGGACCGGCTGCTCCTGAAGGTGCCGGTGTTCGGCGACCTGGTGAACAAGTCGGCCATCGCCCGCTGGACGCGCACGCTGTCGACGATGTTCGCCGCCGGCGTGCCGCTGGTCGAAGCGCTCGACTCCGTCGGCGGCGCCTCGGGCAATGCGGTGTTCGCCGAAGCGACCGAGCAGATCCAGAAGGACGTCTCCACCGGTTCCGCCCTCACCACCTCCATGCAGACCACCGGCGTCTTCCCGACCATGGTGCTGCAGATGTGTGCCATCGGTGAAGAATCCGGCTCGCTCGACCAGATGCTGGGCAAGGCGGCCGAATTCTATGAAGACGAGGTCGACGAAGCGGTGAAGGGCCTGTCCAGCCTGATGGAGCCATTCATCATCGTGATCCTGGGCGTGCTGATCGGCGGCATCGTGGTCTCCATGTACCTGCCGATCTTCAAGCTGGGACAGGTGGTGTGACGCCGGAGTTGCAGGAGATCCTGCTTTCCCCCTGGGTGCTGGGCCTGCTGGGCCTGTGCATCGGCAGCTTCCTGAATGTCGTCATCCATCGCGTTCCGCTGATGATGGAGCGCGAGTGGTGGACGGACCTCGTCTCCAACCTCGGCGACGACGATGCGTGGCGCCGGGTGTTCGGTCGCAAGGATGCGCCGCCGCCCTCGCAGCGTGACACCGCCCGTGCGCTCACCAAGGACCTCGAAGCGCTGCGCAAGCTCGGCATCGCGACGCCGCGCTCGCGCTGCCCCTCGTGCGGCCACGTGCTGCGCTGGCACGAGAACATCCCCGTGCTCGGCTACCTGCGCCTGGGTGGCAAATGCTCGGCGTGCAAGACGCGCATCTCGCCGCGCTATCCCATCATCGAGATCGCGACCGCCCTGCTCTTCGCCGCCACTGCCTGGCACTTCGGGCCGGTGACCACCACGCTCGCCTGGTGCGGCTTCGTGGCCACGCTGGTGGGTCTGGCCGGCATCGACTGGGACACCACCCTGCTGCCCGACAGCATCACCTTGCCGCTCCTGTGGGCCGGCCTTCTGTGCGCGCTGCTCGGCTGGACCATTCCGCTCACCGCGTCGCTGTGGGGCGCCATTGCCGGCTACATGTCGCTGTGGACGATCTACTGGCTCTTCAAGAAGGCCACCGGCAAGGAAGGCATGGGCTACGGGGACTTCAAGCTGCTGGCCGCGCTCGGCGCTTGGCTGGGCGTGCAGATGATCCTGCCCATCGTGCTCGCGGCGTCGGTCGTGGGCGCGGTCGTGGGCATCTCGATGAAGGTCAGCGGCAGCCTGCGTGAAGGCCGCTTCGTGCCCTTCGGCCCCTTCCTCGCGGGCGGCGCGCTGGTGGTGATGTTCGCCGGCCAGGCCCAGGTGCTGGACTGGCTCGGCTGGGCCTGATTCACAGCCCCTGACACGACGGCACCGCCCGTGGCAACGCCCGCCTTGCGCATCGGCCTGACCGGCGGCATCGGCAGCGGCAAGAGCACCGTCGCCGGCCTGCTCGCGTCCCACGGCGCGGCCATCATCGACACCGACGCGATCGCGCGCCGGCTCACGCTGCCGGGCGGCGCCGCCATCCCCGGCATCCGCGACACCTTCGGCGATGCGCTCATCGACGCGAGCGGCGCCATGGACCGCGAACGCATGCGTGCCCTCGCCTTCACCGACCCGCAGGCGAAGAAGCGGCTCGAAGCCATCCTGCACCCGCTCATCGGCATCGAAACGGCACGCGAGGCGGACGCCTCCACCCCGCGCGTCAAGGTGTTCGATGTGCCGCTGCTGGTCGAGTCCGGCCGCTGGCGCGCCATCGTCGACCGCGTGCTCGTCGTCGACTGCAGCGTCGAGACGCAGGTCGAGCGCGTGATGCGCCGCGCGGGTTGGGCCGAAGACGCCGTGCGCCGCGTCATCGCCCAGCAGGCCACGCGCGCGCAGCGGCTGGCTTGCGCGGACGCCGTCATCGTGAACGACGGCCTGTCGCTGGAACAACTGGCCGTCGAGGTCAACCAGCTCTGGGCCCGCTGGTGCACCCCTGCCTGAAACAGGGCAAAACGTTCGGGCTAACCGCTGTGGAACAATCGGGCCCACACCGCCCGAGGACGTCCGCTTGGTTCTGTACGAGTACCCCTTCAACGAGAGCATTCGCACGATGCTGCGGCTCGAACACCTGTTCGACCGTCTCGGCCAGCTGATCCCTCGCGACACCGCGGTCGATCACCACTACGCGCTCGCCACCATCTTCGAGATCGTGGACGTCGCCTCGCGCGCCGACCTGAAGTCCGACCTGCTCAAGGAGCTGGAGTCCAAGAAGAGCACCTTCATCAGCTACCGCGGCAACCCGGCCATCGCCGAATCCGCGCTCGAAGCGACCATCGGCAAGATCGACCACGCCTTCAACGGCCTGAACCAGCTGCCGGGCAAGGCGGGCCACGCGCTCACCACCAACGAATGGCTGATGAGCATTCGCAGCCGCATCAGCATTCCCGGCGGCACCTGCGAGTTCGACCTGCCGGCCTACCACGCCTGGCAGAAGCTCGACGCCGCGCGGCGCCGCGCCGACCTGATGCAGTGGATCGCGAGCCTGATGCCGCTCGCTGAAGCGCTGAACGTGCTTCTGGGCCTCCTGCGCGACTCCGGCGTGCCGCACAAGGTGGTGGCCACCGGCGGCCAGTACCAGCAAAGCCTGCCCGCGGGCCGCACCTACCAGCTGATGCGCGTGCGGCTCACCGGGAACGACGCGCTCATCCCCGAGATCAGCGGACACCGGCTCATGGCCTCGGTGCGCCTCATGCGGCAAGACACCGACGGCCGCTTGAAGGCCAGCGCCGCCGACACCACCTTCGAACTCACCTTGTGCTCTTGAGTCGAAGTCGCTTGCGTCCTCGCTCGACCCGTTCTGCCATGCCCGCTTCCAGTTCCAAGCGCATCGTCACCTGCCCCACTTGCGGCGGCGACAGCCTCTACGCCCCCGAAAACCCCTTCCGCCCGTTCTGCAGCGAACGTTGCAAGAACGTCGACTTCGGCGCCTGGGCGAGCGAGAGCTACCGCGTCGAAGCCAAGCCGACCACCGAGGACCTGGACGCCGACGACCCGGCGTCCCAGACCCACTGAGCCGGGCAGAGCCCGCCGCGCGGCCGACTCACGACACTTTGAACGGTGTCTGCGCGAGGAAAGCCCCGGGCTTGCCGAGCGTGAAGAAGTTGGGCGACTGCGTCGACGGCATGCGCGAGCGCACCGCCGCATGGAAGGCCGGGTAGTTGCCACTGAATGAGCCGTTGTTCCAGACGTTCAGCACCTGCTCGGTGAAGGCACCGTTGTGCTGCCCGTCCATGGATGTCTGGTTGTCCTGGCAGCCCGAGATGAGGATGGCGGCGGCCGGAAAGTTCTTGACGATGGAGATGCGCGACCCGCTCACGGCGACCTGCGCCAGCGCGGCATCGGGATCCACCACGGTCCCACCCGCCGCCTTGGCCACGTCGGCCTGCAGCTTGTCGTAGAAGGCCTGGTTGTCGCGGTAGGTGCGCAAGGCCACGCTGCGCGGCATGTTCTTCGGCCGCTGCGGCGCGGTGGGCACGATGGCCACCGTCGGCGGCACGTCGCGGATGACCGAGCCGCTGTGGCAGCTGTCGGAGAGCACGAGGATGCGCACGCCGGCGCCGAAGCGGCTGAGCTCGAGGTACAGCTCGTCGTCGATCAGCTGACCGTCGTACAGGCACCAGGTCTCGTCCTGGCCGTCGGGCTCGTCGCCGTTGGTGTCGGGCACCTGGCCGCCGTGGCCGGAGTAGGTGAGGAAGAACAGGTCGCCGCTCTTGCAAGCCTTGGCCGCCGCGCGGATGGCCGCGAGCGCCGCGGCGCGCGTCGCCTTCTTGGTGAGCAGCACGGTGGACTTCATTGCCTTGGACTTGGCGATGGCCGCCATGTCGTCCGCGTCGAACTCGCAGGCCGCGAGGTCGCCCGACCAACCGCCGTAGTGGGCAGCGCTGACCGCATTCAAGCCGATGTGGACCGAGATGCCCTTGCCTGCAGCCGCAGGTTTCTTCGTGGCCATGGTGTCTCCCAAGCGTGTGCGTTCGAATTGAACCGCCCGATGCTAAGGACTGGACCCTGGCAGCGATATGCCTAAGGTGTGGGATGCGCTGTCGCTTGCGAGGTGATCCATCCGCGGTCCTGGCGGCTGAAGACCTCCACGCTCGCCCTCTCGAAACGGCCCGTGCGCGCCTGCCATTGCCAGCGTTCAACCTCGACACGCGGCTTCTCCAGTCTCATCACATTGAAGGAGTTGACCTCGCCGCGCCCGCGGGTGGACGTGGCCGTGCCGGCGGACACCACCAGGGCCTCGTAGCCCGCCAGCGCATAGCGGTCGCCCGTGTCCGCGCTGTGGCTCACGTGCAGGTGGCCGGCCAGCAGCACGTCCACGCCACATTCGGCGAAGACCCGCATCGCCAGCGGAGCGCGGCCGACCAGCTCGTCGTCGTCCACGTTCGGCGCCACGTCGAAGGGGTGGTGCGTCACCACCACCTTCACCACCTGTTGCGGCAAGCCGCTCATCGCATCGCGCAGGGCCTGCAGTTGTTCCGGGTTCACGCGCCCGTTCTTCACCACCAGCGAACGCGCGGTGTTCAGGCCGAAGACGGCCAGCTCGTCGTCCACGTGGCTGGGTGCGAGCTCCGGCCCGATGTGGCGCTTGTATTTCGCCAGCGGACGCATGAAGCGGTCGAAGACGTTGTACAGCGGCACGTCATGGTTGCCGGGCACGACGACCTGCGGCCGCGGCAGCCGCGCGAGGAATCGGCTCGCCTGCTCGAACTGCGCATTCTTCGCGCGCTGCGTGAGGTCGCCCGACACCACCACCACGTCCGGCGCCAGCGCCTCCACGCAGGCCGTGAGCGGGTCCAGCAGCACCTCGTCCACGCGGCCGAAGTGAAGGTCCGACAGATGAACCACGGTGCGCATGCTCAGACTCCGGGTGATGCCGACGATTCGGCACGGCGCGGGACGATGACCTTCAGCGCACCCGCATGCACGCGGTAGTCCAGCGGCGTGCCGAGCCGGCGCACCTCGCCGTCGGTCGCCACGCGAAGGCTGCGGTGCCGCGTGGCGATGCGCACCGACGGCGCCGACATCACGCGGAAATCGTCCGACTGCCGCAGCCGGCCGGTGAGTGCATGCAAGCCGAGGAACAAGAGCCGCAGCCGGGTCGGTCGCTCGGTGACGTAGATGCTGAGCGTGCCGTCGGTCAGGCACTCGCGGCTGCCGATCTGGAAGCCCGTCATCTGGTAGGCGTTGTTGCCCACGAAGACGAAGGGCGTGCGGTGCGCACGTTCGGCGCCGTCGAGCATCAGCCGCACGTCAAGGAAGGGAAAGCGCCGCAACGCGCCCCACATCGCCCAGGCGAACGCCACCCACTTGCCGCGTCCGAGCCGGCTCTGCTGCCGCTCGCGGTCGCGCACGATGTCCGGGTACAGGCCGATGCTGGAGTTGTTGAGAAAGTGATGACCGTTGACCTCGCCGACGTCGACCTTGAGCTCGACCCCCGAAGCCACCGTCTGCAGCGCCTGCGCCGGTTCGAGCGGGATGCCGAGGTCGCGGGCGAAGTGGTTGAGCGTGCCCAGCGGCAGGATGCCCAGGCGCACGTCGGTGCCGACCAGCCGGGACGCCACTGCATTCAAGGTGCCGTCACCCCCGCCCGCGACGATGGTGCTGCAGCCGGCATCGAGCGCCTCGCGCACCGCCCCGACAATCTCCTCGCCCGAGGACACGAAGCGGATGGGGCCGCCGTTGGCCACCGCATCCACGGCCGGACGGTGCTCGTGCATCAGTGCCTCGTCCACGCCGCGGCCTGCCTGCGCATTGATGATGAAGGCGGCCCGGTAGGTCATCGGGATTCCTCCGTGCTGCGCACTGCGGCATTCGCCTTCGAAGCCGCGGCGCGGCGCATCTCGATCGGCAACCGCCGCCTCCCCGTCCAGCACACCGCCAGCCAGACGGCGGCTTCGCAAGCGGCCGCGATGCAGTCGCTCAGGTAGTGCACCCCGAGGGCGATGCGGCTGGAAGCCACGAGCAGGACCATCGCGACGCCGCCCACGAGCAGCGCCGCTCGGGCAAGTGGAGAGCGCAGCGACGGCCACAGCAGCAGCACCACGAAGCCGTAGAACACCGACGCACCCGCCGTATGCCCGCTCGGAAAGCTGTAGCTCGCGATCGTCTCGTACGCATAGCCCCACTCGGGCCGTGCGCGCTGCACCGCCTGCTTGACGGCGGTGTTGAGCAGCAAGCCGCCGGGGACGCTGGCCACGAGCAGCGGCCACATGGGTTGCCAGCGCGTGCGCCACATGCAGGCGGCACACACCGCCGCCAACGACAGGACGCCCGCCGTGCCGTGCAGCTCGGTAAGGACGGCGAAGGCGCTCATGGCAACCGGGCCCGCGTGAGCGTGGATCCAAGCGGCGGCGTGCTCGTCGGTCCGCGAGACGCCCGGCGATGCGAGCACTGCGGTGATCGGCCCGGCCAGAGCCCACGCGGTGCTGACGAGCACGACCGCCGACAGGACGACGCGTGCGAGCCAGCGGGATGAGAAATCGACGAAGAGGGGCTGATGCATGGGTGCATCCAGCCCATCAGCAAACGCGGTACCCGGGGCTTGCAGGTGTCAGGCTCGGGCGCCCAGCCGGCGCGACAGCGACTGCGCGCAGTCGATCAGCATCTTGCTGGCCTCGGCATTCGGCGATTCGTCGAGCATCGCGCTGGGCCCGATCGCGGCGAGCGCCAGCACCATCTGGCCGAAGCCGTCGAAGACCGGCGCCGCAATGGCCGTGACCCCGGCCACCGTCCCGTTGGTGATGCTCGCAAAGCGCTGCTCGCGGATATGGCCGAGTTGCGACTCCAGGGCGGCGTCCAGTTTCGCCGTCTTTCGTCCGGTCTCCAGGCGCAAGGCCTCCAGCACCTGCTCCCTCGGCGCGAAGGCGGCGAACAGCCGGCCCGAGGCTGTGCCGTGCACCGACACGACCGTGCCGTGCCGCATGTTCACGTGCACGGCGGTCGGGCCCTCTTCCAGCCGCACGAAGGTCGGCCCGCGGTTGCCCCAGATCGCGATGCCCACGGTCTGGCCGACGGCGCGCGCCAGGCCGGGCAGCTCGGCCGAGGCCAGGCGGATCGGGTCCACCTGCTGCAGGCTGATGAGCCCCAGTTGCAAGGCGAGCGAGCCGAGCCCGTAATGCCCCGTCGAAGCGTCTTGCTCGATCAGGCCGAGCTTGCCGAAGCTCACGAGGTAGGGATGCGCCTTGGCCGCCGTCATGTCGGCTTCGCGCGCGAGGTCCTTCAGCGGCGCGGGCCGCCCCAGATGCACCAGCGCGCGCAGCAGCCGCCCGCCCACCTCGATGCTCTGAATGCCCCGCGATTCCTTTTCTTCCATGCCCGAACTCCGGTTGCCGTGCGCATTTTGCAAGTTGTACTTAACAAAATGAATTCGACATTATCGAACGCCTTCGCTTAAGATCATCAAACTTTCACATTGACGAATCCGTTCGCCATCAACGAAGACGCCATCCGTCCAGGACCGAAGGAACTCCCATGACCGACACGACGCTGCGCCACCAAAGCGGCTTCGGCAACGAATACGCGACCGAGGCCCTCCCCGGCGCGCTCCCGCAAGGGCGCAACAGCCCGCAGCGCGCGCCCTTCGAGCTCTACACCGAACTCATCTCGGGCACCGCCTTCACCGCGCCGCGCGCGCAGAACCGACGCACCTGGCTGTACCGGCGCCAGCCTTCGGTGGTGTCGGGCGCCTACCAGCCCTACCGCCAGGACGCCTGGCTCACCGGCGCGCCGCGCGATGCGGTGATGCCGCCGGAGCCGCTGCGCTGGAACCCCTTCGAGATCCCCGCCGAGCCGCTCGACTTCGTCGACGGCATGCGCACCGTCGCCTCCAACGGCGATGCCGAAGCGCAAAGCGGCATCGCCGCGCATGTCTACGCGTGCAGCCGCTCGATGGATCGGCGCGCCTTCGTCAACGCCGACGGCGAGCTGCTGATCGTGCCGCAGCAAGGCCGCCTGCAGCTCACCACCGAGATGGGCGTGCTGCAGCTCAAACCCGGCGAGATTGCGCTGGTGCCGCGCGGCGTGCTGTTCAAGGTCGCGCTGCTCGACGGGCCGTCGCGCGGCTATGTCTGCGAGAACTACGGCGCGCAGTTCCGGCTGCCAGAGCTCGGCCCCATCGGCTCCAACGGCCTGGCCAACGCGCGCGACTTTCTCGCGCCGGTGGCAGCCTTCGAAGACGGCGCGCACGGATACGAGCTCATCAAGAAGTTCGGCGGCCACTTCTGGCGCACGACCATGGCACACACGCCGTTCAACGTGGTGGCGTGGCATGGCAACCTCGCGCCGGTGAAGTACGACACCGCCAACTTCATGACCATCGGCTCGATCAGCTTCGATCACCCGGACCCGTCGATCTTCACCGTGCTCACCTCGCCGTCGGACACGCCGGGCACCGCCAACTGCGACTTCGTGATCTTCCCGCCGCGCTGGATGGTGGCCGAGAACACCTTCCGCCCGCCCTGGTACCACCGCAACCTCATGAGCGAGTTCATGGGGCTCGTGTACGGCGAGTACGACGCCAAGCCGCAGGGCTTCCGGCCCGGTGGCGCGTCGCTGCACAACTGCATGGTGCCGCACGGCCCCGACGAAGAAGCCTTCGAAAAAGCCAGCAGCGCGCCGCTCGCGCCGCACAAGCTCGACAACACCCTCGCCTTCATGTTCGAGAGCCGCCTGCGCTTCGTGCCCAGCCGCTTCGCGATGGAAGGCGGCGCACTCGATGCGGCCTATGCCACGTGCTGGGCCGGACTCAAGGACAAGTTCACGCGATGAGCCACGACCCCACCCTGGACCCGAGCCTCACGAGCTGGGTCGACACCGCCAACGAATCCGCCAACCGCGCGGCCACCGACTTCCCCATCCAGAACCTGCCCTACGGCCGCATGCGGCGTGCGGGCAGTGGCGAGCCTTGGCGCATCGGCGTGGCCATCGGCGACAAGGCCCTGGATCTGCGCCTCGCCTTCGACGTGCCGGCCTGGAGCGAGGACCTGCGCGCGCCGTTGCGCGAGCTGGCCGACGGCGATCTCAATGCCTTCATGGCGCGGCCGGCCAGCGAGCGGCGTGCCGTGCGGCAGCGCCTGTCCGACGGCCTGCGCACGGGCAGCGTCCACCAGGCGGCGCTCACGCCATGCATCGTCGCGCAGGCCGGCATCGAGCTCGATGTTCCTTGCCGCGTCGGCGACTACACCGACTTCTACACCGGCATCCACCACGCGACCACCGTCGGCAAGCTGTTCCGCCCCGATGCGCCGTTGATGCCCAACTACAAGTGGGTGCCGATCGGCTATCACGGCCGCGCCTCGTCCATCGGCGTGAGCGGGCAACGCTTCCACCGGCCCAAGGGGCAGACCAAGGCAGCGGATGCCGCCGAGCCGAGCTTCGGCCCCTCGCGGCGCATGGACTACGAGCTGGAGCTGGGCATCTTCATCGGCACACCCAACGAGCTCGGCTCACCCGTGCCGATGGCCGAGGCCGAATCGCATGTCTTCGGCCTCGCGCTCTTCAACGACTGGAGCGCACGCGACATCCAGTCCTGGGAGTACCAGCCGCTCGGTCCCTTCCTCTCGAAGAACTTCGCGAGCACGGTGTCGCCGTGGATCGTCACGATGGAGGCGCTCGCGCCCTTCCGGCGGCCCTTCGAGCGTCCCGCGGGCGATCCGCAGCCACTGCCCTACCTCGACTCGCCGGCCAATCGCGCTTCGGGCGCCATCGACATCCAGCTCGAGGTGTGGCTGCAGACGCAGGCCATGCGCGATGCGAAGCTGCCGCCGCATCGCCTGAGCCGATCAAACTTCCTCGATGCCTACTGGACCATGGCGCAGCTGGTCGCGCACCACACGGTGAACGGCTGCAACCTGCAAAGCGGCGACCTGCTCGGCACCGGCACCCTGTCGGGCCCGACGGCGGCCGGCGCGGCGTCGCTGCTCGAACTCACGCAAGGCGGCAAGCAGGCCCTGAGCCTGCCCAACGGCGAGACACGCACCTTCCTGGAAGACGGCGACACCATCATCCTGCGCGGCTTCTGCGAGCAGCCGGGGGCGCGGCGCATCGGCTTCGGCGAGTGCGCGGGCACACTGCTGAGCAGCCGCTGATCGCACGAGTGGCGCGCACCGCTACACAGTTATTTACCTTGAGCCCTCGGGCGCGGTGTCGTCGGTGGTCGGCGGCACCGCGTTTCAAGGCTGTGCGGGCCAACTTGCCCGTCACCTGACAACGAGGAGAAAAGCAATGAATGCAATCTGGAAGTCGGCCCTGGCCGCATGTGCCGCGGTGGTCTCGCTGCACGCCGCCGCGGACGTCACCTTCTACGAGCACGACAACTTCCAAGGACGTGCCTTCACGACCAACGATCCCATCAGCAACTTCAAGCGCTTCGGCTTCAACGACCGCGCATCGTCGGTGGTGGTGACCGGTCACGCATGGGAGGTGTGCGAGCACGCCGAGTTCGAAGGCCGCTGCTTCATCCTGCGCCCGGGCAGCTACCCCTCGCTTGCCTCCATGAACATGAACGACCGCCTGTCGTCCGCGCGCGAAGTGCACCGCGAGCGGCAGTACGACGAGAGCCGCTACGCGCCGCGGCCCATGCCCGGCCAGATCACCTTCTACGAACACGACGACTTCCATGGCCGCGCCTTCGCGAGCGAGAGCGACGTGCCCGACTTCCGCCAGTTCGGCTTCAACGACCGCGCCTCCTCCGTCGTGGTGCTGGGCGAGCGCTGGGAAGCCTGCGAGCACGTCAACTTCGGCGGCCGCTGCGTCATCCTGCGTCCGGGCCGCTACCCGAGCCTCGCAGCCATGGGCCTGAACGACCAGGTGTCCTCGGTGCGCGCCATCCACCCCACTGCGCGCTTCGACGACGGCCGCTATGCACCGCATCCGGTGCCGGCCTACGACTGGCGCCGCCGCCCCGAGGAGCGCGTCTACGAGGTCAACGTGAGCTCGGTGCGTGCGGTGTATGCCGCGCCGCAGCAGCGCTGCTGGGTCGAGCGTGAGCAGGTGGTGCGCGAGCAGCGCGGTGAACCCAACGTCGCGGGCGCCGTGGTTGGCGGCATCGTGGGCGGCATCCTCGGTCACCAGATCGGCGGCGGCACCGGTCGCGACATCGCGACGGCCGGCGGCGTCGTGGCGGGCGCGGCCATCGGCGCCAACGTCGGTCGCGACGGACAGCCCGTCACCTCCACGCAGAACGTGCAGCGCTGCGCCGCGGTGCCTGCGTCCGGCCGCCCCGACTACTGGGACGTGACCTACAACTTCCGCGGCGTCGAGCACCACATGCAGACGAGCACGCAACCCGGCCCGACGGTGCTGGTGAACGACAACGGCGAGCCGCGCGTGTGATCGTTGATTGATCGCGGTCTGATCGCGGAAACCGGGGCGGCGTGAGCCGCCCCTTTCTACATCCACATCCGGTAAGCCCAGAACCCTTCTTGCTCGCGGATGCGACGGCGCAGCTCCTCCGGCGGAAAGCCGGTCATGCGGCGCGTCGCACGCGTCAGGTGGGACTGGTCCGCATAGCCGCAGTCGGCGGCGATGTCGGCCCACCGGGCGGCGTCGTCGTCGCGCTCGGCGGCCACGCGGGCGTAGAACGCCTGCTCGAGCCGGCTGATGCCCTGCAGCTCCCGCATGGGCTGGCCGGCCCAGCGTTTCACGAGACGCTCGACCTGCCGCAAGGTGCGTCCCGGCGCCGTCATCGCGGCACGCGTGGCGAGGTGGGTGGTCCAGTCCTCGTAGCGCGCACCCAGCGTGTTGGCATCCGGTCGCACCGCCTGCCAGCGTGGGGTGAGGAAGGATTCGACGGCCTCGCAGCGCGCCGCATCGTCGGGCAGCGAAAGCATCGCCTGCGCCCACTCGAACCATTCGTCAGGCAGCAGCCCGCGCGCATCGACCAGCCGGTTCACGAGCGATGACGGTTCGATGCCCGTCAGCAGCCGCAACGCATCGGGCATGAGCACGAGCATCATCCCGTGCACCTCGCCCACGCTGTACGACACCGAGGGCAGGCTGAACGGGCCGCCGAGCAGCAGGCCCGATGCGAACGGCTCGCGCGAATCATCGGGTGTCGCCTCGCGCTCGGGGAAAGGCCCGTTGACCCGCTCGCCATGGCCCGCGAACCACCAGCTGATGGTGCACAGCGGCGTTGCCGGAAAGTAGCTCAGGCGCTGCCATGGGTCGAGCTCGATGCCGCGTGCATCGCGAAACATCACCGCCCGCACGCATGTGGACAACGAGGCGCGGGGTGTCCACAGCCGGTTGGCCGCACCGGAAATCGAAGCGTTCGGAGTCATCGGGGCCCAAGTGTAGGGATCGCAACGAGGAGCCCGGTGCAGCATCGCGCATCACCTTGCGGTGTCGACTTCGTTCAAGACGGCCTGCGCGGCCAGCGCCATGCTGCGCGCCATGACGACTTCCCTGCTGCCCGATCCGTCGCGCGCTCCGGCCGCGACATGCCCGCATGCGGTCCGCCATGCGGCCACCACGACCACCGTCGCCTCATCGCCCGCAACACCATCGCGCGAGCCGACGCCTTGGCGCGGTTGGGCCGACCTGCCCGGCCCCAAGACCCGCTGGTGGGGCCTCCCGCTGCTGCGTGACATGCGCCGCGACTATCTCGGCTTCACCGAGCGCCTGCGGCGCGAGCATGGCGACCTGGTCGCGATGCGGCTGGTCAACGAGCGCACGGTCGATGTCTTCGACCCCGACGGCGTGCGCGAGGTGCTGGTGCAGCAGGCCGACCGCACCATCCGCTGGGAGCGCGGTGTGGAGGTGTTCGCCCAGGTGTTCGGGCGCAGCGTGCTCGTGACCGAAGGCGACGAGTGGCAACGGCAGCGGCGCATGCTGCAGCCGGCTTTCACGCCGCGGCGCGTCGCGGAGCAGGCCGCCGGCATGGCAGCCACCATCGAGGCGGCGCTCGAGCAACTGGAGCGGGCCTCGCCCGGTGGCAAGGACGTCGACCTCGAGGGCTTCTTCTCGACGGTCACGCTGCGCGTCATCCTGCGCACGCTCTTCGGACCCGAGGCGGAAGCCGACACCGCCGCCGTGGCCTGGGCCACGCAGGTGCTGTCGCGCGCGGCGATGCGCGAGATGTTCATGCCCATGACCTTGCCCGACTGGCTGCCCCTGCCCGGCAAGGCCGACAAGCGCCGGGCGCTGCGCACGCTGCGGGAACTCGTGGGGCGGCAAGTCGCTGCACGCCAGGCCGCGCCTGCGCACGGCGACGGCCCGGCCCCGCGCGACCTGCTCGGCCTGCTCCTGTCCTTGCGCGACACCGAAGGCCCCGGCGCCACCGGCGCACCGTTGTCGACGCGGGAGGTGTTCGACCAGTGCATCGTGACCTTCCAGGCCGGCCACGAGACGACCGCGACCGCCTTGAGCTGGTGGGGCCGCCTGCTGGCCGAGCATCGCGAGGCACTGGCCAAGGCGCAAGCCGAAGTGGATGCCGTGCTCGGCGGCCGGCGTCCCTCGGCAGAGGATCTGCCGCGCTTGCCCTGGCTCACCGCCACACTGAAGGAGGCCATGCGCCTGTACCCGCCGGCCGCCGCCCTGCTCACGCGGCGCGCCACGGCCGAGCTGGTGGTGTGCGGCACACGCCTGCCCAAGGGGACGCTGGTGCGCATCACGCCCTGGGTCGTGCAGCGCGACCCGCGCCTCTTCGACGATCCCGCGGCCTTCCGGCCCGAGCGCTTCCTGCCCGATGCGCCTGCGCCGGCACGCGGTGCCTGGTTGCCCTTCGGCACCGGTCCGCGCGTGTGCATCGGCCAGCACTTCGCCATGCTCGAAGCCACGCTCGTTGCGTCGATGCTGCTGCAGCGATTCAGCTGGGCGCTTGCCGCTGGCGCGGGCCCTGCACGGCCCGAGATGAACGTGACGCTGCGCGATCGGTGCGGCTTGCATGTGCGGCTTCAAAGACGCCTGACTGCGCGCATGGCCGAACCCGGAATCGCCGCATGAACATCGCCTTGGACATTGCCGCTGCGTTGATCGTCGCCGTCGCCGCCGCGCACTCGGCCCTGGGCGAGCGTCTCCTGATCGGCCCGCTGATTCGCCGCGGCGAACTCGGCCGCGTCTTCGGCAATGCAGGCTTCGCCACACGCACGCTGCGCATCGCATGGCACATCACATCCATCGCCTGGCTGGGGCTTGCGGGCGTGCTCGAGGCGCTGGCCCATTCGCCGGCGCAGGGCCAGGCAACCCACATCGGCTGGTGGATCAGCGGCTGCTTCCTCGTGCAATTTGCGGTGGCCGGCATCGCCTCGCGCGGCCGGCATTTCTCCTGGCTGGCCTTTCTTGCCATCGGCCTGCTGGCGCTTGCGGCCGGCAAGGCTTGAAGACTACGCCGCCCCTTCGATTCAAAAAAGGCGCTGCGCGCACCCGGCACGCAGCGCCCAAGTCCATGCGGCAGCTTCTGGGGCGCCGCATGGAACCGACGCCCCTCCCGACCTCTCGCTCTCCCGCGCTCGCGTCGGCGTCGGGTCAGAGCGCTCAGAAGGCGTGGAACATCCCCAGCGCGTAGCCACTCTTGTTGGTGCCCACCGGCGCCTTGTTGTCACTGGCGATCACGGCGAAGACGTTCGTGCGCTTGGACAGGTGGTACTTGTAGCCGGCGGAAACGAGCTGCTCCACCTTCACGCCGCCCTGGTCCTGCGCGTTGTACGAGCCGATGATCGTGCCCGCGCCGACGGGCACGGTGAAGCCGACGATGAGGTTCCGGCGCTTGACCTTCGCTGCGTCCTGGCCGGACCCATAGCCGCCGTAGAGCTTGACCGCGCCGAAGTCGTAGGTCGCGGCAAGCGAGGTCCAGCGCTCGTCGCTGCTGCCATCGTTGGAGGCTTCGTAGCCGGCGCCGACATACAAGGGTCCGTCGCCATAGCTCACCCCGAAGTTCACGGGATGCTTGCCGCCGGTGCCCACGGCCTCGACGGAATACTGGGCGCCGAAGCTGATGGCGCCCACCGAGTTCTCGTAGCTTACCGAGTTGTTGACCCAGAACGCGCCCAGGCAGCCGCCCGAGAACGCCGGGCCGCAGCCGACCGTGGGGTAGCTGCCTTCACCGAGCGTGCCCATGCCGAACGGGTCGGAGGCGTACTGCGACTTCAGGAAGGCCTGCGACCACCAGCGGCCCAGCTTGACCGAGCCCAGGCCCTCGCTGCTCAGGCCCACCCACGACCCGCCCTTCCAGAAGGTCGATGACGGGTTCCTGAGCGGCCCCTTCGTGATGTCGTTGTTGCCTGGATCGAAGCTGGCATCGCTGCCCGTCGTCGGGTCGAGCCGATGCTCCAGATAGAACGAGGCCTTGAGACCGCCGCCCAGGTCTTCGTCGCCCTTGAAGCCCAGCCGGCTTCCGCCCATGTCGAACAGCTTCGTCCCCGGCGCGTCATGGGTCTGGCGCCCCACCTGCGCCTCGATGAAACCGAACACCGTCACCGACGACTGGGCCCAGGCACCTGCCGAGCAAGCCAGGGCCGCGGCCCCCGCCACCACACATGCTTTCATTGATTGTCTCCGAGATTGATTGAATTACTTCACACGTCACCACACACCGACTCTTGATCCATCTTTTTAGATCAATGTGTTACAGCGACAACTCAATAGTAAATCAATCTAAAACAATCAACTCAATAAAATTCACATCAAGTCGATAAACGTCGTGCGACCGTCACAACGCCTTCCTGGAGACACACCATGCCCTTCATCCCTGCCGACCTCACCCGCGCCAGCGTCGCGCGCCGCATCACCCTCATCGGCGGCGCTTGCCTGCTGGCCGTGCTGGCCGGCATTTGCGCCGTCATGAGCACCATGCTCAGCAAGCGGGCGCAGGAACGAACGGTGTCCTGGGTCGATGCGAAGGTCGAATCGGTGGCCCAGGCCGTCGACGCCTACGACCAGACCGCCAAGCTGCTGGTGGAGCGCTTCTTCAAGGTCTTCGGCGACCAGTTCGGCAAGAACTTCGCGCTCGATGAATCCAACGGCCGGCTCACGCAGCTGGGCATCGCCCTCAACGACTATCACAACCCCTGCGACAAGTTCACCGAGTTCACGGGCGGCGCCGCGGCGGTGCTGATGAAGCGCGGGGCAAGCTTCGTCGCCATCAGCACCTCGCTGAAGAACGACAAGGGCGAGCGTGCCGTCGGCATGCCGGTCGACGCGGCGCATCCCGCTCACGCAGCCTTGCTGCGCGGCCAGCCCTACATGGGACGGGCCACGCTGTACGGCCGCCCCTTCATCACCCGGCTGCAGCCGGTGCGCGACCTGCAGGACCGGGTGGTCGGCGCCTTGTTCGTCGCCTTCGACCTGACGGAGTTCGACCGGTCGCTGGAGCAGATGGTGGCCGGCGCCCGCTTCTTCGACACGGGCGGCATCTACGTACTGGACCCGCGCGGCGGCGACCCCGCCCGCGCCGTGCTCATGCTGCCGCCCGCGTTGCGAGGCCGCACGCTCGCCGAGGTCGCATCCGCGGGCAACGCGGCCGGGCTGCTCAGCGCCCTGCGCGGCAGCACGCCCGGCACCGAACTGCAGGGCGTTCGTCCCGTGCTGCGACCCACCGCCACCGACCGCTTCGCTGTCGCCCGGCCGAGCGTGGGCACCGGCTGGACGGTGGTCGGCGAGGTGTCCGGCAACGAGGCGATGCGCACGCAGTGGCTCACGCTCGCCCCCTTCCTCGCGCTCTTCGCCGCGGCGGCACTCGCCTTGTGCGTGGGCCAGTACCTGCTGATCCGGCGCTGGGTCGGGCAGCCGCTGAAGGTGTTGACGCAATCACTCGGCCGCGTGGCCGACGGCGACCTGTCGGTGCCCGTGCAAAGCGGCCGCGCCGACGAGATCGGCGGTCTCATGCGCGGCGTCGAGCGCATGCGGCTGCGCTTCGTCGAGATGCTGGGTGCCGTGCGCACCTCGGCCGATGCGATCTCGCTCGCGTCTTCTGAGATCGCTTGCGGCAACCAGGACTTGAGCCGGCGCACCGAGGAAACGGCGGCGAGGCTGCAGCAGACCACGTCCGCGATGGAGCAGGTGCACGGGAACGTGAGGCAGGCGGCCGACGCCACGCGCACGGCCGACGGACTCGCCGCAAGCGCATCACGGGCGGCCGAACGCGGCGGCGCGGCGATGCGCAACGTGGTGCTGAAGATGGGCGGCATCTGCGCGAGCAGCAAGCGCATCGCGGAGATCACGGCCGTGATCGACACCATCGCCTTCCAGACCAACATCCTCGCCTTGAACGCTGCTGTCGAAGCGGCCCGCGCCGGCGACAGCGGACGCGGCTTCGCGGTGGTGGCGGCCGAGGTGCGCAGCCTCGCGCACCGCTCGGCGTCCGCCGCCAAAGAAATCAAGGACCTGATCGCCACGAGCGTCGAGGAAGTGGAAGGTGGCTCTCGCCTGGCGGACGCGGCGAGCCAGCGCGTGCAGGAAATCCTCGCCGGCGTGCAGCGCGTCAACGACACGCTCGGAACCATCACGAGCAGCACGCGCGAGCAGGCCGACGGCCTCGGTCACATCAACCAGTCGGTGGCGACGCTGGACCGCATGACGCAGCAGAACGCCGCGCTGGTGGAGCAGTCGGCGGCGGCCGCGGAGAGCCTGAAGGCGCAGGCCTCGGCGCTGGTCGGGGCGATCGCGCAGTTCCGGCTCGAGGCTCCTACCAGCGCAGCGAGGGCGTGACCACCGGCGCGTCCCACAGCGACAGCAGTTCGTCGTCCAGCGCCGTCACGGTGAGCGATGCGCCCGCCATCTCCAGCGAGGTCGTGTGGTTGCCCACCAGCCAGCGCTTGATGGTGAACCCTTCGGCGCGCAGGCGCCGGGTGGCGAGGTGATTGAGAAGGTGGAGCTCTGACAGCGGCGTGCCGCCGAAGCCGTTCACGTGCAGCAGCAGCTCGCGGCCGGCGGTGAGCGACAGGTCCTTGAGGATGGGGTCGAGCAGCATGTCGACGATCTCGCTGGCCGGCACCAGGGCCTGGCGGTGGCGTCCCGGTTCGCCGTGGATGCCCACCCCCACCTCCATCTCGCAGGGGCCGATGTCGAAGGTGGGCGCGTCCGCCTCCGGCACGGTGCAGCTCGTGAGCGCCACGCCCATGGACGCCGTGTTGGCGTTGACGCGCACGCCCAGCGCCTTGCATTCGTAGAGGTCGGCGCCCGCCTCGGCCGCGGCGCCAATCATCTTCTCGACCACCAGCGTGCCCGCCACGCCGCGGCGCCCGGTGGTGTGGGTGGAATGCTCCACCGCCACGTCGTCGTTGACCAGCACGGTCGCGCATTCCATCTCGAGCATGTCGCTGGCCATCTGGAAGCTGGCGCAATCGCCGCCGTAGTTCTTCACGACCATCAGCACGCCCTGGCCGCATTCCACGCGCTGGGAAGCGGCGACGATCTGGTCGGGCGTGGGCGCCGTGAAGACCTGCCCCGGGCAAGCGGCGTCGAGCATGCCCACGCCCACATAGCCGGTGTGCAGGGGTTCATGGCCGGACCCGCCGCCCGACACCAGCGCCACCCGCGATTGCTTGGGGATGCGGCGGCAGATGAACAGGGGCGTCTCGTTCAAGGCCAGCAGATCCTCATGCGCCATGACGAGGCCTGCCACGCTGTCCCGCACCAGGTCGTCGACAGAATCGATGAACTTCTTCATCCCGTGGGTTCTTCCTTGCTGGAATTGTGTTCCCGCCGTGAGGCCGCTGTCACGCGAGGTTTTCCGCGGTCAGGATCTCGATGCGGGGGTTGTTGATGGCCAGCGCCCCGCGCACGCCGTCGCACAGCGCCCGCAGCACGCGGCTGGCTGCCGTCACGGCGTACTGCACGTCCTGGTGCAGCAGGTAGCTGAGCGCGCCCGACAGCAGCATCGAGCGGTGCACCTCCAACAGGTCGTGCGCCACGAACATCAGGTCGTGGCCGTAACCGTGTTCGGCGAGCGCCCGTGCCACGCCGAAGCTGCAGGGCCCGACGTTGTAGATCGCGTCGATGCGCCCGCCGGTTGCATCAGGCGCGAGCACGGTGCGGGCGTATTCGTAGGCCTCGTCCTCCGACTCCGGCAGATCGAACAGGCGCAGCGTCTGTGCGTTGGGAAAGCGCTCCTCGATCACCTGCTGGAAACCGATGCGGCGGTCGATCTCCGCGGCGTAGCGCGTGGCCGGCGACATCAACGCGCAGTGGGCCGGCTTGTCACGAGGCAACGAGCGTCCGAGCAGCAGGCCCGCCGTGCGGCCGGCGGCGCGGTTGTCCGCGCCGATGGCGGTTTCGCGCATGGAGCCGGGCACGTCGGAGAAGAGCGTGACCACATGCACGCCGGCACGCACCAGCTCGTTGATGGCCAGCTTGACCGGCGGCACGTCGGGCGCCAGCAGCGCCACGCCGTCCAGGTCCGACAGCTTGCCGAGCTCGGCGGCGAAGACATTCACGTCGGCGACCGGCAGGCGGTGGGTGACCTCGGTGATGTGCTGGTGGCGGAACTCGCCGGCGGCCTGCGCGACGACGCGGTCGACCAGGTCGAAGAAGCCCAGGCGCGCCGACGGCAGCACGAAGGCGAATCGGTAGTTCGACGTGGAACGCGGGCGTCCACGTATCGGGGCGCCTCCTCCGAGTGCCGCCATCGCCTCGCGCACGCGCCGCACGGTCGCCGGGTTGACGCCGGGCCGGTTGTTCAGCACGCGGTCCACGGTGGCGGTGCTGACCCCCGCCGTCTCGGCAATCTTGGTGATGGTGACCGGGTTCGTCATGAGAGTGGCTGGAAAGCAGCCAAGAACTAAATCCATCCCAGTGTCGCCGAATCCCGCCCCCTGTCCAAGCACGGGGTGCGAGCCTCGCCTGGCCCCGGCAAGGGCGAAAGATCACACCTCTCGGCGCATGGTTGATTGATTTAGGGTTTCCATTGAGTGATTTATTAAATGATGTTCATAAACTTCCACTCAAGGTCAGTCCCAAAGCCTTCCCGGGCGGACCCCAAGCGAAGACCGGCCGGGCGGCCGGCCCAACACCAACCGCGGCAAGGACCGCGTTCTTTCCACCGAACAGGAGACCCAGGATGAGCTTCAACAAGACCCGGCTGGCCGTCGCAGCGAGCGTGTTCGCCGCGGCGGGGCTGACGAGCGGCGGCGCACAGGCACAGCAGAAGACGTTGACGCTGTGCTGGGCCGCATGGGACCCGGCCAATGCGCTGGTCGAGCTGTCGAAGGACTTCACGGCCAAGACCGGCATCCAGATGAAGTACGAGTTCGTGCCCTGGCCGAACTTCGCGCAGCGCATGCTCAACGAGCTGAACTCCAAGGGCAAGTTGTGCGATCTCCTGATCGGCGACAGCCAGTGGATCGGCTCGGCGGCCACCGAAGGCCACTACGTCAAGCTCAACGAGTTCTTCGACAAGAACGGCATCAAGATGGCAGACTTCGCGCCGGCCACCGTCGAGGGCTACTCGACCTGGCCCAAGGGCACGAAGAACTACTGGGCGCTGCCCGCCATGGGCGACGCCGTCGCCTTCACCTACCGCAAGGATTGGTTCGCCCGCCCCGAGCTGCGCGCCGAGTTCAAGCAGAAGAACGGCCATGAACTCGCACCGCCCAAGACCTGGGACGAGTTCAAGCTGATCGGCCAGTTCTTCCAGAACCGCGTGATCGACGGCAAGAAGGTCTACGGTGCGGCGCTGTACACCGAGCGCGGCTCCGAAGGCATCACCATGGGCGTGACCAACACCATGTACGCCTACGGCATGGAGTACGACAACCCGAAGAAGCCGTACGACATGAAAGGCTTCATCAATGGCGCGGGCGCCGTGAAGGGCCTCAAGCTCTACAAGGACCTGTACGACTGCTGCACGCCGCCTGGGCACTCCAACGCCTACATGACCGAGGACCTAGACGCCTACAAGTCGGGCCAGGTGGCGATGCAGATGAACTTCATCGCCTTCTTCCCGGGCATCTCCAAGGACCCGCAGGTGGGCGGCGAGAAGACCGGCTTCTTCCCCATCCCCAAGGGCGACAAGCAGTTCGCGCAGCTCGGCGGCCAAGGCATCTCGGTGGTCAAGTACTCCGACAAGAAGGACATGGCGCTCGAGTACATGAAGTGGTTCGCGCAGCCCTCGATCCAGCAGAAGTGGTGGGAAGGCGGCGGCTTCACCTGCCTGAACGCCATCCTCAACCAGCCCGGGTTCGCGACGAGCACGTCGTACGCGCAGGTCTTCCAGGACTCCATGAAGATCGTCAAGGACTTCTGGGCCGAACCGACCTATGCGCAGTTGCTGCTTGCGATGCAAAAGCGCACGCATGACTACGTCGTGGCCGGCAAGGGCACGCCGCAGGAAGCGCTGGACGGCCTGCTGAAGGACTGGACCGAAGTCTTCAAGGAAGACGGCAAGCTAAAACCCTGACCCCCCCCGAAGCGCCTGGCAGCGCTTCCCCCAGGGGGCCGAGCCCGGACACGGAAGGTCCTGTGGACCTTCCGTGCCTGGCGAGGGGCCGGGTCCTTGGACCCGGCGCGGCCTGCAAGGCCTGCTGGCGGACCGGCAAAGCCGGATCCGCGGCAGCTGCTTGATGGGGTTGGCCGCCTGCGGCGAGCCAACCTCTTTGGAAAAACCGAAAGTTGTCATGAGTTACGTTCAAACGAGGCTGATCGCCTCGACACCCATGCGATTTCGCCTTCTGTCAGCACAAGGACTCTCGGACCGGGCACTGGCCTGGCTCTTCGTGGGGCCGACCATCGTGCTGCTGCTGGCGTTCAACATCTTCCCGTTGCTGTGGACGATCTATCTCTCGTTCACCAACTTCCGGGCCAATCGGCCGAACGCGGACACGCTGTGGGTGGGCATTTCCAATTACCAGCGCGTGCTGGGCGATGAAACCATCTGGGAGAACTTCCGCGCGACGGCGCACTTCCTCGTCTGGTCGATTGCGCTGCAGCTGCTGCTGGGCTTCGGACTCGCGCTGCTCCTGAACCGGCGCTTTCGCTCGCACAGCTTCTGGAGCACTGCCATCCTGCTGCCGATGATGCTGGCGCCCGCGGTGGTGGGCACGTTCTGGAAGTACTTCTTCGAGCCGCAGTACGGCATCTTCAACTACATCATCAATTTCTTCGGCGGGCCCGGCACCTTCACGATGCTCGGCGACACGCAGCTCTCGCCCTGGGCCATCGTGCTGGTGGACACCTGGATGTGGACGCCTTACGTGATGCTGCTGCTGCTCGCGGGCCTGCGCTCCATCCCGGCCTACCTGTACGAAGCCGCCGAGATCGACCGCGCCTCGGCCTGGACCAAGTTCTGGCGCATCACGCTGCCCATGGTGATGCCCTTCATCATCCTCGCGCTGCTGTTTCGAACCATCGAGAACTTCAAGATGTTCGACTTGGTGGACCAGCTCACCAATGGGGGGCCAGGTTCCGTCACGGAACTCGCCTCCATCCACCTCAAGCGCGAGGCCTTCGAGAAATGGCGCACCGGCTACGCCTCGGCCCTGGCGATCATCATGTTCGTGTCGATCTACGGGCTGTCGCTGGTCGCGGTGCGCTTCCTTGACAAGGTGAAGCAGCGATGAAAAACATTCCTCTCAGCCCGTTGGAACCAAGTGCTCGCTCCAAGTGGTTGGCCGGCTCCGTCGTCATCACCTACGCGGTCATCTCGCTGATCCCGCTGCTGTGGATCTTCATGACGAGCTTCCGTACGCCGCAGGATGCGATCGCGTACCCACCCAAGGTCGTGACCGAGCAATCGTTGATCGGCTACGTGAACCTCTTCACCACGCGCTCACGCGTCTCGGCCGAAGAGCTCGCCTCGCTGCCGCCGCCCAAGACCTGGTATGAAAGCCTGGTGCGCGACCAGCAGATGATCCTCGCGGGTCCGTCGCGCTTCATCGACCGCTACAGCAACTCGCTCCTGATCGGCTTCGGCTCGACGCTCTTGTCGGTGGTGCTGGGCACGCTCGCGGCCTACGCCTTCTCGCGCTTCCGGGTGCCGGGCAAGCAGGACCTGCTGTTCTTCATCCTGTCCACGCGGATGATGCCGCCCATCGCGATCGCGATCCCGGTGTACCTGATGTTCCGCAATGTCGGACTCAACGACACGCACATCGGCCTCGTGCTGCTCTACACGGTAGTGAACCTGTCGCTGTCGGTGTGGCTCCTGCAAGGCTTCATGGACGAGATCCCGCGCGAGTATGAAGAGGCGGCGATGGTCGACGGCTACACGCGCTGGCAGGCCTTCGTGAAAGTCGTGTTGCCGCAGGCGGCCACGGGCATCGCCACCACCTCGATCTTCTGCCTGATCTTCGCGTGGAACGAGTACGCCTTCGCCTTGCTGCTCACGAGCGGCACCGCGCAGACCTCGCCGCCGTTCATCCCCACCATCATCGGCGAGGGTGGCCTGGACTGGCCCGCGATGGCGGCCGGCACCACGCTCTTCCTGCTGCCGGTGCTCTTCTTCACCGTGCTGCTGCGCCGGCATCTGCTGCGCGGCGTGACCTTCGGAGCGATCCGCAAATGAACACCAAACGCGCCACACCGAAATGGCTGCGCCGTGCGCCGTGGGAGCACAGCACGACGGCGCTCATCGGAATCGGCCTGGCCATGCTGATGCAACCCTGGTCGCTCGACGTCTACAGCTACGGCTTCACCGTGCTGCTCGCCGGCGTGATCGGCTACTCCATCGCCGGCAAGCTGCCTCAAGGCTGAACACCATGGCTGAAATCCGAATCCAGAACCTGCAGAAGCGCTTCGCCGACTTCACCGCGGTGCACAACTCCTCGCTGGTGCTCGAAGACGGCAAGTTCGTCGTGCTGCTCGGGCCCTCGGGCTGCGGCAAGACGACCACGCTGCGCATGATCGCGGGGCTCGAGTACCCGACCGCCGGGCAGATCACGCTCGACGGCGACGATGTCACCTACCTGCGGCCGCGCGAGCGGGACATCGCGATGGTGTTCCAGCTCTTCGCGCTCTACCCGCACATGGGCGTTCGAGACAACCTCGAGTTCCCGTTGCGCAACGAAGGCGTGCCGCGCGCCGAGATCGACCGCCGCATCAAGGAGGTGGCCGCCATCCTGCGCATCGAGCATCTGCTCGGCTCGCGCGTCGGCGGCCTCGCCGGCGGCGACCCAGCGCGTGGCGCTGGGCCGCGCCATCGTGCGCGAGCCCAAGGCCTTCCTGATGGACGAGCCGCTGGGCACGCTGGATGCCGAGTTCCGCGAGCTGATGTGCGTGGAGCTGCGCCGCCTGCACGAGCGCCTGAAAACCACCACCGTGTTCGTCACGCACGACCAGAACGAGGCGATGGCGCTGGCCGACCACATCGTGGTGATGAACAAGGGCGAGATCCTGCAGGCCGACGACCCGCACGGCATCTACAACTTCCCGTCCTGCGTGTTCGTCGCGCGCTTCATCGGACGCCCGCCGATGAACCTGCTCGACGTGCGCGGCGCGCTGGAAGCCGGCGCCAGCCAGGTGGTGCTCGACGGCCATGCGGTGCAGGTGCCCGTCGTGCAAGGCACCGCCGCCCGCGCCCTGCTCGGCGCACGGCCCGAGCACGTGCGCATCGTCGCGCCCGACGATGGCCTCGCCGGCCGCGTCGAGCGCGTCGAGTACTTCGGCTCGCACTGGATCGCCGAGCTTCACACCGAGGCCGGCGTGCTGAAGGCCCTGGTCGACAAGAACATCCGGCCGTCCGAAGGCGAGCGGGTCGGCCTGCGCTTCGACACCAACCGCCTCGTCCTCTTCGACGCCGACACCGAGCGCCTGGTGCAAAGCGTCACCACCAACGCCCACCGACCGAGCATGCGCCATGGCTAGCATCACCCTTCAAGGCATCACCAAGCGCTTCGGCGACGTGACGGCCATCAACGACATGACGCTGGAGATCGCCGACGGCGAGTTCTTCGTGCTGCTGGGCCCGAGCGGCGCCGGCAAGACGACGACGCTGCGGCTGATCGCCGGCCTCGAGGCGCCCGACGCCGGCGTGCTGCGCATGAACGGCGAGGACATCACCGCCGCCGCACCCGCCCGGCGCGATTGCGCCTTCGTGTTCCAGCAATACTCGCTGTACCCGCACCTCTCGGTGTACGACAACATCGCCTTCCCGCTGCGCGCACCCATGCGCCGCATCGACGAGGACGAGATCCGCCGCCGCGTCGAGCGCGTGGCCGCGATGCTGCACATCGAGGCCACGCTGCAGCGCAAGCCCACGGCGCTGTCGGGCGGCGAGATGCAGCGCGTGGCCATCGGCCGGGCGTTGGTGCGCGAGCCGCGCGTGTACCTGATGGACGAGCCGCTGTCCTCGCTGGACGCCGGCCTGCGCGAGGAACTTCGCGTCGAGCTCAAGCGGCTGCAACGCGCGAGCGGCGCGACCGTCGTCTACGTCACGCACGACCAGGTCGAGGCGACCACGCTCGCCGACCGCATTGCCATCCTCGAGCACGGCCGCATCCGCCAGGTGGGGACGCCGTCGGAGATCTACGACCAGCCGATGTCGCTCGATGTGGCGCAACGGCTCGGCTCGCCGGCCATCAACGTGCTGCCCGCTGCCTGGTTCACCGGCAGTGCGGACCCGCATGCCTCGCACGTGGCCATCCGGCCCGAGGACGTGGTGCTCGCACCCGACGACGGCTCGCAGTCCTATGCGGTCATCGAGTGCTCGCTCGTCAAGCACCTCGTGGTCGCCGAACGCTCGGGCGTGGAGGTCCGCGCCCGGACCATGCTCGACCAGGCCCTGGTTCCGGGCGCCCGTGTGCGGCTGAGCTTCCCGCCTGAACGCTGCATGTTCTTCGACGCTTCCGGACGGCGCCTCGCGGCGGCCTGAGCCACTCACGTCAGACAAGGAGAGAACTTGAACACCACCATGATCATCGAAGCGCTCGCCGTCGTGCAGCGCGCCATTCTTGCCAATGAATCGCAGATCGAATCGCTCGATCGCGCCATCGGCGACGGCGACCATTTCATCAACGTGCGGCGCGGCTGCGAGGTGCTGGCCGTCCTGAGCCCGAGCCTCGTGGACATGCCGCCCGGCCTCGCCCTGCACAAGATCGGCATGAAGCTCCTGGGCACCATCGGCGGCGCCTCCGGCCCGCTCATCTCCAGCTTCTTCATGGCCATGGGCCAGTCGGTGCAGGACGTGCGCGAGCCCGATCGCCGGCAGTTCGCCGCGGCCTTCGCCGCGGGCGTGGAGGCCATCAAGCTGCGCGGCAAGGCCGACGTGGGCGAGAAGACCATGCTGGACGTGCTCATCCCCGTGTCGCGGCTACTGCTCAAGCTGGTGGACGAGGACACGCCACTGCCCGAGCTCTGCGCCCAGCTGAAGGACGAGGCCCACCGCAACATGCTGGCCACCAAGGACATGATCGCCAGCAAGGGCCGCGCGTACTTCCTGGGCGAGCGTGCGCTAGGCCACATCGACCCCGGGTGCAAGACCTGCGAGGTCGCCATTGCCGCGGTGTGCGACACCGTGCTTCACACAAGACAGGAGACAGCATGAAGAAGTTCATCAATGACGTCGACTCCGTGATGCGAGAGTCGCTCGGTGGCCTGGTCGACGCCCACCCCGGACTGATCCGGGTCGAGTTCGAGCCGACCTTCGTCGCGCGTGCCGAACGCGCAAGCAAGAAGGTGGCGCTGCTGTCGGGCGGCGGCTCCGGCCATGAGCCGCTGCACGCGGGCTTCGTCGGCCGCGGCATGCTCGATGCGGCCTGCCCGGGCCAGGTGTTCACCTCGCCCACGCCCGACCAGATGCTGGCCGCGGCGGCCGCTGCCGAATCGGGCCGCGGCGTGCTGTTCATCGTCAAGAACTATGCCGGCGATTCGATGAACTTCCAGATCGCCAGCGAAATGCTCGACCTGGAAAACGCCACCGTGCTCGTCAACGACGATGTGGCGGTGGAGAACTCCAAGCACACCACCGGCCGGCGCGGCGTGGCGGGCACGCTGATGGTGGAGAAGATGACCGGCGCCGCGGCCGAGGCCGGTGCGTCCCTGCTCGAATGCAAGGCGGTGGGCGATCGCGTGAACGCCGCCATCGCCTCCATGGGCGTGGCCTTCACGAGCTGCACCGTGCCTGCCGCGGGCCGCGCCACCTTCGACATCGATGCCGACGAGATGGAGATGGGCGTGGGCATCCACGGCGAGCCCGGCCGCCGGCGCGAGAAGGTCAAGCCCGCGTCGCTGATCGTCGAGGACCTGCTGCATGCCATCCTCGCCGACCTCCAGCCCGAGCATGGCCGCGAGGTGCTGCTGCACGTGAACGGCTTCGGCGGCACGCCGCAGATGGAGCTGTACCTGCTGTACCACTGCGCCGCCGAGAAGCTGCGCGCACAGGGGCTGAAGCCGGTGCGCTCGCTGGTGGGCAACTACACCACCGCGCTCGAGATGGCGGGGGCCTCGCTCACCGTCACGCTGCTGGATGACGAGATGAAGGCCTTGTGGGACGCGCCGGTTCACACCGCCGCCCTCCGGTGGTGAGCTCTCCATGCAACGCCGTGCCCTGCTCCTGAGCCTGCCCGCAGCATCGCTGCTGCCCGGCCTCGCCCTGCCGCGTGCCGCGCACGCGGTGGCCGGCCCGTCGTCGCCGATCCGTCTCGGCCAGTCGGCCCCGGTCACCGGGCCGCTGGCGCAAGTCGGCACCGCGGTGCGCGACGCGGCGCTGGCCGTGTTCGCCGAAGCCAATGCCCAGGGTGGCGTCGGTGGCCGCGAGATCCAGCTCATCACGCTCGATGACGAGGACCGCGCCGAACGCACGGCCGTCAACGTCAAGCTGCTCGCATCGCAGCACCAGGTCGTTGCGATGTTCGGCTTCGTCGGTGCCGGCGCCCACCGCGCCGGCGCGCGCGGCGCGGTCGAGGAAGGCCTGCCCTACATCGCGGCATTCAGCGGGTCGCAAGAGCTGCGTTCGGGCAGCCTGCCCTGGATCTACAACCTGCGCGCCGGCCATGTGGACGAGATCGATTACATCGCCCGCCACACGCGCCAGATCGGCATCAGCCGTGTCGCGCTGCTGTCGGAGTACAACTCGCAGGGCTGGGAACTGCGCGACGCCTTGATGGCCGCCTTCGAAGCCCGCGGCGCACGGGTGGCGTCCATCAGCAGCATCGACCACGAGGGCAGCAGGTACAGCCTGCCGGGTGCCGTGTCGTCGGTGCTGTCGGGCCAGCCGCAGGCCATCCTGCTGGGGGCGGACTACGTGGCCAGCGCGCGCTTCGTCGAAGCGGCACGCCAATCGGGCTATACCGGCCTCTTCTACACGCTGTCGACGGTCGGGGGCAACGCGCTCATCGACATGCTGGGGCCGCAGGCGGCGGGCTTGTCGGTCACGCAGGTCGCGCCCTTTCCGTGGACATCGTCCTCGCCGATCGGGCGGCACTTCCAGGCGTTCTGCGCCCGCCACAAGATCGAGGCATCGTTCGCAAGCATGGAGGCCTACCTCGGCGCGAACATGCTGGTGGACGCGCTGCGCCGCGCGCGCGACATCACGCCCGTGCGGCTCGCCGAGGCGCTGGACACGCTGCCGCCGCACGACTTCGGCGGCTTCGTCGGCGCGTTCTACGGCAAGTCGCGCCGCGTGCCGGCGCAGGTGGACCTCACCGTCTATTCGAAGAACGGCAAGTTCCTGAAATGAATGCGTGGGCAAGGACATGAACTCGAAGCTCGTCATCGGCAACTGGAAGATGAACGGCTCGCCCGCGCAGGTGCGCGCCTTCGGCGAGCTGGCTCAGCGGGACTGGCCCGGCTGCGAAGCCGCGGTGTGCGTCCCCCATCCACTTCTGCCGGTGGCGCAGGCGGCCTTCTCCACCGCGCCGCTGCGCTGGGGCGCGCAGGACTGCGCCACGGAAGATGCAGGAGCCTTCACCGGCGACGTGTCGGCTCGGCTCATCCGCGAATTCGGCGCGCGCTACGTGATCCTCGGTCACTCGGAGCGCCGCGCCTGCCACGCGGAAACCGACGGGCAGATCGTCGCCAAGGCGCAGCGGGCACTGGCGGCCGGCCTCACGCCCATCGTGTGCGTGGGCGAACGCGCCGAGGAGCGCGATGGCGAGCAGACCGCGATGGTGTTGCGCCGGCAGCTGCTGCAGCTCGTGCGCACACTGGGGCGCGACCTCGCCTCCATCATCATTGCCTACGAGCCGCTGTGGGCGATCGGCAGCGGCGACACCGCGGCGCCGGGAATCATCGAACACACGCATGGCTGCATCGCCGAGACGCTGAGCCTGCATGCGAGCGTGAGCGCCGATGCGGTGCGCATCATCTATGGCGGCAGCGTCAACCCCCGCAACGCCGGCGCGATCCTGTCGCAACGCCGGGTGGCGGGCGTGCTGGTGGGCGGCGCGTCACTCACGCCCACGGACTTCAGGGAGATCTGCAAGGCGGCCGCTCGTTGCGGCAGCCTTGCCACGGGCATTGCCGCGTGACGGCGAGCCCGCAAGGGGATAGTTCATGTGCATCAAGGTCGATCAGGACGCGGCACTGTGCGCCGCCAACCGTTTGAGGACGGATGCCGCGGCGCTGTGGACGCTGCCGCGGGAGGACGCGGACTTGCTGACCGAGCGGCTCGAGGACGTCGCCCGTGCGTCGGGCGACTGGGCCTGGGAAATCGATCGCCACCACCGCTACACCTGGGTGCACGGCGCTGCCTTCGATGCGCGGCCACCGACGATCGGCGAACTCATCCCCGCCGGCCGCGTCGTCACCTGGCTGGGCGAAGCCGAGTCGCCGCAGCGCGACTTCCACGAGGTGCTGCGGCAAGGCGAGCCTTTCGTGCGGCTGGTGACCGAAGAGCAGCAGGACGGCCGCACACGCTACATGTCGCGAAGTGCCGTGCCCTTGCTGGACGCCGACGGCTCGCCCTGCGGCTATCGCGGCTCGGCACGCGACATCACGCAAAGCCTGGAAGCCAAGATGCAGCTGTGGCGCCGCGACGAAGCGCTGCGCCTGGCCAAGGAGCAGGCCGAGGCCAGCAGCCAGGCGAAGTCGGTGCTCGTGTCCAAGGTGGGCCATGAGCTGCGCACGCCGCTGAACGCGATCGTGGGCCTGGCGCAGCTGATCCAGATGCGCAGCACGCCGGGCGACAAGGACAGCGTGGAGCGCTGGATCGCGCAGATCGCCAAGACCGGCTGGCACATGGTCGACGTGCTGGACATGCTGATGGAGCTCGGCCGCGCCGGGGCCGTCAGCGCCCTGATCGCGAACCAGTCGGTGGACGTCGTCGAGGTGGTGCGCGACGCGATCCACCTGGTCGAGCGCCAGGCCCAGTCGCGCAGCGTCCGCGTCGCCTTCGACAGCTGCACGCCGGTGCTCGCGATGGGCGACCGCCGCGCCATCTGCCAGGTGGTGGTGAACCTGCTGAGCAACGCGATCAAGTACAACCGCGAAGGCGGATCGGTGCACCTGCGGGTGACGGACGGGCCGGTGTCGCGGATCGAAATCCGCGACACCGGCCCGGGCCTCAGCGCCGAGCAGCTGGGACGCCTGTTCCGGCCCTTCGACCGCCTGGGCGCCGAGACCTCGGGCGTGGAAGGCCACGGCCTGGGCCTCTTGATCTGCAAGGAACTGGTGGCCTCGCTGCGCGGCTCGATCCAGGTGGAAAGTACCGTGGGGCATGGCACCACCTTCACCGTCTGCCTGCCGTCTTCCGATTGCCCGCACGCCTTGGCGGCTTGCGCCGTGCGACCCCTGCGTGCGGGGCCCGAGCCGAGATCGATGGCCGCCGGTTCTCGGGAAGCGCCGGACCGGTGCGCGGCGTGAAGGGCGACACCCGGGGAGCGCACGACAGTCCCGGCCGCCGGCGTCATCCGCGGGGTCGCTTCATCAAGGCGGCGATCTAAGCCGGCTGAATCGAAGCGCTTCACCCTGCGTGCCGATGAGTCGCCAGGCGGCTATCGCGCTCAAGAGCGCCAGCCCCGCGCACAGCAGCATCACGCGGCGAAAGCCGGCGACGAAGGACTCGGCAATGGCCGTTCGCGCCGCGGCGGCCTGGTCGGATTGAGTGTCCGCCGGCAACTCGATGCCGGCCAGCTTCTGCCGTTGATCTTCGACCGCAGCCCGCAGCGTGGGCGCGAGCGGCTGTTCGGCCAGGCGCTGCGACAGCCTCGCATCGAAGCCCTGCGCCATCACGATGCCGAACACCGCGATGGCCAGCAGGCCCGCTGCACGCGACACGGCGTTGTTGACGCCCGAGGCGACACCGGCGAGCTCCGCGCCCACCGAGTTCATCACCGTCGTCGTGAGCGGCGCCACGGTGACCGCCATGCCCAGCCCAAGCACGCACACCGCGGGCAGGAAGGTCATGGCGTACGAGCCGCCCACCGAGGGCCAGGCAAAGAGCGCAAAGCCGGCCGCCGCGATGACCGGCCCGACGACGAGCGGCAGCCGCGCGCCATAGACATCGACCAGCTTGCCGGCCCAGCGCGAGAGCACGAACATGATCGCGATGATAGGCAGCAGTGCCGCACCCGCGGCCGTCGCGCTGTAGCCCTGGACCTGGATGAGGTCCAGCGGAAAGAAGAAGAGCCCGCCGCCCAGGGCCGCGTAGAGCAGCAGCGTGAGCAGGTTGGTGCCGGAGAAGTCACGCACGCGGAAGAGCCGCAGCGGCAGCATCGGTTGGGCGCGGCGCGCCTCCACCACGACGAAGAGCACGAGGCCGACGATGCCCGCCGCCAGTGCCGTGATCACCTCGGCCGATGCCCACCCGCGGCGCGGCGCCTCGATGAACGCGAAGACGACGCCCGCGAGGCCCACCGTGGCGAGCACGGCACCCGGCAGGTCGACACGTGCGTGGGCCGCGGTGTCGCCGCGGCTCTCGGGCACCTTGAGCAGGCAGATGGCCAGCAGCAGCGCACCGAGCGGCACGTTGAGCAGGAACGCCCAGGTCCACGAGAAGTGGTCCACGAGGAAGCCGCCCAGCACCGGCCCCACCGCCGCGGTGATGCCGCTGAAGCCCGACCAGGTGCCGATGGCGCGGCCGCGCTCGGCCTCGGGGAAGGCAGCGCTCACGAGTGCGAGGCTGCCAGGCACGAGAAGCGCCGCGCCGATGCCTTGCACCGCCCGCGCCGCGATGAGCGCATCGACGCTCGTCGATGCCGCGCAGCCCGCCGATGCCGCACAGAAGAGCGCGGTACCGATCATGAACACGCGCCGCCGCCCATAGCGGTCGCCGAGCGCGCCGCCCACGAGCAGCAGCGCGGCGAGGAAGAGCGCATAGGCCTCGATCACCCACTGCGCCTGTGCCGCGTCGGCCGAGAGCGCACGCTGGATCGCGGGCAGCGCGACGTTGACGATGGTGCCGTCGATGAACGCCATGCCAGAGCCGAGGATGGCAGCGACCAGCGTCCAGCGGCGGGCGGATCCGGAGCAGGGCCGGCTCGTGGCCGCGCCATGCAGGATGGCACCCCGATCGCAGGGTGGGCTGCCGATGTGGCTCACGTGCCGACCGAGGTGGCGTGAGGAAAGCCGGGCGCGGCGCCGTCCCCGTTGTCGGCAGTGGGCGTGGCGTGGTGAGCCGTCGGGTGCCCTGCCGCAATCCAGGCTTCGAGGCCGCCTGCGAGGGGCCGCGCGGCCGGCCGTCCAGCATCGGCCAGCAAGCGTGCCGCCGCGACGGCCGACGCGTCATTGGGGCAGTTGCAGTAGGCCACGATGAGGCGGTCGGGCGGCGGCGTATGGACCGCGCGCCGCAAGTCATCGAGGTCCATCGGCAGCGCGCCGGGGATGCAGCGCGTGTCGCTCGAGCGGCCGAGCGCCGAGCGCACGTCGAGGATCACCGGCGCGTCGTCGCCGTCCACCAGCGCGCGCAGCTCATCCACGCCGATGCGCAGCAGCCCGGTGTTGCGTAGGAAGTGGCGCCGGCGCCAGTAGCGCAGCGCCAGGTAGCCGATGACGACGAGCGCGAGCGCCGCCAGTGCACCGCCGCCCATCGTCGACAGCGTGTCGAGCACCGCCTGGACCTGCCCGCGGAACACCAGCCCGAGCACGAGGAAGCACGCAGCCCACAGCGCCGAGGCCAGCGTCTCGTGGCCGATGAACGCGAGCGTGGACATGCCCAGGGCGCCGGCCATGGGCGGTGCCACCACCGACACGCCCGGCAGGAACTTGGCAGCCAGCAGCGAGAGGCCACCCCACCGGCCAAAGAAGGATTCGCTTTGCGTGACGCAGGAGTCGGGCGAGATCGACACCTTGCACAGCAGCCTCAGCATGCGGTAGCCATGACGGCGCCCCGCGAGGAACCACGCGCCGTCGCCGAGCACGCTCGCGACGACGGCAGCCGTGAGCACCGCGGCCAGCGACACGCCTTGCAGCGACGCCGCGGCGACGAGAAACGGCGCTGCCGGCACGGGTGCACCGACGCGCGCGGCCAGCGTCGCCGCGAACACCACCAGCGCGCCGTGCGCCGCGACGAGCGCAACCAGGTCATTCACGGTCGGGGCCTCCGGATTGGCATGGGGCCCAGTATGGCTGCGCACGCCGGGCATGCCGGGCGTCGGGGGATTGGGAATTCCGAAGCTGATGGGTTGGTGCTAACAGTGGCGCGATTCGCGGTGGCGGGAGCCAAGGGCGATGGCGAGCGCGGCGACGATCAGCACGGTCGCGACGGCGAAGGTGATTCGCATGCCGCCGGCCACGGCGTGCGAACCTGCCGACGCGACGTCCGCCGTGCTCGATGCAAACGCGAACACCGCGCCCATCACGGAGGCGCCAGTGATCAGCCCGAGATTGCGCGACAGGCTGAGCATGCCGGAGACCACGCCCCGCTGCTCCGCCCCGACATCGGCCATGACGGCGGTGTTGTTGGCCGTCTGGAACAGCGCATAGCCCAGCGTGAGGATGGCGATGGGGACCGCGTAGCCGGCGATGCCGGACGTCGCGGGCACGCTGGACAGCAGAGTCGAACCCGCGGCCATGGCCATCAGCCCGGCGATGGCCGTGCGCGGTGCGCCGAAACGGTCCGCAATGCGACCGGCCGGCACGCCGGCCAGCGCCGCGACGAGCGGGCCGATCGACAGCACCAGCCCGACAGGCGCCGCGGCCAGCCCGAGGGCGCGCGAGAGATAGAACGGCCCGACCACCAGCGTGGCCATCATCACCGTCGAGACGAGCGTGCTCATCGCGAGGCCGGCGCTCAGCACCGGGTCGCGCAACATGGTGAGCCGAATGAGGGGCGATGCGGTCCTCGCCTCGGTGCGCACGAAGAGGCCGAGCGCCAGCACCGAGGCTGACAACAAGGCAAGGTTGAGCAGGCCGATGCGGCCGCGACCGATCGTCATCGCGAGCGCATAGGCCGCGAGCGCCAGGGCCAGCAGCAGCGTGCCCAGTGGATCGAAGCCGGTGGCTGCGGCCCGCGATGGACGGCGATCAGCAGGCAGGTGGCGATGCACGAGAAAGAGCGTCACGAGCGCCAGCGGCACGTTGACGAGAAAGTTGGCGCGCCAGCCCAGGCCAGCGATGAGCACGCCGCCGAGTGACGGCCCCAGCGCCGTGCCGATGGCGGACATCGTTCCCAACAGGCCCATCGCGATGCCGGTCCGCGACTTCGGAACGGTTTCGCCGACCATCGCCATGGTGAGTGCCATCATGAGGGCCGCCCCGCAGCCTTGCACGGCCCGCGCGGCGATGAGCAACCCGAGCGTGGGCGCCAGGCCGCACATCACCGAGGCGATGGTGAACACGAGCGTTCCGGCAAGCAGCAGCCGGCGGCGGCCGATGAGATCGCCGAGCCGCCCGGCGCTCACGATGAGGGTGGTGATGGCCAGGAGGTAGGCGAGGACGACCCACTGCACCGCCTGGAAAGACGCCGTGAAGGCCTGTGCCAGCGCCGGCAGGCCCACGTTGGCGATGCTCGTGCCGAGCGACGACAGCAGCATGGACAGCGACAAGCCGGCGAGTGCCCAGCCGACCGAGACGGCCTTGCGCGAACCTGCAGAGACTGGTTCGCCATGTCTTGCGGTGATGGATTTCAACAGGGATTCCTTTGCCTGGCTGCTCCCGGGATGGAGCTGTCACAAGCGTAGGTCTCGGCTTGACATGGCGGAAGACGCAGCGTTTGCACTTGATCCATGCGTCTGACGCCATGCCACGGCGAAACGGTGCTACGGTGGGCGCATGCCCGCCCCCGACCTCAACCTGCTCGTGACCCTGGATGTGCTGCTTGCGGAAGGCAGCGTCGCGGGCGCTGCCCGGCGCCTGCGGCTGAGCCCATCGGCCATGAGCCGGGCGCTGGCGCGACTGCGCGAGACGACAGGCGATCCGCTGTTGGTCAGGGCCGGGCGCGGCCTCGTCCCCACGCCGCGCGCGATCGAACTTCGCGAGCAGGTGCGCCAACTCGTCGAGGATGCGCAGGCGGTGCTGAGGCCCACGACCCGTCTCAGGCTCAAACGGCTGGCCCGCACGTTCACACTGCGCACGAGCGACGGTTTCGTCGAGAACTTCGGACCGGAACTCATCGATCGCGTGGCCCGCGACGCTCCTGGCGTGCGATTGCGCTTCGTGAACAAGCCGGACAAGGACAGCGCCTCACTGCGCGAGGGGACCGTCGACCTGGAGACCGGCGTGGTGGGAAAGGCCATGGGCCCCGAGGTCCGCACGCAGGCCCTGTTTCGCGACCGCTTCATCGGCGTCGTGCGGATGGGCCACCCGCTCAGCCGCGGCGTGATGACGCCCGAGCGCTATGCCGCCGGCAGGCACATCAGCGTCTCGCGGCGAGGCCTGGACAAGGGACCGATCGACGAGGCCCTGGCACCGCTCGGGCTGGAACGCGAGATCACCACCATCGTCAGCGGCTTCTCCACCGCGCTGGCGCTGGCCCGCAGCTCGGACTTCATCGCGAGTGTTCCCGAGCGCCACACGGCCAACCTGCGCGTCGGGCTGCACAGTTTCGCGCTGCCGGTCGCGACGCCGGAGTTCTCGGTGTCCATGTTGTGGCATCCGCGCATGGATGCGGACCCGGCGCACCGGTGGTTGCGGGGGGTGGTGAGGGAGGTGTGTTCGGGGAGCGGCGGCGCGTGAGCGCCGAAGGACAAGCAGGGTCAGCTCTTGAAAGCGCCCAAGCCACCCCTATAATTCCGCTGCTAGCACTCAACCACACTGAGTGCTAATGATTTGTAAATGAGCACCAACTCTGGCGCTCGACCCCGTCAAAGCCCTGACCTGAGACAAGGAGATCCCATGAAACTTCGTCCGTTGCACGATCGCGTGATCGTCAAGCGCCTCGAGCAAGAAACCAAGACCGCTTCGGGCATCGTGATCCCCGACAACGCCGCCGAGAAGCCCGACCAGGGCGAAGTCCTCGCCGTCGGCCCGGGCAAGCGCAACGACAAGGGCGATTTCGTCGTCCTGAACATCAAGGTGGGCGACCGCGTCCTGTTCGGCAAGTACAGCGGCCAGACCGTCAAGGTCGACGGCGACGAGCT